>Ga0209211_10001306_pt1 | contig 47603 bp, 56 predicted proteins | sample RifGroA2_FD_183992 | JGI IMG/M metagenome (GOLD analysis project Ga0209211, IMG submission 183992) | Groundwater microbial communities from Rifle, Colorado, USA - Groundwater A2 (SPAdes) (version 2) | ecosystem: Environmental > Aquatic > Deep subsurface > Groundwater | place: Rifle, Colorado...
GCGGCTTGGAAACGATCAGGTAATCGGCGTGGCGGATGCTTGGGTTGAGATTGCGGAGGGAGCTGATGACGAATTTGTAATACTTTGTGGACAGCCACTCTTTGGCGAAGTCGTTGGGCACATTTATGGTTATCACGCCGTCCTCGTATTTGCTTATGTAAGTGTCTCGAAACCATGTGGAAAAATTAGCCTTTGAAACATTCGGCTCTATCTCAAAAAGAGCGTCTTTCCATAATTTTTCAAAATTATCCGGCATAGTCATTTCATTATACTTAAAGATTTTTTTAATCAAACTCGGGCAAAAGAGCTAAAAACCGCCATTAACTTAATATCTTGTGGATAACATGTTAATATTGATAAGATGTTGCCTAAAAAAAACAGGATTGATAAAAATTTGTTTCCGGAGTTTATGAAAAAGGCGAAAACTTTTTCTTCGGAAAATCTTAATTTGAAAGCCGCATACAACTGTCCGAAAGACAGAGCTTTTGCTTTTGTCGCCTCGTTGAAGGTGTCTAAAAAGGCTGTGGAACGCAACAAGTTGAAAAGAAGAGCGAGGGCGATAACTTATCCCTTGCTTAAAGATGTCGTTCCCGGAGTTTGCGCAGCGGTGTTTTTCAAACCCTCAATAATGAGCAAGAAATACGGCGAAATAAAAGACGAGCTGATAAGCCTTTATAAAAAAGCGAAAATAATATAGAATAGGCGGTATGTCTTATTTATATAACTTAGTTTTCTTTGAACCTTTATTAAACGGGCTGGCGTTGTTGGTAAAATATCTCCCCCTTCACGATATGGGGTTGGCCATTATCATCCTCACTGTGGCGGTGCGGTTTATAATTTTGCCTTTCACCCACAAGTCAACCGTCACTCAGATAAAAATGAAGAAGCTGGAGCCGGAGTTGAGGGAAATAAAAAACGCCCACAAGAACGATTCGCAGGCGCAGGCGAAAAAGACGATGGAGCTTTACAAGAAGCACGGCATCAATCCCGTAGCCGGCATTTTGACTCTTTTTATTCAGATCCCGATTATATTCGCTTTGTATAAGGTTTTTTTGGGCGGGACGACTTTTGATCCGGCCCATCTTTACTCCTTCGTCGCCGTTCCGGATTTAGTCAGGGTTAATTTTCTCGGCCTTATTGACGTAACCCAAAAAAGCTACATTATGCCGATTTTAGCGGCCTTGACCCAATTTTACCAGATGAAACTGGCCATACCGCCCATTAAAAAAGAAGACATGGGCAACAGTTTCAAAGATAATTTAGCCAGAAGCATGAACGTCCAAATGAGATACGTTATGCCGTTTTTCATATTTTTTATCGGCCTAAAGCTTTCTTCCGGCATAGCCCTTTACTGGACGACGATGAATATTTTTGCTATAGTGCACGAAGCAATTGTGCGGAAAAAAGCCGGCAAAACATATGGAGAACCAAACAAAAATAATATCAGCCTTACTGGAGGAACTGCTTGAAAAAATGACCGTTGTCGGCCAAGTTGAATGCTCGGAATTGGACGGCGGACCGGTTTTCACCATCAAAACGAGAGAAGCGGGCATCTTGATAGGAGAAGACGGGAAGCATTTGGTCGCTTTAAGCCACATTGTCAAAAAAATGGCTGAAAACAAGCTCAAAAAGGACAATTTGGAGGACTTGCCCTTTCTTTTGGATGTCAACGATTATCAGATGAAAAGAATTGAAGATTTGAGAAACGTCGCCCGAATGAGCGCCCAAAGAGTCATCTTTTTCAAAAAAGAACTGGAAATGGAGCCGATGTCGGCTTACGACAGAAGAATCATCCACTCCGTTCTGGGTAGTTATCCGGACATCAAGACCGAAAGCGTCGGAGACGGCTTTGACAGAAGGGTGGTGATTAAACCGATAGGATAGTCATAAAGTAGAAAGTCCATAAAGTCCATAAAGTCCATAAAGACTTTTAACTAATTTTTATGCTGGAAATAAAACTATTGCCCGATTCGGAAGTGGAAATAATCGGCGAAATATCGGCCGAGATTTTTATGTCCGGTCGGAGCAAGGCCGTTAAGGAATTTTCCGAAAAAGTGGAAATGGCCGGTTTCCGGAAGGGAAAAATTCCCGAGGATATAATGATTAAAAACTTGGGGATGCAAGTTGTTTTGGAAAAAATGGCCGTTATCGCGCTGGAAAAAGAATATCCGAAAATAATAAGCGAGCACAAAATCAAAGCTATAGGCCGTCCGGAAATAACTTTAACCAAACTAGCTGAAAATAACCCCCTTGGATTTAAAGTGACAACTTCCGTTTTGCCGGAGATTGCTCTCCCTGATTATAAAGGCATCGCCAAAAAAATAATGGCAAAAAAAGAAGAAGTTTCTGAAGAAAATAAAGCCAAAGAAAAAGAGCGAAGAAGAATGGAAATTTTGGAAAAAACGGCGGAAGAAATCAAGCAAGACATGCCGAAATTTCTGGTGGAAGCGGAAAAAGACAAAATGACCGAAGAGATGAAAAGAAACATTACTCAAACGGGCTTGAAATGGGAAGATTATCTGAAACACATCAAAAAAACGGAAGAAGATTTAAAGAAAGATTGGGAAAAAGACGCAGTAAGGCGGGTAAAATACGGCCTGATTCTTGATCAAATGGCGGAACAAGAAAAAATAGAAGCGCCGGCCGATGATCTTGAAAAAGAAACGGCGGCGATGATTGAATACCACAAAAATTTAGGCCAAGAGTTGGATAAAGAAAGAGTGAAACATTATCTCTCCGGCATAATGCGCAACGAGAAACTGTTTCAGATGCTGGAAAATCAGAGTTAAACATCAAAAGACTTACGATGTCGTTTAGTAAAAAAACCCAAACAATAAAAAGTATTTCCCAAATTTGACGCAGTTTAATTATTAGTGTATTTTAAAAACATGAATTACAGATTTACCACCATTATAAACAAGGAAGGCAAATGGTATAACGCAAGATGCGCTGAATTGGGCGTGGTCAGTCAAGGAAAGACAATAGAAGAAGCGCAAAAAAATCTGATAGAAGCAACAGAGCTTTATTTAGAAGACGAGCCGAGTGTTAAAAAATACCTTTCAAAAACCTCTTCAATAATAACCACTTTTGAATTAGCCAATGCGTAAGCCGTTATCGGGCAAAAAAGTCATCAAGGTTTTATGCAAAAATTTTGGTTTTTATTTTGAGTCTCAAAAAGGCAGTCACGTAAAACTAAAAAAAGTCCACTTGGGCGGTGAAGCAATAACCATTGTTCCACTTCACAAAGAACTAACAATTGGAACACTGAAAGGAGTTTTGGAATTGGCCGAAGTAAACGAATTGGTTTTTTGGGAAAAAGTTTAAGTTTGACGCAGTTTGATTATTCCTTTATATTTTAATCATTATGTTGATACCTACCGTCATAGAAAAGTCGCAATTCGGGGAAAGGGCTTATGATATTTATTCCCGCCTTCTAAAGGAGAGGATTATTTTTCTTTCCGGGCCGATAAGCGACGCCACGGCCAACACCGTCATCGCCCAACTGCTTTTCCTCCAGCACGAGGACCCGAAAAAAGACATTTATTTGTATATCAATTCCCCTGGCGGTTCAGTGACCGCCACTTTGGCGATGTATGACACGATAAGGCACATCAAGCCGGATGTTTCCACCATCTGCGTCGGAATGGCCGCTTCGGGGGCTGCCGTCATCTTGGCCGCCGGAACGAAGGGCAAAAGATTCGCCCTGCCCAACGCCGAAGTTATGATTCACCAGGTGATGGGCGGAGCGGAAGGCCAGGCCACGGAAATAGAGATAACGGCCAGACATATGATAAAAATCAAAGACCGGCTCAATAAAATTTTGTCCGATGCCACCGGCCAGTCCATTAAGAAAGTTGAAGCCGATTCCGACCGAGATTTCTATATGGACGCCGAAGAAGCAAAGAAATACGGAATGATAGACTCGGTGCTCAAAGAAAAAAGCAAATAAAACCGACATCGGATGTCGGTTTTATTTAAATTCTACCTATCAAGCTTTTGCCGGTCATTTCCGGAGGTGTTTCCAAGCCTAATAATTCCAAAACTGTCGGGGCGACATCGGATAGCGTTCCCGCCACATCTTTGTATTTTTGATCTATCTCTCCCCTGCTCAACTCTTTGTTTCTTTTGAAGTCACTGCCTATCAAGAAAAAAGGGACAGGATTTAGGGAATGTTTTGTTTTGTTTTCCCCGGAAAATTTATAAATTTTTTCTTCGGCGTTGCCGTGGTCGGAAGTGATAACGGTTACTCCGCCCAGCTCCAAAACTTTGGAAGTGATTTTGCCGATACATTCGTCTATTTTTTCTATGGCTTTGGCTGTCGCCTCAAAATCTCCGGTATGTCCGACCATATCGGCGTTGGCGAAATTGACGGCGATAAAATGGTATTTGCGCAAATTTTCCAAAACATTTTCCGTTATTTTGTCCGCCGACATTTCCGGCGACAGCTCATAATGTCCGCCGGACGGCGAAGGAACGAGAATTCGGTCTTCGCCTTCAAAAGACGCTTCCGCGCCGCCGTTTAAGAAATAAGTGATGTGGGCGTATTTTTCCGTTTCGGCGATGTGCAACTGTTTCAAGCCGGCGGCGGAAATAATTTTAGCCAGCGGATTTTCAATTTCGGCGGATTTGAAAGCGGCCGGACAAGTTCCGCCGGAAAAACAAGATAAGCTTTTGTCGTACTCGGTCATAGTCGTGAAAAATAAATTTTCCAGCTTTTTTCTGGGGAAAAACTGGAAGGTGTCGTCAACAAAAGATTGGGTCAGTTGGCGAATGCTGTCTTCTCGGAAATTAAAGACAACCACACTGTCGCCGTCTTTGATTCTCCCTTCTCGGGAGGAGATAACGCCGGCCTCCATGGCATCGTCGCCCAATTCTTTGGCGTATTGACCTTTTATGTATTCGGAAGCTGAATCAAAAGAGTTTCCTTTGCCTTCGGTAAAAAGTTCGTAAGCTTTCCTTGTTTTTTCCCAGTCGCCGTTTCTGTCCATGGCGTATCCCCGGCCGATGATGGACGCTATTTTTATATCCGGGTAATTTCCCGCCAGATTTTTTTCCAGCTCGGCGTAAAAATCGCCTCCTTCTTTTTTATAAGCGTCTTTTCCGTCGGTAAAAAGATGAAGATAAGCCGGCAAGTTGTTTTGCTTAGCCAGATCAAGCAGAGCTTGCAGGTGCTCAAAATAAGCGTGGACCGTGCCGGTGGAATACAGCCCCATAAAATGAAGCTGTCCGCTAGTTTTCTTTATGTGGCCTATGGATTTTACAAAGGCTTCGTTTTGGAAGAATGAGCCGTCTTTTATGGCGGAAGAAATTCTAGGCAGATAGTTGTGGATTGTTTTCCCCGCGCCGATGGTCAAATGCCCCACCTCGCTGTTGCCCGACTCGCCCCACGGCAAGCCGACGGCGATTCCGGAAGCTTGCAGTGTCGTGAAAGGAAAATGTTTTTCCATCTCGGCGAAATTGGGCTGTTTGGCGGCTTCCCAAGTGGAAATTGATTTTTCTTCCGGCACGCCGAAACCGTCTATGATGACAAGGATAACGGGACGATAATCTTTATTCATTTTTATATTATAACCTGGTGGCGGAGTGAAGCGAAATTTTTCGCGCTTTACCCTTCCCCGAAGCGGGGTGGGCTCCGACGCGTCTCAAAATTTCGCTTCACTCCGCCACCAGCTGGACAAAAGGCGGTTAATTTAGTAGGATGAAAATGTAATTTTATTGATTTAATTTTTTAGTCTTATGTTCAATTTTATTCCCTTGTTGGAACCGAGCATATCACTTACCCAAATTTATGAACCTAACCAAAGTGTTTCTTTTGGCCGGTTTTTCCGGCTTGGGCGGGTTGGCTGTTGGATATTTTTTCCACATGCTGCTCTCTCTGCAGAAAAAAAATTCCGCGGACTTAAAGACAAAACAGCTTCTTCTTGAGGCTAAAGACAAAGCCCAATCCGTCACGGAAGAAGCCGCCAAAAAGGCTCAAGCTATTCTGGACAGCGCCAAGCAGGAGGAAAAAAACTCCCTTATTCAGACGCGCAAACTGGAAGAAAGAATTTTACAAAGAGAAGAAAGCCTGGAAAAGCAAAGGCTCGGCATAGAGAAATCAAACACGGAGATACAGGACAGCATAGAAAAACTGAAAAAGAAAAAAGAAGAAATAGAAGGCATTGAACGGCAGAAGATGGCGGACTTGCAGAAGGTCGCTTCCATGACCGAAGAAGAAGCCAAGACCGACCTTATAAAAGCGACGGAAAAGAAATACGAGGAAGACATTCTCGGCCGAATCAAAAAATTGGAATCTTTGGGGCGGGACGAGTTTGAAAAAAGAGCCCGCGACATACTCGTAACCGCCATTCAAAGACTGGCTTCTTCCACCGCTTCGGAGGTAACCACCACCACTGTCCCCATCCCCTCGGACGACCTTAAAGGCAAAATCATAGGCAAAGAAGGACGAAACATCAGGGCGTTGGAAAGAGCGGCTGGCGTGGAGATTATCGTAGATGACACGCCGGGATCCATTGTCATCTCCGGGTTTGATCCGGTCAGAAGGCAGACGGCCCGAGTCGCTCTGGAGAATCTTATCTCGGACGGGCGAATTCAGCCGGCCAGAATTGAAGAGGTGGTGGAAAAAGCCAGAACGGAGGTGGAAAAAACCATTAAACAAAAAGGAGAAATGGCCGCCTACGAAGCCGGAATAATCGATTTGGATCCCCGCCTCTTGACTGTTTTGGGCAGGCTTTATTTCAGAACCAGTTACGGGCAGAATGTCTTGCAGCACTCCATTGAAGCGGCTCACATCGCCGGAATGCTGGCTTCGGAATTGAAGGCCGATGTCAATGTGGCCAAAAAAGGGGCGTTGCTTCACGACATAGGCAAAGCCATGGACCACGATGTCCAGGGAACGCACGTTGAAATCGGCAAAAGAATTCTCCAGAAGTTCAACATTGACGAGAAAATAATCAAGGCGATGCAGTCTCATCACGAGGAATATCCATTTGAGACGACGGAAGCGGTTATAGTGCAGGTGGCCGACGCCATTTCCGGAGCCAGGCCGGGGGCGAGAAGGGATTCTTTGGAAAATTATCTCAAGCGCCTGGAAGACTTGGAAAATATCGCCAAATCATTCGGGGGGATAGAAAAAACTTACGCCATTCAAGCCGGCCGAGAAATAAGAGTTTTCGTGATGCCGGAGAAAATATCCGACCTGGAAGCCAAAAAAATGGCTAGAGATATAGCCGATAGAATAGAAAAAGACCTTAAATACCCGGGAGAAATAAAAGTGAATGTGATAAGAGAAAGCCGGGTGATTGAATACGCCAGATAGCAACTCGCGCTTGCTATTGCCTAAAATATGGCTTTGTATATAATACAACAGTAATAGTAACAAGCTTGCCTGTCGGCAAGCATGGTCGAGTTTTAAAAAATTAAAGATATCAAATATAAATTTATGAATAAAGCAGGAATAGCAGACGCGGTTCACGCTGTTGTCGGAGGCACAAAAACAACAGCCGAACAAGCGGTGGAAAAAGTCATAGAGGTTATAATAGGTTCTTTGAAGAAAGGAGAAGAAGTTTCTATCGCCGGACTCGGCATTTTTTCCGTCAAGGAAAGAGCGGCCAGACAGGCGCGAAACCCGAGAACGGGAGAAGCGATAAGCGTTCCGGCCATGAAAGTTCCGAAATTCAAGGCCAGCAAGCACCTTAAGGATTCTGTGAAGTAAATTTTCAATCCGCCAGTTGGCGAATTGCAAAAAACAAACCGTCCCGCTCTTGAGCGGGACGGTTTGTTTTTTGGTATACTCAAATCAATGAATATTAAAGAATTACATCGGCAGTTTCTGGAACACCTTGAAGTGGAGAAAGGCCGGAGCTTAAAGACCGTTGAAAATTACGACAGATATGTAAAGAGATTTTTAGAATTTGCCAAAATAAGCTCCCCTTCTCAAGTAGACGACGAGCTGGTCAGAAAATATCGGCTTTTCCTTAATCGGGAAGAAAAAAGCGCCGGCGGAAACTTGGACAGGAAAACGCAGAATTATTATCTTATAGCCCTGCGGGTGTTTCTGAAATATCTGGCCAAAAGAAACATCGCTTCCTTGCCGGCGGAAAAGATAGAGCTGGCCAAAACCCCGCAAAGAGATTTGGATTTGATAACGGAAGAAGAGTTGCGGAGGTTGCTTGATGCGCCGCTTAAAGAAAGCGCTCGTTCGGCAAAGCAAAATTTTTCGCGCTTTACCCTTCCCCGAAGCGGGGCGGGCTCCGACGCGTCTCAAAATTTTGCTTTGCCGAACAGCTTGCGGCCACTTCGCGATAAAGCCATTCTTGAGCTTCTTTTTTCCACCGGCTTGCGCGTTTCCGAGCTTTGCGCCCTTAGTCGCGATTCTTTCGGAGAGGCTAAAAACGGCGAAATTTCCATAAGGGGCAAGGGCGGCAAAATAAGGGTGGTTTTTATTTCAGAAAGCGCCCAACAAGCTGTCAAAAATTATTTGGATAAAAGAATAGATACGGAAGAAGCGTTGTTTATCCTCACTCCCCGCTCCATAGAACGGATGATAAAACAGCGCGCCATAGAAGCCGGAATTTCCAAAAAAGTGACGCCTCATGTCATCCGCCATTGTTTTGCCACCGATTTATTATCCAACGGCGCCGACCTTCGCTCCGTCCAAGCCCTTCTCGGCCACTCCAACATCACCACAACGCAAATCTACACTCATGTGACAGACAAACAACTCCGCGATGTGCACAAAAACTTTCACGGAAAAGGGAGGAAATGAAAAAGGTTTATTTGTGACCCAGTTTAATTCTATCAAAACAAATAAATTGGATATTCGCCGACCGTTGTCGTTTCAGTTTTGCTTGCATTCCAATAACTGAATAAAATTTTGGCTTCGGGGTAGTTTTTTTTGAATGCTTCGGGGATTTTGCGCCCGGCTCCTCTTAACGAAGTTTTTGATTCTATCGCGGAGATTTTTCCGTTGCCAAGCGACAAGACAAAATCCACCTCGTTTTTCTTTTTATCGCGCCAAAAATTAAAGTCAATCCCCTTCTTGATAAATTGCATTGCCAATCCGTTTTCCAACAGCGACCCTTTATCTACCCTGTCGCCAAGCCCCCTGAAATCATTGATCATGGTATTTCTTATGCCGGTATCAATAAAATACACTTTCGGGTTTTTTACAATCTCCGTTCTTTTGTTTTTAAAAAACGGTCTTACCAATTTGCAAATGTATGTTTTTTCCAGAAAATTAAGATATTTCTTGACGGAAGAATAAGAATAACCGGTCAGATTTGACAGTTCGTTGTATTCTATCAAATTTCCGGTTTGCAAAGCCAAGCCCTTGATAAAGACCCCGAGTTTGTAGTCGTCAATGAGTCCCAAAATGTCCCTGACTTCTCTTAAAAAGTATGTATTGTAAATATTTTTAAGGAGCTCTTTCTTTGTTTCAATATTTTCTTCAAGCGCCACGCGCGGATACCCGCCGAATGTAAGATATTCTTCATAATACTTAAGCAATTTTTCGCGCGCCGCCGCGCCAATCTCCAGAGAGTTTTTTTCACTTAAACTGAATTTATTTTTATGCTCATCGTATATTTTGAGATAAGCGATGTCTTTGTAGGACAAAAATTCTCTGAAATCAAAGGGGTAAAGATTAACAACCAAAACTCTGCCCACCAAATATTTTATGGCGTGGATTGTCAGATCGGCGACCGAAGAGCCTGAAATTATTATTTTTGTTTTTTGCGTGTCAAAAATATATTTAAGTATTTTTCCGCCGTGCTTGGCATATTGGAATTCGTCAATAAACAAATATTTTCTGCCTTTAACATAAGCCGCGATGAAATCATCCGGACTTTTCCCAAATAATCCCAAGATATTTTGGTCATCAAAAGAAACAGACACGGAGTCTGTCAAAGAGCTCATTATTTGTTTCAACATCGTTGTTTTGCCGCATTGTCTTGGCCCGACTACGGCGATAATTTCAGGCGTTTCCAAATACTTTATGATTTTGTCTTCCAAATTTCTCTTGATATACACAGGTTTTTTGCCTTTGGCGCTATAATTAACTTATGCGTGAATTATAGCACTACATAAATATAACGCAAGTATCTGTATTGGAAAATTTATTTAAGGTGTTAAACTTGTTTGTATCTATGACCGCCGAAACAACACTCAATCCCCAAATTGAAGAAGGCTGGAAAAAGGCCTTGATGGAGGAATTTGGCGCGGAATATATGAAAGAGTTGAAGAAAAAACTAGCGGAGGAATTGAAGTCCGGAGTTGTTCTTTATCCCCCGCCCAAACAAATTTTCAACGCTTTTAATCTCACGCCGTTTGATAAAGTCAAAGTCGTCATTCTCGGTCAAGACCCATATCACGGGCGCGGACAAGCGCACGGGCTTTCTTTCTCCGTGCCGGACGGAGTCAATCCCCCGCCGTCTCTGCTGAACATCTTTAAAGAAATAGAAAGCGATTTTGGTACAACAAAATCCAAGGGTAGTCCTTGGATAACAAAAAACGGCAATTTGGAAAATTGGGCAAAGCAAGGTGTTCTACTATTAAATGCCATTCTGACTGTGCGCGCCAGCTCTCCTGCTTCTCATCGCGATCTCGGCTGGGAAAAACTGACCAACGCCGCCATCAAAGCCCTTTCCGACAAAAGAGAACACATCGTTTTCCTCCTCTGGGGCAAATTCGCCCAAGAAAAAGAAAGTCTGATAGACGCGAGCAAACACCTTATCCTCAAAGCCCCCCACCCCTCCCCCTACTCCGCCAACTCCGGCTTCTTCGGCTGCAAGCATTTTTCTAAAACCAACGATTATCTTCTTAAAACCGGCCAAACGCCGATAGAATGGACGATGTTTTAATCCGTACTTGCGCGACCATTGACACGGGTGTTACACTTTTGATACACTATTATTATGACTACAACAAAGAAAAGAGTGAATATAAGCCTTTCGGCTCCTTTGGAGAGTATTCTTGCTAGGCTGGCAAAAAGGGATCAAGTCCCCCAAGCCACAAAAGCGGCGGAACTTATTCGCATTGGAGTTGAAATTGAAGAGGATGAATATTTTGATATTATCGCATCGGAGAGAAACATGGAAAAAGTTAAATTTGTTTCTCATAAAAAAGCATGGGCGTAAATTTTGATATTGTTTATCATCCGGATGTCGTGAGAAAAGACATTCCCAAATTATCCCATTTTGACAAAGATAAAATCAAAAAAGCCATTGAAGAAAAATTAATATGCCATCCCGAAATATTCGGCAAGCCTCTTCGCCGTTCACTCAAAGGATATAGGAAATTAAGGGTCGGCGATTATCGCATAATTTATCGCATTGAAGGCAAGAAGGTTAAAATATTCTGCATTGGACACAGGTCAATCGTTTACGAAAAAGCGAACAAACGCGTTTAAACCGACCGAACGCCAATAGAGTGGGTAAAAATTTAATAATTTCGATCTAATAACAAAAAAGGGTGATTGGTTTACTCCAATCACCCTACTATTTAAAACGTGTATCTAAATCCTCCGGAACTTGGTTTTTTGAATATGTCATAATTTCCTTTGATAAAAAACTTATAACACTTATCCTGCTTCGCTCTTTTTCTTTTTATTAACGCCCGTTTACTTACATAAGCGGTGCGAAGATAGTGTGTTATTGAAAACATTTCCTTAACTACCAAAAAACCATTTTCCCCCAATTCCAATGTTCCAATTATCTCCGGCATTCCACAAGAACCACCTAAGCTAGTATAAATGGCGATGTATTTACCCAAAAACCTAGCCAATCCTTTCTTCATTTCATATCCTCCAGTAAAGATGCAAACTAATAAATTAAAGTGCCACAACCTAAAACTAACTTTATACAAAAAATGAAAATAGTCAACGACCTTGAAGTAAGTTACTTCACCCACCATTTTTGGCGGATTTCTTTGATTTCGGCTTGTTCCAGCTCGTTTTTCTTGTCCTTGGCTTGTTTAGCGAGATTTTCCAGTTCTTTGTCGCCAAGCGCGTTTAGTTCCACCGCCTTTTTTTTCAGATATTCCGTTGTGTTTTTTTCCGGCTCGTCCAAAACTTCTTCAAACAAGATGTTTAAAATTTGGCCGATTTTCGGGCCGGGCTGGATTTTCAGCATCTCCATAAGTTTGGTCCCGTCTATTTTGAGAGCGGTAACGGATAGCGGCGAGCGCATCGCTTCATCTATCATTGATTCGTATTTTCTTAAGCGATAAGGCGATTCTTTCGGCCGGCCCATACCAATGCGGTCGCAGAAACGGACATTCATCAATTCCCAAATGTTTTCCGGACCGACATTGCGGACAAGACGTCTGACGGCGGACAAAGTGATTTTTTCCGTGTCGGAGAAAAACAAATGGTAACGGACGAGTTTGGCGATCAAATCAATGGATTTTTTAGAAAACTTAAGCCGAGCCAGTATTTTAGCCGTCATTTTGGCGCCCACCACATCATGGCCGTAGAATGTCCAATCCCCCTTTTCCTCGCCCCATTTTCTGGTGGCGGGTTTGGCGACATCGTGAAGCAACGCCGCTAGCCTTATTTCCAATAACCATTTTTTAGAAACGGCGTGTTCCAAGCTTTTAAGATTATGTTCCCAAACGGTAAAACTGTGCGCCTTGTTTTGTTCTATGCCGATTCCTTCCTCCAATTCCGGCAGAATGTATTTCAATATTCCCAATTCATGCATAAGTTCAATTCCCTCTTTCGCCCGATTGCTCATTATAACTTTCACAAACTCGTCGTGAATTCTTTCTTGAGCGATTTCTTTAAGATGTTCGGCGTGTTTTTCAATAGCTTTTTTTGTCGCCGGCTCTATTTCAAAGCCGAGTTCGGCGGCCAGTCTGACGGCGCGCAATATACGCAAAGCGTCTTCGTTGAAACGATTTTCGGGTTCGCCTACCGCCCTTATTATCTTCTTTTCCAAATCCTCTTGTCCGCCGAAAAGGTCAATTAGTTCATACTCTTCGCCATTTTTCCCGGGTAGCCCCGCCTGTCCGGCGGGCAAGGCCAAGGCCATGGCGTTGATGGTAAAATCACGCCTTTTCAGGTCTTCTTCAATGTTTGACGTGAAACGCACCTCATCCGGCCGGCGCTTGTCGGAGTAGCCTGATTCCAAGCGGTAAGGGGTTACCTCCACTACCTTCAGAGTTTCATCGTCTGTGTCGTTTATAACGCCAACGGTGCCGTATTTATTTTCGTAAACAGAATGAGGAAAAAGTTTTTGAATCTCTTCCGGATTGGCGTTAGTCGTAATGTCCCAATCTTTCGGTTTCATATGCAACGCCAGACTGCGGACGCAACCACCAACAAAATAGGCTTCAAAGCCGTTTTTAATGAGGGTGTCGGCTATGTTTTTTACCAGTGGGGGAATTTTTTTGATTTTTTCTCGCATAAATTTATGAATTTTGCCCCCGGCAGGACTCGATTTTCTTATGGAAAATCCCGCGGATTGACATTGGTCAATCCGTTCTCGTTCTGCCGTTGTCAACCTCGCTTCGCTCGTTTGCCCCCGGCAGGACTCGAACCCACAATACGACGTTCGAAGCGTCGCGTGATATCCATTTCACTACAGGGGCGACTGCTGTTAAATTTAACACAAAAATGCTAAAATAACCACACGGTAAATTAAAAGACAAAGGACAGCTTATGGACTGTGGATAACTCCTGACCGTAACCGTCCGATAATGTCTAAAAGTTATCCACACTATCCACAAGTTATATACACAGCCATAAAATCTTACAAAAGGACATTGTCCATTACCATAAAAGACATTTTAGAAGCCGTCCGTTAGGATTGATTAAAGACGTCCGTTAAAATACCCTTATTTTAAGCCTTTTTTTAGAATTATATGGACAAAATTACCGAGAACTCAAAACACAAAAAGAAAATAGGCGCTTTGGGAGAGAATATGGCTTGCAGGTTTCTCGTGAAACACGGTTTTAGGATTTTAGACCGAAATTATAACAAAAAATGGGGAGAAATAGACATTGTGGCGGAAAAAGACAAGGTTTTTCGTTTTATAGAAGTAAAAAGCATTGTTTCATATGAAACAAGTGGGCATAGACCAGAGGAAAATGTTCATTATCAGAAACTCAAGAGATTATCTCGAATAATCCAAACTTATTTGCTAGACAAAAAGGTTTCATATGAAACAGAGTGGCAAATTGATGTTATAGCTGTTTTTTTGGATTTGAATAACAAAAAGGCTAAATTTAGGTTTACAGAGAATGTAATTATATAGGTTTCATATGAAACCAAACTAAAATCGGGGTGCCGAGAATCGAACTCGGCCTACCTGCTCCCAAAGCAGGCGTACTACCAATATACGACACCCCGTATTGCGTTATTTTATCTTAATTTTCATAAAAAGCTATTTTTATTGACAGGGTAATTTTTTGAGGTATAATTCTTGGTAGAATTAAGCGGTAGTTTTTTTGACATAAAAATAAAAATTGTGTTGGTTCATGATTCGTAATTTAAATTTTTTGGAAAAAAGAAAGGAGAATGGAAATGAGGAAGGGAAGTAAAGGTGCTAATTTTTTTACAATAGCAAATATACAAGAAGACAAAGAGGTCTTAGGTGAGGTAGAGCCAGAAGTAATAAGAATTGAACAAGTTGAGCTTCTTCTTGGTAGAAATGGGGTATTTCGACAACATTTTTGCCACACAGAGGACGATTCTGTTGTTCAATTGGAACAAAGAGACCAATAAAAAAAGCAGTAACCAACACAAACATAAGTATTTTGGGGTATCTCGTAGTTACGTAGATACCCCTTCTTTTTTGACTTCTTGCGGTAAAAGGATATAAATAAAGGGTGTTAAGGCATTGTTTGAAAGGTCAAGTTATCAATTTTTAATAAAATTTGTAAAAACATGACAGAGGAAGAAAAAAAGAAAACAGAAGAAGAAACAACTGAAGATGCGGAGCATAAGTTTGATCCGGAGTCGGATGCGTGCGGAGTTTGCGGCGGATGCGGCGGGGAAGAGTAAGGGCTGATTTTTCAGGCTACGATAAAGCGGGCTTGCCCGCCGAAGCGTAGCGTAGGCGGGATTAGTTAAATGGTACCCGCCCAAAGCTTCGCATTGGGGCGGGCAGGTAACATCAGTTTTCTCCGCCAACAGCTATGCAGTTGGGCGGATCCGCCTGAATGCCCACAGGGCTTTCGGCGGACAAACTATAAATTATGTATTACACTTATGTTTTATCGCTTACTGACGACAGGAATGGTAAAAAGTTTTATGTAGGCGCGACAAGCAATCTGCAAGAACGTATTTTGAGACACAAAAATAAGGGCGTAGAAACTACAAAAAAGTTTGATAAAGTTACCTTAGTGTATTACGAGGCGTGCAGAAATAAAACAGACGCGCTAAAAAGAGAAGTACAATTAAAAACAGGATTTGGCAGAGGTTACATTAAAAAAAGATTAGAAAACGACATAAATTTTAATTCGCGGGATTAGTTAAATGGTATAACATCAGTTTTCCAAACTGAGGTTGGGAGTTCGATTCTCCCATCCCGCAAAAATGAACGAAGTGAATTTTTTGGGATGAGCAGGCAAACTGCTTTGCCTGCGTGGAGAATCGAAAGGGTTTTCTTTGCCGAATTTATGAGGCAGAAAACCGCCTGCCTATGCAATAGGCGATTCTCCTATCCCGCAAACTATTCTTGTGTTATTATTAACATAGTCGTTAAAATTATAAAATAATATAAATATGAAAAATAAAAAAATTATTTTTGCGGGGATGATTATTTCTGCGTTTGCAGCCGTTGTTTTGTCAGCCAATAGCGCCAATGCCAGCTTTTGGAATTGGTTTAAAGCGGGAGACGACAATATTGCCACAGTAGCCAGCGCAGCGGCTAAAATTACGTTAAAAGTTGAAAAAAACGGCAAGGGAACAGTAACAAGTAGCGACGGAAAAATTAATTGCGGTTCAAAATGCAGAGTTGCTTATAATTCCGGCATCTCAATAGATTTATATGCTAAACCGTCAAATGGTTACACATTCGATAAATGGACCGGCAATGCATGCGGCGACTCCATCGGTATGGGTATAAATCCAGATGGCAGTATAACCGGGCAATGCCAAGTAGTCACGCTCGTTTCTAATGAAAATAAAACCATTACCGCAGTAGCGCACTTTAAGAAAAGCGGTTCCGCATCATCCTCATCCAAATCATCCAGTTCCAGAAGTTCAAAATCTTCCAGCTCCAAATCGTCTTCGTCAAAATCAAGCAGATCATCAGCTACTTCTACAGCTTATACGCTTACGGTTTTCAAATCCGGCAAGGGGTATGTTTCAGACGGAGGCAAGATTAATTGCGGTAAAGTTTGCAGGGAAAAATATTGGCCTGGATCGGAAGTAAAATTAACAGCCATTCCTAACGGCGGTTATGTTTTTGAAAGATTTGCGCCGGAAAGGGAATGCTCATCTATTTATTCCGGCGGTTTTGGCTTTAATGACAACAAATTGGCCAAACAAGCCCTTGCTTACGGGCCGGCTGAAAATGTCGTCTGCGTCACAATTATGAACAAAAACAAGGGCATCACGGCGCATTTCAAGAAAATTCCCAAGTCAAGTTCTTCGTCAAAATCCAAATCATCCAGTTCTAAGTCAAGCGCTCCGCGTCGGTCATCCAGCCCCAGCTCTAATTAACCATTACCTATTTAAGCCTACAAAATAAACTTAGTGTCAAATGCTTTTCCAAATGCTAAACTCTAGTGGATGGAAAAGGTTCTAAATTTTGGCCGTAAAATAATTCCCAAGCCGGTTTTTGAATTTTTTCAGCCGGCGTATCATTTGACGCTGGCGTATTTGGCGGCGCTGGTTTACGGTTTTCCTTCGCGGAAATTAAAAGTGATTGGCGTGACCGGCACGAAAGGGAAGTCGTCCACCGTTTATTTTCTAAGCCGGATTTTGGAAGGCGCCGGATATAAAACGGCGGCTATTTCCACCATACAATTCAAAATCGCCAAAAAAGAATGGCCCAACAGCCTGAAGATGACTATGCCGGGCCGATTTGCCATCCAGTCTTTTCTGGCCAAGGCGGTGAAAGCCGGTTGTCAGTTCATTGTTTTGGAAGTCAGTTCGCAGGGCGTTCTTCAAAATCGGCACAGATTTATAAACTTTGATACGGCGGTTTTCACCAAACTGGCGCCGGAGCATATAGAGGCGCACGGCTCATTTGAAAATTATAAAAAATATAAGCTGAAATTTTTTGAATACGTGAAAAATAATCACGTTATAAATAAAGATGACAAATATTTTCAAGAATTTTATAATATTCCCGCCAAAAACAAGATAACTTATTCGGCGGGCTTGCCCGCCTCGCAAGTGGGAGCGTTGCGGGCGGGGGATTATAAAAATCTAAAATTAAAATTATGGGGCGACTTCAATTTCGCCAATGCGGCGGCGGCCGTTAAAACGGCGGAAATTTACGGGATTAAACCCGAGTTAGCTGAAAAAATTTTGGAAAACATTGAAAGTTTGCCCGGCCGGATGGAGTTAATTGATGAAAAGCAGAAATTCAAAGTTATCGTGGATTACGCCCACACGCCCGATTCTATGGAAGCGGTGTATGGCAGTTTAAAACCAAAATTGTTGGCCGGAGCGAAATTGATTTGTGTTTTCGGCGCCACCGGCGGAGGAAGGGACAAATGGAAGAGGCCGGAATACGGCAAAATTGCCGAAAGACATTGCGATGAAATAATTCTGACTAATGAAGACCCGTATGACGAAAACCCTGAAGAAATTTTAGAACAAATTTCTTCAGGGTTTTCGCAAGTCCAAAGTCCCCGCCCACAACGCCAAAGCGCAGTTATGGCGGGCGGGACAAAGCCCGAAATCTCAAAAATATGGAAAATTATAGACAGAAAAGAAGCGATACAAAAAGGCATCAGTTTGGCCAAAGAAGGGGATATTGTGATAATCACCGGCAAGGGAAGCGAAACGACGATGATGATAGCCAACAGTAAAAAAATCCCTTTTGATGATAGAGCGATGGCAAGAGAAATGTTAAAAAGTCTCTAAAATTAAAAACGCTTGAATATCTGCATGCGCCGTGCTATTTTGACTTTAAACTTGATTAGCATCTTTAAAACTTTTATTTAGAGGAGGTTATTGTGGGAACGACCAAAGTCGGAGCTGTGGAAAAAAGCAAGTATGAGTTGAAATGTGAAAAAGACAGGGATTTTCAATGGCAGATGGTTGAGGCTTTAGTTTATTATTGTTCTAATAACGGAGAAGATTATTTACCAAAAGATGAAAAATCATTCTTAACGGCGGTTATCCTTGGATTATCTGACATTGCTGGCATAGAATATGTACAGATAGAGCATTGTTATCCCAATCCTAATTATTGGGTAGATGATGTTGAAAAAGCTTTGAATGTTTCATTGAAAACTTTGGACACTGATGAGTTGCCCTATACTTTACACAATACATTTTCCGCCCTAGAAAAAATTCTTGAATTGAAGTGGGACGATGACGAAATGAGAGGAAGGGAACATGAAAACCTACTCATGGCATTTTTTAAAGACATTAGAAATTTTTCTAATTGCGGTGATAAGAAATGGAAGCTATGTCAACAACAAATAATGGACATAGAAAAAAAACTCATTCCTCATCTTTTGTCTTTAAGTTGGGGCACGCTTCATTTCATAAAAATTCTGGCCGAAAAGACGAAAAAACATCTCAAAAAACATGTGGAGTCAAAATATTACATAGATACATAGATAGATAGGGAGTAATAACCCCACTGGAGACATTAAACCTGAAACGCAAATGGTTAGCGTTTCAGGTTTTTTATTTAAAATTTGCAAAAATAAGCCGTTTCTGATATGATTACGGGCAAATGTTAACTATAACTAGAGAAAAAAAAGCAATAAACAAAAAAGAAATTGAACGGCTTCAAACGAAAGCGGCTATTTTGGATGATCTAGTGGAATTCATGGAAAATAAGGGTGTTGGGAGACTAATGCAACTTACAGAGAAGGAACCAAACATTCCACTTAAGAAAGCAAAAGAAAAAATAAAGAAAATACAAAAAAATATAATTCACTCAAAGGGATTGAACGATAATGAGATAAAAATGGCCGTAAAAGCTGGGCTTATCAATCAAGGCCAAGCCTATTGGTGGCACGAAGTGTGGCAAAAAAATGAAAGGGAGGCGGAGAGAAACATAAAAGAAGGAAACTTTAAAAAATTTAACAATATTGACGACCTTATAAAAGATCTTAATTCCTAGATTATCCTCCTGCTTTTATGATCATAATTCGCTCAGACTCTTTTTTAAAAGATTTTAAAAAATTACCTAAACATTTAAGGAAACAAACAGAAAAACAATTGAAACTTTTTGTTCAGGACCAATATTATCCATCTTTGCAGACTCACAAAATGAATGATTCTCGCAATATTTGGGAAGCGAGAGTAACAGATTCTTATCGTTTTACTTTTCAACAAAAAGGAGGAGTTTATATTTTAAGACATATAGGCGCGCACGATATTCTAAAAAATCCTTGATAAAAATCTAAAATTTGCAAAAAATGGGCGTTTCTGATATGATTACGGGCAAATGTTAACTATCAAGAAAAAAGCCAAGATTATTGAAGAATTCAAGGTTCACAAGACAGATACCGGCTCCACCGATGTCCAAGTCGCCATCTTAAGCGAGCAGATTGAACAGTTGGTCAGGCATCTGAAATCTCACCCAAAAGACAACCACTCCCGAAGAGGCTTGTTGAAGATGGTGGCCGACAGAAAAAATTTGATGAATTATCTGGCCAAGAAAAACAAGAGAAGGCACAATACTCTGGCCGGCAAACTTGACCTCAAAAAGAAATAATTTAAATAAAAATGACTTCAATATTTAATTCGGCGCAATACAAAAATCAGCGAGTTGCGGTTTTGATAGACGTTCAGAATCTTTATCATTCCGCCCGCGCGCTGTTTCAAAAAAGGGTTAATTTCAAAGAACTTTTGATGGCGGCGGTCGGCGAAAGACAGCTGGTGCGGGCTTTCGCTTACGTTGTGCGGACGAAAACCGGCGAAGAAAAGCCGTTCTTTGAAGCGCTCACCAAGCTTGGGATAGAAATGCGGGTGAAAGATTTGCAGGAATATTATGGCGGCATGAAAAAGGCGGATTGGGACGTGGGTTTGGCCGTTGATGCCATCAAAACCTCGGAGATAGTGGATGTGGTGATAGTGGCCAGCGGAGACGGCGACTATGTTCCTCTGGTGGAATACCTTAAAAATCAAGGCCGGCGAGTGGAAGTTTTCGCTTTCGGCAAATCCGCCTCGGCCAAACTCAAAGAAGCGGCCGACGAGTTCGTGGACTTGAGCGATGAACCGAAGAGATTTTTAATTAAAGGATAAGGAGCCAAACTATGTTAAAGCTGGCGATAAGTTTAAAATAGAAACAATTGAAGTAAAATGATTTACTTCATATCGATATTAAGTGTTAAACGGGGTGGCGCAAGTAAGGCTGGAATATATTTATGAAAAATAAAAAAGAAATTATAGCTGTGCCGGACGAAAGAATTATCAGCAGGATATTTTTAATCAGGGGCAAAAAAGTGATGATGGATAAGGATCTTGCCGATCTTTATGCGGTCAAGGCTATTGTTCTTAGGCAGGCTGTTAAAAGAAACATTAAACGATTTCCATCGGATTTTATGTTTCAACTTAATAAAGAAGAGGCAAAACTTTTGGTATCACATTTTGTGATACCATCTATGAAATATTTGGGTGGGTATTTGCCCTACGCATTTACCGAACAAGGCGTTGCTATGCTTTCAAGTGTTTTAAATAGTGAACGGGCAATAAGAGTAAACATCCAAATTATCAGAACTTTCACCCAACTAAGAGAACTTTTGTCAACTAATAAAGATTTAAGAATAAAAATAGAAAATATGGAAAAGAAATATGACAAACAGTTGAGGGAAATATTTGAGGCGATCAAGTGTCTTTTAATGGAAGAAACAAAAACTAAAGAACCGATAGGTTTTTCGGTATAAATTCAAATAATAAATTTTATGCAAACAAAAACATACGAGACTGATTATTGCGGGAAAAAATTAAAAGTGGAAATTTCCGATTTGGCAGATCAAGCCAACGGTTCCGTTTTGGTCCGTTACGGCGAGACGGTTGTTTTCGCCACGGCGGTGATGGGCGGCAAAAAGGAAGGGGCGGATTTTTTTCCTCTGACCGTTGATTACGAGGAAAAGTTTTACGCGGCGGGGAAAATAATGGGCAGTCGGTTCATCAAAAGGGAAGGCCGCCCTTCGGAAGAGGCTATTCTTACGGCCAGAATCATAGACCGGACGATAAGGCCGTTGTTTGACAGGCGATTGAGAAACGAAATCCAGGTTGTCGTTCTAGCCTTGTCGGTGGACGGTAAAAACGATTCCGACATACCGGCCATTATCGCCGCGTCTTTGGCCTTGGGAATTTCCGACATACCGTGGGGCGGACCGGTGGGTTCGGCCAGAGTCGGGCAAATAGACGGCAAATTTGTTTTCAACCCCACTTACGAAGAAAGGGAAAAATCAACGATGGACATCGCGGTTTGCGCCAAAGACGGCAAGGTGAATATGATAGAAGCCGGAGCCAAGGAAATAGCGGAAGATGTCGCTGTCAAAGGCATTGAAGGCGCGCTGGAAGAAATCGCCAAAATAGAGGAATTCCAGAGAAAAATAATCAAGGAAATCGGCAAAGAAAAAATAAAAATAGAAATAAAAGACAAACCGAAAGAAGCCGTGGCATTGTTTGAGAAAAACATTTTGCCGAAGCTGGAAGCGGTTTTATATCCCTCCGCCAAAAACGGACAAGAAAGAAAAAAGCCGGATGTTGAACCCCTAAAAAAAGAATGGACTGAATTGCTTAAGCCGGGAGCCAATGAAGAATTTTTAGCTTTCGCTGACGAAATTTTTGAAGACGGCGTGGACGAATTGGTGCACAATAAAGTCATAGACGCGCCCAAAGGACAAGAAAAAAGACAGGACGGCCGAAAAACGGACGAGGTGAGAAGTCTGCACGCCAGCGTTGATTTGCTGCCGGCGCTTCACGGTTCGGCAGTATTTTACCGAGGCAATACCCACATTCTTTCCACGGTTACTCTCGGCGGACCTCAAGACGCCCAGCTTATTGAAGGAATGGAGGTGCAAACTATCAAGCACTTTATGCATCATTACAATTTTCCGCCCTTTTCCGTCGGCGAGACGGGAAGAATGGGCAGTCCGGGACGAAGGGAAATCGGCCACGGCGCTTTGGTGGAAAGGGCTTTGTCGCCGGTTTTGCCGCCCAAAAGCGATTTCCCTTACACCATCAGAGTTGTTTCCGAAGCGATGGCATCCAACGGCTCCACTTCGCAGGGTTCAATTTGCGCCTCAACGCTGGCTTTAATGGACGCCGGAGTGCCAATCAAGAATCCGGTGGCCGGAATTTCCATGGGATTGATGATGAGAAACGACAAAGAATACCGGGTTTTGACGGACATCCAAGGTTTTGAAGATCATTTCGGCGATATGGACTTCAAGTGCGCCGGAACAAAAGACGGAATCACGGCCATCCAGCTGGACATAAAAATCGGCGGTATTCCTTTGAACGCCCTAAAAGAAGCTTTCGCGCAGGCTAAAATTGTCCGGAATGAAATTTTGGCCGTAATGCTCAAGGCTATACCCGAACCAAGAAAAGAACTTTCTCCGACTGCGCCGAGAATTATAAAAATGATGATAAATCCGGACAAGATACGGGAAGTAATAGGTCCCGGGGGCAAGATGATAAACAGCATTATAGACAAAACCGGCGCGGAAATTGACATTGAACAGGACGGAAGCGTCTATATTACCGGCAAAAATCTCCAAGAAGCCGATGAAGCCAAGAAAATAATTGAAGGGCTTACTCACGAATACATCGTGGACGAATTGGTCAGCGGGCCGGTGACAAGGCTGTTTGACTTCGGGGCGATGGTGGAAATAGGCCCGATGCAGGAAGGTTTGGTGCATATTTCCGAACTGGCGCCGTTTAGAGTCAACAAAGTCACCGATGTGGTAAACTTGGGAGACACGGTGAAAGCCAAGATTATAAGCATTGACGAGAAGGGAAGAGTAAACCTTTCCATCAAGCAATTGGACCCCAACTATGGCCGAGGAAAATTCAACAACAAATGAGGAAAAATACGACTCGGTAAAAGGAATCCGCACCTTTGAGGATGATATCGCCCAATACACCAAAGAGAAAAATTTTTCCATCCTTGATATCGCGGCCGAAGAAGCGAAGGTGCATGGCCTTAGCTTTGAAAATCCGGAAGAAGAAAAAAGTTTATTTAATTTCAGGAAAATAATTCTGATTTTTCTCGCCGTTTTGTTTGTGGCCGCCGGAGGGTACTTCGGATTCGTCAAACCCCTGCTTAAAAGAAGCAGTGTTGCCGATAATTCTATTCAAATAACGCAGGGGCCGATTTTAACCGACCAGAAAATTGAAATTATCGCCAGTCAGGACAAAAGGGAAGTTTTCAAAAGGGATTTGAAAAACGCGCTGGAAGAGGATGAAGGCGGTGGGACGCTCTCGGAAATATCTGTTGTAAAAATAAACGGCGAGGGAAAAACAAGCCTGACCAAAGAGGAATTTTTCTTTATGCTTGGCGTCCAAATGCCGCAAGGCCTGAAAGATTATTTGGAAAAAGATTTTATGCTCCTCAGTTTCGGCGGGACGGACAATTCCCCGGTTCTTGTTTTCAAATCCAAATCTTACACTTACGTATTTTCTGAAATGTTGAAATGGGAAAAAAGTTTGGTTAATGACTTAAAATCAATTTTTCCCAATGACAGTTTGATCGGCAACGACTCTTTCGCCGATAAATACATTCAAAACCACGACGCCCGCATCGCCGAAAAAGACGGCGAAATTGACTTGGCTTATGCTTTCATTGACCGCAAATATCTTGTAATCGCCAACAGCCAAGAAGCCCTGTCCGAAATTTTCCGCCGCTTTTCCTCCGTCCAATACGCCAATCCAAGAGCGGGGTGGTAGAGGTTATTTTAAAAAATTGTTATACACCAACTTGGACATCCAATGTCCAAGTGATTAAATTATACGCTTATTTTGCTCCAGCATAATTAGTGGTAGAATTTTGCAAATTTAAAATTACGAAAAATTAAGAGAAAATGCGCAAAAATTCTATAAAGAGAATGGAAGCATTTTTTCTCCGGCCTTTCATGAAAAAATTCACTTCAATGCGGAAGGGTTTAATCATATTATTTTCAAAAATGCCAGATCTGAAAGAGAGAAACCGTCGCAAATTTTAAGATTTAAATTATTGCCATTGGCGGTTAAGTTATTGAAATTATCAACGACTTATCAGGAATTTGAAGAAAGTATTGGGGAATTTGAAGTCAAAAGTTTCAAGAAAAAAGTTAAAAAAGCCAAGCTAATAAAGTATTGGGGCGTTATTGCCATAATTGACGGCAGAAAGATCAAAGTAATTGTCAGAAAAATAGGGGACAATGGGGCAATGCATTTTTGGAGCGTTGTCCCGGCATGGACAACAAATAAGTATAGAGATATAAGGTTATTTAACACAATGAAAGGAGATCTGGATAGCGATTAAAAACAAAAATATCCCGCCAAAGCGGAATATTTTTGTTGTGCCTGCCTTCAGCTTATGTCTTAGCCGAATAGGGCTGACGCCCCACAAGCACACCATTACTTTAGCAAGTTTTTATAAAAAATAAAGTTGGCGTTTTGGAGGCTGTGGATAACTAATTTCAGCTCCTTTTTTATTAGAGCTTGCCTTTTTAATTCGCCTTGCTATCATTAAGCCAATTAAATTTTATGCCGTTGACCAAAGAAAAAATAAAACACTTCCAAGAGAAGCTGGAAGAGGAGAAGAAGCAGCTGGAAAGCGAGCTTTCCCGCGTGGGAAGAAAGAACCCGGAAGTGGCGGGGGACTGGGAAGCCGTGCCGGAAGACTTGAATGTGGAAACATCGGACACCGGCGAGATGTCCGGCGCTTTTGAAGAAATGGAGAATCGCTCGGCCATTGAAAACACCTTGGAAGAAAGATTTATTTTGGTAAGCAAGGCCTTGGACAGCATAAAAAAAGGAACTTACGGCGTTTGTTCCAGCAAGGAAGGGAAATCTCATCCGATAGAATCCAAGCGGCTGGAAGCCAATCCCGCCGCCACCGAGTGCATCAAGCACGCCGGCATATAAATTAAACTTTAAATTATGGCGGTAAAATTATTCTCCTCGCAGGTTGTCGGATTAAAGGCCGATGTTGTTGATGTTGAAGTTGATTTGACCAACGGCCTCCATTCTTTCTCTTTGGTTGGTCTGCCGGACAAGGCGGTGGAAGAATCCAAAGACCGGGTCTGCGCCGCCATCAAAAATTCCGGCTTTATTTCGCCCAAAACTCGCAATCAGAAAGTGGTGGTTTCTCTGGCGCCGGCTGAACTAAAAAAAGAAGGGCCGGTTTTTGATTTAAGCATTGCCATGGCTTACTTGCTCGCCTCCAAGCAGATATTTTTTGAACCGGAAGGGAAAATATTTCTGGGCGAACTGGCATTGGACGGGAAAATCAGGCCGATAAAAGGCGTTTTGTCGCTGGTAAAAAACGCCAAAAGCCTAGGTTTTGAAGAAGTTTTCTTGCCGAAAGCCAACGCCAAAGAAGCGGCGCTGATAGACGGCATCAAAATTTTCGCCTGCGAAAAACTGGAAGATATAACCAATCATTTTGACAAGGAAAATACCGTAACATTGGAAACACAACCCAAAACTGAAATTGATTTTGATAATTTTCAAAGCGAAATTTTGTTTGATTTTTCCGATGTCAAAGGGCAGGAAACAGCCAAAAGGGGATTGGAGATAGCCGCCGCCGGCGGGCACAATGTGATGATGTCCGGTCCGGCCGGCACGGGTAAAACAATGCTGGCTAAAGCGTTCGCCTCCATTTTGCCGCCCTTGTCTTTTGAAGAAATTTTGGAAACCACTTCCATACACAGCGTCGCCGGAGCTTTAAACGGCGATTTTGTTTTACAAAGGCCGTTTCGCAGCCCGCACCATACCTCGTCTTACGTGGCCTTGGTCGGCGGAGGAGTTTACCCCAAGCCGGGAGAGATAACCTTGAGTCACCGGGGAGTTTTGTTTCTGGACGAATTTCCGGAGTTTGAAAGAAGAGTGATAGAGTCTTTGCGCCAGCCGCTGGAAGAAGGGTTCGTCAATGTTTCTCGAGCCAAAGGGAGTGTTACTTTTCCGGCTAGATTTATAATGATTTGCGCCATGAATCCATGCCCTTGCGGAAACCATGGCTCAAAAAAGAAAGATTGCGTTTGCCAGCAAGGGGCGCTGATAAGATATCAGAGAAAAATTTCCGGTCCGATAGTGGACAGAGTGGATTTGTGGGTGGAAGTTCCTCAAGTGGACCACCAAAAACTATCTGATGAAAAAATTGTTTCCGAGCCGTCGGAAAATATCAGAAAAAGGGTCATAAAAGCCAGAGAAATCCAGAAGAAAAGATTTGCCGCGGAAAATAAAACAAAAAAATCAAAAAGAAAAGGCGAGTTTGAGGCAAGCGTTATGACCAATAGCGAAATGGGCGTCAAGGAGCTGAAAAAATTCGCCGTGTTGTCCGAAAAAGTGAAAGATATTTTAAATTCCGCCGCCGGCAAACTGGACTTGTCGGCCCGCGCTTATCATCGCGTCATCAAGCTCTCCCGCACCATCGCCGACTTGGACGGCGCCCAAAACATAGAAGCCAATCACATTTTGGAAGCCTTGCAGTATCGGCCGAAGTAGATATTGACTTGTTGTAATACAAAATGTTACAATTAAAAATATGAGAAGCGTAATAAACATTTCATTGCCAAAAAGCATGGCGGATTTGGTGGAAAAAGAGGTGAAGTCCGGCAAATTCGCGACCAAAAGCGAGTTTGTCAGACATATGATACGATTATGGAATACTCGCAAGTTGGCGGAAGAATTAAAAGAAGCCCAAAAGGATTTTGAGGCTGGCAAATTTAAAAAACTGCGGTCACTAAAAGACTTAATGTAACTTTATAGTAATAAAAAATGGAAATCTTTTATTGGCCTAAATTTGCGAAGTATTTTAAAAAACTGCCAATTGAAATTCAAAAAATAGCCGTTGAAAAGGAAAAAATATTCAAAAAAGATCCATTTAATCCAATACTGAAAACCCACAAACTTCACGGAGAGTTAAGAGAATACTGGTCTTTTTCCGTCAATTATAAAATAAGGATAATTTTTAAATTCATAGACAAAAACACCGTCGGGTTTTATTTGATAGGAGATCACGATATTTACGAATAAAAGTAAAACATAGAAGCCAATCACATCTTAGAAGCCTTGCAATATAGGTCTAAAATAAAATCAGACAAAAAATAAAAAGGGTAGAACACATGTGTTCTACCCTTTGCTATTCAGATTTCAAAAACTTTTAAATTTTGATTGAAATTATATTATTTCAATCATGTCTATCATCACCTCTGTTGAGGTGCTTGTGTCGACAACATCGCCCGCCAGGTCGCATGTTCCGCTTGTTGACGTGCTACATGTAATTTCTACGATCTGTTCTATTTTCTTCTTTTCACGGGGAGACATTTTTTTCAAAACACTCCCTACAGTTTCACCGTCCCGATCATTTTTGGGATTATTGCAATCGCATCTCCCTTTTTTCAACTTCCGTATTACAACTCCACCACTGCCAACAAGATAGACGGAAGTGTCGCTTGATGAACTGCTGCCGGAACCATAATATGAATCAGAGGTGTCGCTCATCATAGAGGCGACTGTTTCGTTGTATTTACTTTTTCTTTTTACTACCTCTACCTCTACTTCTTTATACAACTTCTTAATATCCTTAATCACATCATCAATTTTCAGGTCAAATTTAGACATAATATCCTCCTTTCAGTAAAAAATTAATACTGTCAAACAACTATCCATTAAATTTCCCATTGAAATTTATCTGTTTTAACAATAACTTAATTCAACACAAATGTCAATGAGTTAAGGCGAAATATGGTTTTGTTGGCAATAAATCGTTATTTTAAATCACTTATCTACACATAAAATTTGACGAAAATGGTCGTCATTTGCTATAATATAAATTATGGAACTAGAAAAATATTTATTGAAATTGGGTTTTAATCAAAAGGAAACTAGTCTTTATGAAGCCATAATAGAAAACGCTCCCATAAGCATTACGGATCTGGCTAAATCATCCGGCCTTAAAAGAACATCTTTATATCATTTATTGGAAAAATTAAAAAATTTCGGTTTTATAGAAACAACTGTGCGGGGCAAAAGAAAATTATTCATTCCCGCCGAACCCGATCGCTTAAAAAAGATTGAAGCGAATAAGGAAGAAGAACTGGATGCTACCAAAAAGTTGGTGGAAAAGTTGATTGCTTCAGTAGCTTACTGCTACGGCGATAAAGGTTTAAGCAAACCGAAAGTCAGATTGTTTCAAGGGCGAGAAGAGATAAAGGGAATTATGGAAGATGTCCTTAATTGCAAAAGCAAAGAATATTGGTATTTAGGTTCCATAAAACTGCTAGAAGAATTATATTCGCAAAGCTACTGGCAGAAATTCATCAGAAAAAGAAACGAGAAGGGAGTTAAAAGCTATTCTCTTATAAATCGCGAAGATTCTGCCAATTACAAATACAACGACCCGTTAAGAGAAGTGCGGATTTTGCCGGAAAGCAATAATTTCGGCGTGGTGGTTGTCGTTTATGATAACAAGTTTGGAGTTATTTCTTCCAAAAAGGAAAACTATGCTTTTGTGATAGAAAACCAAGAGCTGGTGAATGTTTTTAAGCTGTTTATCAAAATAGTCTGGGGTATTTCTGCGCCGCTTCGTGTGCGGTCAGCACAATAGAACCGACATTGTAAGTCGGTTCTATTGTGCTGACTTTTGTTTAAGCCTTACACGGCGATGATTATTTTAAGCAACTCTATAAAGATATTTAACATAAATTTGATTTCTTTCTGCGCTTTACTTTCTAATTAAAACGGATTCTTGGCGCCTCGGACTTCAAAGTGAAGATGGCAACCGGTGGACTTGCCGGTGGAGCCGACATAGCCGATGACTTGGCCTCGCACCACATGCCAGCCGGCGGAAACGATGCTGGATGACAAGTGGGAATAAAGAGTCTGCGTTCCGTTGGAATGGGAGACAACCACATAATTGCCGTAACCGCCGTTCCATCCGCCGGATCTGTTGATGATGACATCGCCGCTGGCGGAAGCCATAACCGGCGTACCGCAGGAATCGGCCAAATCAACGCCGTTGTATCCGTGCAAGCCTTGAGATTTGCGTCCGGCGACAATCGGTCTGATGTAATAATCGGCGTATGAGGGGCCGTTAGCGCCTCGCACCGGACTGGATTTCAGGTTAGGTTTAGCCGCGAGAGCGGGGGCGATTTCTCCGTTTGGAACGATAATGGTCTGGCCATCGGCCAGTTGTCCCGTGGCGGGAAGATCGTTGAATTTGATTATCTCGTCAGCGTCGCCGTTAAGTTTCTTGGCAATGCTTTTCACAGTATCGCCTTTTTTGACTTCATATTTTACTCCCGAGATGGGCAGAATCACCAAAGTTTGTCCGGGAACTATTTTGCTTCCTCTGGCGATGTCATTGGACCAAACAATGGTGTTGACGGAAACATTAAACATGGAAGCGATTTGAGACAGGTTATCTCCTTCACGGACTACATAAATGCTGATTTGGTCGCTGCTAGCATGATCTTCTATGTCGGCAATGGTGCCTATAGGTCCGGAATCAGGCAAAAGAGAGTTGTTGTTTACAATGGTAATGTCGCCCCCTCCTTTAGCGCCGGTTGATTCATAGCTCAACGAACTTTCCAATAGTTGGATGTTTTGAGCGTTATAATTAGCCGTTTTTTGACTGTTTGAGGCGTTAGCTCTCAATATTTCTTCGCCAAAATAGAAGAATCCGGCGCGAGCGGTGCCGGATAAGGAAAAAGTGGCTAAAAATATGGCCAAAACAGATAATTTCAATATGTAATTTCGCTTATTAAACACCTCCTTATCCTACTCATTTTTCGACAAAAGTCAATCTGACAAAGCAAGTTATCCACAGGCCATTAAGTATGATAAAATGATACTTATTTAATTATTTTTTATAAACCCAAATGAATTTTTTATTGGAAGGACTGAATGAAGCCCAGAAAAAGGTGGCTCTCCACAAGGAAGGGCCTTTGCTGGTGTTGGCTGGGGCCGGTTCGGGCAAGACGAAAAGCATCAGCCACAGAATCGCTTATCTTGTCGGGCAAGGCATTCCGCCGGAGAAAATATTGGCGATAACTTTTACCAACAAGGCGGCCAATGAAATGAAAGAAAGAATACTTGCTTTGTTAAAAAGACTTTCTGACACAGTAGCAGGACAAAAAAATGACGCAGGCGAAGAAAATTACGCCAATTTTCAATTTTCAATTTTCAATTTTCAAAAAAATAAAATTCCGTTTATAAGCACATTTCACACCCTTGGCGTTTATATCTTAAGAAAAAGCGGAGACAAAATAGGTGTGTCCAAAAATTTTTCCATTTTAGACAAAGATGACAGTTTGGATGCGGTAAAAACGGCCATCAAAGAATTGAATATTGACCCTAAGCAATTTCAGCCGTCCAAAATGCAATCAATTATCTCGCGGGAAAAAGGCGATTTGATGGACAGCGAGACTTACGCCAACGAAGCGGGAAGCGATTTTTACCCTTCCGTTATCGCCAAAATTTGGAACAAGTATGAAGAACTGCTCAAAGCCCAAAAATCTTTGGATTTTGACGACCTTGTTTCCAAAGTCGTTTTTTTGCTCAAGAAAGACGAAGCGACGAGGAATTATTATCAGAATCTTTGGGAATATATTTTGATTGACGAGTATCAAGACACCAACAAAAGCCAGTATGAATTGTCCAAGCTGCTGTCCGCCAAACACAAAAACATTTGCGCCATCGGCGATATGGACCAGAGCATTTACGCTTTTCGCGGGGCGGACTTCCGGAATATCATAAACTTTGAAAGAGATTTTTCCAATCTTGTTTCCGTCGTCTTGGAAGAAAATTATCGTTCCACCCAAAACATTCTTGAAGCGGCGGCCAAAGTGATAGAAAAAAATAAAATAAGAAAGGCCAAAGATTTGTACACCAAAAACGCCAAAGGAGCGGAAATATCCTTATTTGAAGCCATGGGCGAGTTGGAAGAGGCGGAGTTCGTTGTCCATAAAATCAAAGAGTTGTTAGTTGGCGTTGGCGGGGCAAGCGGTTGCCGGCCGTCGGAAATCGCCGTGTTGTTTCGGGCCAATTTCCAGTCGCGCGTTTTTGAAGAAACCTGCTTGAAGCACAATGTTCCGTATCAGATGGTGGGGACGCAGTTTTACTCCAGAAAAGAAGTGAAGGACGTTTTCGCTTACTTGCGGGCGGCTACAAACAAAGACGATATGATAAGCGTCAAAAGAATCATCAATTTTCCGCCCCGAGGCATAGGTAAGGTTTCTTTTTTAAACAAACTGGCCGGCAAGGAAATGACGGCGGCCGCCAAAAAGAAATTTGAGCAGTTTGTGGATTTGCTTGATTCCATAAACAAAGCGATTTTGAGCCAGAAAACTTCGGCGGTCATCGCTTTTGTTTTGAAAAGCGCCGGTCTGGAGGAATTTTTGGAAAACGGAGACGGTGAGGACAAAGAAAGGCTGGAAAATTTGAGAGAGCTTGTTTCCATTGCCACCAGATACGACCATTTGGCGCCGCCCGAAGGGACGGATAAAATGCTGACAGACGCCGTTTTAATGAGCGCCCAGGATTCTATGGAGAAAAAAGAAAACAGCGTCCGATTGATGACCGTTCACGCGGCCAAAGGTTTGGAATTCAAAAATGTTTTTATTGTTGGTTTGGAAGAAGGCTTGTTTCCTCACTCTGGATTCGGCGACAGGAACAAAGAGAGGGACGAGGAAGAGAGAAGGCTGTTTTACGTGGCGGTAACGAGGGCGAAAGAAAAACTTTTCCTGTCTTTCAGCGTGATACGGACGGTTTACGGCAACAAACAGATGAACATGCCGTCCAGATTTTTGTCCGACATTCCCGACCATCTTTACAAAATGGAAGAGTTTAAATTCCAACCGGAAGATGTAATAAGGTATGAATAAACCTAAAAAATCATTGGGGCAGAATTTTTTGAAATCGGAAAAAATCGCTCAAGAAATAGTTGAAGCGGGAGAAGTCGGTCTTGACGATATTGTCTTGGAAGTCGGTCCGGGGAAAGGAATTTTGACGGCGGAATTATTGAAAAAGGCCAAAAAAGTGATTGCGGTGGAAAAAGACGAAAGTTTGGCGGGATTTTTAAAAGAAAAATTTGCCGAAAATATAAAAAACGGGAAGCTGGAACTCGTTTCAGAAGATATTTTAAAATTCAGTCCTAATTTCTACAACCTACAACCTAATTCCTACAAGCTAATCGCCAACATTCCTTATTACATCACTTCTCATCTTTTGCGGACTTTTTTGGAAAATCCGCCAAATGGCGGACAGCCGTCTTTAATGGTTTTGATGGTGCAAAAAGAAGTTGCTGAAAGGATTGTTGGAACCAAGAGCGAGGCAAAGCGAAATTTTTCGCGCTTCACCCTTCCCCGAAGCGGGGCGGGCTCCGACGCGTCTCAAAATTTCGCTTTGCCTCGCTCCAAAGAAAGCATCCTCTCCATAAGCGTCAAAGCTTACGGCCGGCCGGAAATAATAAGATATGTGCCGGCCGGATATTTTTCTCCGACGCCGAAAGTGGATTCGGCGGTGATAAAAATTTCCAACATTTCCAAAAATTTTTTCCAAGACATCGGCGAAAAGAAGTTTTTTGAAACGGTCAAAAAAGGTTTTTCACAGAAAAGAAAAATGCTCATCAATAATCTGAAAGTCCAAAAAGACGATTTTATAGTTTGCAATATAGGCGAAAAAGCCAGAGCGGAAAACCTTTCTCTGGAGCAATGGAAGTGCTTGACTTTTTTGATGAAATAAGGTAATATCTTAAAAGATTTAATCTTTGAAATAGTTTTTAAATAATTTTTTAGGAAGGAGGCTGGAAATGTTTAATAGAGAATTAAACTTTTCGGATATAATTTTGTTGGCGATTTTATGCGGCATAATGTCAATTATTTTTGGATGCTCTTCTGCGCCAAGGGTTTATCATTGTCCCAAAGAACATAGTATTCCGATAGAAAAAGTAAACAAAGATATTCGGGCGATTAATATTTGTCCGACTTGCGGGGCAGAGTTTCCATATTTGGCGGGAACAACGGGCCGCAACGGGGGCTATTCTTTTGGTTATAAACCCTATCCATGGCCTCGTGTCTGGGTCTACAGTTACGGCACGACCCGGTTTCATTCGTATCGAGGTCACCATGGGCACCATCACGGGCATTAAGGGGTATCAAGAACAACACCAAGGTTAAACCTTGGTGTTGGAAGGGCGTTGCTAGATGTTTAGCAACGCTTTTTTATTTTTTTAAAATCCTTTTACTTATCCACAGTTTGGCGTTAAAAACGCCAGTTTTATTATTTGGAAATGATATAATAATGGCACGGTGTAGAGCCGTTATTTTGGCATACTTACCGAACAAAAAAATATTATTTCTTCTTGTTTTCATCCTGCTGATTTTCGCGGGCTGGTTTTACTTTTCCAATTATAAAAACAGGCAAGCGCAATATATTGCCGAAAAAGAAAAAAGCTCTTTAGCCGTTGTTTTGGACCAGACAAGCCAACTGGACACAGACAGCGACGCCGACGGGCTGAAAGACTGGGAAGAATTGCTTTGGAAAACCGATTCAAGCAAAGCCGACACCGACAGTGACGGGACAAATGACAACGAAGAAATAATGCTCGGCCGAAACCCACTCAAAGCCAGTCCGGACGATAAAATTTCGGACAAAGAAGACCTTGTCGCTCAAGAAAAAGCCGTCTCAGACAGCAATCAAAACACTCTGACCGCCGCCTACGCCAGAAAATTTCTGACGGAATATATGACTTTGAAACAACAAAAAGGGGAGTTATCTGATTTAGACAAGCAAAATTTGGTTAATTCGTTTATGGACAACATAGAGCCCTTGGCGGTTACTGATAAATATACAATTTCTGACTTGAAAATTTCCAACGACACAAGCAAAGAGTCGGTAAAAAAATATTCTGATGAATTAAAAAAAATTTTTATTGATGAAAAAAGACTTTTACCAAACGAAGTAGAAATTTTCAATATTCTTTTGAAAAATATCCAAGAAGAAAATGTTAAGAATATTGAGTTAAGTGTCAAGATTTTAAACAATAGTATTCTTTTGAACGAAAAATTGATAAAAACAATGCTATCTATTGCGATTCCGTCAAATTTTTCCAAAAATCATCTTGATGTTGTGAATGGATTTAGCAATATTATCTTTGCGATAAAAAATATGGCAATAGCCCAAACAGATCCAGTAAAAGCGATGATGGGACAAAAATTATACAATGAACAAACGCAAAGAAATTATAATGCGCTGAATAGTATTCAAGAAATTTTTAACGAGTATGAAATCACTGTTTTTAAATAAATCAAAAAAATATATTGCCTGGTTTTTATGTCTCACCTTTCTTTTTAATTTGCTTTCTTTGGCGCCCAATGAAGCAAAAGCTGTGGGTGGTGTGGCTGACGAGGTTACAGTTATAGGTGCCCCAATAACTGATGCGCAACTAGCCATTCTGTTGGGCGATGTGAACACAGAATTGGCGTTGATGGAGGAAGATAGCGTTTGGCATAAAACAGTAGAATGGTTTAAAACTAATTGGTACCAAATAAATGATACTATAACGCAAAAAGGAATGTTAACAAAAGAATATGTCTTAGACGGTTTGGCTTGGACGGCGGCCAATGTCATTATAGATAAATTTTCCGATAGTTTGGTGACTTGGATACAAAGCGGATTTGAAGGAAGCCCGATGTTCTTAAGCGATCCGGAAGGATTTTTCAAAGACACGGCCAATGATATAAGCGGAGCGATTATAAACGACCTGAATATGAACTGGCTTTGCGACTCGCTGAAATTTAGGTTTGACTTGGATTTCTTTTTGCCCGGCACCAGCAAAAGCAAATACGCTTGCACCTACGAAGATATCGTGGAAAATTTTTCAAACATGGCGGACAGGGATTTGGGCGACTGGATTGATGTCAACGTCAGCGTAAACGAGCAAAATGTCGTGAGAAGGTTCGGAGACGATTTTAGAAACGGCGGATTTTTGATGTGGCTCAACACTTCTTTGCCCAGAAACAACACCACAGGAAGAATTCTTACGGCGTGGGACGAGGTGGCTATGGCCAGCGAACAAGCAAAGGAAAGGGAAAGATTCGGCCTTTCCATAAACGGAGGTTTTTTCGGGTTAAGGAAATGCGTGGAATACGGCAAAGGTGACAGTTATGAAGCGTTTGGAAAAGTGACTGACGAAGTAAACGCCAACCCAAAAGACAAATGCACAAAATATGTTGATACCACTCCCGGGCAATTGGTGCAGGACCAGTTGAAAAATGTCGGAGGGAAAGATTTTTCCAGACTTCAAGTAGCCGATGAAATTGACGAAATTATCGGCGCTTTGGCCACTACAATGATGGGCTGGATGCTTACCGGCGGCAATGACGACGGAGGGGTGCTTGGTTATGACAGCGACGCCGATTATTCCGGCAGCAACCGCGATCACTACGGCGAGTTAAGCAAGAGCCAGCAGACGACCACTAAAAAATCAAATATCTCTGGCCAGATTACAAACATTAAAAACAACGAAGAGCAGTATAATAATTCTTTGGAAAATTACGCCGATGCTTTATACGGCGCCAAAGAAAAATTGGAAATTGTCTTGGCTAAACTGAAGTGCATCAGAGCCACCAGCACAAATGACACCGGTAACACTTACGACGATACGGATTGTGATGGCGCAGATGAAGACACAAAAAATGTTCTTCTTTCAGCGGTAGATAAAACCGAAAGCGACACAACTTCCGATATAAGCAAAACAGAGGACCAGATAAGCAGTATAGATGGGAAAATATCAACTTTTAACGATAAATATGGGGAAAATGCCACTTCCACTTCTGCTCAAGCTCTGGAATTGTTTGACGAATTTGAAGATGAAGTGAACAACGCCGGCAGTCTTGGAAAGATAACCAGTATCATAAATGAATATTGCTATTCTTATAACAAAGACAACAAAACAGGGAAAATTTGCGGATTGTTCGGCGAAAAATCTTCCGGCGATGGTATGTCCGTTTACATTTCCGCCGAAAGCAACCCGGCGACAGAAGACAGCGCCGGCAATATAAAGACAAAAATTTACTGGAAAGCGGTTAATGCCGAATCTTGCTCGGCCACCGGCGGAGACAGCGACAAAACTTGGAAGAAAACGGAGATTTCCACCAGCGGCAGTTATACAGCCACTAATTTTGAAGACGGCGAATCAAGGACTTACGGCGTGAAATGTTCCGATGCGGAAAACAACACCGAAACGGCGGAAGTTTCCGTTTCGGCGGACAGTTCCGTTACCGCCGAGATGTCCGGCAGTTTGTTCGCCAAAAACACTTTCGTCAAATCCGGAGAATCATCTTCCTTATACTGGCTAAGTTCCAACGCCAATCAATGCTACTTGTATTCCGACCAGGATTCTTTCTCGGGCGACGCCGAGTATGTTACCGGCACTTCCACAGGCTTGTATGAAAATGAAGGTTATTATCTGAAAACATCATTGACCAAAACAACTGGGCAATCCACGGCGATATTCAATGCCGGCGAAACTTTCAAATACAAGCTTATCTGCGGAGATTCCAGCGAGGCCTATAGCGTTTTTTCCGAACTGGAAATCGCATCCGAAGACGGCGATAAAGAAACCTACAAAACCCACAGCGAAAAAGAATATAAGGCGTTAAACAAAGAAGCTGGTAAAATAGAAGGTAAGATGGAAAGTATAGAACTGGAATATTCTTGTATTCTTGATGATTACACCCAATCCGAAGATGTGAGCAATTCGGAGTGCAGTAGTTTTGAGTCAAGTTCATCGTCGTCTTCACAATAAAAAAATGCTTAGAAAAATTATCACATATTTCCTAATAGTCGCGGTGGTGTTGCCTGTATTCGCTTCTCTATCTTTTTCAAAGACTGTTTTCGCGCAAACGACAAGAACCACAATAGAAACAACTGATGCGGAAGGTAACACAATAAAAGTAACGACGGTTGAAGATGAAAACCAAACAGACAGCTCTTCCGACGAGGGAGCGAGTAACTCCAAAACAATATCAGACTTTACCAAGGAAACGAAAAGTCCATGCTCTTTTATTCCTCCTCGTTTGGGCGCTGATTGCCTCGGTTATCTCGTGTCGCAGTTTTTGTATTATACCGTGTTCAGTCCGAGTTATTATATCGCCTTGATGGCCGGAGGTATCTTTAACGCCTCCATCGGTTTTTCTTTGTCCGGCGAATCTTTCCCCACGGATAAAGATTCAATGATTGCGACCGGGTGGAAAATGGTGAGAGACTTGCTCAATTTATTTTTTATTTTCATTCTTTTGTATATCGCCATTTCCACTATTTTGCAGTATGGCAATGTGGCCAAAGGCGCGATAGTTAAGATAATCATTGCCGCCGTGCTGATAAATTTCAGCCTGATGATGACGAAAATGATAATTGACTCTTCTCATATTCTGGCCTGGAGTTTTTACGACAAGATAGAAGAAAGACAGATTACGGATAAAAATGGGGATAAGACAACCTCGCCGATAATACCGGAAGAGATTACGGTAAAAGGAATAACGACCAAAAATCTGGCCGGAGTTTTTATGGCCGGATTTAATCCTCAAAGGTTGCTTATTCCATCCAACACGACAAAGGATAGTGTAAGCAAAGGCGCTTCGGAGGCGATGGCGGACGGGTCTGGCATACTCGGGATAATTTGGCAAGCGATTTTAATAATGATTATGGCCAGCGCGCTTAACTTTATAGTCGCCTTCATTCTTTTTGCCGGCGCCATTATGTTTATAATCCGGGTGGTCGTTCTCTGGTTCACGCTGTTATTTTCGCCCTTGGCTTTTGCCGGTATGATTATGCCGGCTTTTCAAAAGTATTCCGGCCAATGGTGGGATGCGCTGATAAAGCAATCTTTTTTCGCTCCGGCGTTTTTGTTTTTATTTTATTTAGTCACTAAAATGGTGAACAGTGGATTTCTTGACGCTGTGATAAAGGGTTATAAGGATGCTCCCTCCGCCGCTATTTTATTTTTTGACCCCGGCAGCACTATTGTGGTGTTTTTTCACTTCTTTGTTATCGGCGCGCTGTTGGTCGGCTGTCTTTATCTGGCTCAGCAAATGGGGGCGCATGGAGCTAGCACGATGATGAAGTGGGGCAACAAAGCCGGCGACTGGGCTAAAAGTAAAGCTTCTGGTATAGCAACATCGCCGTTAAGAGGAGCTCGTTATGGTTTAAGATACGGCGGAGGGGTGGCGGGCGACGCAATGTCAGAAGGAAAGGGTTGGTTTTCCAGGACGATTAGAGCTATACCTGGCGCTAATATAGGATTAAGAAAACTTGGCGCGATGAAAAAAGCCGATGAAGACAAGGCTAGAAAAGCGGCGGAAAAATACGCGGGGACGTTGAGCTCCGCTGGACGCGTTTCTTTGGATAAAGACAAAGAGAGAGGATTTGTTGGCAGAGTGGTGTATGGCGGAGGGTTGTCTAAGCCAACAAGAGAGGGATATGAAAAAGTCATAGCCAAGAAAAGAGCCGATAAATATGAGGAAGAAAAATACAGAGATAGTTTGGCAATATTGGCTGGAATTGATGACGGCGTAGACAGCAACGGCAAGGTTATTAAGAAAGAGCTTATAATTAAGGGTATGCTTGACAGTGGAGAGAAGAAAAAACTTTATGAAAAAATAGAACAAACCGCAAAAAATATTGAAGATGCTAATAAAAAGGCCGTTGAAGCCATTGAAAGCAGTATAGCAGGAAATGCAGTTGATTTGGCCGAACAAAATTCAAGATTATACAAAGCTATAGAAGATGGAACGCCCGTTGATGCTATAAAAGATAAGATCTTAAAACTTAAGATAAAAGAGGTTGAATTTAATGGGCAGAAAACGATTATGGCAAAAAAGGAAAAAGAAAGAGAAGCCATAGAAAAAGCCGTGGAAAAATATGAAAACAAGCAAGAAACGGAAAAATTGGGAGCAAAGTTCACCAGTTCCGGCGCAGGAGGCGGCGGAAAGGGCGGGGGAGGAGGAGGCAAAACAACGCCATAATATAATTAAAAAAATATGAAAAATTTTACCGAAGAACAAATAGCTCAAATGTACGATAATCTTCCCGAAGATTTAAAGGACGCTATTTTTGGTCTGGAGATGAATGAAATCGTGGAAAAAATCGGCCGGGAAAACCAGTTGAATATAGAGCAGATAGGCGATTTAGCCAACGAGACGGGCATGGTAATGCTCGGCGTTACCCACCCCAACGAGTTTATAGGCAATTTGGCCGACAGATTGGAAGTGGATAAAGAAAAAGCCAGAGCGATAGCTCAAGAGATAAACGAGCAGATTTTCAAAAAAGTTCGCGATTCGATCCGGAAGATTCATAATATGAGAGAAGAGGAAGAAAGAGGAGGAGGCGCCCGTTTCTCCTTCTCGGGCAAAGAGGGGGAGTCATACGAAACAGGCGCCTCCTCCTCTTTCCAGAAAACTCAAGGCGAAACCTTAAAGAGCGAACACAGCAGAGAAGATATTTTGAAAGAAATAGAGAAAGACCACACCCAAGAAAATCTTGTGCCGGAGATTATGAAGGCCAACGCCAATCCATTTGAGGAAAAAATGAAAGAAGGAGTGCTGATAGCGCCGGTGGAAGAAAAGCTTTTGCCGGAGCCGGAAAAACCAAAAAAATATCAAGGTTTTGACCCATATAAAGAACCAATTGATTAGCTTATTAGGAGCTAGCTTGTAGGAATTAGGGAATTTCCTAAGAAGCTACAACCTAATTCCCACAACCTAATTTATGAGATTTCAAGTCCCCCAATTTATAGAAATAGAGAGCAAGATTTTTGGACCACTGACATTCAAGCAGTTTATTTATCTTGCCGGCGGGGCGGGCGTTGTTTTTCTTATCTACATAACTTTGCCGTTTTTCATCGCCGTAATGTTCATCGTGCCGATAGGCGCATTCGCCGTCGCTTTGTCTTTCTACAAAGTTCACAACCGGCCGTTTATAAAAGTCACCGAAAGCGCTTTCCGTTATTTCACGGCGCCGAAAATTTACGTCTGGAAGAAAGAGAAAATCCAACAGCCGACCTCCATTGATAAGCTGACCTTAAGACAGGCGGAAAGAGGAGTAAGCCCCGGATACATACCTAAGCTTACCAGAAGCAAACTGAAAGATTTGGCTTGGAGTCTGGATATAAAACACAATATTAAATAACTGCTATAATAAACAAAAATGGCGACAACAACCAAGCCAACCCAAGAATTCATTCCGATAAAAGAAATTCGCGACGATGTCTTTATTTTGAAAGACGGCTCTTTGCACATGATTCTTATGGCCTCTACTTTAAACTTCGCCCTTAAGTCGGAAGAGGAGCAGAACGCCATAATTATGCAATACCAAAACTTCTTGAACTCTTTGGATTTTTCAGTCCAGTTTTTCATCCAATCCAGAAAGCTTAACACCGATTCCTACATCGCCATGCTCTCCGAAGCCGAGAAAAATCAGGACAACGAGCTGATGAAAATCCAGACGAAAGAATATATAGAATTTATAAAAAATTTCGTCAAAATGAGCAATGTGATGGCCAAAGCTTTTTACATTTCCATTCCTTATTCCACCGCCGCCATGGAGGTCAAGAAAAGTTTCGTAGGCAATCTTGTGGGCGGTTTTTCCAAAAAAACGGCCGGGCAATTGTCGGACCGATTTGAGGAAAACAAAATCCAGCTTCAGCAGAGAGCGGACATAGTGTCGCAAGGTTTGGCGCGCGTTGGAGTGAGAGTGGCTCCGCTTAACACCGAAGAATTGATAGAATTGTTTTACGAGCTGTTCAATCCGGGCGAGAAAGAAAAAAGCGGAGCGGGTAAAACACAAAAATAAAAAACACTTTATTATGGATATTCTCAACAATTTATTGGGCAAAAAAAACAAGGCGAACGAGAGGGAAATTCTTCCCGTCATTCCTCGAGAAATTTATGAGGCGGGCGTATTGAGGTTGCAGGATATCATCGCCCCGTCGGCCTTGGAGATAACTTCCAACCACATAAAAATCGGGGAGAAAGTCGCTAGAGTTTTATTTGTGATGTCCTACCCTCGCTTTCTGGCGTCTAATTGGTTTTCTCCGGTGATAAATCTGGACAAGGTTTTTGACATTTCCATATTCATCCACCCCATAGACACCGCGTCAGTCTTAAGACAGTTGCAGAAAAAGGTGGCGGAAGTCCAGTCGCAGATTCACTTGAAAGAAGAAAAAGGTTTTATCCGCGACCCGATTTTGGACACCGCTTTTCAAGATTTGGAGGATTTGAGAGATAAGCTTCAGCAGGCGCAGGAAAAACTTTTCAATGTCGGAGTTTATCTGACCGTTTACGCCGACAATGAAGAAGAGCTGAATCAGACCGAAACGGAAATAAAGTCCATATTGGAATCAAAGTTGGTTTACGTCAAACCGAGCTTGTTCCAGCAGAAAGAAGGGTTGGAAACGGTTTTTCCTTTAGGGACGGACAAGTTGGATGTCAGCACCCAGCTTAATTCGTCGCCCATTTCCAGCCTTTTCCCTTTCGTTTCCTTCGACCTGTCGTCGGACAAAGGAATTCTTTACGGCATCAACCGGCACAACAACAGCCTGGTGCTTTTTGACCGATTTTCTTTGGAAAATTACAATTCCGTCGTCTTCGCCAAAGCCGGTTCGGGAAAGTCTTACGCCACCAAACTGGAAGTGTTAAGAAGCCTGATGTTTGAAACGGAAGTCATAATCATAGACCCGGAACGGGAATACGAATACTTGGCCGAAGCGACCGGCGGAAGATATTTCAACATCTCCCTTAACTCCATCCATCACATCAATCCTTTTGACCTGCCTCCGGTGCGGGAAGATGAATCTCCGGCCGATGTTTTGCGGTCAAACATTATCGCCTTGGTCGGTCTTTTCCGGCTGATGCTCGGCGGACTTTCTACCGAAGAAGATTCCATAATGGACAGGGCGATTACCGAAACTTACGCCTCCAAAGACATTACGCCGGAGACCGATTTTACCGGCGCCGTCCCGCCGACTTTGTCCGACTTGGAACTGGTTCTGGCCGGTATGGAAGGCGGGGAGTCTCTGGCTCAAAGAATGGCCAAATATACCAAGGGCACTTGGGCGGGATTTATCAATCAACCGACGAATGTGGACATAAACAAAAAAATGGTGGTTTTCTCCATCCGAGATATGGAAGACGAATTAAGGCCAATAGGAATGTATCTTATCACTCATTATATTTGGAACACAATCCGAAGAGACATAAAGAAAAGATTGCTGGTCATAGACGAGGCTTGGTGGATGATGAAATACGAGGACACCGCTTCCTTCTTATACGGCATCGCCAAAAGATGCAGGAAATATTATCTGGGGTTGGCCACAATCACTCAAGACGTGGGCGACTTCTTGGCGTCTCCTTACGGCATTCCGATTATTACCAACTCTTCCATCCAGCTTCTGCTCAAACAGTCGCCGGCAACCATAGACATCGTGCAAAAAACTTTCAACCTGACCGACGAGGAAAAATATCTGCTCTTGGAATCGGATGTGGGCGAGGGGATATTTTTCGCCGGACTCAAACATGTCGCTATCAAAATATTGGCCTCTTACACCGAAGACCAAATAATCACCTCCGACCCGGCCCAGTTGATGGCGATAAAAAAAGCCAAAGAAGAATATAATTTGGCCCAACAATAATGCCAATGGATAGCAATCAACAAATTGAAGAGGAAAGAGCGGGACGGCTGAATCAGGCGAGAAAGGCGGCCATTTTGGCTAATAATGTTTTTAACGCAACTCACGCCGATCCGCACGCCATAATGTCTTTGACAAAAAAGTTTGGCAAATATTGGTCTGTCTTTATCATGGCCGCTATTTTTGATTTGTTTGCTCTCATTCCTTTTTTAAGCGCAGTATTTAATTTGTGTTTTGGCGGGGTTATGTTTTTGTATTTCGGCAAGAAAAAAGTTGTATCCGGGATAATTGCGCCGATAGTCATAGGTAGCGTTTTTGATTTTTTTCTAAGCATACTGCCGGTTAATCTTGCGGCCGCGGCCATAAGGATAGCGTTAAAAGAAACAGTGGGGTAAAATAAAGGTAATGAAAATAACCAGAGAGTTAAAACAAAAAACGGCAAAAATTGCTCAAAAATATCATATTTCATTGATGATCATTTTCGGTTCCCAAACGCAAAGAAAAACTCATCCCAAAAGCGACATTGATATTGCCGTTTTGCCGGCAAAAACGGCAAGAGACATATCTATGAAAATTTATTCTGATTTTCTTGGCGATATGGAAAAGATTTTTCCGGGTGTTAAAGTTGATATTGCTTTAATTCCTTTAGCCGACCCGTTCCTTTTGGACAATATTGCCAAATCAGGACAACTTCTCTTTGGCAAAAAAATAGATTTTATTAAATTTCAATTGCGGGCTTTTAACCGTTTTCAAGATTATTTGCCTTATTTCAAATTGGAAGAAAAGTCGGTACGCGGTCTTATCAAGCAACTTCTTTAAATAAAATGCCTATTAGCCAAAAATTAATTTTTCGGAAAATAAATTTCATTCTTCGGGACATGCAAAGATTGAAACCCATTTCCTTGTTATCTTACAACGATTATCGGAAAAATTATGACAATGAAGTTTTAAGCGAAAGATATTTAGAGAGAATTTTAATGAGAGTTATAGATATTAACTACCATAGTCAAAAACAAAAGAAGTTAATTCAATGAAAAAAAGTTTTGTTTTTTTAATATCGTTAATTTTTACTCTATCCTTTTTTTCTTTGCCGAAAAATGGGTTGGCGCAGGAGATAAACGATTACAGTTCCGATTTTTCCATAGAGTTGGTGCCGGACAATCCTCGTCCTGGACAGGCGGTTTCGGCCAAAGTCGTGAGTTATCAGTTTGACATAAATAGAAGCGATATAACCTGGATTTTGAACGGAAAAACGATCGCTTCCGGACAAGGCAAGAAAACAGCCGATTTTGTCTTGCCGTCGCTCGGCCAAGAAAGTGTTTTAACGGTAAGCATTGTCACCAACGAGGGCGTAAAAACTTCCAAAACGAAAAAATTTTCCGGCAGCGACATAGATTTTCTTTGGCAAGCCAATACTTCCGTTCCGGCCGGATACAAAGGAAAGGCTTTGGCGGGACGCAAGGCCTTTGTCAAGATAACGGCTTTGCCTCATTTGTATTCGGCATCGGGGGCGATTTCCCGCTCAAACCTTGTCTATGACTGGACTTTTAATTACAAAAATTTGCCGGATGACTCCGGCGCCGGCAAAAATACTCTGCTTATAAGACTGAACGATATGGGCGATTATGTGATAGGAGTGAAAGTTTCCACCAAAGACAAGAGAACGAGTTTCCAAAAATATCTCCACTTATCGGCGGAAGGCGTCTCGCCCAAACTTGTTTTTTACGCCGATGACCCATTGGAGGGGCCGTTTTACGGCAAGGCTATGGGCAGTAAAATAACATTAAAAACCAAAGACATAAACATTAGAGCGGAGCCGTATTTTTTCAACCAAGAAGACGGCAAAACAACTTACAGATGGAATATGAACGGAAAAAGTGTTAAATCCGGCAAAAAACCGAACACCATTTCTTTAGTGTCGGAGGAAAATTCAGGCCAAGCCGGGATAAATTTTGAAATGGAAAAAGAGATTGGGAACAATCTGCAGTCGGCGGACGGCGGGGTAAATATCGTGTTTTAAGAAAATATGAAAAACAATTTCGCGAAAAAAACAATAAAAATTTTAACGGCGACGATTTTAAGCGTTTTTGTTTTGATGTTGCTTGGTTTATATACAACAGAAGCGGAACATAAACAATATCAGTATGATGAAAGCTTGAGTGCCAAGGAAAACTATAAAAGAGCGGGACATGAAGAAGATTACGAAAAGTTTAAACAAATTATATTGGATGAAAACAAAAATGAGAATGAGAAAAATACTGAGGTTGAGAGTTATGTGGAGGGGTTTGTTCCAGACTGGCTCCAAGAAAATATTAAAGAAACCATAAGCGATATCCAAGAAGAAGAATCTGGTTCTGATGAATACACAAAAAAGGTAGAGGATTTACTGGAAAGCGAAACGGAATCAATAATATTGAAAGATGGCGGAGGCGACAAATTCACCTATACCCTTTTGCAGTCTTTGCCCAAAGAAGGAGATGATTTAAGTGAAAATGTTACACTTGAAGAATATCTGACTTGGGCTTTTCGGTTTGTTTTGGCCTTGGCCGGATTTTTGGCGGTGATGATGATTGTGATAGGCGGAGTGCAATATATTATCAGCGGAGCCAATGAGAGTATGAGGGGAGAAGCCCATAAACGCATCTCAAACGCCATTTATGGACTGATATTGGCGCTGGTTTCTTATTTGGTTCTTTACACCATCAATCCGAGTTTGGTTGATTTTGAAAATAACAGTTTTCTTAATGAGGAAACGACAAATTCCGAAGAATAATTTATGAACAAAACAAAAATTATCATAATAGCCGTAATCATGATAATGCTCGCCGCGGGATTTTTTGCTTTTTTTGCCGGTAAAAAACCGGCGGATGTGACAAATGAACCGATGGTCGTCGGCGGTTTCCCCGATACGGGAGACAGCGCCGGAAGACGCTCTTCCGCGAGTTTGGGCGGAGGAGCGAGCAGTTCCAGAATCGGCAAAGAAGCTCCTAAAAATATTCTCACCCAGCTGACAAAAAACGCCATAAGCGGGGCGGCTTATTATGGCACGACCACCGCCTTATATATGGAAAGAGCCACTGGTCATATTTACAAAATAAACCTTGACGGAACGAACAAGATAAGACTTTCCAACGCCACGGTGCCGAAAAGTTTTGAGGCGAAGTGGTCTTACAAGTCGGACAAAATGGCCGTGAGATATTTTGAAGACCCGGCGCCGGGAAGCATTAAGCTGACGGTTAAAACTTTTCTGGCTTCCATCGGACAACTGCTTAAGGCGACCAGCACATCGGAAACGGAGCTGAAAGGGCTAGCCTTGCCGTCCACCATTTCAGAAATTGCCGTTTCTCCTACAGATGACAAGGTTTTTTATTTGAATAATTTGGGAAATGATTTGACGGAAGGCGTGGTAGCCGACTTCAGCAACAAAAACCAGAAGAAAATTTTTGAACTGCCGTTTGGCGAATTCAATATAAGCTGGCCGACTAAAGACAACATAGTTTTACTCACCAAGCCGTCAGCCAAAGCGGAAGGATATTTGTATTTTCTTGATTCAAAAACCGGCGCTTTAACTAGAATTTTGGGCGGAATAAAGGGTTTGATGGCGGTCGTTTCTCTTGACGGAGAAAATATTATTTTCAGCGGTATTAGTAAAGACGGAATGGAATCAAAAATTTATAACATGAAAAATAAAACCGTTTCCGAATTGGGGTTTACCACTTTAGCCGACAAGTGCGCTTGGGGCAGGAAAAATAATCTGCCAGCTGGACGGATGGTTTACTGTGCCGTGCCGTCAAAAACTCCAAATTCCGATCAGCCGGATTCTTGGTATCAAGGGACGGTTTCTTTTGACGACGGAGTTTGGAGTAAAAACATTTCCACCGGAGAGAGTAAGAATATTTTAAGCCGTTTCGGCGCCGATATTATGAATATTTTTGTCAGCGACGATGAAAATTATCTTATATTTACTGACAAAAATGACGGAACGCTGTGGAGTTTGAAGTTGCATTAAATAATTTATGTGATAATATGCCAAGCAATGGAAAGAGACAATAAAACCTACGAAATAAATTATCTGTTGACACCCCTTCTTCCGGAAGACAAAGTGGCGGAGGAAACGGCCGTATTGAGGAAAATAATTGAAGACAATAAAGGATTTGTAGTCGGGGAAGACCAGCCCAAGACGCAAAAATTGTCTTACCCCATCAAAAAGTTTGACAGCGCTTATTACGGCTGGTTCAAGTTTTCCGCCGGAGCCGAATCCATTGATAATATAAAAAACGGTTTTGACAAAAACGAAAAGATTTTGCGGGCTTTGGCCACCGAAGCCGGAAAGGAAAATGTCGCTCAATTCGCGCCCAGACGCGGCGCAGGGGCGGCAAAGCCGGAAGGCGCGCCTTCGGAAACGGTGGAAAAAGTTGAGATCAAGCCAGAACAAATAGACCAGAAATTGGAAGAAATATTAAAAGAATCATCTTCTTAAAAATAAAAAATGAATTTAAACAAAGTTTTCATAATGGGCAACTTAACCAAGGATCCGGAGCTGAAAACTCTTCCTTCCGGTTCCTCTGTGGCGAATTTTGGAATCGCCACCAATCGAGTTTGGAAAAACCAGCAAG
>Ga0209211_10001308_pt1 | contig 47567 bp, 55 predicted proteins | sample RifGroA2_FD_183992 | JGI IMG/M metagenome (GOLD analysis project Ga0209211, IMG submission 183992) | Groundwater microbial communities from Rifle, Colorado, USA - Groundwater A2 (SPAdes) (version 2) | ecosystem: Environmental > Aquatic > Deep subsurface > Groundwater | place: Rifle, Colorado...
GCGACCATCTCCTTAAAAGGGAGTTGCTCTACCAACTGAGCTACGGGCGGGTTGTGGATATTGTACCTATTTTAAGCTTGTTTTGCAATAACAATAAAAGTATGCTAGGGTAAAAACAGATCACAAACCAAAAAAGGAGGAATTGACATGAAAAAGATAAGCTATTTAAGCGCTACTTTAGCTGTAGCGACAGCGTTATCGTTTTTGGGTGGGTGTGCGGCCATGTCCACAGCCATTCGGTACAAGGACTTGAATGTCCAAGCGCGGCCGGCTGAAACTGTTTTCAGAAAACCGCTTCCGGCGTCCCAGAAGACGGTTTGGGTTGAACTCGGCGACACCAGCGGAATGGGCGTCAGATTGAGCGGACTGCCCGCACTTTTAATGGAAAAAGGATACACGGTTGTACAAGACCCGGAAAAAGCGAACCTATGGTTTCAAACCAATATTCGTTATCTAGGTGACGCAAACACGCCAGCAATTCAGGAAGCAATGCACGCCTCTTACGGCGGTCCGATTGCCGGAGCTATCACGGGAGCGATTATCGGCGGGGTAACCAGTAGTTCTCCTAACGCGCCCTTTGCCGGCGCTGGCATAGGAGGGATTTTGGGCCAAGCCGCTGAATGGATAACCGGAGAACTTGTGAAAAAGGTTGTATATGCGGTAATCGTTGACGTACAGCTTTCTGAAAAATCCGCCCGCTCTGTTTCTGAAAGGCAAACGGCCAATTTGCAGCAGGGCACCGGGAGCAGAATTCAACAAGATACCGGTAGCTACAACAGCGATCGGATTTTGTATAGGAATCGGCTGAATGCGACCGCCACGCAAGTAAATCTGGATCTAGAAACAGCCAAACCAGCGCTCATTGATAGAATCACCAAGAGCTTAGCTGGTATTTTAAACTAGCGCCAAAAAAAGCCATTGTTTCTCCAAGCCCCTTGCTTTTCGGGGGCTTTTTTTATTTTTATATTAAACATGATTTTTTTGCTATAATAAAAAAGAAGATGAAATACTGGTATTGGTTTATCCAGAATTTGATGTGGCCAGCGGTCTGGGTTCTGCTCCGGCTTTTTTATAGAATAGAAATTCGCGGCAAGGAACATCTAAAAAACATACGGCCGCCCGTTATAATTGCTTCCAACCACAAAACAATTTTTGATGTTTTTTTAATCGGGACTTCTCTCCCCTTTGCTTCCCATTTTTTCCCGTTCCGTTTTATGACGGAGGAGGAGCGTTTTCATCACCCCATGCTGGAATTTTTGAGAAAAATTAAATTTCTTAAATTAGTTTATCTTTTGACGGGCGGGTTTCCTTCAAAGCGCGGGCAGGGTCTGGGAGCCGCCGTGGTAATTCCTACGGGGCTTTTGGGGAAAGGGGAAACCATCATAATGTTCCCGGAAGGCAGGTTGGTCCGTGGGGAAGAGCTTGGGGTTTTTTATAATGGCGCGGCGGCTTTGGCGTTGGAGTCGGGCAAACCAATTTTGCCGTTTTTCATAAAAATTGAGGATAGAAAAATTATAATCACAATCGGTGAAATTTTTGAACTTAAGAACCAGAATTTTAACGAAGGGACGTCCGCCATTAGGGTTAAAATAGAAAATCTTCGCACTCTTTGAAAATTAGAGATTTTTGTGGTATGATTGGAGTATATATGGGAGAGAAAAAAAACCTAAAACGATTTTACTTGTTTTTAATCGATTTCACCATATCTCTCGGGATCAAATAGAATGAGGGATTTTTATTCGGGTGTTTAATTTTTGTTTCAAAATTAATTGTTACTGGATTTCGAATTAAATAATAAGAATCTGATTCTGTTTCAAGAAGAAAACCGGTTGTTTCCATTAAACTTAATTTCACATTTTTCCTCTCCGGAGAAAAAATGCGAGCGTCTTCCCACAAGATTTTTACTTTTTTATTTTTTTTCATTATAATGGCCTATTTTTTTAAATTCTAGGATTGATTTTTCCGGAATTATAAACCCATCTACCGGGCTCATTCGGCCGGTTTTATTATCAAAAGAAACATTCGTCGCGATAAAAGTAAATTTTTTATTAGCGCGGATTATAAAGCCCGTTGTAAGGCGCGGCTTCGGAGGCGTTTTTGGAAGTTTTTTTGCGAAAGTATATGCGGCATCGCGCCACAAAATTGTGCAAATAGGATTCTTTTTCATAGTATAATACTATTCAAATCGTAAGTTTTTTACAATATCAATTGTTTTGTCAAGAAAAATAGTAAAACTTTTATCCGATTTTTTATGTTCGCGATATAATTCCAAAATCCTTGGTCTTATTTTCCTGTGTTTTTCATAACCGTAATCAGGATGGTATAAGAGATCGCCCATATCTTCATTTAGAAGCGCGGTTAGAATTTCTTTAAGATGAGAAACTTGTAATTCAGAAAGGCCTCCTTTTAAGCAATATTGCTCATATTTCTTTAAAAATTCAATATGCATAATTTCATGCGCGGCATTATTAGAAAAATCATTAAATTGATTAAACATAAATTTACCTTTTGAAAAAGGACATCTGCGGCTAAATGTAAAAAATGCGTAATACTTTTTTTCAAAATCTTTAATGGGCACATCTAGCATTTTCGAAAGCCTTAGAAAATATTCAGAAGCTATTTTATTCCATCTTTTTTGAGCTCGTTCGCTTGTTTCTTGTATTTGATGTGAAGCCTCTGAAGTTTTTAAGAATTCTACGAGTATAATTTTAGCTTTATTCAGAGCATCTTCAGTTGATTTTGCCTTTGCAATTATTTTTGGTACATCCGGCGGGATATTCCCCAGGCCCCATTTGTTGCCGCTACTCAATCCGTAAGTTGCTTCTTTCGTGCACGTATCATACCAATTTTGCAATTCCCAATTTTCATCAAATCCAAAAATGATATTAGGCAAAAAAATCTCCCTACCTATTATTGCTTTATTATTCATACATATATATTAACTAGAAATAAAAATACGCGCCACTTTGGTTTGTGGCGCGCATCCGCATTGATTTTGGCTGATGTAGCTCAAGAGTCTGTACAGCAATCGCCATCTGGACAATTGCAATCTGTGCATTGCGCACATTCACACTCTTGATTACTAACTTCAGCTATTTCTGACTCAGCCAAAACAAGGATCTCTTGTTCCATAGCGCTACCTCCTTTCATTTTTTAGAGTTACATATTTCTGAATAAATTGCAAAGCTTTAAGCTCAATTAATCTCGGGATCATTGTTTTAATAAGTTTGCAATACGGCGACGCAATATCGGCCGCGCCATTAACACTCGCATTTACAATGGGGCATCCACCACCGCAAGCTAATGCCCATTGGCATGTATGGCAATTTCTATAGTTAAGCACATTTTTTTCGCGCAGTTCGGGCAGAGTTTCTTGAGACCATGCCATTTGCAACAAAGTAGATTGATCCCGAAGGTTACCAATCGGCTTTCTATCCATCCCTGCCTGACAAAGAAAAACATTTCCGGTATGATCTACAGTTACGCCGGAGTATCCGATATTACAACTTCTTAGGTGCGGTCTTTTATTAAGATGGATATCAGCTAATTGATGATTAAAAGTTGCTCTACGCTCTCTTATCGCACAAGCATAATAGTTATAGCAATCATTGAGGGCGTCTAGAACTTTTTCTATAAAACTTTCATACCCATCAAAGTTACCGGAGTTATCACGATACACACCTAGACGAAATGGAAGATTTGAATCGATCAGATATTTGCCTAATTGAGAAATGCCGGAGATATTATTTTCGGTGATAGTGGTTAGTATATTTGGCTTAATACCTTTTTCCAAACACAAATTGATATTCTGGTGGACTTTACCAAAAGACCCTAAGCCATTTTTGAAAAAGCGCTGTAAATCGTGCCATTCCTCCATTCCATCTAAAGAAATGCACAGCTTCATAAAATGAGATTTAATCAATTGTATCCACCACGGATTAAGCAAAGTGCCGTTTGTAAGTAAAATCAATTGAATACGGACGCCCTTTTCTATGAACCGCGCTCGCACCTCCTCTGCCAGATAAGCGACAAGTTTTTTCTGCATAGTGGGTTCACCCCCAGCAATTCGTATTTGGACTGATTCTAATTGATGTACTCTAATGGTATTTTCCAGTTTATCTAAATACGATTTCACAACTGAAAGCGGCATAGGCTGTTTGTCTTTTTTCCCGACAATATAACAGTAGCCGCAATCTAAATTGCAACTATTGGTTATGTGTAACCATGTACTCATCGACTTGATCGTCGCTTTATTTAGTGCCGGTGATCGCGGAGGTGTATCGCAATATCTAATAAGGCCGTTTTGCAATAAAAGCTGTAATCTTTGTTCGTCTTTGCCGCTATGGAAACTAGACAGATTGTCTAAAAGATTTTTAGTTCTTTTGTCCAGTAAAACCACCCCTTTAGCGCTTCCAGGGACAAAGGCATAGCCGTAGTTATCTATTTCTCCGGTGTAACAAGTTTCCACTCTCATATATTGATCCGCTATATTCATTTTTCTTCCCCCTTTTTATTTTTGAGTTTTTAGCTTTATATCAAGGTTCAGTTTTTACCCTTTTTCCTATTATTATTTTAACACATATCTTCTAGATTTTGCAAGGGGTGTGTTTCTCTAATACATTTATTTCCCTAAATAGATTTTTGTGGTATGATTAAGATATGTTAGAAACGTTGCCGGCTTCATTTTGGTTTTTAATTTTACAGTAATTTACAGATCAATTTAGTATGTCCAGTTTCAAACTTTTATTTGAAGCTTTTATGCATTTGACAAAAATTTAGGCATTGCTAGTATGAAATTAGATCTGCTAAAAATAGGCCGAATTAGCTTAAATTTATCCTGGAAAGGGGGTGATAACCATGGGTGAGACTACTATTCTAAAAGGATTTAATTTCTGGTCTAAAAAAACAAAATATTCATCCCGCTTCAGCGTTCAGAGCATGTTAGGGCCTGTTGGTGAATTTAACGAAGGCCTTCATGCTACAGGGTGTTCGTCTGACCAGGGCGGTAGCCAAGAAGGAGGCGGTATGGATTGCAATTCGGGCGGAGACGCCTAAATTGCTGGCTAGTGGGCAACCTTTGAAGGGTTGTCCGTTTTTAATTTTCCCGAATTGCTATACCTTGAATTTTATGCCAATATTTTGATCCGCCTACGGCTAAAGTTCCTTCGCCCTTTTCTTCCAAGAGTTTAAGAAATTTCATTTTATATAAAACATTTTTAAATTCTTCAATAGACCAAAAAGACATTTCCGGCTTTGTTTTTGCCCATTCATCTTCGATGCCGAATATGCTAAATACAAATATTCCTTGATTGGAAAGGCCGTCTTGAATTTTAAGTAGTACATTTCGCGTATTTTTTTTTGTCAGAAAAGGAAGAGAATTCCAAGCGATTATTAAAACATATGAGCTTGTGATAATATTAAACTCGTTGATGTCGCTTTTTATTACGGATACTTTAGATGATGCGCATATTTTTTTTGTTTGCTCAATACTTGCGTCACTAAAATCTACAGCATCAACATAAAAATCGTTTTCTGCAAGATATTTTGCGTCTATTCCAGCGCCACACCCAAGATCTAACGCTTTCTTTAATCCCTTAGTATTTATAAGTTTTACTGCATCTGCTACATAACTTATTGGCTTGCGGTTTTGGGTTTTTTGAATAAAATTATCCCACGTTTCATTTTTCATTGTTTGATATTTATAATGTTAATCGTAATATAAATAACAAATTTAAACAAGTTTAGCAATTTGACATAATTTTTTGCGTGTTTTAATATAGAGTTTAGAGTTATTTGATAGAAAGGAGTAACAGCTTATGGCTAAATTTGGCAGAAGCTTTGGTTTACAATGGCATATAACTAATCGTTGCGATCAACGATGTTCCCATTGTTATATTTGGAGAGGAAAAGAAGCAAAAAATCCTTACAGCGGAGAACTTAATTTAGAACAAGGCCATTCTGTGGTTGCGAAGTTTTTGACATTTTGCACAATATTCGAAGTTGATCCATTGATTGCTATAACTGGGGGAGATCCTTTGTTATGCCCGTGGTTCTTTGAACTGCTAGATTATATTCATCAAATGCAAATCCCTTTTATTATTCTTGGCAACCCATTTCACTTAAATAGAAAGATTTGCGAAAAATTAAAAATTCTTGGTTGCCGGGGATATCAGATGTCGTTAGATGGATTAAGGGAAATACATGATTCTATTCGCAATAAAGAAGGTTCGTTTAATGCAACGCTTTCCGCTATAAAAGTTCTTCAAAATTTAGGGATCAAAACTATGATTATGAGCACTGTTTCTTGCAGGAATGTTTTAGAAATTCCTAAACTTGCAAAACTAGCAGTTGAATTAGGCGTTGATGTGTATGATTTTGGCAGGTATTGCCCGCCGCAAAATGCTATTGATGAGTGTTTATCTCCACATGAGTATAGAGATTTTCTTGGGCATGTTTGGGAGGTATTGAAAAAATTAGCAGATCACAGCACAAAATTTCCGCTAAAGGATCATCTTTGGAGGTTATATTTATACGAGATTGGCGTTTTTCAGATTCAAAAAAGTGATGTTGTTTTACAAGGTTGTAATTGCGGAATCAGACACCTGGCTATTTTAGCAGACGGGACAGTTTATGCCTGTAGGCGATTTGAAAGTCCTGTTGGAAATGTTCTAAAACAGTCTTTTCAAGAAATATTTTTAGGTGGAGCATTAAGCCGCTACCGCGAAATAAAAAATCTTAAAGGATGTAATAATTGCGACTTATTGAATTATTGCCGCGGTTGCCACGCTGTTTCGTATGGGGTTTATGGCGATTTTTTTGAGAAAGACCCGCAGTGTTGGAGATAAAAGAGTTTCTAAATAGGAGCTCGGATTTTTTAAAAGGTTTATGCGCAACGCATAGGCCTTTTCATTTAACCTCCTCTTATCCTAAAGAGATTTTTGTGGTATGATTAAGATATGGAAGAAAGAAGTTCCAAAACGATTTTATTGACTGGAGGCACCGGATTTATCGGATCTTTTTTAGGGTTACGCTTTTTAAAAGAGGGATATCAAGTTTTTTTCTGACCAGGAGAAAAAATAAAGATTCGTGGCAAAATTAAAAACTATGAAAAAATAAAATTCAATGACGTACAAAAAACAAAGAACTAAAATAAAATTTGTATTTGAATCGGCAATGCTACAAAAGAATTTTTATATCAGAAATGCTCATTCGAGTATACAGAAGTTAAATAGATTGTTTCCTATTGTGCCCCCTTTTATTGTAGCGCATATTTTTCAAAATCGAACCTCCTTTTTAGAAGCAATTCATAAAAAGAAAATACCAGATTGGCTTGTTGCTTACGTGCCTCCAAAGAGCACTTCTAGTATTTATATACTTAATAACAAAGAGAAATTAACAACGAAAAAAATAGTGAGCCAAATACTTTTGCATGAAATGACTCATCTTTATACAAACGCGTTAAATCCAAACCTGCCGGATTGGTTAAAAGAAGGAATATCGGTATATGTTGCGGAGCAGATTTTTAGGTCTTCAATATCAACCACAGATTGGAAAAAAATCGCACAAAAAGACATACCCTTTGGGCGTATATCTTGGGAGTTTGCCGCAGAACATAATGGTTATAATATCGCTGGGTTGTTAATTATGTTTTTTGTAAGGCGGTATGGATGGGCAAAATTTATTACTGCAATAAGTTACCGTCAATCAATGCATTTTTCTATTAAGAATTTCTCGCTATATTTCGATGAGAAATTCGAATGGTTCATAGCCGACTTTAAAAAACAGTTTATAAAATAAAAAGAGGGGGGAAGTGTAATTAACTTCCCCCTCGATGTCGCGGGAAACGCGTGTCTAGTGGTTCATTTGACGCACGGATTCCCATCGCAACTGAAGCAACCGCAGTCGCCGCTTTCATCACTACCAGCCATCTCTGCGCCGAACAGCGGGACTTCGGCGAACACTTCGTTCTGCTCGTTCTCCGCGACTGTGTCGTTACGGATGTCTACTTCCATTGCTATCACCTCCTTTCTTAATGATTTGCTGGTGTTATTAGGAAGCCTTTCCGGACCAACTTCCGATACAGATGTTCTACGTTCCTGCGCTCACTTTCGGTCCTTGCGCCAGAGCGTTCGAGGAAGGAGAAAAGGTCAAATTTCTCTCCCTTTTCCGCTACAGTCTTGAGAAAAGCCATAGCACTGTGATTTACCAGGACGATGGCTAAAGGGTCGGTTCTGTAAACCAACGCCCCGAACGGCTCGTTTCGAAACCTTACTTGCGGACACACCATGACCTTGGTCGGAATGTCGCTTATCTCCTCGGACAAGCGTGAAGCCAAACACTCCTGTGGTAAACCGACCAAATGCCGTGTGTCAGCATAGTAATCCATGTTCCTCAAACCGGATGTGAGCGTGTTGACGCGACAGCCCCCTCTGCAGGTAACCACGATCGGACAACCATGACACTCCTCGGGGATAAACTCACCCTCGCGCCAACCACCCATTTTCTGCCAGATATCGGCGAGTGGTTTGTGAAGGATGTTCCCATAGCTTGTTTCCATGTGAGAACATGGTCTCACGTTCCCATCGGCACCGATCGTAACCGTTGTATAGCCAGCCACACAGGTGCGGTGCGAGAAGCGTTGGTACGCAGGAGTGCCTGCGAGGAGACATCTGGGGTAACAACCCAAGATGTCGACGGGAATATCGAGCAGTTCCTCAATCCGCATAAGTTCGGCGAGAGACCAATGCACCTCCTCTGCTGACAAGAGAAATGCGCTGTTAGGTGCATGGGTATTAGGGAGTGCCTTTGTCGCACAGAATGTGCGCACACCGAGATTCTTAGCAAGGCGCGCCGTAATCTCCATTGCATGCAAGTTTTCTCGCATGAGAATCATATTGAGACTTACCAAAATCCCACGCTGGATGGCCAAGGATGCTGTCTCGATTACTCGGACGTAGGAGCCGCTCGGAGCGCCGGCTAGACGTTCATGCTCCGTCGCTTCTGCTGATAGAAGTGAAAAGAGAATTGATACGCTATTGTGTTCGTCAGCGAGCTTCTTAACATCTTCTTTTCTCACGAAACTAAGATTTGTGTTGATTGATGCGTGAATACCTGTTCTCTCAGCCATTTCCAGTAGCATAAAAACTTCTCTGCGTCGTGAAAACGGCTCGCCACCAGTGATCGTGATCGATGGAACTTGGTTTGTAGTCAGTTCCTGAACAATACGAAAAATATCGTCGCAGGAAAGATGTCGACCAGGCTCGGTTGCTGTCTCAGTTGAACGCCAATAGTTGTAACAATGGCGGCACCGCCAGTTGCAAGCCTGCGTCAACTCGATTTGCACATCTACAGGTGCGCTGAGTTTAGCCGCCATGATTTATTCTCCTTTTTTCTGTTGATTTTGAACTATGTCAGGATGCTATGCAGAACAAAACTATTTTACTCTATCTATTGGTAATAATAAGCAATTGTTAGTTATTGTCAATAACTATAATTATTTCTACACTAACCCCTCTTATCCTAAAGAGATTTTTGTGGTATGATTAAGATATGGAAGAAAGAAGTCCCAGGGCGGTTTTATTGACTGGAGGCACCGGATTTATCGGATCTTTTTTAGGCGCGCGTTTATTGGAAGAAGGTCATCATATACTTTTTTTAGTTAGAAAAACAGAAAAAAATTCTCGGTCTAGAGTTTTGGAGCATTTTCAGCCTCTCCGCCAACTGGCGGATCAAGCCCTTGCTTTTCTGGGGCTTTTTTGATAGGGTTACATTAGAGAACAAAATACCAAAAAATCAAATAAAGAAAGGGGGTGAGGAAAATGGAAAAAGTTGACTTAAAACAGACAAAAGAGCAGGAGCCAACTAGACAGCTCCCATTTATTTTGGGTTTTCTAGAATATCGCGAAGGCGCTATGGCTCCTACTACCTGTGGCATCATTACCGATATCGACGCCTATGATGCTGCGTAATTTACCGATATGGGGAAGGATGAAATAATTCATCTTCCCCTACTTTTTATTTATAATCTTTATCTAACTTGCTCGGATGAACGTCGATTTCTTTTTCTATTTCCGAATATATTTCTTCTTTTGATTTACCCCAATTTTGTACTTTAAAATATTTATCATAAAATCTCCACGGTTTATTTCCACCCATCTCGCGATATTTCTTTATCAATTTGTACGCTATTTTGAAATTTTCTAAACTGCCGATATTAATAATGATTGTAGCAGCGTAATAATAATCATCCTTTTCTTTTAATGCGTTATTATCAATTAAAAATCTTGCTATTCTAGTTCTTTCTTCGCATTCTCCTTTGAATTCGTAAAACACCGTTTTATCTTTAGCCTCATCCATTTTTGGACTACCTTGTGTTTCAATAATTTGGCGTCTCCTGGTCTGATCATGTTCATGCATATTTTTTAGGAGCGCAGATATAATGTTTTTCATATTATTTATCATAACATTGTAAAAATAAATTGAAACCCTTGATTTTTTGGAGCTTTTTTGTTAAAACAATACTAGAGAACAAAATATCAAAAAAGCTAGATAGAAAGAGGGGGTGATATTTATGATACTAGCGATAGGAAATTCCGGTTCTTATGAATTTTCTGCATTCAATGTTGTCTTGGCTGAATTGAAAAACAAGGGGCAAGAAGCTGTTTTATTTAAGCAAGATAAGTGTTTAGATGGCGAATATTTGGTATTTGAAACAATCAATGGGAGAGTAAATTACCGAGTTGTTATTGATGGAGCGGACTACGATATTGAAGATTTTTCCGCTATTTGGTATATGAAACCACACTTACCAATTAAATTGATGCAATTTGAGCCAGCGGAATATCGGCAATTTATTCAGAACCAGTTTAGGGTAATGAGAACATCTCTATGGTCTGTTTTCCAGCATAAAAAATGGATTGATGATCCGTGGGCAATTGAAAAAGCGGAAAATAAGATATACCAACTTACTATGGCTAGAAAAGCGAGATTGGCATTTCCTGATACATTGGTGACCTCTGACCCCGTCAGAGTTAAGGCGTTTTATAAAAAATATGGCAGCAATATCATTATAAAATTACTCGGCGCGAGTCCTATGGTGAATAAAGTTTTATACACCAATGTAGTGACTGACGAACATTTAGATAATCTTGATACGGTTAAAATGTCTCCATCAATATTCCAAGCCCGTATTCCAAAGGCGTATGAATTAAGGATTAGCATTGTTGGCGAGGAAATTTTTCCGGTCAAAATAAATTCGCAAGGGGACGATTTGACTAGTTTGGATTGGAGAAGAAAACCAAAGCTCAATGATTTTGATGTTAAGATGGAACAGACATCGCTCCCAAAAAATATTGAGGAAAGTTTAAAGCGTTTTATGAAGATACTCGGATTGCGTTTCGGATGTATTGATATGATAGTTACTCCCAGTGGCGACTATGTGTTTTTGGAGATTAATCCCAATGGGCAGTGGTATTTTGTTCAACTCCATACGGAAGCGGAGATTTCTAAGGCTCTGGCTGGACTATTGCTATAGTGATTAAAAGAGGGAAAGATTCCAAGTCCGTACCTCTTTTTTAATTTTTAGTGTAAAATATAACTATATGAAATCAAAATTGAATCAAAAATTAATCAAAGAAATCAAAGAGATGTTTGATATTGACCAGGAATTGAGGAATTCGTGGGTAAATAAAAAGTTAACCGAGCCGCTTATTAGCTGGGGTGAAGATGATGAGGGACGGAAACCTAAAACTAAAATGGGGCTTGGGTTGGCAAATTATTTGGTTTATCTTATCGATGCCACACACAACACCAAAATCCAGCGAATTATTAATAAATATGGTTATCCTATCTCAAATCTTATTGGCAAAAAAGGAATGTTTAATTTTTTCATTTTAGTTCAACATCAAGATTATGATCTTGAATTACAAAAAAATTGTCTCCAATACTGCGATTTTGCAAAAAAGGACCGAGCGCATCTAATTGACCGCGTCCTTCTTCATGAAGGAAAGGAACAATTATATGGCACACAGTTTCAAAGAGACGCCGAAAATAATAGGATGACCTCGCGGCCGATAGTTGATAAAAAAAATGTTGACGCAAGGAGAAAAAAAATGGGCCTTCGTCCCCTTAAATACGATTTAGTGGCGATGAATAAAAAGTTTTATAACAAATAATTCCATAACCCCTTCTTTAACCCTTCTTATCCCAAATGAGATTTTTGTGGTATGATTTGTAGATTTGACAGAAATTTAGGCATTGCTAGTATAAAATTAGATTCGGTAAAGCTAGCTGAAAACAGCCTAAATTTAGGCTAGAAAGGATGTATTTATGAACCTTGAAAAGCTGAACGCTGAAAATACGGATAAAGTAAGAGCTACTACGCAGCCTGCCTCGCAACCATTTTTTAAGCAATTTGCTTCCCCGATCACTGGATATGCTGAGAGCTCACTTGATCCTACTTGGGATTCCAATGCGTATGGGCAGCTTACAGATTATGGTACCTGCTGAAAAGAGAAGTGGCCATTCTTTATTTGAGTGGCTTTTTCTAAAGGAGGAAAAATGTTGCTCATTATTTCATTACACCCAGATGAAACGTACGAGTTGGTTACACGGTATCTGACTATTCCATTTAAATGTCTGTATATAAATCAAGACCCGTTTCATTCAATGTCTTATGACTATTCTGATGGTAAATTTAGCTATTTTTTTGATAATACAAATCTGTTAGATGTTTCTTCTGTTTGGTATCGAATTGCGCGACTTACTTATAGTCGTCGCCCAAAAAATGAACCCTACTGGCTCTTTAATCGTCTTTCGAGAGAAGAAATGATTAAGATGCTTTACGGATTATTGCCAAATGCGAAATGGTGTTCGAATCCCTATGCGATTGAACGAGCAGAAAATAAAGTGTTGCAAATGGAAGTGGCATCAAAATTGGATATGCATTTACCCGCTACTTTAATTACCAGCGAACCCAATAAAGCAATAAAGTTCAGAAATGATGTCGGGCTAATGATCGTAAAGCCTTTGGCAAAAGAGGTTGTTGAAGATGAAAAACAAGCATTTGCTTTTTTTACTTCCAGAATAACTCCTGAGATGAAAGTTGATTTTACTGGGCTTGCACAATGCCCCGCGATTTTTCAACAGGAAATTATAAGAGAGTGCGATGTGAGAACAATTGTGATTGGCGAAAAGGTATTTTCTATGGCCATTCATCAAGTAGGGGACAAAAAAGGAGGCGTTGATTGGAGAATCGGCGGGCACAAGGATCTGGAATTCTCTATTCATTCATTGCCGTGCAACTTGGAAAATCAATGTATAAAGCTTACCAAGGCTTTAGACCTAAAATATGGGGCTCTAGATTTTGTCTTGGGGAAAGACGGGAACTATTATTTTTTAGAGATAAATCCCAATGGCGCATGGGTTTTTGTAGAGCGCGCGACTGGAATGCCACTTTCCAAAGCGATGGCTGAAGTGTTGATCTCGTGACTCTTAAGAGCCGACGCATCACGCGTTGGCCTTTTTATTTATTTCAATATTTGCTAAAAATAGGTTATGGCTGTATACAAGCGATACGCGGATAATATAGTTTCAATGGCGTTTATGGATCAGGAAGCTAGGAAAAATCCAAAAATTTCTATTTCTGAATTAAAAAAAATTGATAATGCCTCTACTCGCGCACTAAAGCAAATTGTCTCTAAAATCGGATGGCCCACAATATCAAAAGTTGGCAAAGAGGCTTCGCAGAAAGCATGGTTACTTCTACAACATACAAATGATATCAAGTTTGTTGGGCGATGTCTCAATATGATGAAAAAACATATTAACGATATTGATAAAACATCTATTCCTTATCTTGTTGACAAAATAAATTTAACGCGCGGAAAGAATCAGTATTACGGCACAATAATGAGTTCAAAAGTTATCAATAATAAAATAGTTATCATTACTCCTAAATTGAGGAATAAAAAATCCGTAAATACCAGAAGAAGACAATTTGGGCTTGAGCCATTGGAAGACCAGATAAAGAGAAACGAAAAAGTATTTAGAAAATATTTTTTGAATCGAAAGTAATATAGGTTTTGAAAATGGCCTAATCAAAACTTTTAACCCCTCTTATCCTAAAGAGATTTTTGTGGTATGATTAAGGTGTATATGGAAGAAAGAAGTTCCAAAACGATTTTATTGACTGGAGGCACCGGATTCATTGGGTCTTTTTTGGGGTTGCGCTTATTGGAAGAAGGTTATTATATATTTTTTTTAGTTAGAAAAGCAGAAAAAGATTCTCGGTCTAGAGTTTTGGAGCGCCTGTCAAAAATATCTTACCTAACAGCTAGAAAGTATGAAAACGCTTGGGAAATTGTGGAGGGAGATACATCTTTACCATTTTTTGGGATTGATAAAGCCAAATTGAATGAACTAAAAAATAAAGTTAATAAAATTTTCCACTGTGCTGCCTTACTTTCTTTTGATCCACGAAATAAGGATAAGGCACATAAAATTAATATTGAGGGCGCTAAAAATGCGACCGAGCTCGCTTTATTGTTTAATGTTGAACTTCATTATCTAAGCACGGCATATATAGCGGGGGATCGCAGAGGAGAAATTAAAGAGGATGAATTTGATGAAGGCCAGAGCTTTAGAAATGTCTATGAAAAAACTAAATTTGAAGCTGAAAAAGTTGTCCGTTCTTGGGGAGATAAAGGAGGAAGATATATTATTTATCGCCCCTCAATTGTAATAGGCGATTCTGAAACTGGCCTTGCTTTTTCTTTCACTGGATATTACATGGTAGCAAAGTTTTTCTGGCGGTATTCAAAATTTTTTAAAAGAATGGAGGGTAAAAAATTCCACTTTCCAATAATAATCCCGGTAGTAAAAAGCGCAACTTTAAATTTAATAACTGTTGATGCCGTTGTGGATGCAATTTATAAATTATCACAAAAAACGGAGAGCATAGGAAGGACTTTTCACATTGTTCATCCTAATCCTCCCAAAACGTCTTTCGTATTTAAAAATAGTATAAATGTTTTTGGTTTCTCAAACGTTAAAATATGGCTTGTTCCATTATATATACTTCGCCTTATTGCATGGATAGGATGGGCTCTCTCATTCCTATTTGCTCGCATTGGATACTCTTTCAGACAACAGATTTCAACTTACGTTCCTTATTTTGATGGAAGTTCCTATTTCAGCTATAAGGGAGTGGGAGAAGTTTTGGGCAATTCTTATTTACCCGCCCCAATTGATGTGGATGTGATCAAAAGAGTGTTATTATATGCTAAAGAAAATAAATTTTCGGATATCAAAAATTAAAATCATGAAAATAGTTATACCGCCAATATTTGATTCGAAATCAAAATATAACTTTTTACCATCATACATATTTCAGAATATTACTCTTAATGTCGGGGCTTTCAATTACTTTGTCGTTAGATTATTTTTAGGAATTCTTAAAATCTTAGTGAAAATTCGCTTACAAGCTATTACAATCGCTTCTCACGCACAGTATAAGAGATTTCTACCTCAAGAAGTTGTAGATAATGTTTACACTCGCGAGGCAGAAAATTATGAGTGGAAGCACCACCGCACAACCAATTTTCGGGATACTTGGTGGCGCAGGATAGCCGCATTCTATATTTTAAATCTTGCACGAGAGAGATCTTGGAATAAAATAAAAATTTTAGATTTAGGCACCGGAATAGGGCTATCATTAGAAGAAGCTTTTAAAATTTTCAAAGATACTAGTTTGGAGGTCGAAGCAGTCGGGCTTGATTATAATACTTCTATGTTGGAGCAAGCTAATAAGGTAACTCTTCCAAGAATGGCGCGCAATGGGCTTTTGGAAAATAATAAAAAAGAAATTCTATTTGTTCGAGGTGACGCAAGAAATTTACGCGGGATTGAGGAGAAAAAAAATGGATTTTCTTATTTCAATAATGGAGAGTTTGATTTTATAACATTAGTATGTGGTGCGGGTGGAATCCATTTACCATTGGAGGCATTCATCGAACAGCTCAACGTCTTGAAAGATGGCGGCTATCTTATAGTAATTGATATTCATCGCCCACTTTTTCATCTTAATGAACATTGGCCGCGCTTACTTAGATTTTTTGATACTAATCTTTTCCAATATTTAGGATGGAAAGAAATCACTATGCCATTAGTCCTCCGTGATTTATGGGGTTGGCTGGATCCTACGCCCCTTTTTTATTTATTACCGCTTACTACAGATATCAAGAATTCAACCGGATTTGCAATAAATTATTTTGAAGTTATTTCAGAAAAATGGTGGTTTAATCTTCCAGTTATAACAACTGGTAGGTTAATTCTAAAGAAAAAGAAATACTCTCAGGATGAATTATTTAATAGGGTAAAGGTTCAGAATGAGCTATTTAATTCTCTAAAATAAAACTTATGTCTATAATCGATATCATCTTACTCATTTCTTCATTTATTACCGCTTTTCTTAGCTTAGCAATACTTTTTTATAGCCCGCGCACCAAAGCAGATATTTTCTTTTCTCTTGCTTCATTAGCCGCGACACTTTGGATAATATCAATGTTTTTTTATCGCATTTCCTCAGATGTCTATTTCATTGAATTTTTTGGACATTTACTTTATTACGCCGGCATCTCGATCAGTATTGGATATTTTTTATTTTCTACTAATTTTTTGAGAGAAAGAAAGGTGTGGTATCTATTACATCTTTTTATATATGGTCTCTTGACAGCCATAATATTTTTTTCGCGAGATCTTTTCATCCAATCTATTAATTATTCTTCTAAAACTATAATTTTTGGCCCAACATACATATTTTATAGTGTCATTCTGATAGGATATTTCTTGATTAGTTTTTGGAGACTGATTTCTACACGAAAAGAACTCGATTCAGACTTGAAGAAAAAACAAATTGACTTCGCTTTTTGGGGTACTGGAATTTCGATCATGATCGGGATTGTATTTGATATTATAATTCCGTTTTTCGGTGGATTTGGGTTATTTTGGCTTGGTCCCGCAGCTGTAACTTTAATGGTGGTGTCTATTTCATATGCGATTTTTGAACACAATCTTTTTAATATCAAAGTAGTTGCCACAGAGCTTTTTGGCGCTGTTATCACTATTATTTCTTTTATCCAACTTATTTATTCTAAAAATTTTAATGAATTAATTTTTAACGGCTCCATTTTCTTAGGAATTGCAATTTTTAGTATTTTACTTGTTAGGGGAGTTTTACAAGAAGTTAGACAAAGAGAAAAAATCGAACAATTAGCCAAAGATCTGGAAAAGGCGAATGCGGATTTGGTTAAGCTTGACGAGGCGAGGTCGGAATTTATTTCGCTGGCGGGACATCAATTGCGGGCGCCATTAACGGTGATTAAGGGCTATACTTCCATGCTGAAGGAGGGATCTTTTGGAGAAATAAGCAAAAAAGTTTCCGAAGCGCTGGAGAGAGTTTTTATATCCGCCAATAATTTGACGAAGCTGGTGTCGGACCTTTTGGACCTTTCGCGGATTGAGTCCGGCAAGATAAAATACGAATTTAAAAATATTTATTTAGAAGATGTTGTGGAAAAAGTTTTGAAAGAATTGGAAGAAGTGTCCAAAGAAAAGCGTATCGCCATAGAATTTAAAAACGAAAATAATAAAACTTTCAGTATTTTTGGCGATGCCGACAAGCTTTATGAAGTTGTTATGAATCTGCTGGATAACGCCTTGAAGTATTCTAAAACAAGCCCTATCGCGGTCACTTTAAAGCCACGTTCCAAAAGGCTGGCGCTCGCTGTGGCTGATAAAGGCATGGGCATACCCCCGGACGAAATGCCCAAACTTTTCATAAAATTCGGCAGGACGGAAATTGCCAAAAAAGAGCGCCCCGAAGGCATGGGCCTGGGCCTTTATTTTATAAAAAGAATCGTGAACGACCACAAAGGGAGAATCTGGGCGGAATCCGCCGGACTGGAAAAAGGCAGTACATTTTTTGTGGAATTGCCCGCGAAATAATATAATGAAAATTAGGAATATATAGAAAATAAAATTCGTGATACACTGTAATTATGAAAAAAGAAATTGAAGCAACATTTCTCTCGGTTGATAAAGATTCCATGCGAGCCAAATTAAAAGAAGCGGGGTTTGAGTTGAAAATACCAGAGTATATGATGCGGAGAAAAACATTTGATTTTTCCCATATTGCGCCTGGACGAAATAAGTGGGGGCGCGTTCGCCAAGAATCCGATAAGGTAACAATGACTGTTAAAGAAGTTCGTGGATCGGGCATCAACGATACTTACGAAGTTGAGCTTATAGTTAATGATTTTGACACTGCCTCATCCTTTTTTGAAGCATGTGATGCTCCCGCAAAAGCATTTCAAGAAAATATGCGTGAGGTATGGGTGCGTGACGGAGTAGAAGTAACGATTGACACATGGCCTGGACTAAATCCATTTGTAGAGATTGAGGGAGCAAACGAAAAAATAGTGCGGGAAATATCCAATGAATTGGGTTTTGATTTTGAAAAGGCGGTTTTTGGTAGTATTGATCTCGTATACGAAAAAGAAATAGGTATCCCAGCCGATACAATAATTCATTTGCCGGAAATTACTTTCGCAAATCCGCCAAAGAAAAACGCCGCGTGAGTTTGTAAGCTTGATACGCGGCGTTGGGCTATTCCCTATTTAATAGAGATGCCCGAATTTTTGGATACACAAACTCGCCTAGCTCTTCCATGCACCATCCCTGCTCTGCGCCAGGTGCTCTGCAATTAAAGTTGCAGAATGGTGTCACTGTCAGGCGTAGCGGAGTCGTTGCCAGAAGACTCTCGACATCTACTGTCCCGATTGCTTCTTGTAACTTCTGCTTTAATACCTCGGGTCTCCCAAAGTATTCCGGTATTTGGAATCCTAGATCCCGGCGCATATAGCAGAAGTAAAGGTGCAGACGCGGATCAACTCGAACATAGTCGCCAAACCCCTCCTCGCACTCGTTTTTAAATGAGCATGATGCACAGGGGTGTACACTACGATCCAGCCTGTCACCCAGTTTTACTTCAACCGATCCGCCTCCAATAAGATGAAACCGAAGACGTCCACGGCCAAGTTGCTTTCTAACTCTGACTATCTTAAGTGTGCGTGGCAATATCGATTCTCGCACAACAGGACGCCAGTCCTGATAGAATGACTCGTGAGTAGATGCGTTCTGTGGTGTCCACAAAAGCGTGTAGAGTTTAAGTCGACTTTTGTATCGCTCGATGAACGACAACTGTTCGGGAATATCATCGGCGTACCCTTTGTGGAGCACACGATTGAAGGCTATTTTGATACCCGATTCGAGCGCAAGTGCTATCCCGCGCATAAACCGATTATAATCACCATAACCTCCAGATATTTCTCTGAACATAAGTGGGTCAGTTGAGTGCCAGCTAGTTCGTATGAGTGAGAGGCCGGCGCGACTCAAATTCTTAGCGAAGATGTCCAACAGTTGCCCATTGGTCGTCATCGAAACCTTGAATCCGCGTTCCGTCAGCGCACCTACGACATCGTGAATACGATACTGCTCATCCCGCCACAAAAGCGGTTCAAGCGACCCGATTTCCACTTCTGGAGCACCATCCATATCACGCCATGCATCCACAATGGCCATGATATGAGCATGCGAAAGCTGTTTTAAGCTCATGATATTCCTCCTTGCGCAACGATGCGCTTGATTGCCGTTGCGACTTCCTCGGCCGTGATATCGCTGGTATCAATGTAGGTGAGACCGAACGACATAAAGATTTCAGCGATATGGTCAAGGAGCGTACTATTTCCCTCAAGTTTTACATCACTCAACACTTTTGCGCGTTCAAGTATTCGCTTATCACGAACCTCCGAACGAGCACCGAGAAGAAATGCAAAGTGTGGTTTAAGAAGCTCCGCATCACTATGGATAACTCGAATGCGAGCATCCATTGCGATGTGATATGCCGCTGTGGATGCAATAAAGCGATCACAAACAACAGAGTTTATTTCCAGCGCTTTGTTTATCTGCACCGAATCGAATTGTGTTGCTAGCCGATAGAAGCAATATCGCTCAAGCGGAGTTGCGTGAGCGTCAACCTCTTTTCGCAGTTGAGCAAAAGGGCCGGTGGGAGACTTGTGGTATTGAAAAGATCCGTCCGCGGCAAGAAGTTTTGCCACTGTCGTCTTACCGACACCGTCAACCCCATCAATGCTAATAAAGACATACTTTGGTTTCATCTCAACCTCCTTCAAGTCACCGAAACGACGCTAAACCGTTTCGTCGTTCCTTGAATTTTGATTTCCACTTCGTCACCTGGGACAGCGCCTATAAACGCGCGTGCCATAGGTGCGCCTACACTGAGAACGCTGATTTCTTCACCTTCTACTTCGTAAGTATTCCCGCCACCTGATGGCAGTAGGAAGTACTTCGATCTTGAGCCGTTCTCAAGGTTTTCAACTTCTACAAGCGCATAACCGTAGACCTTGGTAATAGTCGGCGGGTAATCTCTGATGGACTTCAATGCCCCCAGAGTTTTGCCAAGCTCGACCAATCGAGAAGCAAAGCCACCAGCAAGATACTGGGCTTCTTCCTTGAAGGTGTCGTATCGGGATGCCATCGCGCCTTTGTGTGCTTTGGATTCCTCGATGGCGTCCAACCGCCCACGTTCGGTGTTCTTGATCTGGGTTTCTACCTTATCGATGATGCGGTCGATGATAACAGTCTTGATGTCTTTCATGTTTTCCTCCATTAATTTTTCAAAGCTCGTTACCATTAATATTCATAGCACCTAAGAGCAAAAACGTCAACTTTTTGGTTTTGACACTTAATAAACATTCGAAAGAAGTCTAAGATATTTTATTTTACGAAATCCATAATAAAGCCAAGGTTTTCATGGTTTTTTGTTAAGAAAACTTAATATTTTTTTATGGAATCTGTTTTCTAAAAAAGTTGATTTACCTGCGCCCGGCGGACCAAATAAAATATAAAGTTTTCTAGAATTCATTTTCATTTACCATTTTTTTATAATCTTTAAAAATCCGCAATTCTTTTAAGTTATTTTGGCATTCGTCTATAAAGAATCTATGCTTCCACATTACTTCTTGTTTTTTCTGTTTATCCGAAATCATTATGTAATAAGGTAAATTAGCTATTTGGTCTATCAACTTGATAATGATCGCGTCGTGGCCCGCTTGTTTAATATTGGAAACCAATTTCCGCCAACGTTCTTTATAGTCTTTTATATTTTCATCAGAAGTACATGCCAAAACTAGTCTTACAACTTTTTTTCCGAATTCTTTTTCAATTTCTTTTGGTTTACAGTCTGTGTCCTCGAGCAAATCATGCAGAAAACCAGCTATAACTATGTTTTTTTCTTGTTTGAATTCCATTAACTCTGATCCAACTCTTAAACTATGCATAATAATGGGCTTCTCGTTATAGCAATGTTCTTCAATTTTTTTAATCATAAAAACGATGGCTCGCTCAATTTGTTTTTGGGCATCCGGCGTATATGTGATTTCTTTTGTCATATTATTCATTCACTCTAACTCTCATTGCATTAAAAAACAATAGTATATTAAAATAATAATGTTATGCTTACTAACATGAGGACTCTGACTAAAGATACGGTAAATAAAATAGGGGAGAGCGTGAATTTGATGGGCTGGGTGGAGACGAGGCGCGACCACGGCAAGCTTATTTTTATTGATTTAAGAGACAGATGGGGGATAGTTCAGGTAGTATTTAATCCAAAAAATGGAGAGCTTTTAAAGTCGGCTGATAGATTGCGTCCTGAATGGGTTGTAAAAATAGAGGGTGTTGTCAAAGAACGCCCAAAAGGAATGCAAAATTCCGAAATTCCCACCGGCAATGTTGAAATTGAGGCGGTTGGCTTGGAAATTTTAGCGGAAGCCAAAACTCCGCCGTTTGACATCGCCGGAGACGGGCATGAAATCGGAGAGGAATCCAGATTGAAATACAGGTATTTGGATTTGCGGCGCTCGCGACTTTTAAAAAATTTGGCGTCGCGCGACAAAATTATTTCATTTGCCAGAAATTATCTCCGTGAAAAAGATTTTATTGAAATTGAAACGCCAATTTTGACGAAATCCACGCCGGAGGGCGCGCGGGATTATATTGTGCCTTCTCGGCTTCATGCGGGGCAGTTTTACGCATTGCCGCAGTCGCCACAGCAGTATAAACAGCTTCTGATGGTCGCAGGCGTTGAGCGGTATTTTCAGATAGCGCGATGTTTTAGGGACGAAGACACCCGGGGCGACCGCCAGCCGGAATTCACCCAGCTGGATTTGGAAATGAGCTTCGCAGAGGAAGAGGATATTTTAAATCTTGTTGAGGATTTGTTTATTAAAATGGTTCAGGATATTTTTCCTGAAAAGAAGATAACCCAAACGCCTTTTCCGCGCATTTCCTACAAAGAGGCGACAGAGAAATACGGCACGGATAAACCGGATTTAAGAAAAAATAAAGATGACAAAAATGAATTGGCTTTCGCGTTTGTCGTGAATTTCCCGATGTTTGAATGGAAAAAAACAGACCCTTCGACAAGCTCTGGACAAAGAAAAGGTCGCTGGGACGCGGTGCACCATCCGTTCACTAAAATCCGATCCGCCGACTGGCGTACCGAGATTACCAAAGAAAACGCCGATAATCTTATGGCTCATCAATACGATTTTGTCTTAAACGGCTATGAAATTGCCGGCGGGTCAATTCGCGAGCATAACCCTAAAATTTTAGAAACAGTTTTTGAAATTATGGGAAATAAAAAAGAAGATATTAGAAAACAATTCAGCCATTTACTTGAGGCGTTTGAATACGGCGTTCCGCCGCATGGCGGCATCGCGCCGGGGATTGATAGAATCGCTATGATTTTGGCGGGGGAGCCAAACATCCGCGAAGTGATCGCGTTTCCTAAAACCGGCGACGGACGCGATTTAATGATGGATTCGCCGTCTGAAATTTCAACCGACCAACTCAAAGAACTTCACATCAAAATTGAAAAACAAAAAGAAAAATGACTTAATTTAGTTCAAGAAATATTATTTGGTATTTTTCTCCCCCGGGCCAACAATTTTGCACAATCTCAGTAAAGTTAGGTGTAGCGATTTCAAGTTTGCTAATAATATATCCGTAATAGGGGATACCCGGTCCATTTTTCGACACACTGCAAGTAGCAACATCCAAATATACAACAGCCGGTTTGCCGTCTGCGTCAAAATATGCCGCATAATCGTAAGCATAATCCTGATAATCAGGAGTAACTGAATTGATCGGGTCTACAGGCAATTTGGGTATATATTGCGCCAATTCTTGCTCAAGATCTGCCCAAAATCTTATCTCACCTCCTGAGGACGCACGATTGTCATTACTTAAAGAACCTGCGTAGTATACGGTTCCGCCCGACAAGGACCAAGCGTATTTATTGGTTGTATTCGCGAGCGGGTAATTATTATTAGTAATAACATAAAGATTGACTGCTTTTTCAATTTGTTCAAGTGCAACAATTCTTTTTGTATCTCTGGCTTTCATTCTTGCGCTCTGAAGAAAAGCCAGAACGATACTGGCCAAAAGGCTTATCATAGAAATAATCACCAATAATTCTATAAGTGTAAAACCTTTTGGTCTCAGACCGTTGTATTTCGGAGTATTGGGGATGTTGCCTCTGAATTTTGCGGGAATTTTTAATGGTTCGCGAAACGACAGCCATAATACCATTGCTGACGCCGCAAAAAAAAGAGCGGATATCCCGACAAGAAAGTATGTTGCCTGGTGCTTATTTTTTAAAAGCCCCCTTGAATACTTGATTGTCCAATTTATTAACCTCGATTCTCGATGTGTATAAAAAGGGCTCGCATCTAAATATTTAGGTCTAGGAGCTAGATCTACATTTTTAAGCCTATCGCTGAAATCTGCCGGTTGTTCGTTTTGTGGCTCTATTCCCATAGTTTAATTCATATAAGGGGGCAATACAAATGATTTACTTTAGTCCAAAAAAATGATATAAATCAAACATGTATCAACTGACTTTGGAAAAATTTTCGGGGCCGTTGGGGTTACTGCTCAATTTGGTAGAAGAGCAGAAACTTTCCATTAACGAAATTTCGCTCGCGGAAATCGCTGAAAAATATATCGCTTATTTAAAATCGCTGGAGGAAATACCTAAAGAGGAGCTCGCGGTTTTTTTGGTGATTGCCTCAACGCTCATGCTTATAAAATCGCGCTCTTTGCTTCCTGGTGTAAAGCTTACTGAAGAGGAGGAGACTGATATAAAAGAACTTGAACAGCGGCTAAAAACCTATCAATTTTTTAAAGAACTCTCACAATATATCCGGGAATTAAGTAAAACAGATAGGCATCTCTTCGGCCGTGAAGCTTACGTTGGGATGCGGTCGGTGTTTTTTCCTCCAGAAGGTCTCACGGCGGCGGATTTTAAAAAAATAATGGATGAAATTTTGGAAGCTGTCCCCAAAACCGAGAAATTGCCGGAAGGAACTTTGGGCAAAATGATTTCCATTGAAGATAAAATGACCGAAATTCAGGAAAGATTGAACCAAATGCTGGCTATGACCTTTGACGAATTAAAAAATAGTGCTAAAGAAAAAATTGAAGTCATCATAAGTTTTCTCGCTATGCTGGAATTGGTAAAACAGGGTTGGCTGATATTAGACCAGCAAAAATTATTCGGCGGCATTTCGCTTAAAAAAAATGGGTGAATTAGCTAAAAAAATTGAAGCACTGCTTTTTGTTTCCGGCGAGGGGTTAGGTATTTCTCGCTTGTCCGCGCTCACCAAAAAAAGCGACGGCGAAATAAAATTGGCTCTTGAGGAATTAGAAAAGCACCTCTCCCGAGAGCATTTTATTACGATTTTGCGCGATGGCGACAAAATTTCTTTGGTCAGCTCCAAAGAAATTTCCAAGCTGGTGGAAGATTTTGCCAAGGAAGAATTCGCCGGCGAGCTAACCCGCGCGGCGCTTGAAGCGCTTACTATTATCGCTTATAAAGGTCCGGTGAAACGCATGGATATTGATTATATCCGCGGGGTCAATTCTTCTTTTATAATAAGAAATCTTCTGATGCGCGGATTAATTGAACGCGTTCGGAACGCCAAAGATTCCAGAACGTATCTCTATCGGGCCTCAACGGATTTTCTTAAATTTTTCGGGCTAACTTCCATTTCCCAGCTTCCGGACTACGGTTCTTATAAAGAAAAACTGGATGAAATTCAATAAATTTTATATTTTTTTTGGCGCGCTTGCTCTGCTTTTAATTTTTTTATATTTGCCTGCTCCCAAGGTAGATTTATCGAAAGTAAAAAATCCACCAGCTGACGGACCGGAAAAAAATTCGCCGGCGCCTAAAATAGAAGCCAAGTCCGCCTTAGCGCAGGATTTGCTTACCGGAGAAGTTTTATTTTCCAAAAATTCCGGTGAAACCCTGCCTTTGGCCAGCATTACAAAAATCGTCGCCCTGTTCGCGGTTTTAGATTATGCCTCTTTAGACGAAGAAACTGCGGTTTCTAAAACGGCGGTGTTCACTCCGGAACCGAGCTCTTTGAGAATCGGCGAGCATTTTTTAGTGAAAGATTTGGTTAGCATGACTATGGCGGAATCATCCAACGACGCCGTTACCGCGCTTTATGAATATGTTGTAGAAAAAAATCAGATTGCCGAAGAACAGGCCGAAGAATGGTTCTTGGATTTGATGCGAAAAAAGGCGGAGCGGCTGGGTGCGGCAAATATGAAATTTTACAACATCTGGGGCTTGGATGAATCGCTGGAACTCGCGGGCGGTTACGGGTCTGCGAATGATTTATTAAAAATCGCTAAAGCGTCTTTAGGTTCGCCCCTATGGCAATTGGGCACGATTAGCGAGATTATTTCCAAAGAGGGTATAAAACATAATTTTAAATTTACAAACGAACTGGGGCCGGAGCTCACCCCGCTTATCGGCTCAAAGACCGGATACACCGATTTGGCGGGCGGTAATTTGCTAGTTATTGTTGAATATCCAATCGGCCACCCTTTGGGAATAGTGGTTTTGGCCTCTTCGGAGAAGGGAAGATTTGAAGATGTTAAAGTTATTTTTGAATGGCTGAAAACTAAAAAACCCTTATAATAGGGTTAGAAGTATAAATATCAACGTTTTGGGCCTAAGTGGAGGCAATATGTCTGATGATAAGAAATGGGGATTGTTTTTGGCGAGCATGGCTCTTGTTCTGGCCCTTACGGTTTTGGCTGTGATGACATTGTAACAACCGGTTTTCGCTTTGACTCTTATTGAATCTCGGCGAAAACCGGCTTATTTTTTAAAAAAAATTGCGCTATAATTAAAATATGCAGCAGGATTTGATTTTGAATACTTATAAAGTTCTAGGGCTTGGGGGGCTGGCATTTTTTGTGGGAATAGCGCTGACGCCGATTCTCACCCATTACCTCTATAAGTATAAACTTTGGAGAAAAGACGCGCGCGCTATGGCGCCCGATGGAGCGCCCACGCCGATTTTTAACGCGCTCCATAAAGAGCGGGAAACCAAAGCGCCACGGATGGGCGGAATTTTGGTCTGGGCGACGACCATAATTTTAGCCCTTATTTTTTGGATTCTTCCCAAAATTTTCCCGGACGAACTTTTTTATAAATTAAATTTTCTTTCGCGGGAGCAAACTTGGGTGCCCTTGGGAATTTTATTCGCCGGCGCGATAGTCGGCCTTTTGGACGACCTTATGCTGGTTTTTCAAAAAGGGGCTTATCGCGGAGGCGGGCTCACTTTTACCAGGCGTATTTTTTTAATCACGCTGATCGCCGCTCTGGGCGCATATTGGTTTTATTTTAAATTGGGCAAAGATTTTGTTTTTATCCCCGGATTGGGCGATTTTCATCTGGGAATTTATTTTATTCCGTTTTTTATTTTGGTAATGTGGGCGGTTTTTTCGGGCGGGGTTATAGACGGTTTAGACGGCCTTTCCGGCGGGGTTTTTGCTTCCATTTTTTCTGCTTACGCCGGCATTGCATTTTTTCAAAATCAGATAAATCTTGCCGCGTTCGCTTCGGTTATCGTCGGCTCAATTCTGGCATTTTTATGGTTCAACATCCCGCCCGCCCGTTTTTATATGTCGGAAACCGGCATTATGGCGCTTACCACCGCTCTTACCGTTGTGGCCTTTTTAACCAACGCAATTTTTGTTTTGCCCATTATTGCGCTCCCCTTGGTTTTGGAATCGCTTTCGGTAATTATCCAACTGGGGTCAAAACGGTTTTTCGGCAGAAAAATTTTTTTGGTCGCTCCGATTCACCATCATTTTGAGGCCATAGGCTGGCCAGCCGAAAAGGTGGTTATGCGTTTTTGGGTTTTGAGTATTGTTTTCGCGATTTTAGGCATGATCGTACATCTCGTCAGCGTGCTATAATAAAATTATTATGGCGTTTTCAATTTTGATAAAAAACGGAACTATTTTGGACGGCGCGGGAGGCGAACCCTACGTTGCTGATTTAGGGATTTCCGCCAATCGCATAGAAAAAATAGGAAATTTAGCGGGCGAGACGGCCGATCAGATTATTGATGCCACAAATCTTTACGTTACCCCCGGCTTTATAGACATTACGAACCACTCCGATGTTTACGGGACGCTTTTTTCTTTGCCTATGCAGGAAAGTTTTTTGTGGCAGGGAGTAACCACAATTTTACTGGGTAATTGCGGAGAATCTCTGGCGCCGGTATCCAAACGCGAATCTTTAACGGAACTAGAACGCTGGACCACCGGATTCTCCGTGCCGATCAATTGGAATTCTTTAGCTGAATATTATGACAATATTGAAAATTTGGGCGTTGGTTTAAACGTGGCTACTTTGGTAGGACAGGAAACCTTAAAAAGAAACGCCAAAACTTTGGAAGAGAGGATTTTTTTACTTGAAGGCGCTATGAAAGAGGGCGCTTGGGGCATGAGCAGTAATTTTTCTTTCGCCGAGCGAAGCTCGGCCGCGGATGATGAAATTATAGCTTTGCTTAAAGTTGTAAAAAAATACGGCGGGCTTTATAAAATTCATCTTAAAGACGAAGGTAAAAATTTTCTGCCGTCTATTTCGGCAGCGGTTTTCTTGGCTAGAGCTAGCGAAGCACGCACGGTTATCTCGCACCTTAAAGCCATCGGCCGGGACGCTTGGAAGGATTTTGAAAACGCTTTAAAAATTTTTAAAAAAGCCCAAAGCGACGGAGTTGATATAACTTTTGACATTTTTCCGTATCTCCGGACCGGATCGGCGCTTGTTTCCTTTTTGCCTTCATGGGCAAAAATCGGGGCGAACAAAGAAATTTTAAAAATGATTTCGGACAAGGAAATTTCCAAAAAGACAATCAATGAATTAAAAAGCGCGACTTTACACGCAGACAGGATTTTAATCGCTTCAGCTTTTAAAGACAAAAGCTTGGTGGGGAAAACTTTGGAAGAAATTTCAAAACATTCCGGCATGCCAGTGGAAGAATTGATTTTGGAAATTTTAAAAATCAACGAGCTTAATGCCTCCGTATTCGGGAAAACTCTAAGCGGCGGGAATCTTTTAAGAGCGGTGGCCGAGCAGGGAGGCATGATATCCAGCGACGGCGCTGGATACGACGTTGATTTCAAGCACTTCGGAGATTTAGTGCATCCGCGCTCTTTTGGCGCTTTTCCGCGATTTTTCAGCGTAATTTCTGGAAAAGCAAAAATTTCTTTAGCCGAAGCAGTTGTTAAAATGACTTCTTTGCCGGCTAAAGCTTTGGGCCTCAAAGACCGTGGGATACTCAAGCCAAAAAATATCGCCGACATCGCCATTTTCCATCCGGAGGAATTTAAAGACCAGGCGACCTATGGCAATCCTTACCGCTACGCTTCGGGGCTTCGCGCTCTGATTATTTCCGGAAATTTAGCAATATCCGGAGGTAAGCTCGCTATAAAAAGGCATGGTTTGGTTTTACGAAAAAAGAATTGATATGCGCGGCGCCGGCAGTTACGACAAAATTTTTTTCACTTTAGCCATGCTGCTTTTGGTTTTCGGCCTTTTTATATTAGCCTCGGCGTCTTTGGGCATTTCAGTTTCGCAATTCGGTTATCCCTATTATTATCTTCTGCATCAAATATTAGTCGGAGTAATTCCAGGATTAATTTTGCTTTACGCGGCTTACCGCGTGCCTTATTTAATGTGGAGAAAATATGCTTTACTGCTTCTGCTCGCGGCTTTTTTTTTGATGTTTCTGGTGTTTGTGCCGGGCATCGGGCTTTATCACGGAGGCGCCCGGCGCTGGATAGCGCTTGGCTTTTTTTCTTTTCAACCAGCTGAATTTTTGAAATTAGCTTATGTTATTTATCTAGCTACCTGGCTGGAATCCAAATCCAAAGCCATCTCTTCGTTTAAATTCGGTTTTTTACCGTTTCTTATTATGAGCGCTTTCATCGCTTCCTTTTTGATTTTACAGCCGGATATCGGGACCCTGGGCGTGCTTTTGGTGTCTATTTTATTCATGTTTTTTTTAAGCGGCGGAAATTTTAAACAAATGGCTTTGCTTTCTCTTATCGGCTTAGTTATTATAAGTATACTTATTGCAATCGCGCCTTACAGGCTGGACCGTTTGACAGTTTTTTTAAATTTATCCAATGACCCGCAGGGAAAGAACTATCAGATTAATCAATCCTTGATTGCCGCGGGTTCCGGCGGTTTTTGGGGAAGGGGCTTCGGATTATCCCGCCAAAAATTCAATTATCTGCCTGAACCGATAGGGGATTCAATCTTTGCCGTGGTCGCCGAAGAGCTTGGTTTTGTGGGCGGAATTACACTACTGGCGCTTTTTCTCCTGTTCTTTTTGAGAGGGATTTGGACGGCAAGCCGGGCGCCGGATTTATTTGGAAAGTTTTTGGTCGCGGGAATTTTATTTTTAATTATGTTTCAGGCGTTAATAAATATTTCGGCTATAGTTGGGCTCCTGCCGCTTACCGGCATTCCGCTTTCTTTTGTGAGTTACGGCGGCACGGCTTTGGCGCTCACTTTGGCCGAAGTTGGCATTATTCTTAATATTTCAAAAAAAAGAGCATGAAAGTAATTTTAACAGGCGGAGGCACGGGCGGGCATTTTTATCCCTTGATCGCGGTCGCCCGCTCTTTAAAAAAAGAAGCCGAAGAAGAAAATATCGCGCGGCTCGAACTTTTTTTTGTTTCGAACGACCCTTTGGATAAAGAACTTTTGGTTCGTGAAAATATTAAATTCATAAAAATTCCGGCCGGAAAAATGAGAAGATATTTTTCTTTGAGATATCTGCCGGACACTCTAAAAACTATTTTTGGCGTTTTTTGGGCTTTTTGGCGGCTTTATCTTCTAATGCCTGACGTTATTTTTTCAAAAGGAGGATATGCCAGTTTTCCAACATTGTTGGCGGCGCGCGTTTTGAAAATTCCGGTAATTATCCATGAATCTGATATAGTGCCGGGGCTGGTCAATCAATGGGCCGGCAAGTGGGCTGACCGCATCGCACTTTCTTTCACGGAATCAGCCGGTTATTTTAAAGATAAAAACAGCGCCGTCATCGGGAACCCAATCCGCCTGCAGGTTATCGGCGGAAATGCCCAAGAAGCCATAGAATATTTCAAATTGGAAGAAAATCTGCCAGTTATTTTGGTTTTGGGCGGTTCTCAAGGATCGGAGCGCATCAATGAAACCATTTTAACCATACTGGACCAAGCTGTGAAAAAATATCAAATTATCCATCAAGTTGGTAAAAATAATCTGGCCGATGTTTCGGGAAGAGCTGGAGTTATTTTGGCAGGAAGCGAATTTAAGACCAGATACCATTCTTACGGATTTTTGGATGAAGGCGAATTAAGAGATGCTTCGCGCGTCGCTTTTTTAATAGTTTCCCGTTCTTCCTCGGCGATTTTTGAAATCGCCGCCTGGGGAGTGCCGGCTATTTTGATCCCCCTAGCAACTGCCGCGCAGAATCATCAGCGGGAAAACGCTTATGCCTACGCCGGGTTTGGCGGTTGCCAGGTGATAGAAGAAACCAACCTTACCCCGCATCTTCTGCTTGCGGAAATTGATAAAATTTTGGGCGATCCGGCTAGGCAATCAAAAATGAAGCTAGCCGCGCAAGGATTTGCCCGTTTGGACGCCGCTGAAAAAATCGCCAAAGAAATTATTAAATTGGGCGTTCATGAATAATTTTTTCTATTTCAATTAAATTCTCAGCCAAATCTAATTGAAAATTTTAGTTAATAGTATAGTATACAAAACAACCGATCGGTCAAAATATACACTATAAGGCATTAAACTATTAAGCGATGATAGCCTGAAAATAATAAATCAATTTGCCATTTGTAATTTCTCCGCTGACAAAAATCTCAACGAACGGATTTATTTGAAGCAAATCGCATAAAAATTTAACTTCGCTTTCGCACGGAAAAGGATGAACCCATACGCTTTTTTGAAGAGGGAAAAAATTAAGTTCTCGCAATTTTTGCTGGAAAGCGCGCCGGGCTAATTTATATTTTTCCGGAATATCAAATGATACTACCCGCCATTTGCCATCCCATTTTTGCTGCTTTTCTATTTCCAAGGTTTCCAATAAAAATTTTTTACTAACCAAACGTCCTTTTTCGGTAAACTGATATAATAAAGATCCATCGCTATTTTCTTTTTTAAGTTCAAATAGGCCACGTTTTTTAAGCGTATAAAAACGCTCCCACAATTTTCGGTAGCGTTCTTTCTGCTCTCTTTTGTGCGCTGCGGCGTTTTTCCCTAAGATTTTTACTAGTCCCGGAGCAACAAAAGCAACGGTAATAGCGCCGCCAAGCAAGGCAACTGCTAAGACCGCCTTAGATATGGAAGTCGCGGTTGGGTGTTTATCCACAAACCTTTTTATCTGCGCTTTATATTGTTCGGTTATATTGGGGTCTTTGAAGTAAATAGGCCGATGTTTTGGCATATAAATCTATAGTATACAAAAAAACCGATAGGTCAAAATATACACTATGATTTTTGGCATTGGGAAAATATAATGAAAGGAGATTGGAAAACAAAAAAGCCGCATGCGCGGCATCTATTAGCTAGCGATTTTCAAAATAGTATAAGCCCATGCCAAAAATGGCGCCAAGTCCAGATACTATAGCTGTGATAACAATGGCTTCGCTGTTATAAATGAAAGGTGGCAGTGAACTCCAATCGCCTTTAAGAATATGCCCGATGACATAAATGGGCGTACTTACCAATATTACCAGCAAAAAACCGACTACCGTACCTGACAAAATGTACCCACCTTTTCTCTTCACAAAAGCCATAAAAGCCCCCTTTCTACTCTAATTTATATAATACACCCAACATGAAACAGAGTCAAGTACGCACAAGGTTTGCTCCGTCCCCAACAGGGTTTTTACATGTCGGCGGGCTTCGCACTGCGCTCTATAACTATCTTTTTGCAAAGCAAAACGGAGGCCTGTTTATTTTGCGCATAGAAGATACCGACCGCGCGCGTTTAGTGGAAGGAGCCGAACAAAATATTCTTGAAACGTTGCGGATTTTCGGCTTGGATTTTGACGAGGGGCCGATTCGGCAATCTGATAACTTGGAAAGATATAGACAATGCGCTAAAGAATTAGTGGCCGAGGGCGCGGCTTACGGAGACAATGGTGCAATTCGTTTTAGAATAATCGAAGACGGCGCAACTAAATTCACCGATATTATCCATGGCGAGATTGAGATCAAAAATAAAACGCAGGAAGATTTTATTATTTTAAAATCGGACGGCTTTCCGACTTATAATCTTGCCCATTTGGTTGACGACCATGACATGGCAATCACTCATGTTATCCGGGGCGATGAATTTATTTCTTCAATGCCGAAATACATCGCTTTGCACAAGGCGTTTGGCTGGGAACTTCCCCAATATGCCCATTTACCGTTATTGCTCAATAAAAATCGAGCCAAGCTTTCCAAACGAGAAGGGGATACGGCAGTTAAAGATTTTTTGGATGATGGATATCTTAAAGAGGCCATTTTAAATTTTGTGGCGCTTTTAGGCTGGCACCCCAGCAAATCCGATCGGGAAATTTTTTCTTTGGAAGATTTAATTAAAGCATTTAAACTCGAAGACGTTCAAAAGGCTGGCGCGATTTTTGATATGACGAAATTGGACTGGATGAACGGAGAGTATATCCGCAGAAAATCGCCCCGTGAGCTTCTGGAGCTGGCAAAACCGTATTCACCCACTTGGGTGTCCGACACCCAAGTGGGTGTCGGACACCATTTAGATTTAGAAAAAATTATCGCTTTGGAACAGCCGCGGCTAAAAAAACTTTCCGAATTGCCGGGGCGTACTGATTATTTTTTCAAAGAGCCTGAATATGACGCCGTGCTACTGAAATGGAAGCAGATAAGTGATGCAGAGATTAAAAAATCACTGGAGACTTCAAAACAAATTTTAAAATCTATTAGCGATAAGAATTTCGGTAAAGAAAATCTGGAAAAAATATTTTTAGAAAAAGCTGGAAACTTGCCCGCCGGAAAGGCGGGAGATAGGGGAGAGCTACTCTGGCCATTGCGTGTTGCGCTCACCGGCAAAAAGGCATCGCCTGGGCCATTTGAAATTATGGAGATTTTGGGGCAAAAAAAGGCAATTTCTCGCGTTGAATCGGCAATTTCTATGCTAAAATAGGGCTATGGCGAAGATTGTGAAATCCGGCATTTTAGTTTTAGTTTTTTTAGGCGCGTTTTTTGCTCCGGCGTTTTCAGTATTTGCCGCCACGGTCGATGATTTAAAACAGCAAATTGACCAAAAAAATCAGGAAATTAAAAAACTGGAGGAGGAGATCGGGCAGTACCAAACAAGTATTGATGAAGCCGAATCAACTGCCAAAACTTTAAGCGGAGAAATTAAACGTCTGGATTCCGAAGTAAAAAAACTTAATGCTCAAATAACCCTAACCCAAAAACGCATCGCCAAAAAGGAATTGGAGATTAAGGAATTAGGCGCGGATATTTTGAATACGGAAGATTCCATAAAAAACCGCCAGGAAAACTTAGCTAGGATATTGGATAGTCTGCGTAAGACGGAAAATTACGATATGCTTGAGATATTTTTAAAGTACGATTCCTTATCCGGTTTTTTTGACGAGCTTGAAAAAATAAGAAATTTAGATTTTAGCGTCCGGCAAAATTATGAAGAATTAAAAATCCTAAAGATTGATTTGGAAGGTAGAAAAAAGAAAGCCGAAGCAGCGCGCAAAGATTTAAAAAATCTGCAAAATGATCTCATAAATCAGCGTGAAATACAAAAAGACACTAGGGCGGAAAAAACCAATTTGCTTTCTGCAACCAAAAATCAGGAGGCGCTTTACCAAAAATTATTGAAAGAGCGCGAAAAGCGCCGCGCGGAAATTTACGATGAAATCCGGCTTATTGAAAACGATTTAAAAAAACAAATAGATTTTAGCACTCTGCCGGCTTTCGGCAACAGAATTTTACTTAATCCTATAGACAGGGGAGTGCTTACACAGGAATTTGGGCTGACTAATTTTTCCAAATACACCGATGTTTATGGAAGCAATGGGCATAATGGCATTGATCTTAGGGCTCTAGTGGGGACGCCTGTGCGTTCTGCTGAAGGAGGAATTGTGAAAGCTACGGGCAACACGGATTACATTTGCCCAAGGGGTTCCTACGGCAGATGGATTTTAATTGAGCATCCCAACAAACTGGCTACGCTTTACGCTCATCTTTCCCTTGTGCACGTGAGTCCTCGCCAAGAAATTGCGCGCGGCGATATAATAGGTTATAGTGGAAATACCGGTTACACTACCGGTCCGCACCTTCATTTTACAGTTTACGACGCCCGAACCGTTCAGCTTAGGCAAAGCCGTGTCTGCGGAGTTCTGCCTTATGGAGGGTATCTTAATCCATTAAATTATTTATAAATAAAAAACAATGCGGAAACCAAAACAAGGTTTTATTCAAATAATTATCATAGCAGTGCTTTTGGTCATAATACTTAGCCTTTTGGGAGTGTCTTTAAATTCGCTGTTTTCCAACTCCGTCCTGCGGGACAATTTCGGATTTTTGGGGCGGTGGCTTGGACAACTTTGGGATAATTATTTCTCCGCAATCTTTAATTATTTTTGGAATATCTGGATTAATCTTTTTTGGCAACCATTTTTGGATACTATGAAGGGCTTACAAAATAGTATAAATCCCTTTAACTCTAAATAAGTAATGATGTCGCAAAAGCAACATTGTGCGACGTTGGTTATAGAATAAAACGGCCATTTTTGCTACACTCCCCTCATGCGCACTTCATATTCAGCACTGAATACTTTTAAGCAATGCCCGCAGAGATTCAAATTTCAGATAATTGATAAAATTAAAGCGCCGAGATCTCCCGAGGCTATGTTCGGAAGTTCAGTACATGGGGCAATGAAATTTATATTTTCGCATGATCCCCTTTTTCCTACTTTAGACGAAGTCTTGGGGCATTTTTCGGAAAATTGGAAATCATCCGCAGGCAAATCTTCAAAACAATTGCCTGTGGAACTCGTTCAAGTTTACGAAGAAAGCGGCAAGGGCATGATAAAAAATTTCTATAAAAATAACCCGCCATGGAATTTTTCCGTGGTGGATACGGAATCGCATTTTGAAGTTTTATTGCTGGATGAAAGAGGCCAAGCCCATATCTTGGCCGGAATTATTGACCGCGTGGATAAAATCGGCGAAGGCGAGTATGAAATTATTGATTATAAAACCAGTCGCCGGCTCCCCTCGCAGGAGGCGGCGGATATGGATTTTCAAATGTCGCTTTATCACATGGCGCTGATGCGAAGATGGCCCGGGACGAATCCCGCGAAAATAAAACTTTCTCTTTATTTTTTAAAGCATAATGAAAAAATTTCCTCCACGCGCACCAAAGAAGCGCTGGAAACAACAAAGGAAGTTGCGCTTCAAACTATAAAAATAATAGAAGTAAGCGTTAAAGAAGATAATTTTCCGCCAGTGGTCTCAAAACTTTGTGATTATTGCCCGTATAAGCAGATCTGCCCCGCCTGGAAGCATTTATATAAAAAAGAAGAGCAAAATTTTGACGAAGCCCAATTGCAAAGCGCCTTGAAAGAATATTTTGAAATAAAAAATGTTGATTCAAAAAATGAAGACCGCTTGGCAGAGCTTCAGATAGCTATTAAATCTTATATGGAGGCCAATAAACTGGAGCGCGTGTTTGACGAGCGCGGATATTATATTTCCAAAAAGCTCCAGCAGAGGTTTAAATACGATTTTGATAAAGTAAAAGAAATTTTAACCGCCGCGGGCATGGAAAACGAATGGCAAAAAATACTTGAAGCCGACGATAAAAAATTAAAAATAATCTTAAAAACCCTATCCCCCGCCCTCCGCGTCCAGATTGAATCGCAGAAGATTTTATCAAAAGAATTTACGGTCTTGACTGCTTCAACGAAATCAGTAAAATAGAATTATATGGCGCATACAAAGGCGGGAGGGTCATCGCAAAACGCAAGAGATTCGCAGCCCAAATACCTCGGGATTAAGCTTTACGCTGGCGAAAAAGCAAAGCCGGGCGCTATTTTGGTGCGCCAGCGGGGCACCAAGTTTATCCCCGGAGCGGGCGTCCGCATCGGTAAAGACGACACGATTTACGCCGTGAAAGAAGGCGTTGTGAGACACGAACTAAAACGAAAAATCAGATTTGATGGCTCTAAGAGTTCGGTTCACAAAGTATCTGTAATTTAATTTCTTCTTTTTCCAAAATGATTTTTGCTTCATGTGGGCCGATTGTTTTTATGGGAGAATCAAATATTATCATTTTGGCTTTCAAATTTTTTGGAACCGGAAAATCCAGTTTTTTCAGCGCCTCAATAATTTCCTCTCCGGAAATTGCAGCGTAAAGATTACCTTTGGCGTCCGATTTTTTCTTTATAGTTATCCCCCGTTCGGCTAAAGCCGAACGAAGCGCGTGGAGTCCTTCGTACTCATGTTCTTTTTGAACTTTTTTATTTTTTAACTCTTCTTCCGCTTTTTTTATATTTTCCGGTGTTGCTGGAGAAGCAAGATTTTGCAGAATCAAAAAATTGCGCGCGTATCCGTCGGAAACATCTTTGGTGTCCCCTTTCCGGCCCAGCTTAGCCACATCTTTTAGTAAAATCACGCGCATAAAATTACATTGCTCTAAGTATTTCAATAGCTTTCTCCATAACCGGATCTCTCTCGGCCGCGATGTTTTCTTTGGTTGGTTTTATCTCAAAATCCGGCGTAAGCCCGCCTTCGGAGATGGAATAACCGTTGGGCGTAAGCCATTTAGCCACGGTAATTTTTAGGGAAGTGTCCGTGGTAAGCGGCAAAAATTCCTGCACCGACCCCTTCCCAAAAGTTTTTTCGCCAATTAACTTTGCTTTACCATGGTCTTTTAAGGCGCCAGCCAAAATTTCAGAAGCCGAAGCCGAACCCTGGTTGACCAAAACGACCATCGGCAAATTTTTAAAAATATTGTAGCCCTTGCTGCGATGCGTTTTGTTTTCTGCCCGTCCGCCGTAATTTTCAGTAACCACAACGTCTCCTTGAGGCAGAAACCAGCTGGCGATATCCACAGAGGCCTCCAAAAATCCTCCCGGATTGTTGCGAAGATCAATTATTAATTTGCTTCGGTTCTTTTCAATCATTTCTCGGAGCGCGCTTCTGAAACTCCCTGGAGAATTTTCCGAAAAATTATAAAGTTTAATTACAAAAATATCGCCCAAATCCTCCGGTTTTTTCTCTCCGCTCTTTTGAGTTACGACTTCTTTGGTTGCTGTATTTATTATTGGAATTTTTATCACGTCGCGCTCTATTTCAATTACCCGGCTTTCTTCATCTCCATTTCTGGCGATAGTCAATTTAACTTTAGTGCCCTTAGGGCCGCGAATCAATCGCACAGCTTCTTCCACAGTAAGGTCAAGCGTAATTTTATCGTTTATTTTAAAAATCTTGTCTCCAGCGTGAATTCCGGCGCGTTCAGCCGGCGAACCCTTAAGCGGAGCGACCACTGTAAGGATTTCTTTTCTTATGCCAATTTCCATTCCCACTCCTTCAAATTCGCCCTTTATGTCGCTTTTGAAAATTTTTGATTCCTCCGGATTAAAAAATACACTGTAGGGGTCCCCCAGAGATTTCACCATTCCGGAAATCGCCCCATAAACCATATCCTGCCTTTTAACTTTATCTATATTTACGTATTTTTCTTCAGCGATATTCCAGGCGTGCCAAAATTCCGCAAAATCCACCTCTTCCTTGTTTGCGTTTATCTGTGGCGTCGCGTTCAATATTTTAGCCGTTTGGCTCTCCAGCGATGTTTTCAGGCCTGAATAGAAGCCTATAGAAAACACGACCGCTAAAACAATGACGGCTACAACTAACCAACCGGATTTCTTTAACCAATTCATTTACCCCATTATCTCAAAAAGGGATTTATAGTACAATAGTAAAATAGTGAATCTGAAAATTTATAATTATTTAACGAGAAAAAAAGAGCCGTTTAAGCCCATAAAAAAGGGCTCGGTTGGGTTTTACGCCTGCGGACCCACAGTTTATGACTACGCCCATATCGGCAATCTGCGCACTTATGTTTTTGAGGATGTTTTAAAAAGGGTTTTGGAGGTGAGCGGTTTTAAAGTTAAAGAAATAATGAATATAACCGATATTGAGGATAAAATAATAGCCGGAGCAAAAAAGGCAGGCAAAAATATCGACGATTTTTCAAAGCCCTATAAAAAAGCCTTTTTTGAAGATTTAAATAAATTAAATATTAAAAAATCCTGGAAATATCCCGAAGCCACCAAGCATATTCCAGAGATGGTTAAGATGGCAGAGAAGTTGCTCCAAAAAAAGATTGCGTATCAGGCTAAGGATGGAATTTATTTTAATATTTCAAAATTCAAATCTTACGGCCAGCTGGCAAATCCGAAGCCGAGCGACAGGAAAGATTTTGTTATTTGGAAATACGCAAAGAAGGGTGAACCATTTTGGAAATCCCCTTTCGGGCCGGGCCGACCAGGGTGGCATTTAGAATGTTCCGCGATGAGTATGAGATATCTTGGGGCAAGTTTTGATATTCACGCTGGCGGAGTTGATTTGCTTTTTCCGCACCATGAAAATGAGATCGCGCAATCAGAAGGAGCCACAGGAAAAAGGTTTGTAAAATATTTTGTGGAGGGAGAGCATTTGCTTGTGGATGGAAATAAAATGTCAAAATCTCTGGGTAATGTTTTTACGCTCCGCGATTTGGCGTGTCGCGGTTTTAATCCCATAGCCTTTCGCTACCTTGCGCTTTCGGCCAACTATCGTTCCCGGCTTAATTTTACTTGGGAAAGTTTGGAAGCGGCACAGGTGGCGCTGGACCGACTTTATGAGTTTATTTTTTCTCTTCACCAAAACTCTTCATTTTCTTCGCGCTTAACCCTCCCTCGAAACTCGGGGGGCTCCGACGCGTCTCAGAAAATTAAGAGTTTTGGTGTGAATTTCCAAAAAGCTATTTTTGACGACCTGAATACCCCGAAAGCGCTGGCTGTAATATGGCAATTAATCAAAGATTACAACAAATCCGCCAGCCGGCGGACCCAAAAATACGCTCCTAAAGAAGTTTTGAGCGCTCTTTATGGATTTGATGAAATTTTAGGCCTTGGGTTTAAAAATCTAAAAGCCAAATCCCCTTCCGAAATAGCCCTCAAGCTCTTAAAAGAGCGCGAAAGGGCGCGCAAAACCAGAGATTTTAAGAAAGCAGACCGAATCCGCGAGCGCATCAGGCGCCTGGGCTGGCAAGTCAACGATACGCCGACTGGATCAAATTTAAACCCCGTTACATCTCATGATTGAGATTTTTACACACCTTAATCACAACTTTGCCGCTTGCGTTGCAGAGATGTAACGGGATAAACTGGAAATAATGGCTCAAGTTTTTTCACCCTTCGGCGTTTCTCGAATGCCTCCCCAAAATATTGAGGCGGAAATTTCGCTTTTGGGTTCTTTGCTTTTGGACGGCGGTGTAATTGATGAAGTGTCCGATATGCTCGGGCCTGAAGATTTTTATAAAAGGGAGCATCAGATCATATACGAGGCCGTAATTAATTTATTCAACAGGCAAAAAGCAATTGATGTTTTGACGGTCGGCGATACTTTAAAAGCTGACGGAAAATTGGAGGAAGCTGGCGGGAATTCCTGCCTTACTACTTTAGTAAATTCCGTTCCCACAGCTTCCAACGCTGTTTATTATGCGGAAATTGTGCACAAAAAGAAAATTTTGCGCGATCTCATCTCGGCTTCTCATGAAATTTCCCAGCTTGGATATAGAGAGGGTGAAGACGTGGAGGTTTTGATGGACGAGGTTGAAAAAAAAGTTTTTGCCATAGCCCAAAAATCGCTGATAAGAGGTTTTGAGCCTGTGGCTGGCGCTTTGGGCGAAGCGTGGGAAAGGATTGATCGGCTCCACAAATCCGGAGGAGGAAATTTGCGCGGAGTGCCAACGGGATTTAAAGAATTGGACAACAAACTTTCCGGATTTCAAAAATCGGATTTTATCGTGCTGGCCGCGCGCCCTTCTTTGGGTAAAACCGCCCTAGCTATGGATATCGCGAGGCACGTTGCTTTAAATGAAAAAATTCCGGTGGGAATTTTTTCTCTGGAAATGTCCCGAGAACAGCTGGTGGACAGATTAATCGCGGCGGAAGCGCGTGTGGATTTATGGCACCTCCGCACCGGGCGGCTTTCTTCGGAAGATGATTTTGAAAGCATCAGAGACGCAATGGGCAGATTAAACAGCGCACCGCTTTTTATAGACGATGAAGTTTCAACGAATATTTTACAAATGCGCGCCAAAGCCAGAAGGCTTCAGGCCGAAAAAAATCTCGGCCTGATTATCGTTGATTATTTACAACTGATGGTGCCTAGAACACAATTTGAAAGCATGGTTCAGCAGATTACGGAAATTTCGCGCTCTTTGAAAGCTTTGGCTAGGGAATTGAATGTTCCGGTGCTCGCGCTTTCGCAGCTCTCCCGCGCGATTGAATCCCGGCCCAATAAAAGGCCCCAACTTTCCGACCTTAGGGATTCCGGAGCGATCGAGCAGGATGCCGACGTGGTTATATTTATTCACAGGGAGGATTTGGTTAAAGAAAATTCCGATAGGCCAAATCAAGCTGATCTTTTGATAGAAAAACACAGAAACGGACCTACCGGTAAAGCAACTCTTTATTTCAATAAAGAAAAAGCCAGTTTCTCGTCTTTGGAACCGAATTAATGGAACCGAATTATTTTCTTGAGCTAAGAAATCTTCTAGAAAAACTTCCCGGCGTGGGCCCAAGGCAGGCCGCCAGATATGTCTGGGCGTTTTTGGATTTTAACAAAAAAGACCGCGAAAAACTAGCGGATTTATTGGAAAATTTAGATAAAAATTTAAGAAGATGCGCCGAATGTTTCCGGGCTTTCATGGGAATTGGGGCCGTTTGCGGTTTTTGTTCGCCCGCTTCCCGCAGAGAACACCAAAAAATAATGGTTTTGGAGCGCGACAGCGATTTATTAAATATGGAAAAATCCGGAATTTATAAAGGGCTTTACCATGTTTTAGGCGGCATCATAGATCCGTCGGACGAAAATACCGTGACGCGCGAAAGAATGAAGGCGCTTTATGGGCGAGCAAACTTGGACGCCGGAGTTCCCCCGCCGTTGGCGGGGCGGGCAAGTGGACGTCCGGCGTCCTTAGAAATTATTTTGGCTCTTCCGACCACCAAGCTCGGTGAGTTTACCGCGAGCTATGTTGAAAAAATTCTGGAGCCAATTAAAAAATCAAAAAAAATAAAAATTTCCCGCTTGGCGCGCGGCCTTTCCACAGGAGTTGAGCTGGAATACGCCGACGAGATGACTTTGAGGCAAGCTATGGAAAACCGCAAATAACTAGATTTTCAAGATTTTCACCATGCTCACTTGCTGGCGGTGGCCTTTTTTTCTGCGATAGCGGGTTTTGGAGTGGTATTTGAAAATTGTGATTTTAGGGAGCCGTTTTTCTTCCAGAAGCTCGGCGGGTATTTTTTTACCTTCCAAATACGGCTTCCCTATTTCAATTTTGTCATTTTCAACCAAAAGCAAAACTTTATCAAAATCAAATTTATCTCCCGATTTCTGCGGGAGTTTTTCCACCTGTATTTTTTGCCCTTCGGAAACCAAATATTGCTTCCCTCCGGTCTCAATTACCGCGATTTTCATAATGGTTTCTATCTTACTCCATCTCATCCGGCTTGTCCAGAAGCGCCGGCTCGTATTCCATGCTGGCACCAGCTATCCGCAAAACGTCTTTGTCTATCTTTTTAAATTCTTTTTGGGCGCTGTTGTAAGCCCCAACCGTCTGCGAAAGGCCTTTGCCGATTTTATTCATAAAATCTTCGTAGCTCAAAAGGTGCTTGCCAAGCTCTTCAACTCTTTTTCTTATCTCTTTGGCCGATTCTTCAATCTGAAGCGCTTTTAAACCCTGAAGCACTGTTTGCAAATATGCTAAAAATGACGTGGGCGAGACGATTATGACTTTCTTTTCTTTAAAAGCGTATTCTATCAAATCCCTAGTGTTTACTTTAACCGCTCCTACTTGCGCCACCAAAAGGTCGTAATAAATCGCTTCGTGTGGTATAAACATAAAAGCGAATTCCATCGTCCCCTCCTCCGGTTTTACGTATTTTGAAGTTTCATCTATACGGAGCTTGAGATCGTTTCTAAAAGCGCGCTCTAATTTTTCACGCTCGGACGGGTTTTTTTCTTCAACCAAGCGGTTGTAATTTTCCAAAGAAAATTTTGAGTCAATAGGGATAATTTTGTCTTTTACAAAAACAACCGCGTCCACAATCAGGCCATCCGGAAAAGCATACTGCATCTGGTAGCTTCCTGGAGGCAAAACATTTTTTAAAACCGTTTCCAGATAATATTCTCCCAAAATCCCGCGCTGTTTTGGATTTTTTAAAATATCCTGGAGATTTTGGAGTTGGTCGGCAAAATTAACCACTTGCCGGTTGGTTTCGTCCAGTTTAGTAAGACGCTCCGTCACATTCCGTATGATTTTTGCCGATTCCCCGAACTGGTTTTGCATTATCTTGGTAGATTCTCCAAGTTTTTGGTCTACCACGCGAGAAAGCTCTTGTATTTGATTCTGGAGCATTAAAAGCGACTCGCCACCCTCTTTTAACCCGCCTCCTTTTTTACTCAAAAAATAAAAAACCACCGCTCCTATCACGGTTCCCAATATAACAAATAGCGCCACAAGAACTCCGCTCATCCTTTTATTTAAGCATTTTTATGTTTTATCCGCCAATTTTCTATTTTTTTGTGGTCGCCGGAAAGAAGGATTTTCGGGACTTTGTATTTTTTATTTTTTCCGCCAAAGGCGGATCCGCGGACGGAAAAAACTTCCGGCCGGGTATAAACCGGAACGCCGATTCCGTAGCGTTTCTCTTCTAAGGACTTGGATTTTCCCAGAACTCCCGGAATATGTCGCGCCATAGCATCCACAACCGCCATGGCCGCAATTTCCCCACCAGTGAGCACATAAGGGCCGATGGACACCGCCATAAGCTGTAAGCCATAAGTTTTAACAACATTTTTAATACGCTCATCCACGCCTTCGTAACGGCCGGCAATAAGGATTATATGATTATATTTTTTTGGCCACGCGCTTGCCATTTTGGAATCAAATTGTTTGCCTCCCGCATCTAACAAAATAACCAACTTGGCGGCCGAGCCGCCAAGTGATACTTTTTTCAGCACGCGCGACAACGGCTCGATTTTCATCACCATTCCGGGTCCCCCGCCAAAAGGCTTATCGTCTACTTTGTGATGCGTGTCTTTTGTAAAATCTCGTAGATCCCAAATTTTAATATCTATCAATTTTTTTTCCCGCGCGCGCTTAATAATAGACTCATTAAAATACGAGTCAAAAATTTTTGGAAATATGGTGATTATATCAAACCGCATAAGTTTATAATAACAGAAAAACCCCTCTCCAAGGGGTTTTTCGTGTTTTTTGGTAATTTTATAACTTTAGATCATCGACCACGTCGTCCACTCCCCGGCTTCTTGGAACATGAGTTGAACCTTCTGGCTCCTCAATTTTGAGATTCACGCGAGCGTGGTTTTTTATGCCCACGACGCGAAGTAGAGTGCGGAGCGCCTTGGCGGTGTTGCCTAAGCGGCCGATGAGTTTGCCGACATCCTCTTTATCCACTTTCACAGACAAAAGAACGCCCATTTCATCAACTTTCCTGCTGACCTCCACAGCTTCCGGCTTATCCACAAGCGCTTTTACTACATACTCCAGAAAAGCTTCGTCGGAGTAGGTACTTAATGCTTTTGCAGCCATATTATATTACATTAATTTCCGGTAATATCAACAACTTTCGACCTTTTAGCTTTGTTAATTTTCTTGGCTTCAATGATTTTAGCATTAACCAAGATATTGTGCGCGGTCGCGGAAATCTGCGCCCCCTGCATAATCCAATGCTTGATGCGGTCGTTTTTCAGCTCGGTTTTTTTGGTTTGGGGATTATATGAGCCCAGCATTTCCAAATAAGCTCCGCTTTTCGGAGCCCGCTTTTTTTCCGTAATCACCATTCTGAAACTGGGGATATTTTTCCGCCCGACTCTCTGCATGCGAATTATCAGCATAAAGATAAGCTTATATTAATATAAAAAATATGTCAATCATTCTTTTTAAGATATTTATATTTGTTAAGTGCGTGCTCTTCCAGAGTTTTGGCGTAATGCGTTTTACCGTCTTGCCCGGAAAGATAATATAAATAAGGCGAGGGTTCAGGATGAGTAGCGGCCAAAATCGCGTCTAGGCCCGGGTTGGAAATGGGACCAGGCGGAAGGCCGCGGTAGCGATAAGTATCGGGCGCCGAATCCACCTGAAGTCCCATGCCGAGCTTCAGGCGCTTCCAAAGAATGCCCGCGGCTAATTTTCTGTCCGCTGTGCTCTGGACTTCCTCTTCCAAAAGCGAAGCCATAATGATTACGTCCCGCAAAGTTTTATTTTGTTTTTTTATTTCGTCTAAAATTTCCGGGGTTATTTTTTTATCAAAATTTTCCCGCATGCGCGCCGCGACCTGTTCCGGTTTTGAAGTTTTATAGAATCTATAAGTGTCCGGAAAAAGAAACCCCTCTTCTTTTTGAGCGGCTTTGGAGAATGCACTTTTTGAAAAAAGGCCCGCGCGCTCCAGTATCTCCCCTATTTGGCCGGCGTTCAATCCTTCAGGGATGGTTATGGCGACTTCGCCAGCAACTGCTTTTTCCATTGTTTTTCTTTTGATGTATCCCGGCAGTTTGATTAAAACATAAAAAACTAAAAGCGCTAAAATCAAAACGCCCGCTATTGTAAATAATTTTTTGATTTCTTGCGATTCGTTCATTTTAATTTGATACCAAAGGAACAAATGCAAAACCGGGATGCTCAACTATGTCGAATTCATGCAATGTATTGGCAGGCGCGGTCTTATTTTTTTTAATAAACCCACACACCAAACAGTTTGGTGTGTGGGTAAATTCAAAAATACTATGCCCAATGGGAGCCACGATCTTCCCGCCGGTTTTAAGCTGGTTTTTCCAGGCAGACGGAAGTTCGCGACTGGAGGCAGCAACTATTATTTTATCAAATCCGCCCGCTTCGCCCGCGAAGCGAGGCGAGCCGATCTTTTTGGCGATTTCCGGCAGGCCCAGTGCGCCGTTTTGGCAATAAAAATAAACTTGCCCCAACTTAGGAACTCGGTTCCCGAGTGAGTTGCTAAACTTCTCAAAATTTTCTTTTCCCCACTCGCATAATTTAGGCACCAGTTCAATCGCGTAAACATTTGCCCCGCAAGCCGCCAAAAGCGCGGTCTGCCAGCCGGAGCCGTAACCGATTTCTATAATATTTTCGTTTGGTTTCGGGTCCAAAAGTTCCAGCATAAAAGCCACCGTCCAGGGCTGGGAAATAGTCTGCCCCTCGCCTATCGGCAAAGGCTCGTCAACATAGGCGGATTCTTTCAGATTTTCCGGCACGAAATTTTTTCTGTCCACGGCGCGGAAGGCCTCAATTAGCCTTTTATTTTTTAACACGCCTTTTTTGATAAGCTCGTCCGCTAATGGCATTATTTAAATTATATGCTAATATACCCCTATGTCTCAAGATAACCTGATAAAACTGCAGTGCCAAGGATGTAAACGCGTTGGATATTGGTCAAGCAAAAACAAGAAAAAAGTTGAGCGGAAAATTGAACTTTCCAAATTTTGCAAGTGGTGCCGGAAGCATACCCAACACAAAGAGGGCAAGAAATAGTTAAAAAATAAAGGGTCTGTCGGTTAATGGCAAACCACTGGTCTCCAAAACCAGAACTGCAGGTTCGATTCCTGCCAGACCCGCAATTCAAACATACCCGGGGGCGAGTTTTATTATCTTAGCGGGGCTGTGTCGGTTGAAAATTTTCGTTGATGACAATAGTTTTAGATTCAATACGCGCGATCCTTTTATCGCTTAACTCAACTTCAAGAAGCGCCCCCCGCATGGTATCTTCCGAAAAATCCTGATCAAACACGAAGTTCCCAAGACTATAGGCAATGTAGCCGCCATTATATTCCTCAATTGGCTGGATGATATGCGGGTGGTGCCCTATTACCAAATTGGCCCCAGTGTCTACGGCAAGCAGAGCTATTTTTTTCTGAAATTTATTGGGCGCTTTTTCGTATTCATCCCCAAAGTGAAAAGAAGCGACAACAATATCGGCGTTTAATTTCGCAAACTCAACGCTCTTTTTAATTTCAGCTTCGGGCGCGTTAAAAAATGCTAAAAATGCAATTTTTACGCCATGGATATTAAGAATTTTAGGTGAGTAATCTCTGCCTACGCTTACAATGCCCGCTCTTTCCAAGCGCAGGGCAGTGTCATCTATCGCTTCCTCGCCCCAATCCCCAATGTGATTATTGGCCAAAGACAGAATATCAAAACCAGCAAAAGCAAGCCCTTCCGCAGCTTTTGGATCCATCCGAAATGAGTAAAGCGACCCCAGGTCCCGGCCTTTATCAGAGATGGGGCCCTCCAAGTTACCGAAAAGAATATCGTACTCGTTAAGGCTTCTATAAATTTTTTCAAAGGGATATCTAAAATCGCCTCCTCCGTTCTTTAAAATAGATTCTTTGACTTTGCGGCCAAGCATTATGTCGCCGACGAACCCCAGCCTGATAACAGGGTCAGGGGTATTTAAAACAGCGGCGACCATCGCCATTCTATTTTTATTCTGACTCGATATATTTGCTTCGCCGGCGCTTATTGCGTTGCCGCTCCGCTCTGACGGAGAAAACATAAAATCAGCTCCGATTTTTGTCAAAAACACCAAACACGCAAATAGCGCAACAAATTTTATCAGAAATATAAAACCTGTTCGATCAAAACTTAGCATTAACTTCCATTGTACACCATATCCGCTTCCTCTTTAACGCGTCGTTCCGTACACCTCATTCAGCTTCTTCCTTGTGACAGGCCCAGCAAGGCCGGTTTGTT
>Ga0209211_10001309_pt1 | contig 47561 bp, 39 predicted proteins | sample RifGroA2_FD_183992 | JGI IMG/M metagenome (GOLD analysis project Ga0209211, IMG submission 183992) | Groundwater microbial communities from Rifle, Colorado, USA - Groundwater A2 (SPAdes) (version 2) | ecosystem: Environmental > Aquatic > Deep subsurface > Groundwater | place: Rifle, Colorado...
TGGTATTTTCGTTCCGGCGGGAACACCGGCGGCCATCGTCCGCCACCTCAATGCCGAAGTGCGCCGCGCGCTGCAGCAGCAAGACCTCGTCGAGCGCCTCGGCAAGCTGTCGATGCAAACGGCATCGGGCGGCAGCAGCGAGGAATTCGCCGCCCTCGTCCGCGACGACACCGCCCGCATGGCGCGCTGGATCAAGGCCGGCAACATCCGGATCGACTAGAGCGCCACCCCAAGCGGGGGACGGAAACCCTGTAAAATCTTTGCTTCCGCGAAACAACGGGGTTTCCCGATGAAGAAACAAACGACGTTTAGTTCCGACGTCACGCGCGCAGGCGCGCATGAGTCTTCACTGAAAGTCGGCCACGGGCCGACTTTTCAGGAAGTCATCCTGCGCCTGCAGGACTTCTGGAACAAACAGGGCTGTGTCCTGCTCCAGCCCTACGATATTGAAGTCGGCGCCGGCACCTTCCACACCGCCACCTTTCTCCGTTCGATCGGCCCCGAGCCGTGGCGCGCCGCCTATGTGCAGCCCTCGCGGCGGCCCAAGGACGGCCGTTACGGCGAGAACCCCAACCGCCTGCAGCACTACTACCAGTACCAGGTGGTGCTCAAACCCAGCCCGTCGAACATCCAGGAACTCTATCTCGACAGCCTGCGCGCACTCGGCATCGACACCTCGGAACATGACATCCGCTTCGTCGAGGACGACTGGGAATCGCCGACGCTGGGCGCCTGGGGGCTGGGCTGGGAAGTCTGGCTGGACGGCATGGAAGTTACCCAGTTCACCTATTTCCAGGAAGTCGGCTCGATACCCTGCCGCCCGGTGCTGGGCGAGATCACCTACGGCATCGAGCGCCTGGCCATGTATCTGCAAAGCGTGGAAAACGTCTTCGACCTAGTCTGGGCGCCCGGCGTTACTTACGGGGACGTGTATCACCAGAACGAGGTCGAACAATCGACCTACAATTTCGAGCATTCCGACGTCGATTGGCTGTTTGCGCAGTTCTCCAAATTCGAGTCCGAGGCCAAGCGCCTGATCGGCCTCAGCCTGCCGCTGCCGGGCTTCGAGATGGTGATGAAGGCCTCGCACACTTTCAACCTGCTCGACGCGCGCGGCGCCATCTCGGTCACCGAACGCGCCGCCTACATCGGTCGTGTGCGCGCGCTGGCGCGCGAGATCGCCCAAGCCTATTACGACTCGCGCGAACGGCTCGGCTTCCCGATGTGCAAGGAGGTTGCAGCATGAAAGCCACGCTGCTGATCGAACTCCTCACCGAGGAATTGCCGCCGAAGTCGCTAGAACGGCTCGGAAACGTGTTCCGCGACGAAATTTTGAACGGGCTGATCCGCCATCAGCTGAAGCTCAGGGTGCCTGCTGACGCTAAGATCTTTGCCACACCCCGCAGGCTGGCAGTGCTCGTCCGTGATGTAGAGAAGCAAGCCCAGGATCGAGGTGAATTAAAAAAGATCATGCCCGTGAAGGTGGCTCTGGATGCCAACGGGCAACCAACTCCAGCGTTGCTGAAAAAGCTCGAAGCAGAAGGCATTCCGGCTGCAGAAGTAGCCATGTTCGAACAGAGGTTGGACGGAAAAACCGAAATGCTCCTCCTTGACAGGGTAATTCGAGGGGCAGTTCTGGACGAGTGCTTGGCTGGAATTGTTTCCGATGCATTGAAAAAACTGCCCGTAGCCAAACTCATGCGCTGGGGTGACGGTGAGGCGCAATTCGTGCGGCCGGTGCACGGCCTCGTCATGATGCACGATGCGCGTGTCGTGCCGGGCGAAGTGCTCGGCCTGTCCAGCCGCAACCTCACGCGCGGCCACCGCTTCATGAGCGGCGGCGAGATCGCTATCCCGCGCGCCGACGATTACGAACAGATTCTGGAGCAGCAGGGCAGCGTCATCGCGTCCTTCGCTCGCCGCCGCGCCATGATCGTGGAACAGCTCGACCGCACCGCTGGGCCGCTGACCTGGTTGCGCGACGACGCGCTGCTCGATGAAGTCACAGCGCTGGTCGAATTCCCGGCCGTCTATGAAGCGAGCTTCGAGCCGGAGTTTCTCGCCATCCCGCAGGAATGCCTGATCCTGACGATGAAGGCCAACCAGAAATACTTTCCGCTGATGGACGGCGACAAGTTGACTCACCGTTTTCTGGTCGTGTCGAACATGAAGGTGGCCGACCCGACCAACATCATCACCGGCAATGCCCGCGTGGTACGGCCGCGTCTGGCGGATGCCAAGTTCTTCTTCGAAACCGACAAGAAGACGCCGCTCTCGGCACGCATCGGCAAGCTGGCGCGAGTGGTCTATCACAACAAGCTGGGCACCCAGGGCGAGCGCGTCGATCGGCTGATCAAGCTGGCAGCGAAGATCGCCAGCCGCCTCGGCGCCGACGTGTCGCAGGCCGAACGCGCCGCACTGCTGGCGAAAGCGGATCTGGTCACCGACATGGTCGGCGAGTTCCCTGAACTGCAAGGCATCATGGGCCGCTACTACGCGCTCGCCGACGGCGAGCCGGCGGTTGTGGCCGACGCCATACAGAGCCATTATCAGCCGCGCTTCAACGGCGACTCCTTGCCGCAAAGCCCGGTTGCATGCGCCGTCGCCCTGGCCGACAAGCTCGATGCGCTGGTCGGCTTCTTCGGCATCGGCCAGGTTCCCACCGGCGACAAGGACCCCTTCGGCCTGCGCCGCGCCGCGCTGGGCGTGCTGCGCATCCTGATGGATACGCCGCTGCCGCTCTTGCTGCCGGAGCTGATCGACGACGCCGCCGCCGGCTTCGCCCCGGAGCTGCTGACCGGCGATTGGCGTAGCGCCAGCGCCGACTTTTTCAGGGAACGCCTGCGCCACATGCTGCGTGACGCCGGGCACGATCACAAGGCTGTCGACGCCGTGCTGGCACTGGACCCGGCGCGGATCGACCAGGTTCCCGCACGGCTTGCCGCGGTCAAGGCATTCGCCGCACTGCCCGAAGCCGAAGCACTGGCGGCCGCCAACAAGCGTGTCGGCAACATTCTGAAAAAAGTGGATGGTGCTGTTCCGCACAATTTCAACAACTCGCTATTGAAAGAACCGGCAGAACAAGCGCTCGCCACAAGCTTGCTTGTCGTCAAGGCCGATGCCGATGCGGCATTCGAGCGAGGCGACTACACCGAGTCGCTGCAAGTCCTGGCAAAGCTCAGGAAATCGGTCGACGCATTTTTCACCGACGTCATGGTCAATGCTGACGACCCGGCGCTTCGCGCCAACCGGCTTGGCCTGCTGGCCACGCTGCACGGCGCGATGAACCGGGTTGCCGACATTTCGCTCTTGTGAACCAATGAGCCACAGAGAACACAGAGAAGGGCCATGCAAGCAGTGTTTTTCTCTCTGTGCCCTCTGTGATCTCTGTGGCTAAATCGCTCTTATGAAACTAGTCATCCTCGACCGCGACGGTGTCATCAACCACGACTCCGACCAGTACATCAAGTCGCCGGAGGAGTGGAAGCCGATTCCCGGCAGCCTCACCGCCATCGCCCGGCTCAACCAGGCCGGCTATCGCGTGGTGGTGGCGACCAACCAGTCCGGCATCGGCCGCGGCCTGTTCGAGACGGATACGCTGATTGCCATCCATGACAAGATGCTCAAGGCGCTGGCGCAAGTCGGCGGGCGCCTCGACGCGATATTCTTCTGCCCGCATACCAACCCCGACAACTGCGACTGCCGCAAGCCGAAGCCCGGCATGCTGCGCGAAATAGCCGCGCGCTACAACGTCGATCTCGCCGGCGTGCCGGCCATCGGGGACTCCCTGCGCGACCTGCAAGCCGCCGTCGCCGTCGGCGCCCAGCCCATGCTGGTGCTGACCGGCAAGGGCCGCAAGACCGTCGATGATCCGGCGTTGCCTCCCGATACGCTGGTGTTTCCCGATCTCGCCGCCGCCGCTGCGCACATCGCCCACTGAGAGTACGCCCGGCTGATGGCGGTATTCCGTTCCCTGCTGTTCATGCTGATCCTGCTGGTGGTGACGCCGCCCTACACGCTGGGGGTCATCCTGTGCCGGCCGCTGCCGCACCACATGCGGCGCCAGACGGTAGTGCCCTGGGTGAATTTCGTCATCTGGCTGGTCAAGCATGTCCTCGGCATACCCTACCGGCTGCTCGGCGCCGGGAACATTCCCGCGCGCGCCGTGATCGTACTGGCCAAGCACCAGTCGGCGTGGGAGACGTTCATGCTGCAGGAGGTGTTCACGGACACCGTTTTCGTCTGGCGCAAGGAGATCAAGTACTTGCCGTTTTTCGGCTGGGCGCTGGCCGCGATCCCGATGATAGAGACCGATCGCAATGCCACCCGGTCCAGCCTGACGCGGCTGGTCGACCAGGGCCGTGATCGCCTCGACAAGGGCTACACGGTGATCATTTTCCCCGAGGGCACCCGCTCCCAGCCGGGATCGAAGAACCGCTACAAAGTCGGCGGCGCGCATCTGGCCGTCGAGACCGGCACGCCGGTGGTTCCGGTGGCGCTCAATTCCGGTGAATTCTGGGGCCGCAATGCCCTGTTCAAGCGCAGCGGAACCGTCACCGTCAGCATCGGTCCGGCCATCGATCCAACGGGACTCACGGCGACCGAAGTAACGCGCCTTGCCGAAGACTGGATCGAAGCCGAAATGCGCCGCATCAGCCCGCAGTTGTATGAAGGCCAGGCATGAGCGCGTCAACCGGCCATCGCCCGCAACTCAGGCTCAAGTTCGACAGCAGCGCACCCGACCCGGCCAGCCGCTGGCACGACGGCGCGGCGCTGGCATTCCTCGGCGGCAGCCTGCGTCTGGTGCTTGACACCCGGCATCGGGAGGCCCTGCGCGAAGGCGACACGCTGGACTTGCCGCTGCCGCCCCAGGCCACTCCGCGCCAGATTCAGGATCGCGCCGAAGCCTGGCTGCGCGAAGAAGCCAAACGCCTGCTGCAACAAGTGATCGAACAGAAGTCGGCGCTGGCGGGACGGCGAGCGCCGCGCCTGGCGCTGTCGTTCGCCGCCCGCGGCCACTGGGTCGAGGTGCAGAACAGGGACTCGTTGCGCTGCAACTGGCGCCTGATCGAACAACCCATGACCGTGATCGAGCAGGCGATCGCCCGCGCCATTGCCGCCTTGCCGCCGGAAGAAGGCGGCTTCGATCTTTTCGGCGCGCCGCTCGGCACCCCGGCGAACTGATGTTCCTCGAACAGCTCAAGCTATTCCGCCTGCCCTCGCCACCGCCCGAGGCAAAGACGCGCCATCTGCTGATCGGCGGCCGCGTCATCGACTACCGGCTCAAGAGCGGCGCCAGGCGCCTCTCCATGACCATCGACGAGCGCGGTTTGCGCATCGGCGCGCCGCAGCGCACGGCCCTCGCCGAGATCGAGGCTTTCGTCCATGGCCATGGCGACTGGGTGCTGAAAAAACTCGACGAGCTCGCCGCCGCCAGTCGCCCACGCCACCTCACCATCAAGGATGGCACGCGACTGCCGCTGCTCGGCAACGATGCCGAAGTACGCGTCCTGCCCGGCGCCAACCGGGTGCGCTGGGTGGCCGATGTGCTGGTTCTCGAAGCGCGCCCCGAGGCCGATCTGGCCCAGCTGGCGACACGCGCTCTGCAGAAGCGGGCGCTCACCCATTTCACCGGGCGCCTCGCCCATTTCAGCGGCCAACTCGATCTTGCACCACCCAGGCTCGGCCTGTCGTCGGCGCATACGCGCTGGGGCAGTTGCAGCAAGCAAAGCGGCATCCGCGTGAACTGGCGGCTGATCCACCTGCCGCCGCACCTGGGCGACTACGTGGTCGCGCACGAAGTCGCGCACCTGCTGGAAATGAACCACAGCCCGCGCTTCTGGTCCGTCGTCGGTTCGCTCTATCCGGAGTGGAAAGCCGCGCGCAGCGAACTCAAGCAGCGCGCGACATCACTACCCATTCTTTGAAGGAAGCACCATGAGAATCCTGCACACCATGCTGCGCGTCGGCGATCTGGACAAGTCGCTGGCCTTCTACACCGAAGTACTCGGCATGCGCCTTTTGCGCCGCAACGACTACCCGGAAGGAAAGTTCACCCTGGCCTTCGTCGGCTTTCAGGACGAGAAGGAAGGCGCGGTGATCGAACTGACCCACAACTGGGGAGTCGATCATTACGAAATCGGTACCGGCTACGGCCACATCGCACTCGCGGTCGCGGACGCCTACGCCGCGTGCGACGCCATCCGCCAGCGCGGCGGCAAGGTCACCCGCGAGGCCGGACCGATGAAGGGCGGCACCAGCGTCATCGCCTTCGTCGAGGACCCGGACGGCTACAAGATCGAGCTGATCGAGCGCAGTTGAAAAGTCGGCGCCGACGCTACGGCGATTCCAGGCCGCCGGGCGCCGGCACCAGGTCGAGCTGGCGCAGCAGGGCCAACTGGCGCTGCATGACCTCGCGCCGGTAGGCGGTCGCGTCCACCGTCGACCAGTCGAAGAAGCCCTGGCCGGCACGCAGCCCGGCGCGGCCTTCGGCCATGTAGCGGTCGATGATGGCGGGCGGCGCATGACGTGGGTCATCGAGCGCCTTTGCCAGGTAATGGCTTGCGTAGTAGAGGATGTCCAGCCCGCCGAAATCGATGAACTCGACCAGGCCCATGCTGGCGAAGCGCGGGCCGAAACCGTAGCGCACCGCGCGGTCGATGTCTTCGGCCGTGGCCACGCCCTGTTCGACCATGCGCGCCGCCTCGTTCATCACCAGGGCCTGCAGGCGCGGCACGATGTAGCCGGGCGCCGCCTGGCACAGCACGGGCTTCTTGCCGATGGATTCCAGCAGCGCACACAACCGCGCCACCGCGGCGGGATCGGTTCCCGGATGCGGCGAGACCTCGACCAGCGGAATCAGGTAGGCAGGATTGAGCCAGTGGGCATTGAGGAAGCGCTCCGGACGCGTCACGGCGGCGGCGAGTTCGGTCGACAGCATGGTCGACGTTGTCGAGGCCACCAGCGCATCATCGCGCAGATGCGCGCAGGCGAAGGCGAAAGCCTCCTGCTTGGCCGCCATGACCTCGGGCACGCCCTCGAACAGCACGTCGACCTGCGCCAGCACTGATGGCGCCGCAGCGCGACCGGCGAAATGCACGCGCATCAGCATTTGCGGGATCAGCGCGGCGTCGAACACGCCGAGTTCGGCCAGGGTGCGCAGGCTGCCCTCGATCTCCCACCGTGCGTCGCGTTCGAGCTTTTTCGCTGCCTCCGGCTCGCGCGGCTTGGCGTCGAGCAGCCATACCTCGTGTCCGGCGTAGGCGAAGGCGTGGGCGATGCCGCGGCCCATGCGGCCGGCGCCGAGCGTTGCGACGACCGCCGCCATCAGGCGCTGCCCGTTTCCAGCAGGCGCGCCATGCCGGCGCGGTCGAGCGCGGCGAGGCCGAGCGCCTCCAGCGTGCGGCTGCCGGCGCGCAGGTCGCGGCCGCAGACGGCGGACGCCAGCGCCAGCAAGCCGGTCGCCACTGGCACGGCGACGCCGGCCCAGTCGGCCACGGATACCAGGAAGGCCAGCCCGTAATGGATGTCCTCGGTCATGTAGCGATGCTCGGTGAGCACGATGTGTTCGCGCCAGTCGCCGCTGTCGACCAGGCGATTGTGGCCATCGCCGTACATCCAGCGGTCGTTGTTGTAATGGTCGCTGAGCGGGAAATGTTCGCCGGTGTAGCCGAGCGCCTTGCGCAAGGCGATGCGCTCGCCGTCGAGCGCGTCGGTGACGCGACGGATGGCCGGTTGGGTGCCCTCGTTGTGGATGTCCCAGCGCTCGAAGTGCTCCAGCGGGCCGGCGTTCATCAGGATCAGCGGCGGATGGATGATCGGTCCCGCGTTCATCAGTGCGCCGGCCAGCGCATCCTCGATCGGTTCGATCGCCGGAAAGGCAGCGCGCAGCACGGCAAAAGCCTGCGCCGACTTGCTGGCCGGGAACACTCCGGTTGGCAGCCGCGTGGCGCGCATGGTGATGGCGACTTCGGCAGGGCCGTGCTTGCGCGTCAGCCACGGCAGCGTTCCGGTCTCGGCGAAGGCGACGTCAGCCTTGCATCCGGCGTCGCGCAGCGTGCGCATCATGGCGACGCTGCCGAAGGTCCCGGGCGGCAGGAAGATCACCTGGCCGTCAGCCAGATGCGGCGCCGCCGCGCGCGCGATGTCCTCCTGGGCGAAGGCTGGCGTCGGTATCAGGATCAGTTCGGCCCCGCGCAGCGCAGCGCCGAGATCGGTCGTGACTAGGGCGATTTTCACCTCGTGCCGCCCGGCGCTGTCCTTCAGCATCAGCCGGCGCGTGGTCGCCAACTCGCCGAATTGCGCCGCGTCGCGGCGCCAGAAGCGCACTTCGTGGCCGAACTGGGAAAGATCGGCGGCCGCGGCGTAGGAACCGTTGCCGCCGCCCAGCACGGCTATGCGCATGTCCGCTCCGTCATTCCACAGCCGTCAATCGCCGGCTCGCCAGCGCCGACTTTCATCCCGCCCCCAGCATCCAGTTCGGCAGGGCCAGAACGGTGGCCGGAAACACCCACATCAGCACGACGCATACCGCATAGGACACCATGAAGTACATCACGCCGCGAAAAATCGTGTGTATCGGTATGTCGGGTGCCAGGCCATGCACGATGAAGACATTGACGCCGACCGGCGGCGTCACCGCGCCCATGGTGGTGACGATCGTCAGGATCACCGTGTACCAGACCGGGTCGTAGCCCAGCGCGACGCCGAGCGGGAAGAAGATCGGAATTGTCACGACGAGGAAGCCCAGCGCGTCCATCAGCATGCCGCCGATGATGTAGATGCCCAGCACCACCAGCAGGATGACGAAAGGCTGCACCGGCAGCGCCGCCGCCCATTCCGCAAGTTCGAAGGGCAGGCGGGACACCGTGAGGAAACGGCCGAAGAGCACGGCACCGGTGATCAGCAACACCACCATGGCCGAGATGCGCACGCTCTCGATGATGGACTGGACGATGCCCTTGAAGCTGAGGCTGCGCTGTACCAGGCCGATCGCCAGCGCGCCGAAAGCGCCCGCGGCGCCGGCCTCGGTGGGCGTGAACCAGCCCAGGTAGAGGCCGCCGATGACCAGGCTGAACAACAGCAACGCCTCGACCACGCCGGACAGCGCGACCAGCTTTTCGCGCCAGGTCGTCCGCGGACCCAGCGGCCCCAGCCCCGGATTGCGCATGCACATGCTGACAATGGTGAGCAGGAACAGCGCGGTGAGGATCAGGCCGGGAACCACGGCGGCAAGGAACAGGCGCAGCAGCGACTGCTCGGTCTGCACCGCGATCACGATCAGCACGACGCTGGGTGGAATCACCACGCCGAGCGTTCCGCCCACCGCGATCGCGCCGGTCGACAACGCCGGGTCGTAACCGTAGCGGCGCATTTCCGGCATGGCGATGGTGCCCATGGTCGCGGTGGTCGCCGAGTTGGAACCGCAGATCGCCGAAAAGCCTGCGCTGGCGGCAATCGTCGTTGCGGCCAGGCCGCCGGGCATGCGTCCGACCCAGGTGTAGGCGGCGTTGTAGAGGCGCTCGGTGGTGCCGGCGCGATAGGCGAACTGCCCCATCAGCACGAACAGCGGGATCACCGACAGGCCGTAGGAAGAGAACTGCTCCCAGACATTGGTCGCCGCCAGATGGGTCGCGGCGGGGATGGAAAGCAGGTAGGCATTGCCCACCAGGCCGGCGGCCAGCATGGTAAATGCGATGGGCATGCCTAACAGCATCAGCGCCGACATCAACACCAGGCCGATCACGGCGACTATCGTCGGATCCATGTCAGTTACTCCACCGCGCTTCGCGCCGCATGAAACAGCTTGGTTGTTGGATGGGGACGGGGGCGCCAAGGACGGCAGGTATCCGGCTCCGTCCATGGCCCACGGCTTGCCCTGCATGGCAAGCCGGCTTCGGCAGCGCGGAGCAGTGCTCCGCGAAACCCTGCCTACGCCCTCCATCGCGGGCTGCGCCCGCTCCTCCCCCTTTACTTACCGGATCCGGGTACCTGCCATCCTTGGCGGGATACGCCTGTGCCTTGCAACCGTCGAATTGCGCCGGCATCACCTGATCGGGAGGGTGGGGCGTTCTGCGCAGCGAAGTAAAGAAGGAGGAGGAGCCCGAAGGGCGACGACGGGTGACATGAGCAGCGCAGAACGCCCCACCCTCCCGATCCCGCGCAAACCACAATTCCACGTCAAGTTTCATCCTAAGCCCTCAGCGCAGCGCCGAGCGCGGCCAGCGAGCGGAGCAGGTCGACCAGCAGCGCCAGCGTGAGGCCGGCACAGCCCAAGCCGACGACATAGACCCAGGGATAGACGATGACGCGCAGGGTTTCCGAGAGCGACCCGGTTTCGTGCAGTACGCGTCCGTAGCGCACCACATAGAAAGCCACGACCGCGAACAGCGCCAGCGAAACCAGCGCCATCAGCGCCTCGGTGAGCGCCCGGCTACGGCGGCCCAGCTTGACGACGACAAGCTCCATCGCGACGTGACCCTTGTGGCGTTGCACCGTGCCCAAGGCGAGGGCCATCGCCGCCGCCGAAAGCCAGCCGATGACCTCGTAGGAACCTGCCACGGTGACGCCGAAGCCGCGCATCACCATGTCGGTCACCGAAAACAGCATCATCGCGCCCACCAGCGCCGCCGCCGCCCAGGCCAGGCCCTCGTTGAGGACGAAACTGGCGCGGTCGAGCAGATGAATCACACCGCCGGGCGCGGCGCCTGCGCCCGGCTGAACGGCGGAACTCATTACTTCTTGAACTGGTCACGCAACTCGTGCAGGCGCTTGAGATAGGCGGCGGCAGGGAGACCCTTGGCGGACATTTCCTTGACCCACTCGTCTTCCATGGGCTTGAGCTTGCCGTCCCAGCGCGCGCGCTCGTCGGCGGCGAGCGACACCACCTGCAGCTTGTGCTCCTTGGTGGCCCAGGCCATCGCCGCGCCGACGTTCTCGTTGTCGTGGTAGTTGCCGGTCCAGCCGGGCATTTCCTCGGCAAGCTCCTCGATCACCTTTTTCACATCCGCCGGCAGCTTGTCCCATTTCTTCTGGTCCATCACGGCGGCGAAGGCCACCACCACGGTCGGGTAATCGGTGACGAACTTCAGCGACTCGGCGAGCTTGAAATCCTGCAGCACTTCGCGCGAGGTCATGGTGCCGTTGATGACGCCGGTCGACACCGACTGCGGCACTTCCGGCATCGGCATGCCGATCGGCGCCGCGCCCAGGGCCTTCAACACCGGCACGCCGGTGCCGGCGGCACGCAGTTTCATGCCGGCAAGGTCGGCGGCGTTCCTGACCGCGGTCTTGGTCTGGATGAAGCCGGGCTCGGTGGTGAACATGGCGATCACCTTGAAGCCCTCGTACTCCTTGGGCTTGAATTCCTTGGTCAGGGCCCACAGCGTGCGGCTGGCCTGGGTGGCAGTGGTGAAGCCCACCGGCAGCGCCACGCCCGAGGTCAGCGGGAAGCGGCCCGGATCGTAGGACGGCGAACCGAGGCCGATGTCGGCCACGCCCTTGGTGACGCCGTCATACATGTCCTTGGCGCCCAGCAGCGTGCCGCCGGGGAAGGTCTTGACGTCGACCTTGCCGTTGGTGCGCTTGGCCAGTTGTTCCGCCCAGTGCGTCATCTGCCGCGCCGGGAAGGTCTTGGCCGGGGCGAAGAAGGCATAGGTCAGGGTGACCTCGGCGGCAGACGCGGCCTGGGGCAGCGCGACGCCGAACAGGCCGGCAGCGAGCGCGGTGGCGATTGCGGAAAGCGATTTGCGACGGTTCATGCTGTCTCCTCCTTTTGTCTGCGCGTGCGGCCGGCCGCGCGGCGGTTGTTGTCCTGCTGTTTTACCTGATCTTGGGCACTGCGATGTCGAGTCCGTCGAGCGACGCCGGCTTGACCCTGGCGCGAGTGAAGTTCGACGTGTGCGGGAAGGGACGAGTGGCGTCGAAGCCAACCTTGCTGCCCAGGTAATCAGGAAAGGTCGGATTGAGGCCATGGCCGAAGACGTTGTCGATCACCAGGATGCCGCGTTTCGGATCGAGGCGCGTCGCCATCGCCCATTCGACGTCGCCGGGATTGCGGATGTCGACGTCATCGTCGACCACTGTGACCATCTTCAGCGGCGGGAAAGCGGCGAAGGCCGCCATCAGCGCCTGCTTGGCCCAGCCGGCGCGCTTCTGCGCGATCTGCACCACGGCGTGATAGAAGCCGCAGCCGCCGTGCGAAAAGTAAACGTCCTTGACGCCGGGCACCTGCTTCTGCAGCAGGGCCAGCACGTTGGCCTCGCCCAGCAGGCCGACCGAGTTGAACACTTCGCCGCCGGAAATGATGGTCTGGAACACCGGTTCGCGACGATGGTGGATCCGCCGCACGCGCACCAGCGGGCGCGGCGCCACCGCCGCGTAGTAGCCGGTGACTTCGGCGAAGGGGCCTTCCGCATGGACCTCGCCCGGCATCATTTCGCATTCCAGGGCGAACATCGCGTCGGCCACCATCTCGACGTGGGAAATGCTGCTGCCGACCAGCTCCAGCGGCCGGCCGTGGAAGCGGCTGGCGATGCCGAGTTCGTCGGTGCCGAAGGGTGCCGCCTCGGCTGGCGTGGCGGCCGCGAAATGCAGGCCGGGACCGACGCCGATGTTGAGCGTAAAAGGCAGCGTCTGGTTGCGCGCCGCCGCCTTGGCGAGACACAGCTCAAGGTGGCGGCCGGCGTCGATGTTGATCGCCAGCCTATCCTTGCCGACCACCTGGAAGCGCTGGATCGAGGTGTTGCGGATACCGGTCTCGGGGTCCTTGGCAATCACCACGCCGGCGTCGAAGTAGGGCCCGCCGTCGAGTTCGGCGTGAGTCGGCACCGGCAGCACGGAAAGGTCGACCGTCTCCTCGGTGACTTCCCGCACCGGGCCGGACCTGAGCACCACCGGTGGCACCGGCTTTTGCTGCCAATCGCGGATGCATTCGGAAACATGCTGTGGCAGGCTCGCCTCGGGCTTGCCGAAAAGCTCGCCGAGCAACTCGCGCGACCAGTACAGGCCGGCGAACACCGGGTAAGCGCTGCCCTTCACCTTCTCGAACAGCACCGCGCGCGGACCGCGTTCGAACTTCGCGGCGATGCCGGCGAGCTGGTGCGCCGGATCGACCTCGGAGCGGACGCGCACCAGGCGACCGCGCTTGTCCAGCCACTTGATGATGGCGCCGAGATCAGAAATATCCGCCGCAGCCGACTGCTTTTCCGCCATGCCCTCCCCTTCGTTTTCGTGTCCCGATTGTCGATCGGCGCGGTCGTCGCCGAGCCGGGCTCGTTGCCCGCACCGATCAGTCGGAGCAAGCTGGGGATACTGTATACAATTTAAAACCTCATGGGAATAGGTGGCATCGTGTTGCGTTGGGCGTAATAGTCTTTTCCTCCCCCGGTGCTCGGTGATCCCGGACCGGCCCGCTAGACTGCGGCGATGAACACCCTCCCGCCGATTTTCATTTCCCACGGCTCGCCGATGCTGATGCTGGAGCCGGGTCGCGCCGGTCCGGCGTGGCAGGCGTTGGCCCGTGAACTACCACGGCCGCGGGCGATTCTCGCCGTGTCAGCGCACTGGACGACACCGGCACCGGCGGTCAGCGCCGCCCTGCGACCGGAAACAATCCACGATTTCCACGGCTTTCCGCAGCCACTCTATGAACTCGATTACCGACCACCCGGCGCCCCCGACCTGGCGGCCGAGGTCGCTGCACTGGTTCCCGGCATCCGCGTCGACCGCCAGCGCGGACTGGACCATGGTGCGTGGTCGCCGTTGCGTTTCATGTATCCGGCCGCCGACATTCCCGTAATTCAGTTCGCTGTGATGCCGCAGGCATCTGCCGAGGATCACTATCGACTCGGCCGGATGCTGCACCCGCTAACCCAGCAAGGCGTGCTGATTCTCGCCTCGGGCGGGCTCACGCACAATCTGCGCGACATCGTCGCTGACGCCGCCGACGGCGAGGCCTTGTTCTATGTCAGCGGATTCCGCGACTGGTTTGTCGAAGCGCTGGGCCGGCGCGACCTGCCGGTATTGTTCGACTATCGTCGGCAGGCGCCGCACGCCGCGCGCGCCCATCCTTCGGCGGAACATCTGCTGCCGCTGTATGTCGCCCTCGGCGCCGCAGGCGACAACGCGATGGCAAGCACCTTCTATCGCGACTGCCAACTGGGCGCGCTGGCGCTGGACGCTTTCGTCTTTGCCGCAGCCGATGCCCGAAGCGGCGTCGAGTGCCTGCACCAGCCTGTTGCACCGCGCTCCGATTCGGTGCGCACGACACCGTCGATGTTTATTAACCGAATGATTTGAGGTAACAATTCAAGCAGGCGTGGTTCGTGCTTTAGCTACCTGACTGATTAACATCAATCGCGCCAGGGTTTGACATGAGCACCGCCTACGACGAAATGTATGCCGCTGACGGCTCGGTCCGCGAGAACTATCGCAGCTACGCGGACTGGCTGCAGGCGACCTCCGCCGACGTGATCGCGCGCAAGCGTGAAGAAGCCGACATCGTGTTTCATCGCGTCGGCATCACCTTCGCCGTGTATGGCGAGGACGCCGGCCAGGAGCGCCTGATTCCGTTCGACATCGTGCCGCGCATTATTCCGGCGCACGAGTGGCAGCGCCTGGCGGACGGCCTGCGGCAACGGGTCAAGGCCCTGAACGCCTTCCTGCACGACATTTATCACGATCAGGAAATCCTCAAGGCCGGCCGCATTCCTGCGGCACAGGTGCTCGGCAATGCACAGTTTCGTCAGGAGATGATCGGCGTCGCGGTCCCGGAGCAGATCTATGCGCACATTGCCGGCGTCGACCTGGTGCGCGCCGACCATGGCGACGAGCGTGGCGAGTACTACGTGCTTGAGGACAACCTGCGCACGCCGTCGGGCGTGTCCTACATGCTCGAAGACCGCAAGATGATGATGCGGCTCTTCCCCGAGTTGTTCGCGCGGCAGGGGATTGCCCCGGTCGAGCACTACCCCGACCTTTTGCTGAACAACTTGCGCTCGGTCGCGCCCGGAGGTGTCAACAATCCGAACGTCGTCCTGCTGACGCCCGGCCAGTTCAACAGCGCCTATTTCGAACATGCGTTTTTGGCGCAACAGATGGGCATCGAACTGGTGGATGGCAATGACCTGTTCGTGCGCAATGACACCGTATTCATGCGCACCACCCAGGGTCCGCGCCGTGTCGATGTGATCTATCGCCGCATCGACGATGATTTCCTCGATCCACTGGCCTTCCGCAAGGACTCCATGCTCGGCGTGCCGGGGCTGTTCGCGGCCTACCGGGCGGGCAATGTCACGCTGGCCAATGCCGTCGGCACCGGCATTGCCGACGACAAGGCGATCTACGTCCATGTTCCCGAAATGATCCGCTTCTACTGCGGCGAGGACCCGATCCTGTCCAATGTGCCGACCTGGGAACTGTCCAAGCCGAAGGACCTGCAGTACGTGCTCGAACACCTGCCCGAACTGGTAGTCAAGGAAGTGCACGGCTCCGGCGGCTACGGCATGCTGGTCGGGCCCACCGCGAGTCGCGAGGAAATCGAACTGTTCCGCGCCAAGATCGTGGCCAAGCCCGGGGGCTACATCGCGCAGCCGACGCTGGCGCTATCCACCTGCCCGACCTACGTCGACAGCGGCGTGGCGCCGCGCCACATCGACTTGCGCCCGTATGTGCTGTCCGGCAAGGAAATCACCATGGTCCCCGGCGGCTTGACGCGCGTCGCGCTGAAGGAAGGCTCGTTGGTCGTCAATTCCTCCCAGGGCGGCGGCACCAAGGACACCTGGGTACTGGAAAACTGACATGCTCTCCTCCACCGCAGATCACCTCTACTGGATGGCGCGCAGCATGGAGCGGGCCGAGAACACCGCGCGCATGCTGGACGTGACCTACCGCATGTCGCTGCTCAAGCAGGCAGTGGCCGAACCGCACCACGAATGGCGCGCCATGCTCTCGATCAGCGGCTTGCACGAGGATTTCGAGGCCCGCTACCCGGCGCCGAGCGCCGATGACGTGACGCGCTTCATGGCGCTGGACCAGAAGAACCCGGGCAGCATCTACAACAGCATCTTCACCGCGCGCGAGAATGCCCGCGCCGTGCGCAGTTCGATCACCTCGGAAATGTGGGAGGCACTCAACCATACGTGGCTGGAAATGCGCAACATCCATGCTGCGGGCATCGCCGAGGATGGCGTCTCGCCGTTCTTCGAGTGGGTCAAGGAACGCTCGCACCTCTCGCGCGGAATTACCCACGGCACCCTGCTGCGCGACGACACCTACCGCTTCCTGCGGTTGGGAACCTTCTTCGAGCGAGCCGACAATACCGCGCGCATCCTCGACGTCAAGTACCACGTCCTGCTGCCCAGCCTCGAGGATGTCGGCGGCGCCGCGGACTATTACCAGTGGGGCGCGCTGCTGCGCTCGGTGTCGGCTTTCGAATCTTATCGCAAGGTCTATCGCGACCAGATCACCCCGAAGCGGGTCGCCGAGTTGTTGATCCTGCGCCCCGACATGCCGCGCTCACTGACGGCCTGCATGAACGAGGTCAATCGCCTGTTGCAGGAGATCAACGGCCCGCGCGCAAATGAGCTGCTGCGTCGCTGCGGACTGCTGCATGGCGAACTATGCTTCGGCAGCATCGACGACATCTTCGTGCGCGGCCTGCATGAATACCTGTCCGAGTTCCTCGAACGCATCTACAAGCTCGGCGACCTGATCAACACCACCTATTTCTGGTCCACCGACGAGTGGCCGACGGCCTTGCCCGCGGCCGCGCAATCCTTCAAGATGGCTTCCTCCGGCCAATCGATGGCCTGATGAAACCCGAAGGAAAACATCCATGACTTATTGCGTTGCGACCATGATCGATGCAGGTATCGTCTTTGCATCGGATTCGCGCACTAACGCCGGGGTGGACAACATTTCCACCTTTCGCAAAATGAAGACTTTCGAGCGCCCCGGCGACCGGGCGCTGGTGATGGTCAATTCCGGCAATCTTGCGGTCACCCAGGCCACCATCAACCATCTCGAACAGGCCATCCGGCGCAACACCGAGCCGCATCTGATGAGCGTCTATTCGATGTACGACGTGGCCGAACTGGTCGGCGCCGCGCTGCGCGAAGTGCGGCACCGCGACGGCCCCTTCCTGCTGGAAAACAATGTCGACGGCGGCGCCAACTTCATCATTGGCGGCCAGATCGCCGGAGAGCATCAGCGCCTCTTCCTGGTCTATGCGGAAGGCAATTTCATCGAGGCGACGCCGGAGACGCCGTATTTCCAGATCGGCGAAGTCAAGTACGGCAAACCGATCATCGATCGCGTGGTCAGTGCCGAGACCTCGATGGACGACGCCATCAAGTGTGTGCTGGTGTCATTCGATTCGACCATGCGTTCCAATCTGTCGGTGGGCATGCCGATCGACCTGGCCTGTTACGACCGCGAATCCCTGCAGCTCGGCCACACCCACCGCTTTGACGAACATGACCCGTACATGCTGCGCCTGCGGCAAAGCTGGGGCGAAGGCGTGCGCCGCGCCTTCGCCCAACTGCCGAATCTCGAATGGCAGTGAGCGGTTGCTGCGCGCGGCCACAGTTTTTCAAAACATTCCTACACTGAACGGTTCCCGATGACCATCCGCGTTGCGCTCAACCACCAGACCCGTTACAGCTTCGACCGGGCGGTCAGCCTCTGGCCGCACGAGGTCCGCCTGCGACCCGCCGCGCATAGCCGCACGCCCATACTCAGCTTTTCGCTCAAGGTGGAACCCGCCGGGCACTTCCTCAACTGGCAGCAGGACCCGTTCGGCAACTGGGTCGCCCGCCTGGTGTTCCCCGAGAAAGCCGAGTCGCTGACGATTACCGTCGATTTGGTGGCCGACATGACGGTGATCAACCCGTTCGACTTCTTCATGGATGAGGCCGCCGAGAACTATCCCTTCGAGTATCCGGAAGGCTTGAAACGCGAACTGGGCCCGTATCTCGAAGCCGATCCGGCCACGCCCCTGCTGGCCGGCTGGATAGCGCGGACACGCAAGGAACTGCTCGGCAAGGAAATGCGCACCATCGACATGCTGGTCGGCATCAACCAGCGCGTGCAGAATGATGTCGGCTACATCGTGCGCCTCGAAGCCGGCGTGCAGACGCCCGAGGAAACTTTGGAACTCAAACGCGGCTCCTGTCGCGACTCGGCCTGGCTGCTGGTGCACGCGCTGCGCCACCTCGGCCTCGCGGCGCGCTTTGCCTCGGGCTACCTGATCCAGTTGAAGGCCGACGTCAAGGCGCTCGACGGCCCTTCCGGCACCGACCACGACTTCACCGACCTGCATGCCTGGACCGAGGTGTACATCCCCGGCGCCGGCTGGATCGGCCTCGATCCGACCTCGGGCCTGCTCGCCGGCGAAGGCCACATTCCGCTGGCCTGCACGGCGATGCCTTCCTCCGCCGCACCGGTCATCGGCGCCACCGAAAAGTGCGAGTCGCACTTCGATTTCGCAATGAATGTCACGCGCATCCACGAAGACCCGCGCGTGACCCAACCCTACACCGAGGCGCAATGGCAGGCGGTGCTCGACCTCGGTCACCAGGTCGATGCCGAACTGGTCAAGCATGACGTGCGCCTGACCATGGGCGGCGAGCCGACCTTCGTTTCGATCGACGACATGGAAGGTCCGGAATGGAATTTCACCGCCTTGTCCGAGAAGAAGCGCGAACTCGCGGGCGACTTGCTAAACCGTCTGCAAGGGCATTTTTCTCCTGGAGCGATGCTGCATTTCGGCCAGGGCAAGTGGTATCCCGGCGAGCCCCTGCCGCGCTGGGCGCTGGGCTGTTACTGGCGCAGCGACGGCACGCCGCTGTGGAAGGAAGCGAAGCTGCTGGTCGCCACCGATAGCGCCGGCACGCGCAAGGCTCAGGACGCACTGCATTTCATCCGCCGCCTGACGCGCGAACTCGCCCTCGATCCCGGCTGGGTGATCGCGGCCTACGAAGATGTCACGCGCATCATCGACGAGGAACAACGCTGGCCGGAGAATTTCGACCCGCTCAAGGCCGACCTGAAAAAGCCCGACGAACGCCTGCGTGTGGCCAAGCTGCTGGAGCGCGGACTCGGTGAAGCAGCAGGCTACGTATTGCCGCTGAAGGCACTGCCACCGGTAAGCAAACGCCGTCCCACCTGCGCCGACTCTTCATCCCGCTTCCGCTCCAGTCCATGGCCGCTGCGCCGCGAGCACCTCTACCTGATCCCGGGCGATTCGCCGCTCGGCCTGCGCCTGCCGCTGGCTTCCCTCCCTTGGGTCGCCCCTGGCGACAAGGAAGCGGAATTTGCACGCGATCCCTTCGATGAACAGACACCGCTGGTCGACGTCGTGCCCGATGCGCAGCACAAGATCGAGACGTCACCGGACACACCCAAGGCCGGCTACGACCCGCGCGAAATCGTACACACCGCACTGTGCGCCGAAGTGCGCGACGGCGTGCTGTGCATCTTCCTGCCGCCGGTGCCGCTGCTGGAAGATTTCGTCACGCTACTCACCGCCATCGAAACCACCGCCGCCGACCTGAAACTCCCGGTGCGCCTCGAAGGCTATACGCCGCCTTCCGACCCGCGCCTCAAGGAATTCCGCATCACGCCCGACCCCGGCGTCATCGAAGTCAACATTCATCCGGCGACAAGCTGGACGCAACTGGTGGCGAACACCCAGACGCTTTACGAAGAGGCGCGCCTGACGCGCCTCGGCACCGAGAAATTCATGCTCGACGGGCGCCACACCGGCACCGGCGGCGGCAACCACATCACGCTGGGCGCCGCCAGCCCGGCCGACTCGCCCTGCCTGCGCCGGCCGGATCTGCTGATGAGCCTGATCGCCTACTGGCAGCATCATCCGGCCTTGTCCTACCTGTTCTCCGGCATGTTCATCGGCCCCACCAGCCAGGCGCCGCGCGTCGACGAAGCGCGCCACGAAAGCCTCTACGAACTCGAAATCGCTTTCCAGCAGATGGCCGCAAGACTCAAGCCGGGCGAGGAAAGCCTGCAGCCCTGGCTGGTCGACAGATTGCTGCGCAACCTGCTGGTCGACCTCTCGGGAAACACGCACCGCGCCGAGTTCTGCATCGACAAGCTCTACTCGCCCGACAGCGCCACCGGGCGCCTCGGCCTGGTCGAATTCCGCGGCTTCGAAATGCCGCCGCACGCGCAGATGTCGCTCCTGCAGATGCTGCTGCTGCGCGCGCTGGTGGCGCGCTTCTGGCAGACGCCCTACCAGGGAAGCGGCAGCGGCCTGATGCGCTGGGGCACCGGCCTGCACGACCGCTACATGCTGCCGCACTTCGTCGCCCAGGACATGAAGGACGTGGTGCTCGACCTGCAGCGCGCCGGCTACGCCTTCGAGTTCGACTGGTTCGCGCCCTTCATCGAATTCCGCTTCCCGCGCTTCGGCACCGTGGTTTATCACGGCATCGAAATCGAACTGCGCCAGGCCATCGAACCCTGGCATGTGCTGGGCGAAGAAGTCGGCGCCGGCGGCACGGCGCGCTATGTCGATTCCTCGGTCGAGCGCATGCAGGTCAAGCTGCGGCACATGCACGACAACCGCCACATCCTCACCTGCAACGGTCGCCCGCTGCCGCTGACCGGCACCGGCACCCGCGGCGAGTATGTCGCCGGCGTACGCTACCGCGCCTGGAGCCCGCCCTCCGGCCTGCACCCGACCATAGGCGTGCAGGCGCCGCTGGTGTTCGACCTGGTCGATACCTGGAGCGGACGTTCGATCGGCGGCTGCACCTACCACGTCGCCCATCCCGGCGGACGCAGCTACGATACCTTCCCGGTCAATGCCAACGAAGCCGAATCGCGCCGCGTCGCGCGCTTCTGGAACCACGGCCACACGCCGGGGCCAATGCACGTGCGGCGCGAGGGCCGCAACCCGGACTACCCGCTGACCCTGGACCTGCGCCGCGCGCCGGAAGCCTGGATGGAAGGCGCGCCTTCGATCGCTACCGAACAGGCGCAGGCGCAGCAGTAGCGGCGGCAAGAGTCGGCGCTGGCGGCACGGCGGCAACGTCCGCCTTTGTTCATCGGGAGTATTCCAGTAGAGTAGCGGGCTTGGCGCTCTCGCCCGGAATAATCGCTCCCATGTTTGAACAAGCCTTCAAAAATATCGACAACGACCTGCGCAACGAAGCAGGCTGTACCACCGAACTCGACTACACCGAACAGACTTCCTGGCTGCTGTTCCTCAAGTACCTCGACGGGCTGGAGCAGGACAAGGCGATGGAGGCCGAACTGGAGGGGAAGCTCAGTGGCAAACCCTACGCCTTCATCCTCGACGAAGCCTACCGCTGGTCATCCTGGGCGGCACCCAAAGACAAAGACGGCAAGCTTGACCACAACAAGGCCCTGACCGGCGACGACCTGCGCGAATTCGTCGATCGCAAGCTCTTCCCCTACCTGCATGGCTTCAAGCAGAAGGCCAGCGGCCCCAACACCATCGAATACAAGATCGGCGAGATTTTCGGCGAGATCAAGAACAAGATTCAAAGCGGCTACACCCTGCGCGAGATCATCGACCACATCGACGAACTGCGCTTCCGCTCGCAGGCCGAGAAGCACGAGCTCTCGCACCTCTACGAAGCCAAGATCAGGAACATGGGCAACGCCGGGCGCAATGGCGGCGAGTACTACACCCCGCGTCCGCTGATTCGCGCCATGGTGCAGGTGGTGCAGCCCAAAGTCGGCGAACGCATCTACGACGGCGCCTGCGGCTCGGCCGGCTTTCTTTGCGAATCCTTCGACTACCTGCGCAGCCAACCCAAGCTGACCGCCGGCAATCTCAAGACCTTGCAAGAGCGCACCTTCTACGGCAAGGAGAAGAAGCCGCTGGCCTATGTGATTGCGATCATGAACATGATCCTGCACGGCATCGAAGCGCCGAACATCATTCACACCAACACGCTGACCGAGAACCTCGCCGACATCCAGGACAAGGATCGGATGGACGTGATCCTCGCCAATCCGCCCTTCGGCGGCGGCGAGCGCAAGGAAGTGCAGCAGAACTTCCCGATCCGCACGGGCGAGACGGCTTTCCTGTTCCTGCAACACTTCATCAAGATGCTCAAGGCCGGCGGCCGGGCGGGTGTGGTCATAAAGAACACCTTTCTGTCGAACACCGACAACGCCTCGGTGAGCCTGCGCAAGCTGTTGCTGGAAAGCTGCAATCTGCACACTGTCCTCGACTGCCCCGGCGGCACCTTCCAGGGCGCGGGCGTCAAGACCGTCGTGCTGTTCTTCGAGAAGGGAACGCCAACGCGCAAGGTCTGGTTCTACCAACTCGATCCCGGCCGCAACCTGGGCAAGACCAACCCGCTCAGCGACGCGGACCTCGCCGAGTTCGTCGAGCTGCAAAAGACCTTCGCCGACTCGCCCAAAAGCTGGAGCGTAAAAGTCGGCGCTGGCGACACGGCGACCTTCGACCTGTCGGTGAAGAACCCGAACGGCGGCGAGGCAGTCATCCACCGCAGCCCGCAGACCATCATGGACCAGATCGCCGCGCTGGATGCCGAGAGCGCGGAGGTGCTGGCGAATATCCGGAGGCTGTTATGAAACTCAACCCATCCTTTATTGATGACGTCCGGGGTCTCATTACCGCCGCTCGCGGCATCGTCGCGCGCGGCGTGGATGTTGTGCAGGTGCGTACCAACTACGAGATCGGTCGGCGCATCGTGGAGCAGGAACAGCACGGGAAAGACCGGGCCGCGTATGGAAAAGAGATACTCATTGCTCTGGCGGAGCGTTTGACCCAAGAATTTGGCAACGGGTATTCGAGAAGTAACCTTGAGTACATGCGGCGATTCTTTCTCCAATACAAGGATCGGGTGCCGATTTCCCAGACGGCGTCTGGGAAATCGTTGGATGCGGAAAAATCCCAGACAGTGTCTGGGCAATTGGGTCAACGGGAGGACGCCGCGTTCCGGATTGTCCAGACACTGTCTGGACAATCTTCTCGTCCGTTTTCACTCAGCTGGTCGCACTACGTTTTTCTGCTCGGCATCAAGAATGCCGACGAACGCAGCTTCTACGAAATCGAAGCCACCAGCGAAAGCTGGACCCTGCGCGAACTCAAGCGCCAGTTCGACAGCGGCCTGTACGAGCGGCTGGCCCTCAGCCGCGACAAGGAAGGCATCCGCCAACTGGCGCGCGAAGGGCAGATCGTCAGCCAGCCCCAGGACCTGCTCAAGGAACCGCTGGTGCTCGAATTCTTGGGCCTGTCCGAGCAAACCCGCTATTCCGAATCCGAGCTGGAAACCGCCCTCATCGACCAGCTCGGGCAGTTCCTGCTCGAACTCGGCAAGGGCTTTCTGTTCGAGGCGCGGCAAAAGCGCTTCAGCTTCGACGACGAGCATTTCTTCGTCGACCTCGTCTTTTACAACCGCCTGCTGCGCTGCTATGTGCTGATCGACCTCAAGCTCGGCAAGCTCACGCATCAGGACCTCGGCCAGATGCAGATGTATGTCAATTACTTCGACCGCCACGTCAGGATGGAAGGCGAAAACGCCACCATCGGCATCGTGCTGTGCAAGAAAAAGCATCAGGCGCTGGTCGAAATCACCCTGCCGAAAGACGCCAACATCCACGCCCGCGAATACCAGCTTTACCTGCCAGGCAAGGAAGAGTTGCGGCGGAAGCTGGAGGAATGGACGGCGGGGGTGGGGGAGTGAGCAAGAAGAATCTCGGCGACGTTTGCGAAGTTATTGGCGGAGGAACGCCGTCAAAAGACAATCCGGCTTATTACTCCGGCAAGATTCCCTGGGCAACTGTCCGTGACATGCGGCAAGAAGTCATCACGGAAACAGAGTGCCGAATCACGAAAGAAGCCGTTAAAGGCAGCGCGACCAACATCATTCCGTCAGGCAACGTCGTTATAGCCACTCGCGTCGGCCTTGGGAAAGTCTGTTTGCTCGGCCAAGACACGGCCATCAATCAAGACCTTCGCGGCATCATTCCACGCGATTCCAACTCGTTGTCGGTTCGCTTCTTGTTTTGGTGGCTCAAAAGCATTGCCGACGTGATCGTTGCGGAAGGAACTGGTGCGACCGTTCAAGGCGTGAAGCTTCCGTTTGTGAAGTCTTTGCGGATTCCCATTCCTCCGCTCCCCGAACAGCACCGCATCGTCGCCATCCTCGACGAAGCCTTCGACGGCATCGCCACCGCCAAAGCCAACGCCGAAAAGAACCTCCAGAACGCCCGCGCCTTGTTTGAAAGCGTTCTTGACTCAGTGCAAGGCGAAAACGCGCCGCTTGGAAACTACGTCAACATCAAGACTGGCAAGCTCGATGCCAACGCCGCGACGGAAAATGGCGCATACCCTTTCTTCACATGTGCCAAAGAAATCTACGCCATCGACAACCACGCATTCGATTGCGAAGCCATCCTGTTAGCCGGCAACAATGCTGTCGGCGACTTTAACGTCAAGCACTACAAGGGCAAGTTCAACGCCTACCAGCGAACTTATGTGATCACGATAGCTGCCGAAAACCGATTGTCGTATCGCTTTCTATACTTTCAGATGCTCAAGAGCTTGCGACAGTTCAAGGAACAATCTGTCGGTGCCGGGACGAAATTTCTCAAGCTTGGCATGATCAAGGAATTGGAAATCTCGTTACCTCCCATCGCCAAGCAAATTGAAACTGCTTCGATGCTGGACTCATTGCTTGAAGAAACCCAACGCCTCGAATCCCTCTACCAGCAAGAGCTGACCGCCCTCGACGACCTGAAAAAATCCCTCCTGCACCAGGCCTTCAGCGGGCAACTCTGAGGAATCCTCCCATGTCGGTACAAGCTGCTTTCTTCGATACTCAAGCCATCCGCCGCGTCTATGACGAGGAAACCGAGACCTGGTGGTTCTCGGTGGTCGACATCGTTCAGGCATTGACCCAGCAGCCCGACTACCAGACGGCGCGCAAGTACTGGAACAAGCTGAAAGAGCGTTTGAGCAAGGAAGGCAGTCAGTCGGTGACAAATTGTCACCGACTGAAATTGCCCGCCGCCGATGGCAAGAATTATCTGACGGACGTCGCCACCGCCGAAACCCTGCTGCGTCTGGTGCAGTCCGTGCCCAGCCCGAAAGCCGAACCCATCAAACTCTGGCTGGCGAAAGTCGGCTTCGAACGCATGCAGGAAATGGGCGACCCCGGCCGCGCGCTCGACCGTGCCCGCGAGACCTGGCAGAAGCACGGGCGCAGCGAGAAGTGGATACAGCAGCGCATGACCGGGCAGGAGACGCGCAACAAGCTGACCGACTACTGGGCCAACCACGACATCAAGCAGGGCGAGGAATTCGCCATTCTGACCAACATCATTCATCAGGAATGGTCGGGCGTCGGCGTCAAGGCACACAAGGCGATGAAGGGATTGCAGGATCACAACCTGCGCGACCACATGAGCGAGGCGGAACTGATTTTCACGGCGCTGGCGGAATTATCGACGCGACAGATCGCCGAGACGGACGACGCCACCGGCATGGCCGAAAACACCGAAGCCGCCACCAAGGGCGGCGCCATCGCCAGGCAGGCGCGCAAAGCGCTGGAGGCGAAGACCGGCAAGCCGGTGGTGAGCGGAGAAAATTTTCTGCCGCCGGGAAAAGTGCCGCCGCGCAAGGTGGCAAGAAAGTGATGAGCATCGCCGTCTCGCCAGCGCCGACTTTTAGCCAAACGCTGTGTCGTAGCCGGCAAACGTATCCGTCTTTCGGCATGAATATAATGCCCTGATATGGAACGGATTCAGTCGATCAACCCGGCCCGTCTCGCCTGGTGTTGCGCCGATCGCGGCGTGACACTGGAGGAGTGCGCGGCCGAGGTGGGTATCGCGGTGGCGAATCTTGAGAAGGTAATGGTCCGGGAACCCGGCCTGACCTTCAACCAGTTGCGCAAGCTGGCAGAGTTCTTCGGGCGTGGCATCTTGTTTTTCCTGGAACCCGAGCCGGTGGACGAGGCCCAGGTGCATACCCCACAGTTCCGCACGCTGGCGAACCAGAAGCCGGAGCTTTCCGCGCGCATCAAGGCATTGATCGAGCGCGTCGAAAAGCAGCGCGCCATCTTCCTGAGCCTGCGCGATGAACTGGACGATGCCGATCTGCCCCGCTTCGCCCCGCCCGAGCTGGCGGGGCTGGACATCCCCGAGGCCGCGCGTACGGTACGCCAGTGGCTCGGGCTGGCGGATACCAACGATTTCGAGAGCTACCGCCGGGCGGTGGAGACCAAGGGGCTGTTGGTCTTTCAAAGCAACGGCTACAACGGCAAGTGGCAGATCGCCAAGGAAAGTCCGATTCTCGGCTTCTCCCTCCATGACCAGGAATGTCCGGTCATCGTCATCAAGAAGCAGCCTTGGGAACCCCAGCAATGCTTCACCCTGATGCACGAACTCGGACATCTGCTGCTGCACAAGATCAGCTCCATCGACGACGACCACGATCTGCATTCCCACGATGGGCGCGAACGCGAGGCAAATGCCTTCGCGGGCCATCTGCTGGTGCCCGACGCCTTCCTGAAATCCATCCGCGATGCCGACCGGCCCGCCGAGGTTTCCCAGTTCGACGATTGGTTGCGGGAGCAGCGGAAGGCCTGGGGCGTCAGCGGCGAGGTGATCCTGCTGCGCCTGCTGGACGCGGGCCGTTTGCCGCGCAAGGAGTATGCGGCCTATCGCGCATGGCGTGAGGAGACGGTGCCGGCTGAAGGCGATGGTGGTAGCCGGGCCTATCGTCATCGCGAGCCCAAGCATGTATTCGGCGATACCTATGTGCGTGCCGTACTTGATGCCTTGAGCGCCCGCCATATCACCCTGGCCAAGGCCAGCAGCTACCTCGACAACCTGAAGATCAAGGACGTGCACCTGCTGGAGCGCCACTATGCGGGTGTTTGATGCCTCATCCATGATCTACGCTTGGGATAACTATCCCTTGTCACAGTTTCCCGGCTTGTGGGAGTGGATGGCGGGTCAGATCGGCGCTGGCGAGCTTGTAATGCCCAACGTGGCGCTGGCCGAGGTTGCGCACAAGGCGCCAGAATGCGCGGAATGGTTGAAGGCGTGCGATCTCGAAGTGCTCGCAATCAACAACGCCATTCTTCAAGACGCGATGCGCATCAAGAACCTGCTGGGCATCGTGGGGGATAAGTACGGCGGTGGTGTGGGTGAAAACGATCTACTTATCATCGCCACGGCGAGTGCGCATCGGGCCGAACTGGTCACGGACGAAAAGTGGCAACCTGCGCTACCGAAGAAGTTGGAGAACTGCAAAATCCCGGCCGTTTGCGACATGCCGGCCATCGCTGTTCGTTGGCTCAAGTTCATTGATTTTCTCAAACTCTCCGGCGCGGTTTTCCGTTAGCCGCCCGTCCTTGATCGGGTTTGATCACGGCTTGTCAAAAAAACGAAAGGTCCCGATGTTCTCACCGAGGCCATAACGCCGGCCTGGAACTCCCAACTCACTTGGGCATTGATTGTAGAAGATTTCGCCAATACCGCCGCCCTGCCAGCGCCGACTTCTCAAGTCGACGACCCATAACTTGACTGATACTTAACTTATCGCCACGTGCTGACGAACTCATGAACGAAGCTGAAACCCGCGCCGAACACATCGACCCCGCCCTTGCGGCGGCGGGCTGGGGCGTGGTCGAAGGCAGCCGCATCCGGCGCGAGTATCCGATCACGCTCGGCCGGCTGGAAGGCGCGGGCAAGCGCGGCAAGGCCCTGAGCGCGGACTACGTTCTGGAATATCGCAACACCAAGCTGGCGGTGGTCGAGGCCAAGGCTTGGGACAAGGCGCTGACGGAGGGCGTCGCGCAGGCCAAGCACTACGCCGGCAAGCTGGAGGTGCGCTTCACCTATGCCACGAACGGGCAGGGCATCTACGGCATCGACATGCAGACGGCTGTGGAAGGCGAGATTGCGAAGTATCCCTCGCCCGAGGAGTTGTGGAAGCTGACCTTTGCCACCCAGAGCGCCTGGCGGGATCGCTTTGCAGCCGTGCCTTTCGAGGACCGGGGCGGCTTCTTTCAGGGCCGCTACTATCAGGACATCGCCATCGAGCGAGCGCTGGCGGCGATAGCGGCCGGGCAGGAGCGCATCCTGCTAACGCTGGCGACCGGCACGGGCAAGACCTTCATCGCTTTCCAAATCGCGTGGAAGCTGTTTCAGAGCCGCTGGAACCTGTCGGATGGGAAAGCCGAAGGGGAACCGACGCGCCGACCGCGCATCCTTTTCCTGGCCGACCGCAACATTCTGGCCGACCAGGCCTACAACGCCTTTTCGGCCTTCGACGACAAGGCGCTGGTGCGCATCGACCCAGCGAACATCCGCAAGAAGGGCAAGGTGCCGAAGAACGGCAGCATCTTCTTCACCATCTTCCAGACCTTCATGAGCGGCCCTGGCGACACACCGTATTTCGGCGAATATCCGCCCGACTTTTTCGACTTCATCGTGATCGACGAGTGCCATCGCGGCGGCGCCAACGACGAGAGCAACTGGCGCGGCATCCTCGACTACTTTTCCCCCGCCGTGCAGCTTGGCTTGACGGCGACGCCGAAGCGCAAGGATAACGTCGATACCTATGCCTACTTCGGCGAGCCGGTGTTCATCTACTCGCTCAAGGACGGCATCAACGACGGCTTCCTGACCCCGTTCCGCGTCAAGCAGATCACCACCAGCCTCGACGAGTATGTCTATACGCCCGACGACAAGGTGGTGGAAGGCGAGGTCGAAGCCGGCAAGCGTTACGAGGAACCTGACTTCAACAAGATCATCGAGATCAAGGAGCGCGAGAAGAAGCGGGTCGATATTTTCATGTCGCTGATCGACCAGCGGGAAAAGACGTTGGTGTTCTGCGCCACGCAGGACCACGCGCTGGCGATCCGCGACCTGATCAACCAGATCAAGACCAGCACCGATCCAAATTACTGCCATCGGGTGACGGCCGACGATGGCGCGCTCGGTGAGCAATGGCTGCGCGACTTCCAGGACAACGAGAAGCACATCCCGACCATCCTGACCACGTCGCAGAAACTGTCGACCGGCGTGGATGCGCGCAACGTGCGCAACATCGTGCTGCTGCGGTCGGTGAATTCGATGATCGAGTTCAAGCAGATCATCGGGCGCGGCACCCGGCTTTACGACGGCAAGGACTATTTCACGATCTACGACTTCGTGAAGGCACATCACCATTTCAATGATGCGGAATGGGACGGCGAACCGATCGAGCCGGAGGTCTGCGCGAAGTGTCATTCATCCCCATGCGTCTGCTACAGAGAGCCGCCACCTCCTTGCTATCTCTGCGGCAAGCAGCCATGCGAATGCGCGAAAGACCCGTGCCCGAAGTGTGGCCAGCGCCCTTGCGTGTGCAAGAAGAAGGCGAAGGTAAAGCTCGCGGATGGCAAGTCGCGAACGATCCAGCACATGGTCGTCACCAGCTTCTGGCACCCGGACGGCACGCCGATGTCGGCACAGCAATTCATGGAGGCGCTGTTCGGCAAGTTGCCGGACTTCTTTGCCAATGAGGAACAACTGCGGGCGCTATGGAGCGCACCCGATACTCGCCGGAAACTGCTGGATGGTCTTGCTGATAAAGGCTTCGGCAAGGAGCAACTGGCCGAAATGCAGAAGATCATCGACGCCGAAAAGAGCGATCTGTTCGACGTGCTGGCCCATGTGGCCTATGCCCTAGAACCGCTGACCCGCGAAGAGCGGGCAGATCGGGCGATGGCGGTGATCAGCGAGAACTTCAATTCGCGGCTGCGGGTGTTTCTCGACTTCGTGTTGTCCCACTATGTGGCGGTCGGCGTCGAGGAACTGGATCAGGCCAAGCTGACGCCACTGTTGAAGCTGAAGTATCACGACTCGATTGCCGATGCGGTGGCTGATCTGGGCAAGCCCGACGAGATCGGGAAAGTGTTCAGCGGATTCCAGCAGTACCTCTACGTCGAACGGGTGTGAAGCTTTGGCTGTGCTGATCGATGCAGTGTCGCATAGCGTTGCGTTACGTCGCCCATTCCGCCGCGCACCCGAAGCATGGATGGAAGGCGCGCCTTCGATTGCTACCGAGCAGGAGCAGGCGCAGCAGTAGCGACGCGACGCCTGGTTCTGTACTCCCGCGCTGTCGTCGCAAGCGCCGGCCTGTCGGCCTTTCATGTCCTTGCCCTGGTCCGCCAAGGCATGGTCGCGGCACTAGGGCTAGAATGTTTAAACCGAAAGCGAATCAGGCACCGTCAAACCAGGCGATGCTTTAGCGCAACCCCGAGGTATCCCGCGCCGAAACCATGTCTCCGGAACCCGTCCAACGCAGGCTAGCCGCAATTTTCGCCGCCGATGTCGTCGGCTTCAGCCGGCTGATGGGCGCGGCGGAAGAGACAACCCTGGCGCACCTCAAGCGGCTGCGTGCGGAAGTCGTGGACCCGGCAGTCGCCGCGTACCAGGGTCGCATCTTCAAGACGACAGGCGACGGACTGCTGGCGGAGTTTGCCAGCGTGGTCGCCGCGGTGCAGTGCGCCACTAAGATACAGACGGAAATGGCCTCACGTACCGTCACCGATGTGCCGGAACAGCGGATGGTGTTTCGCATCGGAATCAACCTCGGCGACATCATCATCGATGGCGATGACGTGTTCGGGGACGGTGTGAATCTTGCGGCGCGCATCGAGGGGCAGGCCGACCCAGGGGGTGTCTGCATTTCCCGCGCCGCCTACGACCAGGTCAAGGGCAAGGTGGATCTGAGTTTTGACGACCTGGGTGAGCGGCAACTGAAAAACATCGCGCTGCCCGTGCAGCTATATCGCGTTTCCGATCTGCGATGTGCAGCAACATCGGCAACGGAAACGCCGCCCCTGGTGTCGGATCGTCCGTCGATCGCGATCCTGCCGTTCTCCAATCTGTCCGGCGACAAGAACCTCGACCTGGTGATCGACTGCCTGGCCGAGGACGTGATTACGCTGCTGGCCCGGGTGCCGGGTTTCTTCGTCATCGCGCGATCGTCCTCGTTCGGATACAAGGCGGGTTCCGCGGATGTGCGTGCGGTAGGCCGCGAACTGGGTGTGCGCTATGTCGTCGATGGCAGCGTGCGCGCCGCCGGAGACTTGCTGCGCGTGACGACGCAACTGATCGAAGCCGAAACGGGCAAGCAGATCTGGGCCGGCCGCTTCGACGTCGCCCGCACGGAAACTCTGGAACTGCAGGACGATATCGCGCGCGGCATCATGGTCGAACTGGAGCCGGAACTGACCCGCGCGGAATTGGCGGCGATCAAGCGTCAGCGGCCCGGCAGCCTGGGCGCATGGAGCAGCTACCGCCAGGCCTTCGGTGCCATCGCGCTCAGGGGCTGGAGCGAGGAAACCGTCGCGGAAGGCATTCGCCACCTGCGCCGGGCGACTGAACTGGATCCCGAATTCGCACTTGCCCATGGCATGCTTGGCTTGCTCACCGCGCTGGGCCTGAGCTTTGGCCTGATGGACAACGACGATGAGGCGCGCGTCAGCGCCAAGGCCGCCGCCGAGCGGGCGGCGCAACTCGACGACGCCAGTTCCGAAGTGCTCGGCTATGCCGGATGCACGCTCTGCGACCTGGGCGAAAAGACGCGCGGAATCGAAATGCTGGAGCGCGCGATCGAGACCGACCCGAGCAACGCGCAGGCCCGGGTTGCCCTCGGTGCGGCGCAAATCAAGGACCGGCAGCTCGACCTTGGCATCGAGAACTTATGCCTGGGCATGCGCCTGAGTCCGCGCGATCTGCGGCTGGGCTTCTGGGGCACCGTCCTTGCGTTTGCGCTGGCAAATATCGGCCGCCTCGATGAAGCGCTGGATGCGGCGCGGATAGCGTGCCGGCGCGACAGCAAGCTGTTCGGCGCCCGCATCGTCGTCGCGCTCATCCTGTCCCGGCTTGATCGCGGTGACGAAGCCTATGCTGCCCTCGCCGAGGCCAGGCGCATTCGCCCGCGCCTCAGCCTGGCGCAGATCGAGCGGATTTACGGTCGCCGCACGGCGGCTGAACTGACGCCGGTCTTCGAGGCGCTGGATGTGGCCAGATAAGGCAATCGCGCCGGCGGCACGGCGCGCTATGCCGATTCCTCGGTCGAACGCATGCAGGTCAAGGTCAGGCGCAAGCACGACAAGCGCCACCTCCTGACCGGCAACGGCCGCCCGGCGCCGCTGGCCGGCGCGTCGCGAAATCCGTCACCCCCGGTCGCGCCGCGCAAACTCTTCGAAGCCTTCCAGTGGCAGCGGCCGGCTGAAGTAGAAGCTCTGATACCCCTGACAGCCCGAACCTGTCAGGAAGTCCACCTGGGCCTCGGTTTCGACACCCTCGGCGATCACGTCCAGGCCGAGACTCCGGGCCAGCGCAATGATGGTCCTGACGATCACGGCGTCTTGCGGATTGCCGATCATGTCGCGGACGAAGGACTGGTCGATCTTCAACTGGTCCAGCGGCAGGCGCCGCAGATTAGACAGGGACGAATAGCCGGTGCCGAAGTCGTCGAGCGAGAATCCCACGCCTTCTGCCCTTAGCACCGCCATCTTGTCGATCACGTCCGGCACGTTCTGCAGCAGGAGGCTTTCCGTCAGTTCCAGCTTGAGCCGGCAGGGATTCGCGCCGGTTTCATGCACGATCGCCATGACCTGATCGACGAATTCCGGGTGATGGAACTGGTGGGCGCTGACATTGACCGCAAGCGTCAGATGCGCCAGTGCCGGCTGGCCGGCCCATGCCGCCAGCTGGCGACAGGCGGTTTCGAGCACCCATTGCCCCAACGGCAGGATCAGGTCGGTTTCCTCGGCCAGCGGAATGAAGTCGGCGGCCGACACCATGCCTCGGGTCGGATGCTGCCAGCGCACCAGGGCCTCGGCCCCGATCAGCCGGCGCTGGCCCGACAGTTGCGGCTGGTAGTGCAGCACGAACTGTTTGCCTGCCATGGCCTGGCGCAGGTCTTCCTCCCAGGCCGCGCGCTCCTTTACGGCAGTTTCCAGGGCCGGGTCATAGAAGCGGATCAGATTGTGTCCGCTGGCCTTTGCCTTGTACATCGCCAGGTCGGCGTGCTTCATCACCTCGTCGGCGGTGCACTTGTCGCTGCCGAACAGCGTCACGCCGATGCTGGCGCCGATGCGATAGGAAACCTCGCCGAGGTCGAAGGGCAGATCGAGCGCCACGAGTATCTTTTGCGCAATCATTTTCGCGGCGCTGGCGGCGTCCGCCTTGTCGGCATTCAGCTCCGGCAGTACCAGGACGAATTCGTCACCGCCGAGGCGGGCAACCGTATCGCCCTCGCGCACCGTCAATGAAACCCGTTTGGCGACCAGCTTCAGCAGCGCGTCGCCATGGTCATGTCCCAGGGTATCGTTGAGCGTCTTGAAGTTGTCCAGGTCGATGAACAGGACGGCGCCAACCTTGCCGCCGCGCGCGCTTGCCACAAGGGCCTGCGTCAGGCGATCCGAAAGCAGCGTGCGGTTGGGGAGTCCCGTCAATTGGTCGAAGAATGCCAGCTCCCGGATCCTTTCTTCGGCATTCTTGCGTTCGGTCATGTCCGAATGGGTACTGATGTAGTGCGTCACGCTACCGAATTCATCCCTCACCGCCGAGATCGTGAGCCACTTCGGGTAAAGCTCGCCATTCTTGCGACGATCCCAGATCTCGCCCTGCCAGCCACCGCTGCGAACAATGGTTTCCCACATCGCGCCATAGAAATCGGCGTCGTGGCGGCCGGACTTGAACATGCGCGGCGTCCTGCCCACGACCTCGTCCGCTGCGTATCCGGTAATCCGGCTGAATGCCTTGTTGATGCGCAGGATCACGGCGTTGGCATCGGTGATGATCATGCCTTCCTGTGACTCGAACGTGGCTGCCGCCAGGCGCAGGTCGGCCTCGACCCGTTGCTGCACGCCAATCTCGGCGACATAGCCAAACGCGCAGTCCCTGCCGTCCGGGTCGCTCCGGTCGCGGCCAAGCTTGCGGCAGGGCGGTAACAGGACCGGCAGCAGCTTGCGTCTTTCGAAAGCCGGGGAAACGTAGCTTGCGCTGCCGGCGCCGGACCATGACAAGTCCATGATGTCGGCGGGGCAACCGGATTCCAGTGCCATGGCCTGGCGCATGATGAAGTGCGTCGTCAATGCTGTCTCGGACATGAAAGGGCTAACGTGAGCCCGACCCGCCACCTTCAAGATTCAGCGCGGCGGCCGCCTCGGCGCCAAATCTCGACGCATGGTCGGCGACAGGAATTTCACCGGCCAAAGCCATGACCAGGGACGGCAGCCCGGTCGCCTGCGCGAAATGCTCGGCACAGACTATCTCAGCCATGGGGCCGATGTATTTCACCAGGATTGCCTGGATGATGGCCCTGTGCTCGCTGGTCACTACATTCGCCTTTGGCATCGCGCGGCCGGCGACCGCAGTGGCGGCAGCTTGGTCCGGCGCGGGGGCGTCCTGGGCCACCACGTTGAGATACTCCAACACGTCGCGGGTCGACAAGTTGTCCTTTTCCGTGCGCGTCGCATCGGCTTCGTCGAAGCGCAGCCGCGCCTGCCGCATGCCGGCGATGACCTGCAGGGCCTCCTGGCCGCGGCGATTGCGGTGCATCAGGAAGGCGATTTCGCCCCGGTCCAGATGCACCTGCACCATGCGGTTCTGATCACTGACCAGGAATACCGTGCCGGTGCGCAACTGGGTACACAACTGCCTGATCTGTTCGACGATCGTCGGCAGCGAAATCAGTTCCATGCTTGCCATGTCGATTCTCCTTGCGGCGCGGCGCTGATCAGGCTGCCTTGTTGAAGCGCAACCTTTCCATCGCCAGCCGGATGCTGAACCCCATCCTCTCGACGGCGCGGGCAAGCGATCCGATCTCGTCGCCGCGCGAGGTCTGCGGAATTGCCGAGTCGAATTTGCCGCTGCTGAGCTCTTCGGCCACGGCGGTCAGGTGGTTGATCGGCTGCGTCAATTGCTTGCCCAGGAAAAATGCGATCGCGATGACCAGGACAGTCGTGATCAGGATCAGCGACTTGGCGTTTCTTTCCATACTGGCCAGCGAGGCGAAGGCTTCGTCGTAATCCTGCACCACCAGCAGGTTCCAGCCTTGCGGCAGCTTGCGCACGAAGGCCACGATCCTCTTCCCGTTCTCGATGTAGACACCCGGCTTCTGGGTGACGCCTTCAACCGCCAGAGCAGGATGCTTGCTGAAATCCTGCAAGGTCGACTTGACCTTTTCCGGCCGGCCGTGGGCGATCACCTTGTAGTCGGCATCGAGCAGGATGGCATGGCCGGTCCTGCCGATCCTGGTATCCGTGACCGTCCTGGAGATTTCGGTGAGGAACATCGCCATGGTGATCACGCCCAGCCGCGCGCCCGCCCTGCCGAGGATCGGACCCGACAGAAGCAGCGCCGGCAGGCCGCTGGTCTTGCCGATCGCCACCTGGCGCGCAGTCGGCTGGCCGCCCATGATGGCCTTGAAGTGGGCGCGATCGCCATAATTCAGCAAGGGCGTATCGTCGCTGCGGCCGACGTTGAAGCCGTCCGGGCCCATGGTATGGATCAGGTAGGCCCACTCGTAATTCGCGGCGATGGCCTTGAGTACCGGCGTCTGCCGCGCGCCATCCATCGACATGACATCGTCAAGGCTCGCCGCCTGGCGCAGCACACGCTGGTTGGTGTCATCCCAGGCATTGATGGCGGTGGCGATGGTGTTCATGGTCGACACCAGGTTTTGCGAGATGTTGTAGGTCAGGTCCTTGGATGCCGAGCTGCTGCCGACGTACCAGAGGGCGAGCAGGGGAATCAGCGTCACCAGCAGCAGGGTGAGCAGCAGTTTGTGGAAGATGTTCAGGGAAAATGCTTTCTGACTCATGATTAAGCTCCTTTGAGTGAACGCGCCTGAGTGCGTCTAGCCTCGGGTCGCGGTCTGTTTCAGGGCGGCAGGGGACGGCCGAAGCCAGGATTCCGGAAAGCGGAACCGGCGTACGGATTGGCGGCAGGGATTCGTCAGCGCGCGTCTTGCGCGGCGGCGCTGATGGCTTGTGCCGTTATTCCGGCGGCCGGGGATGTGGCGACAGCTTGGGTCCGCAATGCAGTATTCATGGCCGTTCTCCTCGTGCAGACATACGTCATTTATAGTTGTGGTGCGGCAACTTCTGCGCCGGCACCCGATTCGTCGCCGGCTGCCATTGCCCGTGCAGTTACCGTGCCACACCAGGCGCCAGGGCGCTTACCTGCTGCAAAACAACAAGTTGCCTATGTCCAAAGGAATAGGTGGCGGGTTTGTCGTGCGGGAAGTCGCCCAAGTCGCAAATCAGCCGTGCGGGATTCCGCATGGTCTGGTTCGTAAAGTGGGCAAGCGCGGGCCGATGCAAGGGAGAAGGCGAAAACCTCGAAGGCGCGCCGGATCTGGAACAGCTCGTCGCCGGAATCGCCGCGCAGGAATATGGTCTCGCCCTTGGCCACGCTGCGCGTCTCCATGCACTGCTCGAGCGCCGCCAGTGTCAGCTCCTTGCGCCCGGCGAACAGTTCGACCTTGTTCCGTTCGAGCGCAACTTCGTCGTCGCTCAGCATCGCGGCAAAGCCGCCCCAGAATTCGCCGGCGGGGTTTTCAAGCGTTGGCAGTTTCATTCGCGGTCCTGCGCGTATGGGCTAGTAACGAGCCTGTCGTGAAGCACCTGCCCTGTCATATGTTCACGCGCGGCGGCCAAGGGAGTACGCTAGCCGGAACCCGGAGCGAATCGCTATGATGGCATTCAGCCCAAAGCCGCAGGAGGCGGAAGCTTGACCCCGACCCATGACCTTTAGCCGCAATTCCCTGCATCGGCGGCGCCGAAAGTCAGCCCTGGCAAATCGCCGCGGGCGGGTCCCGCGGCGATTTGCCGCGACGGCCACCCAGGCTGCCGCATGAGCGCAAGTCTGCATTTTTCGTCCGCCCGCGCCGTGCGCGCTGCGGCGCCCTTTCTCGGCCTGGCGCTGCTGCTGGTGGCCGTGGCCGCCTGGCTGGCTTTTCGCCTGGCGCAGGACGCGGCGCTGGCCGAGCTGGAGGCGCACGGCAGCGCACGCATCGATTATCACGCCCGCGAACTCGACGGCGCACTGGAGCGCTTCGAGCATCTGCCCTACCTGATCGGGCTCCAGCCGCTGCTGGTCGAACTGCTCTACTCGCCGACCGAGGCCGACCGCGCCCATGCCGCCAATCGCTACCTGAGCTTCGTCCAGAGTCGCTCGGGCATCGCTGCCGCCTATGTGATGGAAGCCGGCGGCACCACGCTGGCGGCGAGCAATTGGGACCAGCCGACCAGCTTCGTCGGCCGCAACTATGGCTTTCGCCCCTATGTCCAGGAAGCGCTGGCGGGACGCACCGGGCGCTTCTACGGCGTCGGCGCCACGACCGGGGAACCCGGCGCCTTCATTGCCGCGCCGATTGCCGTTGGCGCCGACGTGATCGGCGTCGCCGCGATCAAGCTGAACCTCGCCGGCTTCGAGTCGGGCTGGCGCCAGGGCGGCGAAAACATTGCCGTCGCCGATGCCGCCGGGGTGATCTTTCTCGCCAGCGACGAGGCGCGCCGCTACCGCAGCCTGGAGCCCTTGTCGATTCCGGTGCGCGAACGCCTGCACCAAACGCGGCAATACGGCGAGGCACCGTTCGCGGTGCTGCAGCCGGCGCCGCACGAGCTGGTCCTGGCGCGGCCGCTGGGCCAGCTCGGCTGGCGCCTGCTGCTGTTCTCCGACCGGCGCGCGGCGAGCAGCCGGGGCCTCGCCGCCGCCGCCATTGTCGGTCTGGCCACGGCACTGCTGCTGGCCGCCCTCGGGCTCGGCTGGCAGCACCGGCGGCGGCTGGCCGAGCGGCTTGCGGCGCGGCGCGAATTGGCACGCATCTCGGCCGACCTGGAACAGCGCATCGCGGCGCGCACGGCCGAGCTCACTGCCGCCAACGAACTGCTGCACGCCACCCAGGACGCCGCGATCCAGACCGGCAAGCTGGCGGTGCTGGGCCAGATGGCGGCCGGCATCAGCCACGAACTGGCGCAACCGCTGACCGCCCTGTCCACGCTTTCCGACAATGCCGCGCGCTTCCTGGCGCGCGACGATGCGGCCACCGCCAGCGAAAACCTGGCCCACATCGGCGACCTGTGCCGCCACATGGGCAGCATCGTCGGCCAGCTCAAGGCCTTCGCCCGCAAGGAGCCGGCGATGCTGCGCGCGGTGCCGGTGAGCCGCGTCATCGCCGATACGCTGATGCTGATCGAGCCGCGCCGGCGCGAGACAGGTACGCTGATCGAGGCCGCCGAAGCCACGCCCGGCCTGGCGGTGGTCGCCGACCTGGTGCGCCTCGAACAAGTGCTGGTCAACCTGATGCGCAACGGCATCGACGCCATGGAAGACCAGGCCGGGCGCCGCATCGAAATCCGCCTCGCGGCGGACGCCGCCAGCGTCACCATCGCCATCCGAGACCACGGCCCGGGGCTGGACGCCGCGGCGCAGGCGCACCTGTTCGAGCCCTTCTTCACCACCAAGCCGACCGGCAAGGGCCTCGGCCTCGGCCTTGCCCTCTCTCACGCCATCGTCACCGAGATGAATGCTACGCTGTCGGCCCGCAATGTCGAACCCGGCGCCCTGTTCGAGTTGCGCCTGCCGCGAGGACAGCTTGCCGATGAACGTACTGCTGATTGAAGACGACCCCGCCGTGCGCCGTGGCGCCGAGCAGGCGCTGCGCCTGAGCGAGCTTGTCGTGCGCGCCAGCGCCGACGCAGAAAGCGCGCTGGCGCTGGCCGCCGAGGAGGCGCCGGACGCCGTGGTGAGCGACGTGCGCCTGCCCGACATGGACGGTTTCGAAGTACTGCGCCGGCTGCGCGAGACCGACAGCGAGCTGCCGGTGATCCTGATGACCGGCCACGGCGACATCCGCATGGCAGTGGAAGCCATGCGCGAGGGCGCCTACGACTTCCTGGAAAAGCCGTTTTCCTCGGATCGCCTGGTCGAGGTGGTGCGCCGCGCGCTGGAAAAGCGCCGCTTGGTGCTGGAGAACCGCCGCCTGCATGCCGTGATCGCCGCCCAGGGCGACAGCGGCCTGCTCGGCGAATCGCCGGCGCTGTTGGCGGTGCGCCGGCGCATTGCCGCGCTGGCGCCGGCCCAGGTCGATGTGCTGATCCGCGGCGAAACCGGCAGCGGCAAGGAAGTCGTGGCCCGGGCGCTGCACGAGAGCTCGGGCCGCAAGGGTCCCTTCGTCGCCATCAACTGCGGCGCCCTGCCCGAATCGGTGTTCGAAAGCGAAATTTTCGGCCACGAGGCGGGTGCCTTCACCGGCGCCGCCAAGCGCCGCATCGGCAAACTGGAGCATGCGCGTGGCGGCACGGTGTTCCTCGACGAAATCGAAAGCCTGCCGCTAGGGCAGCAGGTCAAGCTGCTGCGCGCGCTGCAGGAACGCCGCATCGAGCGCCTGGGAGGCAACGAGGAAGTCAGCATAGACTGCCGCTTCGTCGCCGCCGCCAAAGAAGACCTGAAGGCGCTTTCGGAGACCGGGCGCTTTCGCGCCGACCTGTATTTCCGGCTCCATGTGGCGAGCATCGAGCTGCCGCCGCTGCGTGCCCGGCGCGAAGACATCCCGCTCTTGATGGCGCATTTCCTGCGCCTTGCCGCCGAGCGCTACGGCCTGCCGGCGCCGGCCTGGAGCCCCGCGCGCATGGCCGCATGGATGAGCCACGACTGGCCGGGCAACGTGCGCGAGCTACGCAATGCGGCCGACCGCCTGTGCCTCGGGCTCGACGGCGAAGCGCCGACGGAGGCGGCGACACCGTCGCTGACGCAGCAGACCGAAGGCTTCGAGAAACACCTGCTGGAACAGGCGCTGGCCGCCGCCGCCGGCAATGTCGGCCTCGTCGCCGAGCGCCTCCAACTGCCGCGCAAGACCCTCTACGACAAGCTCGCGCGCCACGGCATCGACCCCGGGCGACACCGCAATCCGGCCTGAGCGCTGCGGAATTCCGCCCACCGAAAATCCGCGGTTGCGGATTCCCGCACAGGCAGCGCGGGTCTCCACTTTGTGAATCAATACCTTATGCATGGAATGCACGATGGCATGCCGCATGCTCTACAAAAGCATGGCTGCCTCGCCGCAGCTTTCAACCACAACGAGGAGAATTGCATGAAGCTTCGCACCCTGATTGCGGCTTGCGCCGCGCTCACCCTGTCCGCCGCCGCAAACGCCGAGGAATTCGTCACCGTCCTCACCGGCGGCACCTCGGGCGTGTATTACCCGCTGGGTGTCGCCATGTCGCAGATCTTCGGCAAGGCCATGCCCGGCGCCAAGACCTCGGCCCAGGTCACCAAGGCCAGCGCGGAGAACCTCAACCTGTTGCAGGCCGGCCGCGGCGAGCTCGCCCTGACCTTGGGTGATGCGCTCAACGAGGCCTGGAAGGGCAACCCGGAAGCCGGCTTCAAGACTCCGCTGAACAAGCTGCGCACCATCGCCGCGATCTATCCCAACTACATCCAGATCGTCGCCAACGCCGATTCGGGCATCAAGACCCTGGCCGACCTCAAGGGCAAGCGCATCGCCGTCGGCGCGCCGAAATCCGGCACCGAACTCAACGCGCGCGCCATCTTCAAGGGCGCCGGCATGAGCTACAAGGATTTCGCCAAGGTCGAATACCTGTCCTTCGGCGAATCGGTGGAACTGATGAAGAACCGCCAGCTCGATGCCACGCTGATCTCGGCCGGCCTCGGCGTCGCCGCGATCCGCGACCTCGCCACGGCGGTCAAGATCGTCATCGTACCCATCCCCGCCGACGTGGTGGCGAAAATCGGCGAAGCCGCCTATCTGTCCGGCACCGTCCCCGCCAATACCTATAACGGCCAGGCCGAGGCCGTCGCCACCGTGACGATCCAGAACTTCCTGGTCAGCCACGAAGGCGTGTCGACCGATACCGCCTACAAGATGACCAAGGCGATCTTCGAGCATCTGCACGAGCTGCAGGCCGCACATGCCGCGGCCAAGGCCATCACCAGGGAAAATGCGGCAAAGAGTCCGCCGGCCCCGCTGCACGCGGGTGCGGAGAAGTACTACAAGGAAGTCGGGCTGATCAAGTAAGCGGGGCCTGACGTGCAGGTCCAGGCGGTCGCCCCCGACCACGGCCAGGAAGAGTTCTCCGAGCACGGCGTGCAACGCCGGCTCGGCGGCGGCTGGCTGAAAGTTCTCACCGGACTGGCCTTGGCCTTTTCCACCTACCAGTTGATCGTCGCGGCCTTCCATCCGCTGTCCAGCCTGGTCATCCGCAGCCTGCATGTCGGCTTCCTGCTGTGCATCACCTTCATCCTCTACCCCGCCTTCAAGAGCGGCGGCCGCCTCTCGAAAGTCGGCCTTGGCGACACGGCGCTGGCCGCAGGCGCCTTGCTGCTGTCGACCTATCACTGGGTGTTCGAAGGCGACCTGATCCAGCGCTCGGGCGACCCGAGCAACCTCGACCTCTTCGTCGGCACGGCCCTGGTCATCCTGTGTTTCGAGGCAACGCGGCGCATGCTCGGTCTGGCGCTGCCCATCGTCTGCGGCGCCTTCCTGCTTTACGGCGTATTCGGCCACCTGCTGCCGGGCAGCCTCGGCCATCGCGAGTATGGCTTCGACCAGATCATCAACCAGCTGGCGCTGGGCAGCGAGGGCATCTTCGGCATCCCGACCCTGGTCTCGGCCACCTACATCTTCCTTTTCATCCTGTTCGGCTCCTTCCTCGAACACGCCGGCATGATCAACCTGTTCAATTCGCTGGCGCTGGGTTTCGTCGGCCACACCAAGGGCGGTGCGGCCAAGGTCTCGGTGCTCTCCTCGGGCCTGATGGGCACCATCTCCGGCTCGGGCGTGGCCAACGTGCTGACCACCGGACAATTCACGATTCCGCTGATGAAGAAGTTCGGCTACTCGGGCATCTTCGCCGGCGCGGTCGAGGCCACCAGTTCGATGGGTGGCCAGATCATGCCGCCGGTGATGGGCGCGGTGGCCTTCATCATGGCCGAGAACCTCGACGTGCCCTATGCCGAGGTGGTCAAGGCGGCGGTGATCCCGGCAGTGCTTTATTACCTGACCGCGTTCTGGATGGTGCATCTCGAAGCCGGGCGCAAGAACCTGGTCGGCATGCCCAAGGCGGAGTGCCCCAACCCCTGGCACGCCATGCGCGACAACTGGTACCTGCTGCTGCCGCTGGTGGTGCTGGTGGTGACCCTGTTCAACGGCTTCACGCCGATGTTCGCCGGCATGGTCGGCCTGGTGCTGACCGCCGTGCTGATCCTCGGCGCGGCGATTGCCGCGCGCGTCTCCAACACCGCCTTCCGCTACGTGTTCTGGCTGGCACTGGGACTCGCCGCCGCGGTCTTCGTCAAGAATATGGAAACCTGGGGCATCGTCCCGCTGCTGGCGCTGATCGCCGCACTGGTGGCGCAGACCTTTGCCCTCAAGGGCGGCATGAAGACCCTGCACCTGCTCAAGATGAGTCTGGTCGAAGGCGCGCAGCAGGCGCTGCCGGTGGGCGTCGCCTGCGCCATCGTCGGCGTCATCATCGGCATGCTGACGCTGACCGGCGCGGCATCCTCTTTTGCCGGCTTCATCCTCAACGTCGGCGAGAAGAGTCTCTTCCTGTCGCTGGTATTGACGATGTTGGTCTGCCTGGTGCTCGGCATGGGCATCCCGACCATACCCAACTACATCATCACCAGTTCCATCGCCGCGCCGGCGCTGTTGAAACTCGGCGTGCCGCTGATCGTCAGCCACATGTTCGTCTTCTACTTCGGCATCATGGCCGACCTGACGCCGCCGGTGGCGCTGGCCGCCTTCGCCGCGGCCTCGATCGCCAAGGAGTCGGCGATGAAAATCGGCATCAAGGCGGTGCAGATCGCCATCGCCGGCTTCGTCATTCCCTACATGGCGGTCTACACCCCGGCGCTGATGTTGCAGGGCGACTGGACCGTCGCCAGCGCCACCTACATCGTATTCAAGGCCGTGCTGTCGATCGGCCTGTGGGGAGCGGCGGCAATCGGTTTCCTGTTCGCGCCGCTGAACATGTTTGAACGCGTCTTCGCCGCTGCCGCCGCCTTCCTGCTGGTTGCGGCAATTCCGCTGACCGACGAGATCGGTTTCGCCATGAGCGCGATGTTCGTGGTCTGGCACCTGGTCCGGGTGCGGCGCCTCGCCGCGGCATGAGCCTCTGCCTCGCGGCGGGCGCGGTCGCGGCCTCGCTCGCCGTCGAGAGTTTCACCCTGAGCTGGATCCACTCGATCGAAAAAATTCGCTGGGAGGAAGACTGGCGCGTCGAGGGTCACTCCTTGGTACTGACCGAAGCGCGCATCCGCGGCAGCGGCGCCGGCATGGAGCCGCCGGCTGGCAGCGTGTTGAAAAGCGGTGCCTGGCATTACCGCCCGCAACTGCCACCACAGGCCGTGCTGCGCCTGACCCATTCGCCCTACACCGCCGGCTACACGCTGTGCACTCCGACCGTTTGCCGCCCGCTTGCGGATCACCTGCCGGGAATCGAAGATCATGCCCTGATCGAGATCAGGCCCTGCTGAGCGACGCGAGCGGATTCGCACCGACTTGCCATTGGAATGAGTTGCGGCTAATCTGCCCGACATTTATTGCAAACGGCATTGCTGCCGACGCGCGCCGCGCAGTCGGGCAGCGCCAACCAACCCAGGGGCGACGATGAACGCAACAAGCTGCTACGAAACGCTGGGCGTGGTCCGCGATGCCACACCGGAAGCCATCACCGCCGCCTACCAGCGTTGCCTGAGCGAACTGCGGGCGAGCCTGAACGGCCCGAATCCGCCACCGCCCGAGCGCCTCGACGCGCTGCGTGCCGCCTACCAGACACTTGGCGATCCCGCGGCGCGGCAGGCCCACGATGCCGCACTGCAACCGCCGCCCCCGGCCATCGGCGTCGAAGCAGGCGAGCGCAGACCCTACCCCTTCGCCTTTACCGGCGACGGCGGCGAATATTTCCGCATCTGGATCGTCAATCTGTTTCTTTCCCTGATCACCTTCGGCATCTATTCGGCATGGGCCAAGGTGCGCCGCGAAACATTCTTTCACCGCAACCTGACGCTCGACAATTCCGCCTTCAGCTACCACGGCAATCCGATCGCCATTCTCAAGGGCCGCGCCATCGCCGTCTTCCTGCTGATCGCGCTTTCGGCGGCGCAAAATGCCGGCCCGTTCGCCTACGGCATCGCCGTGCTGGCGCTGCTGCCCGTGGTACCGTGGCTGATCGTGCGGGCGTTTCGCTTCCGCGCCCATAACACCAGCTACCGCGGCCTGCGCTTTTCATTTCACGGCAGCTACCGGCAGGCGCTGACGGCATTTGTCGGTTATGGATTGCTCGCGGCGATCAGCTTCGGCCTGCTGTTTCCTCTGTTCTACCGCCAGCAACGGACGTTCGTGCTCGACAACCTGCGTTACGGCAGCGCGCAATTTCACTGCACGGCCAGCAACGGACAGTTCTACGGCATTTTCCTGAAACCGCTCGGGCTGGCGCTGATCGGTATGTTTGCCATCGGTTTTCTGACGGCGGCCGGCGGCGCCCCGAAGCTGCTGCTGCCGCTGGCCTTCGGTGTCGGCACGATGGCCCTGATGCTGTTCCTGCTGCCCTATATTCGCGTGCGGACCACCAACCTGGTGTGGAACCATGTCAGCCTGGAACGGATGGGCTTTGCCAGCAAGCTGGCGGTCCTGCCGTACTTTGGGTTGCTCGCCGGCAACATGGTACTGCTGCTGCTCACGCTCGGGCTGTACTGGCCCTGGGCGCAGGTCCGCCTGGCGCGCTACCGGGCAAGCTGCATGAGCCTGCTGAGCGCCGCGGCGCTCGACAATTTTGTCGCCGGGGAAAGCGCCCATGCCGCCGCGATAGGCGACGAAGTATCCGAGCTGATGGACATCGACATCGCCCTGTAGATGATCGCAGCGGACTATTTCGACGGACGCAGTTCGCGGCGCTACCCTGCCAGTCTTGGCTTGCGCGATGGCACGGTGGTGGTCGAGGGCGAATTCGGTCGCCGCAGCGCCGCGCTGGACACCGTGGAAATCTGCCCGGGCGCGGACCGGAGCTTGTGTACGGTCCGCTTTGCCGATGGCGCCATGTGCGAAATCCGCGACAGCGCGGCCTGGGTCGCCGAACTCGCCGGCGCGGGGATAGCCGCCGGCGCAGTGGCGCACGCCGAGCGGCGCTGGCACTGGGCGCTGGCGGCCCTGGCGGGTGCCGTGCTGATCATCGCGGCGGGCTATACCTACGCCCTGCCCTGGATTGCCGGGCTGTTGGCGCCGGCGATCCCGCAAGCAGTCACGCAATCGATTTCCGATGCCGTGCTAAAGGGGCTCGACGGCGGGTTGCTGGCGCCGAGCAAGACCAGTCCGCAACGCCAGCAGGAGATTGCAGCCAAGGTGGCGGCACTCGCCGGTCCCGGCCAATTGCCGCCGCATCGCCTGTTGTTCCGCGCCGGTCCCACGCTTGGCCCCAACGCCTTTGCCCTGCCCGGCGGCGACGTGGTGGTGCTCGACGAACTGCTGGCCCTGGCCACGCGCGACGAAGAAGTGGTCGCCGTGGTGGCGCATGAACTCGGCCACCTGCGCCACCACCATGGCATGCGCCAGTTGCTGCAGAGCGCCGTGGTCTCCTTCGTCGTCGGCGTCTATCTCGGCGACGTGTCCACGGTCGTCGCCGGCCTCACCGCACTGCTGCTCGAATCCCGCTATTCGCGCGAGTTCGAACTCGAAGCGGACGCCTATGCCGGCCGCCTGTTGCTGGCGACACCTGCTTCAATCGAGCCCCTGATCGACATGCTGCTGCGCCTGGAGCAGGCGCACGCCAAACGCCGCGCAGCCGATCGCGGTGGGCTTTTCGGCGCCACCGACTTGCTCAGCTCCCATCCCGATACCGCGGGCAGGGTCAACGCGCTGCGGACGATGAAGCGCTAACGCCGGCAACCGGCATCCACGCTTGCAGATCACCTGCCGCGGACGGACAATGACGCCGTGATCGAAATCCGGGAGTGTCCGCCATGAAGCCCTATTCCGCCATCCTGTCAGCGCCAGGTTTCAGCATCGGCATCTGCTGCAACGATGACGAGGTCACCGCAATCACCTATCTGGAACCGCAGACCGAAGTCGTGCCGAAGACTCCGCTGGGCAAGGAAGCCGTGCGTCAACTACGCGCCTGGCTGCGCGATCCGCGCTTCGAGTTCGGCCTGCCGCTGGCGCCCGCCGGCACGCATTTCCAGCGTCGCGTCTGGCAGCAGATCGCCGCGATTCCGGCCGGCCAGACGCGGAGCTACGGCGAAGTCGCAACGGCCATTCACAGCGGATCGCGCGCGGTGGGCAATGCCTGCGGCGCCAATCCCTACCCGATCGTGGTGCCCTGTCATCGCGTCGTCGCGGCGAATCAGGGACTGGGCGGTTTCGCCCGACAGCGCGGCGGCTTTCTGCTCGACATCAAGAAATGGCTCCTGCAGCACGAAAATGCAGCCATCTGACGCCGCGCTGATCGACGAATTCATCGACGCGCTGTGGCTCGCCGACGGGCTCTCGAAAAACACGCTGGCAGCCTACCGCAATGATCTGGCACTGTTTTCGGGCTGGCTGGCCGGCGCCGGCACGTCAATAGTCGGCGCTGACGAGACGGCGATCAACGGCTATCTGGCGCATCTGAATGCCCGTCCCGGCGGCATCAAGTCGACCAGCCAGCGGCGGCTGATGGCGACGCTGCGTCGCTGCTACCGCTGGCTGCTCGACCAGGGCCGCTTGCAGGCCGATCCGCTGCTCAACATCGACAAGCCGCCGACCATCTCGCGCTTTCCCAAGACGCTTTCGGAAAAGCAGGTGGAAGACCTGCTCGGCGCACCCGATGTGAATGCGCCGCTCGGTTTGCGCGACCGCGCCATGTTCGAGCTGCTCTACGCCACCGGACTGCGTGTCTCGGAACTGGTCGGCGTGCGCCTGTTCGAGGTCAGCCTCAACGACAATGTGGTACGCGTGATGGGCAAGGGCTCCAAGGAACGCCTGGTGCCGCTGGGCGAGGTCGCCGCCGAATGGCTGCAGCGCTACGTTGCCGGTGCACGCAATGATCTGCTCAAGCAGCATGTATCGGACGCGGTTTTCGTCACCGCGCGCGGCAGCGGCATGACGCGGCAAATGTTCTGGACCCTGGTCAAGAAATACGCGCTGAAGGTCGGCATTCCCCAGCAACGCATCTCGCCGCATGTGCTGCGTCACGCCTTCGCCACGCATCTGCTGAACCACGGCGCCGACTTGCGCGTGGTGCAACTGCTGCTCGGTCACGCCGATATTTCAACGACGCAGGTATATACCCATGTCGCCCGCGAGCGGCTGAAGCAATTGCATCACCGGCATCATCCGCGCGGTTAGCGTGAAATAGCTCGTTCGGAGCGACTGGTGATAGTCGAGCGAAGCGAGCCAATTACTCAGCAGTCGCCAATATAGGCGACAGAAGGAGCTTTGAAGAATGAGCGAACAAGGAGCGGCAATTTCTGAAGTGCAGCAAGCTGCTCCTCGATCTTGTCGCGCAGCTTCTCGCCCTTTTGCA
>Ga0209211_10001310_pt1 | contig 47550 bp, 31 predicted proteins | sample RifGroA2_FD_183992 | JGI IMG/M metagenome (GOLD analysis project Ga0209211, IMG submission 183992) | Groundwater microbial communities from Rifle, Colorado, USA - Groundwater A2 (SPAdes) (version 2) | ecosystem: Environmental > Aquatic > Deep subsurface > Groundwater | place: Rifle, Colorado...
TTAGAGACGAAACTCTTAAATTCTTTAAAAACCTTAAACAATATGACAAAGAACTATCTACTCTTTTAACCGATAACTTTCAACTTGTTCCTACCTAATTATTGCAAACCTGAGTTAGTTGGGTATATAGTTGTTATTTTCAATTATCTTGTATATTATTTAAGTTAATTTTACAAACACCTTGTCTGTAAGATTGTAAATGAAGAAAATAAAGACCAACCTTTTACGGTGGATGTTGGAGAAGTTTATTTTGTCAATAGAAACGTATGGCGAGTAGAATAGTCTTAAATTTTGTTAAGCAGTACCTGCCCCATTTATTACACTTGGAGATTGAGGAGTATCTGGGGTGGTTAACACGACAATTGCCTGGAATGATGGGTGTTTTATTACGTTTCTTTGTTCACAAGGTACTACTGAAAAAATTAGGTTCATTTATACTTATTTATCCTGGCGTTCACTTGACCCATACATATGGAATTAGTTTTGGAAAACATTGTTCTATTAATTCGGGAGCTATTCTTGACGGGCGTGGAGGAATTACTATCGGTGATTGTGTTATGATTGGGCCCCATTCATATATAGCTTCCTCGAGTCACACATACGACAACACTTCGATTCCCATGACCTCCCGAGGACATTTTATGAAGCCGGTCACTATTAAGAACGATGTTTGGATTGGGGCCAATACAACAATTCTAGGTGGAGTAACTATCGGTAAGGGAGTAATCGTAGGGGCTGGAGCAGTGGTGACCAAAGATGTTCCCGATTACACTATTGTTGGAGGTGTACCAGCCAAAGAGATAGGTTTTCGTGGCAAACGAAAAGTAGTTAAACTGGCACAAACCAAAGCTTCATAAAATATATTACTCTTCGTATAACAGCTAAAAGGTGACTGGGAGAACTAGTTTCTCTAATTAAAGTAAGAATTATTTTAGGTCTGAAATAAAAATCGAAAAACGCTTTTTTCTGTAGTTTACTAAAGTCTTCTTGAGAAACATTTCTCATGTAATTACTTTCGGTTCTATAATAGGAAAGATTGTTTAAATGAGAAATATCAAGCTTCTTTTGATTTATCAGATAAGTCCACATTTCACTTCCCGGCAATGGACGAAATATACTAAAAGCAGCTTTTGTTAGGTCTAACGATTTCGCAAAAGAAATCGTTTGTAATATATCATTTTTGGATTCAGCTGGATATCCAAGAATAAACAAGCCTGTAATTTCAATCCCAACTTTACTAATTAGTTCAACTTGTTTTTTAATATAATTTTTATTCAAATTCTTTTTCATGTGCTTTAATATTCTATCCGAGCCCGATTCGATTCCCACTGCAACCGAGTAGCAGCCTGCTTTTTTCATTAGCCTGAGTGTTTCTTCGTCTATTCTGTCAAGGCGAATTCCATTTGAGCAATTCCAGGAAAAATCAAGCCTTTCTTTTATTTTTTCTTCGCAAAACTCTTTAACAAATTCTTTACTTAACGTAAAGTTGTCATCGAGTATATGAATTTCTTTTATTCCCCTCTGGTGAGTCAAGTACTTTACTTCTTTTAATACTTCCGGTAGGCTTTTCCTTCGAAAAGTGGATCCGTGAATTGACTTTGCAGCGCAAAAAGTGCATTGGAAAGGACAACTTCTTGAGGTTAAAATATAGGCGACCGGGAATCGACGAGCAAAACCGCCAATCGGGGCGTGGGGGTAAGTCTCAGGCTTTATTAAGTCCCAAGAGGGGAAACCCAGTTTGTCCAAATCCATCGGATACTCCGGTTTGTTTACTATTTCTTTGCTGTCTTTTTTCCAGACCAAACCAGGAATCTTTTTCAAATCAAGTGCTAGAGGAGTTTTCCTTTTTTCAAGTAGTTTAATTAAAACCGGAAAGCCTAATTCAGCTTCACCAACGAAAGCAAAGTCCAACAAATTTTGATAAAAATCAAAGCATTCTTTTGGCATGGCAGATGGATGAGGTCCTCCGATAACGGTGATAATTTTGCCGTTAGATTTTTTTACACTTTCCAGATATTCTTTTGTAACAACTAAATCAGAAGAAAAAACTGTCAACCCTACCAGATCTGGTTTTTCTTTAGCTAGAATTTTTGCAAAATCTTCTGGCAAAATTTTATCTTTTACGCAATCAAGAATTTTTACTTTATTATCTTTCCGTACAGAAGTTGCCAAATATCCCAACCCTAATGGAGGAACAACTGTGAGTGACTCTTTATTGAAAGGACGAACTAACAATATTTTCATCGCGTTATTTACCCATGAGACGGTATTCGCCAAATCTTTGGAGGAGAAATTTAACTTGACTAAGTTTTATGAATCTTATAAATCTAAAAAGAATTATTGGTCGTAGGTAAAACTGCTTAAAAGCTTTAGACTGTGCCTCCATAAGGTCTTTTTTCGTTAAACCTTCAGGCAACCATTCAGGCTCTTTATAGCTATTCTTTTTCCAGTTTGGTTTAAACTTTCCTTTTAGCGTATACCAAAGCTCCGATCCAGGAATGACGTCCAAAATCATGAATTGTCCGCGAGAAAGCTTCGAGTTTTTTGCGAAATTTATGCTCTCCATTATTGTTTCTTTGGTCTCTCCTGGCAGACCGAAAATGAAAAATCCTTGGCATTCAATTCCGACTTTATTTGCAACTTCAATCGCTTTATTGATTGTTTCAATACTTTCAAGTTTATGAATGTTGTTTAGAATTTTTGGGCTTGCAGACTCTATGCCAAATGCAACAAAATAACATCCTGCTTTTTTCATCAATTTTAGGATTTTCTCATCGACCTTATCTGCCCTTATACCATTTGGGCAAGCCCAACTAATATTTATTTTGTTTTTGATTATTTGATTGCAAAGCTGTTGGACATGTTCACGCTTCATCGTCAAATTGTCGTCTTCGAAGTGAACTTCTTTTATTCCAAAGTTTTCCACTAGATACTTTATTTCAGCTATTACATTGCTTATTGACCTAAACCGAATTTTACGGTCATAGAATTTTTGGCTGGCGCAAAAAGAACACATGTAGGGGCATCCTCGTGTCGTCATTATTATTCCGATTGGAAAATTTTTTGCTATTGCACCATGTGGAGCCTGCGGATAAGTTCTCGGATCAATTTGTTTCCAGTCGGGGAAAGGCAAATCGTCCAGGTTTTCAACAACCTTTGCTTTGGTAACAAATGGTTTTTTGCTTACATTTTTAAGTGAATAGACCCCAGATATATTCGTTCGCTTAAAATTGGATTTTAAAAGTTCAAGAAGTGCGATTTCTCCTTCACCACAAACTACGAAATCGGCCTTTGAATCTTTTAGTGTTTCGTAAGGTAAAAAGCTGGGGTGTACCCCTCCGATAATTACTTTGAGCCCATTTTTTTTAAGTGCTTTTGAAATTTTTACAACTTCGATATAAAAAGCTGTTAAGCAAGTTATTCCTACTGCGTCTGGTTTTTCAGCTAGTATTTTATTGATGGTGGAGGAGTAATCTAAATTTTCTTTTAAAGCGTCAATAATTTTTACTTCAATACCGTTTTTTTTTAGATATGATGAAAGATAACCAATTCCGAGTGGGGGAGTGATAATGTGACTTTTGTAGTTTGGTCTCACTAATACTATTTTCATTTTCAGCTATTATACTATCTTTTTAAAATTGGATAAGATATATTTGTTTGGTATAGTATACCAATGAAAAAAAATAATTCAACAGACGGATTTGGATACGATTTAGATGAAGCTTTGAAAAAGGGAAATTTTATTGAGAAATTTTTTCATAAGTGTAGAATATCTCCGTGGTTAAATAAAATTGATTACAATGGCAAAAAAGTTTTGGATGTTGGATGTAATACCGGAATTCTCCTAATTCCACTTTTAGAAAAAGGAGTTGATGCAATTGGTGTGGATATTTCTAAAAGCGACATCAGAAAAGCTCAAAAAAAACTCCAGGCAAAAGGTTTTTCTTCAAGTTTAGTATTAATTGCTGATGCAAAAAAACTGCCATTCAAGAATGATTCTTTTGACATTGTTTTGTTGTCTGACATTCTAGAACATGTTTCAGAGCCTGAACTGGTTGCCAAAGAAACTTGTCGAGTTGTCAAACAAAATGGCAACATTTATGCAACCGTTCCAAACGAAATGCATCCAGTAGTTAAATTTGAATGGTTGAGAAAAGCCTTGAGCGGTAGAGAGACAGTTGAGGAACATCCAGACGAGCCATACAACTTGAACAAATTAATCAATCTTTTCCCAAATGTATTAGTGGAGAAAAGTGGATTTGCGGGATTTTGGGTACAAATATTTTGTAAATTTAAGAAGATTTAAGGATGGTATTACAAACTTTTTTACCCAACTCCACTGCATAGTTAGTTTGTCTATCCCAAGGGTAAACTTGCTGCATGTTTGCAAGATAAATATTTTTTAGAGGAGTTTTGATTGGCGGCGCGATTTTAGAGTAATTTAGACTAAAAACTGGTTGAGCAAAACTAGACTTAAATACCCACGACTTTTTTATCCAACTTTCATCAAATTCCGGGTTAATCTTTTTAAGATGGGATGAAAACTTCTTTATTAGTTCTTTTTCGTTGAACTTGAAGAAAGGGTGGTCGTCTGATAAATAATTAACTATATGTATTATGTAATCGCCCCCATATTTGCTTCTTGAAATAAAGTTGGTTTGTTCAACAATTCCTATAAATGGAAATTCTTTATCGTTGATATTAAGCCAGTACGTGTCGTCAGTTAAGAACTGTTTTTTCAGACTTAAAATTAAATTTACTGTTCCTCTACTCCTTAGTTTGTTTAATTGATTTGTGTAATCATGGGGCAATTCAGGTGTAATTTTAACAAAATCTTTTGCTGACAATGTACACACCACTTTATCGAAGTTTTCAAAGCGGCCATTGTTGGATGTTATAGTGATTTTGCTTTTATCTTTGGTTATCGATTTAACCTCAGTATTTAATACAAATTCAACCCTTTTTTTGTCAATTTTTTTCACGATTGCTTCTGTAAGAGCATCAAAACCCCCGACTGGATAACCGAAAACCCGACCTCTTTTTTTAATCCGCGACCAAAACCACGAAGCCGGAACTTCACTTGCCGACTCGCCGAATTTTGAGTTGAAAAGATGGTGCCAAATTACTTTCCATGATTCTTCTCCGGCAGTTTTGAGAATAAATTTTTCCGCAGTAATTTTTTCAAGTGATTTCCAGTCGTTTGCTATTTTAAGAAAGATTATTGTTAATCCAGTTCGTATTCTCGCTATGGTTGACATGTGGGGAAAAAGAATTAAGTCAAGTGCTGAATCAAAAGAGTAGATTTTTCCAGAATAAAAAACAGAAGTCTTGGGCCGTATGAAGTTAAGCTTGCAATTTACTTCTTTTGTTAATTCTAATATATCGGAATCTGTTGCAAAGATGTGGTGATAATATCTATCTAACGACCAATTCCAACCTTTTTCTTTAAAACCGGAAGCCAGTCCCCCCAACGCTTTTTCTTTTTCTAATAATGTGATTTCAACTTTTTTGTTTTTGGAAAGAAAGTAGGAAGCGGCAAGACCTGTGTATCCTCCACCAATTATTGCAATTTTCATACGCTAAATAATATCACAACAAAAGATATTTTGAAGAGTTATATTTGTTATTTGCTCGACGCTTGACGGCGAAATTTGGATTTTATAAGGCCCAGTTTCCAAAGATAATACCCCCAAGGTCCAACAATTGTCGAAAAATCAAGTCGTTTTAAATGGGAAATTGCACGTGAAGATAAATAAAGCGTTCTAATAATTAAATATATTGTTGGGTAAAAACGTTGTTTTTCGCTAATTGGTCTAATTTTTGTTAGTAATAAGTTAAGTATCGGTTGGGGAAGCCTAAACATTGCCAGATAATACAGGAGAATGTTATATAAAGACTTTTGTGTTTCTAGATAGGATGATGTAAATTGATGAATATTGAACGATGTATGGTTCTTGATATAGTCGTAAAGTCTTGTTTGAGGGAAAACTCTAAGAGAGAAGACTGTAAGGGTGAACGGTCTTTCTATTCTATTCAGTAATTTTAATGTTTCAACAAGGTCTTCTTTTGTCTCGATTTGATTGTCAGAGATAATATCGTATGCCGGAGGAATCATGTTGTATTTTTGGGCTGCTTTTCCTAAAATCGAGGTTGATTTTAATATACTGGAAATTGTTGTTGGACGATTATAAAAAGCAAGAGTATTTTTGCTTCCGGATTGAATACCCATTCGACCTCTGTTCATTCCAGCTTTAGCCAGCAATTCAATTTTTTCCTTACTTATAAGATTCGGATGAAGACCTACAACTGCAAAAGGCAAATTGATCCTTTTCTTATAATCTTTGCAAAAAGCTTTTATTTTATCTATCGGAATTGCTATGAAATTATCATCGATAAAGTAAACACTGGAAATAAATGGGTACAACTTAATTCCAACTTCAATTTCCCTAAGGATATGGTCAATAGACGAATATCTTAGTACTCTATAGCGTGCGTCCAGACTAATAAAAGCATCATTAGCGCAATAAATGCAAGAGAAAGGACAACCGATACTCCATATTGTTTTATATGCAAGCCCATTATAATCAAGATAATCTTTGTTGGTAAACTGTCGGAAAGAGCCTAAGCCAACATCGTAGATTTTGCAATCATGTCCCCAAAATGGATGAGGAAGTTGATCAAGTGTTTGGGGGTTATTAAGTTCTAAGTTTTTATTCCTTATTAATCCCTTTTTAGTTTTAAACCACATGCTTGGTGTTTTGAGATAAGACTTTTTCGAGCTGAACGCTTTGTAGAACATTTGAAAAGGAGCTTCGCCTTCCCAGGTGCAAATGGAGTCAGCAAATTTAATTGCTTCTTCGGAATGGAGTATGCAATGGGTACCTCCCCAGAGAATAAATACTTTTGGGTTTATTCGCCTGATTGCAGTCGCAACTTTTTCTACATATTCCGCAGAGGGTGTCATGGAAGAAAAACAAACAATGTCAGCACTAGACAATTCTTTAGCAATAGTGCGATAGTCTTTATTGCTCAAGCTTTTATGCAAGGAAGGAAATATTTGATTGGCGAAAGAATATAGATTTCCCGGAGTAATGAAATATATTTCCGATGCGGGATTAAGTTTCCTTGCAACTGATGCTACACGCCGAAAGCCCAGAGCTGTTACCCCTTCTTCAATTGAAACCATTTTGACTTTTGGTAGCTTCATCGCGGCTATATTTTAACACAGGAATTTTATTTATTGCCTTGAAATGCTAGACTAGAAGCTGAAATGATTAAGAAACTCAAGAAAATGGATAGATGTACAGGTCTCCTTGTGGTTATTCTCGTGATCGCCGTAATGCTTCGTTTTATAGGGACAAAACCTGGTTACCATCCCAACCACAGCGATGAAACCACTATTTATTCCACTGCATTAGATTTTATAAAGCACAAAAATTTTGAGCCATACCGATATGAATACCCTGCTTTAACAAATCTAGTTAACTATGCAGCGTATAAGGCTGTTTTTATTCCATTAGGATGGTTGAATTTTTATTTTACGAACGCAGGCAAAATTATTGACGGCCAAATTCATGTTCCATTGGGCAAAGATGTACGCAACAAGGTGTTTCAGCTAGAAATATTGGGAGCTCAGGACGTGAATATTCTTATGTGGTCTCGTTGGGTTACTGCACTTTTTGGTGTTGGCGTGGTTTGGGCTTCTTATTTGGTTGGTAGTAAACTTTTTAATAAGCATGTCGGGTTACTTTCTGCCTTTCTTGTTTGTATCAATTATAGACAAGTTTTAAATAGCCATTTGGGACTTCCAGATATTTATAACGCATTTTTCTTTTTGCTCTCTTTTTGGGCAGTATTACATCTTCGTGAAAAAATAAATTTAAAAAGATCTCTTTTGTGTGGTGTTATTCTAGGATTACATCTGTCTACAAAATATCAGTTTTTCCCTTTTTTAGCCCTTTTTCTCGTTTATCTTGAAAAATCATGGCAACATCCAAGTTTAAAAGCTAAAATAACTTTTCTTTTCAATCGTTACTTCATTATTATTCCTTTTGTAAGTTTTTTTGTTTTTTTACTTTTAAATCCTTATTTGTTTATAAATTTGGAAACTGCACTTTCCCAATTGGCATACGCATCATTAAAGTACGGGAAGGGTAGTATGAAGCTGTTGATTTATCCATATTCTTACCTTTTTAAAATTGGTATAGGGAATGTCACCTCAATTGTAATTATTGTCGGAATGTTGCTCAGTCTTATTAAAGACAGTAGGAAAGCGTTACTACTTTTATCAATGGTTATACCTTATTTCTTTTTTTTCACTTTCTATACCAGCGGTGGATTTTATACAAGAAACTTTGTTTCAGTAATACCTTTACTTTTAATATTTGCAGGATATGCGATTTTTCAAGTTGCGAATTTTAAACCGAGATTTTTTTTCATTTTCTTAGCTCTTTTAATTTTTTCCTTGTCCTCTTTTGAAAATTTGAAAAATTCTGTAATCGCAGTGGAAGCTTATACTCATCCGTGGAATAGAGTTGTCTTGAAAGATTGGATTTCTATGAATATACCTGAGGGAAAAAAGATAGCAGCACATTCATCTGTTGCTATTCCAGACGAAAGAAATCAACGACTCCCATACGACATATACCCTGCGTTTTCGCCCGATGAGTTTGAAGAGTTAGGTGCTGATTATGCAGTCACAAGCTTTGACTGGGCGACGGTTGATTTTTATGGGTGGATGAGACAAACAAATTCTTTGCAACCTTGGAATAGGCCTACTGCAATTTTAGAGAAAACTTTTAACGCAATGGCAGTAAAAGAACTAACGCCGTTTGTTGTTTACAACCTAATAAAGCCTTGGCAGGCACCAGAGTTAAATTTTATGGTTGCAAGAATACCGAGATTTGAAACAGTTGTGAAAAAACTTAAAAAAGATTATAACTTTCAGGACGGTCCAGGTGGTTGGACAAAAGAAGGAGAGGTGGTGAAAGATGATCCCCAGCTGAAATGGGAAGGTCAAAGCTTGATAATTGGAGATGGAGGGTCGGCTTCTCTCGTTCTTCGATGGGAATCTGAATCTATTAACACCATTGGTTGGAATGGATTCGAAATCGATTACGAGATTAAAACGGATGCTGCAAACCTGGCTAGTTTAGAGAGGAGAGAGGGGTTTATTTTTGTAGCAACCTATGCTAATTTGGAGGATGCCAAATTTGACAGGAATAGGCTTTCAGTAAGAATGGGCGCAAGAAATAATGAATTTAATAAGTGGGTTCAGAAAAAATTGATAGGCGTATTTCCGGCGGACGCGAAGTTTTTAAGAATTGGGTTTCAAGCATACAATTCAGCAATAGGTGCAGTAAGCTTAAAAAATGTAAAAGTTTATGACGCACTTATCAAAACTGGCAATGTCGATGGGGTAAAGCAAATTGAAATTGATGATAATATACTTTTTCCTGTAAGCCATGGAAATCTATAAAAAATGAAAAACAAGAAGAAAAAAGTGTCGATAATCGGTGCAGGACCTGCAGGGCTTGCAGTAGCCTTTGAATTTTATAGACAGAAGAAACTTGATGAATTTGAGATTGAAATATATGAAACCGATTCACAGGTTGGAGGTATTGCCAAGACTCTATATTATAAAGGTTATAGGTTTGATCTGGGTGGGCATAGATTTTACACGAAGTTTAGCGAAATAAACGATTTCTACAAGGAGTTTTTAGGCTCAGACATGTTAGTTCGAAAACGGCTTTCTAGGATTTTTTTCGAGAATAAGTTTTTTAACTATCCTCTTTCCGTGACAAACGTTTTTAAAAACTTAGGGATTATTAGGTCGCTGAAGTTAGGATTAAGTTGGTTATATAGAAGGTTATTTCGATATAAAGAGGAGAAGACTTTTGACAAATGGGTTTCCAATAGATTTGGAGACAAACTGTTTAATATCTTTTTCAAGGCTTACACAGAGAAACTTTGGGGTATTCCCACAAACGAACTTTCTGCCGATTGGGCAGCACAAAGAATTCAAAATTTTGATTTTGTGAAAGCTGTTATAAGTGCTTTTTTGGGGAATAGGACAGGCTCTGTCAGAACAATAATTGACAAATTTTATTATCCAAAATATGGTCCTGGAATGCTTTATGAAAGAATCAATGACGTTCTGGAAAAAGAGGGCGTAAAAATATACTTAAATACAGAAGTTGTTGATGTATGTTGCAAAAACGGAAAAATTAATTCCATTAAAATAAAAAATAAGCAGGTCGGAACAATATCTTCAAAGAACACTGATTTATTGGTTTCTACCATGCCTTTCAATAATTTGGTAAGTTTATTAAAGCCACCTGCTCAGCTTCAGGGGATTATAGATCAACTTAGATTTAGAAATTTTCTTACTGTTAATTTGATAATTAAATCTAATCCGTTTCCCGATAATTGGATATATATCCACGATAAAACTGTCAAAGCTTTAAGGATACAAAATTTTCGTAATTGGAGTCCTTATATGGTTAAAAGTGGAACAAAAAATACCCCAATTGGTATGGAATATTTTGCGTATGAAGGAGATACGCTGTGGCAAATGGATGATCGTGATTTGCTTACGCTAGCAAAAAAGGAATTGGAGGCAATTGGATTAGCAAAAAAGGAAGGCGTATTAGACGGATTTGTCTGTAGAGTCAAAAATGCGTATCCTGTCTATAACTTTAATTATAGGACAGCTATCATCAAGGCAAAGAAGTATTTAGAAAAATTTGACAATTTGTACCTTTGTGGCCGGGGAGGCCTATTCAGGTACAACAATATGGACCATTCAATTTTAACAGGTTTTTACGTTGCGAGAAATATTATTTCAGGAGAGAAAAAATTGGATGTGTGGTCAGTTAATGAGGAAGAAAACTATTTAGAAAAAACATAGTGATAAGAAAAAATAAAAACATAGTTATTAGTTTTCTTGTACTTTTTTTGTTTCTTGTTTTTTCGTACGGTCAAACGCTCAAAATGAATTTTTGGCGTGATGATTATACGATGTTGTTTAAACTGCAACACCCTTTAGAAAAAGCTTCTCACTTTGGAGACAATGGACTAATTGGGTCCGGACCATATAAATTTATTTTGCTTCCCCACGCGGTATTTTTCCAGGTTTTTAAGCTTAATCCCACAGGATATTTCATCGTTGGTTTTATGTTGTATGCTCTTGCCTCGTGCGCAATTTATCTTTTCGTTAATGCATTACTTAACAACAAAAAAGCTGCCTTTTTTGCATCTTTGTTTTTTGCTGCCGGATATATTGCCTCAGACGGACTTTATCGAATTATTAATTCTTGGCAAAACAGTGATGGCCAAATCTTGGCCTTGCTATCTTTTGCGGCATTTGTTAGATTTCTTCAAAAGAAAAACTTCGTATTCTACATTGCCGCGATTGGACTTTATTTTGCTTCGATAGAATTTGTTTTTGTTCGATCTCACAGTCTCATAATAATAATATTTGCATTGGATTTTCTCTTCGGGTTGCTTCCAAATTTCAAAAAAGAGCTTCCGGCTTTTTTTCTAAGACAGATACCTTTTTGGATACTTTTTAAATTTTGGTATTTGGCTAGTGGCGGTATTGGAGGGCCTGGATTAAGTGAAAAACTAGCATCGATCTTTGTTCAACGGAAGTTTGGTGAGTTGACACCCGTTTTTGCCAATATTGGAAATGTCCTGATTCCTGATCGGTTACAAGTAGGTGTAATTTCAAATATCACCAAATTGCTATTAAAAAACGAACCACTTGGAAGTCAAATATTTTGGTTAAACATATTTGTTTTTTTGGGTTTTGTCCTAATTACACTAATTTTTACGAAGTTTCTTAAATTTCCTTTAAAAAACTTTTTATTTGCTTTGGTTCTTTTTCTTTCTGTACTAGTATTAAACTCGCAGTTTGCCGTGAGTAATTATTATTGGTACAGAGATGTCCAAACAATTATAGCTGGAATGATTGGGATGTCGTCTTTTGTTTTGTCTTTATTTATCTTTATATCTTTGTGGAATAAAAACAGAAAAGCGGGAACTGCAGTTATGTTGGGTTGGATAATGGTTTCGTCTCAGATTTTTGGCTATTATATTTTATATAGCGATGCAGTTTTAGAGACTACTCATAGATATTTGTCCAATGCATTTTTGGGGTATTGTTTGTTGATGGCAGGGATGGCCTCGGTATTTATAGGAGTAGGATCGAAATTGGGACAGAAGGCTTTTGGCTATATTGGTTTAGCGATCCTTTCGGCTTTACTATTAATAAACCTAAAACTTAATGTTGAACATCAATCAAGATTTGTAAACGAAATAAGTATTCCGTCAAGTAAATTTTATAATGATTTGAAAACAAATGTTCCGTACTTTGAAAAAGGATCATTATTTTACTTTGATATTCAGGATAACGGCTTCTACCAACACCAATTTGATGAATTTTTCTCTGTTGGTTCGATGCCCAATTCAACGGCAATCGCAGTTTATTACGGTGTAGACAGATATGATTTCTTTCTTACAAGTAATTACAATGAGGTTTTATCAAAAATTGCCGATAACGAGCTAAAACCCGAGCAGATTTATTCGTTCTATTACGGATCCAATGGACTTATAAATACAACGGATGATTTTAGAAATCTTTTACTTGCGGGAGGAAAAAAAGAAGAGAAAGTATTGTTTCCTGAAAAATTTGAAGGTGAAGCAACAGTTCTACAAAAGCACAGTTCTCTAACTCCAATCTTTCTTCAAATGGACATTTACCCCATTCCCCTTTATGATAAATTAGCAGATAACAAGAAGGCTTCTTTTCCAAAATATTCTTTTTCAGAAAAGTTGGACTTAATTAATTTTCTAAAGAGCAAGAAAGTTTATTACGAACGGTCCAAAGCTACTGCCCTTTCCGATTGGCAATACCAAAAAACAGAAAATATCTTAGACAACGACTCTAGTACTTCATGGAGAGGCGATAGAATATATTGGCACGACAACCGTAGAGAAGCAGTTATTGTCGACTTAGGGGCAAATAAGGAAATTTCAAGGGTTGTTTGGGTAAATTTGAATCATTATTTAACACCTATCTCTTATGATATTGAAACATCGCCAGACGAAAAAACATGGACTACTGTTAAAAGAGTTGAGAATGCGCAAGAAAGGAAAGATGGTGAAATGGTAATCGAAGAGTTTTCTCCAATTCAAGCGCGATACGTGAGAATGAATATCTTAGAAACTGTAACAGATGATTCGCCAGCCATTGCTGAGATTGAGGTGGTGGAGAGCAAGTATTCAAAAGTAGATATTGCAGCAGTCGACAATTTTCTCAAGGAACCTTTTGCAGGAACTATTGACAAGAATGAGCTAGTGGCCATATACGACGCGCTTATACCACTTGCTCAAATAACAGTTTCAGTGGACACCGACAAGGGAAATTTGGCAAACGCAGTAAATATTCCAGTGAGTATAGGAAAAAGAGGAACTTATCAAGGAGTAATTCCAGCGTATGGAACAACGATTGAAAGTATAACTTTGCAGATTAAAAATCTTCCCACGTTGATTAATCTGTACAGCATAAGTGCCAGGAATATGAGCTTTTCTCAGTTGCGAAAAGATGGCAGAATAAAAATATTTGACGAAAATTAGCGGCACTCATGAGTATAAAAATAATTAGAAGCAACATCTTGTTTAGTTTATTCTTCTCGTTGCTTTTTTTTCTAGCATCTTTTTATACAATAAAAGATTATGGAATTTCTTGGGACGAAACAATCCACTTTTCCCGAGGTCAGGCCTACGTCTACTATTTTTTAACAGGACAAACCAACTATAACGATTTATCTAATGCGAACTTGCAAGGAAGCATGGGAAAACCAGAAAACTATTCTGTTCCTCGTAGGAGCTTTTATCAATTAGATGATTTTCACAATGGCGAGTATTACCTTAGTCAAGACATCGGCCATCCTCCTCTAAATGATAATTTGGCTGCGCTGAGCAACAATATTTTTTTTCAGAGACTGGGAATTTTAGGAGATATAGAGTCCCATCACCTGTTCAATATTTTGGCATCCAGTCTGCTGGTTTTTGTTGTTGTTTTCTTTGCCTCTGAAACAATAGGCATATTTGCAGGCATTGTAGCGGGATTGTCTCTCGTTCTTTATCCTTTGTTCTGGGCGGAATCCCATTTTAATATTAAAGATCCACCCGAGGCTGCCTTTTTTGCAGCAACAATTTGGGCGTTTTACAAATCAACCCAAAGTTATAGCAAACGATGGGTGCTGCTGTCATTTACCTTCTTTACATTAGCCGTGGGAACTAAATTTAACGCTTTATTTATTCCGCTAGTGGTTGGAGGTTATTTACTCTTTTGGAATAAGTTTGACTTGATAAATATATATAAAAAGTTTTTGGTAATCCCCAAAGGCTATTTGGTAACTGCAGCCATTGGCTTGATGTTGTCTTTTGTAATTTTTGTAGGTGCGTGGCCTTACTTGTGGCAAGATTTTCCAACAAACTTATTCAAGATCTTTGGTTATTATAAAGATATCGGGACAGTAACAAAATATCAGCCTGATAATTTTTTTATTTTTGGTTTTAACTTATTTCCTGCCCTTTGGATAATTTATACTACTCCGCCAATATTGCTATTTTTAACAATTATTGGATTAATTACTTCATTTGTTAAGCGCACTAGCTTTAAAGGTGTCCTGGTATTGTGGGCTATTTGGTTTTTGACTCCTATACTTAGAGTTACTATTCCTGGAACTTCAATATACGGCGGTGACCGCCAAATTTTGGAGTTTTTGCCGGCGATGTCTTTGCTAGGAGGACTTGGTGCATGGCAAATTGCCAGGTGGGTTAAAGGGAAATTTAATAATATTATGATTACCAGGTTGTCGATGGTATTTATTTTGCTGCTTTTCTTGTGGCCACTATACCTGCTTGTAAAAATGCATCCTAACCAAAATGTTTACTTTAACTCGTTAATTGGCGGATTAAAGGGCGCCCAGGAAAATAATTTTCCCTCATGGGGAAATAGCTTCGGCAATGCATATTACCAAGGAATCAAGTGGATAAATGAAAATGTTGAATATGGCAGTAAATTGTCGTTAATCCAAGGCACAAGATTAAATTTGCCTCCAATCTTGATAAGAAAAGACATAGATTTCAGCGGAATGAATTGGAGCGGGATAGAACGAAGGGGTGAATATTTAATAGATTTGACCTTTAATGATACGACTCGTGAATTTCATTATGCGTGGAATTACATGGATAGTTTTCTTATTCCTGTTTATGAGGTAAAAGTTGATGGAGTTCCAATATTAAAGATCTGGAAAAATGATTTAGAACATACAAAAGAATCGATGAAAAAAAGTGAAGTAGAATTTACGGGTCTTGTGAAAACAATAAAGGAAGGTAGTCAAATAACACTGGATTTGGGGAGCACTGTATCACTTAGCCGATTATATTTATATTTTGAATCTTTATCAGGATGTACAGACCCTAAAGCTAGTTATGTTGAATTATCAATGGATCAATCAAAATGGATAAGAGAAAAAGATCCAATACCATTTCGTCAAGTGGAGCAGCGGGAAAATATTGACAAAAACTCAATTGAATATGTTGTTGCTGGGAAGAACGCAAGATATATAAAATTTGTTTTTGACAATACAAATTCATGTCCTTTAAATTACAAGTCTTCTAATGTTCTTGTTCTTGAGTAATGTATAATACTTCATATGAAAGTTCTCTTAATTAATCCCGGTCAATACGTTCCAGTAAAGATAAATTACCCGTTGAATGCTTTTCAGCCATTGGGCATTGGTTACATGGCGAATGTGCTTTTGAAAAATGGCTACAAGGTAAATATTCTTGATGTTTTAGCAGAAGGTAACGATCAGGAAGAAATTGTTGAGGAGGGTAAATATCGTTACGTGGGTTTGCCTCAAGAGGAAATAAAAAAAAGAATAAAAATAATTGCCCCTGATATTGTTGGAGTTACAATGCCGTTTACTGCGCAATCTAAAGCGGGGCATGAGATGGCTCGGCTTGTTAAAGAAATAAATCCAAAGATTAAAGTGGTAGTTGGAGGTTCTTACCCGACAGCTTATGCAGATACGATTTTGCAGGATAAAAATATTGACTTTGCTGTTAGAGGTGAAGGGGAGTTAACTTTATTGGAATTAGTAAAGGAAATCGAGGGAAAAAGAAACAAGTTTTCAAAAATAAACAAAGTTTGTTGCTCCGCAATAAAAGGGCTAGTTTTTAAAAAAGATGGCAAAACAATTATTAACCTCACAAGGCCTCCTCTCGCGAATTTGGATGATTATTCTGTCGCTTGGGGACTTTTTCCTATGGATAAATATTTTGAAGCTGCGCAAAACGTCAGAGCCTCGAGAAGCATTTCAACATATGGTAAAAGGTGGGCAACAATTTATACCAGCCGGGGTTGTCCATTTACCTGTTCTTTTTGTGCGGGATATTTAGTAATGAGCAGAATGTGGAGACCTCGAAGTGTGGATAATGTTATTTCGGAAATGGAATATCTAATTGATAAATATAAGATTCAACATTTTGATGTTGAGGATGATAATTTTACATTAAAAAAAGACCGAGCAAAGGAAATTTGCGACAAGATAATTGATAAGGGTTGGAAAATTGAGTGGAGTACTCCCAATGGAATACGAGCAGATACGGTTGATGAAGAATTGATAAAGAAAATGAAGCAATCCGGGTGTGTTAGAACAATCGTGGCTCCTGAATCCGGAAGTCAGTGGGTTGTAGATAACCTAATGCACAAAAGATTGAATCTTAATAAAGTTAAACAAGTTGTTGTGTGGTGTACGAAGTATAAACTTTCTGTTGATGCATTTTTCTTAATTGGCATGCCGGGAGAAAAAGAGCGCCACATTGAAAAAACGATAAAATACGCCCAGGAACTGAGACGTTTAGGAGTTAATGACTGTGGTTTCGGAGTGTTAATGCCCCACAAGGGGACGGAAGCGCACCAAACAGCAGTTGACAATGGTTGGTTGAAAGATTCAGAATCTGACGTCTTGGTGAAGGGATTAATTACGGGTGAACCCATGATCGAAACTCCCCACCTTTCCATTCAAGACGTAAAAAGGTTGTTTAAGAAAGCTAGAAAAGTTAATCCTACTATTCCTTATTCTCAGTTACGTTTGGCTTTTCTTATTTTAACCCGTTCACCCAAAAGATTTATCAAATTAAGTATTTCATATTTAATAAAACAACTTGGTTTCTCGGAAGGTATACTAGGTACTTAACTTCGTTTTACTTGGTAATTTTTCAGTTTAGAAACAAATAAACTCCATGAGCCTTTCATGAATCCTAAACCATGAAGAAAATGCTGGAGTAGAATTAGAGGCGGAACAATAAAAAAGTAAACGGGATTTTTATAGGTTTGATAAGCAGAGAGCCCAGCGGTAAAAAGCAATAAAAAGTATATTAGTAAGAATACCCCCAAAATTTTTATAAATATTATTGATAAAAACGATAGTATGATTAAAAACAGTCCAGTTAGCAACATTACCGCAGGCAGATAATAAATAAGTTCGCGATATTGAGGATAACGTCTAATAATTTCTACTCGCGCTCTACCTCTTTTGAAAATGTATGGAACAAATCTTTTTATGCTATTTCTTGGTCTATGCCAGACAAAAGCATCTGAAACGTAATCTAATTTATAACCTGCTTTTTCAATCCGGTGATTAAAGTCTGTGTCTTCGCCTGGGGCTAAAGTTTCGTCAAAAAGGCCAATTTTTTTAACGACATCTCGCTTGAATGCCATATTGCATCCGGGAGGATAAGCATTCCCTAGCTTTATTTTTATGAACCTTCCATGAATGCCTCCGGAGCCGATAAAGCTGGAGAAAGCGAAATCGATACTTTTTGCTAGAACATTTTCGTTTCTTATGGCTCTGTCTGGTCCACCGACTGCTCCGATTTTTGGATCATTCAGTGGTTCTATCAATTTTTTTAACCAAGCCTTTTCAAAAAGACAGTCATCATCTGTTGAAACAATAACCTCTCCTCGAGATTTATTGATTGCGATATTTTTAGCATGAGATATGCCCTTTCTTTTCTCGTTAAAATACTTTAAATCGTAATTAATTTTCTCTTTGATGGCGTTTACAGCTTTTTCTGTGCCGTCGGAACTACCGTCATTAACAACGACAACCTCAAACAAGTTTTTCGGGTAATCAATATTGTTTAAAGACAAAAGAGCTTCAACAAGAACAGCCTTTCTATTGAAAGTTGGAATCATTATTGAGACAGAAGGTAATTTTTTCATTTTATCAGAAGCAACTTAAATTCATTAATTCCTGCCCTGATCTTGTTCCAAAGTTCATTGGGAGATTTTATGTTTATAATGTTTCTTAAGATATATTCTGGTGAAAAATAATGTCTAAAAATAAACCCCTTCACTGCCTTTACCAGATCTTTATCTGACAGGTGAGGATAAGAAATTAAACTCTGTGCAGACGAATCAACCGGTCGGTATTCGTCGACTGTCATCCACCCTTTTTCTTTTGCAAGTTTAGCATAGTCTGTGCCAGGAAATGGAGTAATGACATTTACGTGGACGATATCGACTTTAAGTTTTTCAACTTCATTTATAGTTTGCGCGATAGTTTCTTTTGTCTCTATGGGGCAACTGCCTAAAATGATGTTAATTTCCGGCTTAATTCCAGCTTTTTTGCACCAGTTTATCGCTCGAGCGATCGTTTCAACTTTTAAATCTTTTCTAATATAGTCCAAAATAGGTTGATGAAAAGATTCGACTCCGAAGGCAATATGCTTAATACCTGCATCCGCCATCATTTTTACCAATAGGAAATCTGTAATACGATCACACCGAGCAAGAACAGAAATCTCCATATTTAGTTTTTTTATTCCATTTAGAATTTTTTCCGTCCGTTTTCTGTCCCACAAAAATTGATCGTCAACTATTGAAACAGAACGAAATCCTTGTTCGTACAAAACCTTAAATTCTTCTATAACCTTTTCGGCTGATCGAGTTCTTACGGGAGGTTTAATTTTGTGTAAATTTTTCCACTCTATTTCTCGAGCAAAGCTTAAAGAGTTTGGAAAACAAAACAAACAACGGTTGCTACAACCTCTTGAGGTGAGCATTGTAGTTGAGGGGAATTTCGAAAAACGTGCATTTGGGTAATCGAATGTTTTTTTAAGAAGTATTCTGTCGGGAATAGGCAGCTTATCAATGTTTTCAATATATTTCCTTGGAGAATTATGAATGATTTTTCCGTTTTTTCTCCAACTGATCCCGCTGATGTTTTTTAAATTTGGTCCTTCTTTTTCCAGTTCTTTTGTTAGTTCTGCAATAGTTTCCTCGGGCTCACCCCTTATAACAATGTTGCTGTCTAATATCAAGTACTTATCAATGAACCAAACAGGATCGTTCCCTAAGAAAATTGACCACTTCTTCCCTAGTTTTTTTCTAATTTCTCCACTTGCCCAAAGGTCAGTATCGCGGCTTAAGAAGACTGAGTAAAATACAAAAACGTCACCTCCACGGCGTAAGGCATCGATTAAAGATATTTTTTCCACCACGCAGTCTGTAATTTCTACCTCGAATCCTAAATTTTTAAGAACGGTTGCAGGCTCAATAATAAAAACATTATGCTGTGCAAAAAAACCATAGTTGCACCCGAATATTCTATCTAAAACTTCTTGTTTACCTTTCTCAGCGTTTGAAGGAATGATAAAATGGATTTTCATACAAATTCAACAAAGATATAATACCATTCAGTTTAATCTCTTTGCAATTATTCATGAGTTGTCGCAATATTCATTAAATTATGTTATTGTTCTGTTGTGATAATTCAAAATCTTGATCGTGCCTATCGTTTGATGAAAAGAGCACCAATTAGAGGAGACTTCGTAGAGTTCGGAGTATTTAGAGGCGGTAGCCTAATACAGACGATGAAAATGCTAAAATTTAAGGATGCGAAATATTATGGATTCGATTCTTTTGAAGGTCTTCCTCCTACAAAAGTTCCTCTTAAGGGCAATCTAAAACAGGAATTTTTCGAGAAAAATTTTTCTAATACAAGTTTGGAATATGTAAAGGAAAAACTTAGAAGTAAGGGATTAAATGCTGTTTTGGTCAAGGGATATTTTAACAAACTAAAGCCGTTATCTTCATATGGTATAAAAAAAATTCGTTTTGCATATATTGACGCAGATATTTATGAAGGGTACCGAGACGCCTTAAGTCTTATTACGCCATATTTGCAGGTAGGAACTGTAATGCTTTTTGATGAATTTATTGCTCCTTCTGATTATCGCTACCAAGGAATAAGAGAACATGGAACGCGCGCAATTAGAGAATGGGAGCGGAAAACGGGATTAAATTTACACATAATTCGCTTTAAGTGGTCCACTGCGCTTTGTGTGATTGTGGACGAAAATTACTTAAAAAAACATGGTGCTTTTATTGAATCATTAAGGTCAGATAATATTGTTCAATCGTTAACGGATGCGACGTACCAGTTTTTACACAAAATTCGCGTTTTCTGATTGTTAATAATCGTTCCTTCTAGCTTCCAAAAGCTTCTGTTGCGCTTTCCAAAAACTAGTGCAAAATTAATTTGGTAATGTATAATACGATCAAGAACAATAGATATGAGTAGAGAAATATTTGTTGGTGGAAAAGAAAAAGGATTGCTTGCGTTAGAGCAGCTGATTGCGTTAGATGCGAACGTTGTGCATGCATACATACTAAAAGAGGATGACCACGAGCCTGATAAGTTTTCTCCTCAAATAATGGCTCTCAGCGAAAAGCACAAAATACCTTTTACGCTAACCAAATCAATTAAGAATGAGTTTGAAACTATTAATGCTCTAAAGCCTGATTTAATAGTAGTATATCAATGGAGATCTTTAATACCCAACAGCATTTTAAATGTTCCAAAGTTTGGTTGTATTTGTGTGCACGAGGCGCTCTTGCCGAAATATCGTGGTTTTGCTCCTGTTAATTGGGTGGTAATAAATGGAGAACCCACAACTGGAGTAACGCTATTTTATTTAAATGAAGGAATAGATTCGGGAGACATAATTGCTCAAAGAAAAATCAAAATAGGTAAAGACGAAACTGCTTACGAGGTGTACCAAAAGGCTGTAGACATATCAATTTCGCTATTAAAAGAGTATCACGATGATATTTTGCAAGGTAAAGCTCCTCGAGTGAAACAGCATGAAACGAGAGCAACTTATGGTTGTCCTAGAACTCCCGAAGATGGGAAAGTAAACTGGGGAAGCGGTAACGTTAGTATTCATAATTTAGTGAGAGGTCTTTCCTACCCTTACCCAGGAGCCTTCTGTTATTATAAAGGCGAAAAAATTATAATTCAAAAGTCTTCTATTCTTGCGCAAAAAAAGTGGGTTGGAAATGTTCCTGGCAGAATAATGGGAAGATTTCCAAATGGTTCAGTCGAGGTTCTTTGCGGAGCTGGCTCGATACATATTTCCGAGATAGAAGTCGGTGGTGAGAGATTACAGCCCGTTGATTTATGGAAATCGATTAAAGAAAAATTAGAATGAAAAATAAGGAGAAAAGGAAAACTATATTTATCGCAGGAGCAGGTGGTTACATTGGTTCAAAGATGGTTTATAAATTTTTGGAAAGAGGGTATGAAGTCATTGCTTTAGATAGATATTTTTTTGGAGAAGTTTTTTCTGATCTTGTGAAAAATAAAAAACTTAGAATCATAAAGGATGACATACGATTTTTTGATGAAAACCTTTTAAATAATGTGGAAGTGGTGATAAACGTTGCCGCCATTTCTAACGATCCTGCCTCGGAACTTGATCCTGGTATTACGCAATCAATCAACTATGTTGGAGCAGTAAGACTAGCAAAAATTTCAAAAAAGATGGGAGTTTCCAGATATATACTTTCCTCATCTTGCAGTGTATATGGTGCGGGCAAGGGAGTGCTAACTGAGGAGTCCCAACTTGCGCCAATTTCTGAATACGCTAAATCAAAAATTAATGCTGAGCGTGATATTTTAGGTCTAAGCGATAGTAATTTTTGTGTAACCATTCTCCGTTTAGCTACGGTGTACGGATTATCAAGATTGAGGATGAGATTCGATCTGATTGTGAACTTAATGACTCTTCACGCATGGAAAAACAAAAAGGTTTTTATAATGGGAGGAGGAAATCAATGGAGGCCGGTTGTACATATTGACGATGTTGTTCGTGCCTTTGAAACTGTAATAGAGGAGATCGACCCTGCCAAAATAAATTCTCAAATATTCAATATCGGTTCTAATGACCAAAATTATCAAGTTTATCAAGTGGCCAGTATTGTCAAAAAATATTTTTCAGAACTTGAAATTGAAGTAGTCCCAGAAGACCCTGATCCAAGAGATTACAATGTTAATTTTGACAAGGTAGCAAGAACTTTGGGTTATAAAGTTACAAAAAATGTGGAAGATGGTATTCTAGAAATTAAAGAGGCTTTGGAGGACGGTTTGGTTGTTGACAACCTAAGGACGATTACTTTCAAACATTATGAATATCTAATTGAGGCTGATAAAGTTCTATCTTCCGTGAAACTTTCAGGACGATTATTTTAATTCCATGAAAAGAAAAATAGAGTTTTATAAACACAATCTTTCCGAAAAGGATAAAAAGGAGTGCCTAAGAGTACTTAGCTCCCTGTTTTTGACAACTGGCGAGGAAGCAAAATTGTTTGAAAAGAAATTTTCTGAGTATTTGGGAGTTAATCACGTTGTAGGAGTAACTTCATGTACGGACGCTTTATTTCTTGCGTTAAAATGTATTAATTTGCAAAAGGACGACGAGGTGATTACTACGCCTCTCTCTTTTATATCCTCGTCAAACGCAATTGAATATTGCGGTGCAAAGCCAGTTTTTGTTGATGTTGAGGAGCATACTGGAAATATAAACGCTGATTTAATTGAAGGTGCAATAACTAAAAAGACAAAAGCGTTATTAGTTGTGCATCTTTATGGGCAGATGTGTGACATGGGAAAAATTAGGAAAATAGCTGACAAACACAGGTTAAAGGTAATTGAAGACTGCGCACATTGTATTGAAGGTATTAGGGATGGGATAAAACCTGGACAGTTGGGAGACATTGCCTGTTTTAGCTTTTATGCTACCAAGAATATTACATCAGGAGAAGGTGGGGCGGTAGCTACAAACAACGAAGAATATTATAATTGGTTGTTTAAAGCCAGGCTTCACGGAATGAGTAAAAATGCTCTTGATCGATATACAAAAAAATATGAGCATTACGATATGGAATTTCTTGGGTATAAGTGCAACATGAACAATATTCAAGCTTCTTTACTGATAAATCAATTAGATCGAATAGAAAAGTTCTTGGCAAAAAAAGAAAAAATTGCCAAGATCTATGATCAGAGATTTATTCTTAATCCTGGGTTGAAAATATTTACAGCTTTACCACGAACCAAACACGCAAGATATATTTACACAATTTTAGTCGATCCGAAAAAGAGAGATGACTATTTGAAAGACTTGCAAGAGAGCGGAATCGGTGTAGCCGTAAACTTTCGCCCAATACATTTAATGCGTTACTATCAGGATAAATATAACTATCACGGTGGAGAATACCCAATAGCCGAGAGTATTGGATCATCTACTATAACAATACCATTGTATCCAAAGTTAAAACAAACGGAAATAAGTTTTATTGTTGAAACTGTTGATCGGGTTACTAAGTCATGAACTTATATTTTTACGGTTTACTAATTCCAATTTTTTCATTTATTTTTCAAGTTTGGCCGAGAATTATTAATAGATACTTTGGTGTCGACACTTGGCGTCATTTGATGTACGCAAATTACGTAAGAGAACATAAAAGTTTTCCCAAAGAAATAAGCGACCATTATGTTGTCACCGGACCTTATGGCTATCCTCCTGTGATCATAAAAATCCTTTCTTTATTTTCAAAATCTTTTAACGAGAAATACCAGTTTATTTTTTCACCAATTTTTGATTTTCTTCACAACTATTTCATTTTCTTTACAGCATTGTTGGTTACTAATGATTTAACTACTGCCATTTTTGCTCAAATAATTGCAGCATTAACGCCTTTAATTGTAATAGAAGCAAGCAATCTAAATACAAGAGTTATCAGCTACCTTATTTTTTCTTTATCTTTTTTTCCTCTTATAATGTATTCTACTTCTCATTTGCTTATTTGGTTGGCAGTTGCTTTTATTGGATTAGTACTTCTTTTTTATACACATCGATTTGCAATTCAAGCGTATTTATTCTGCGCAATAGGATTAAGCATTATCGAAGGCAATCCTTTGTATATTGGTTTTGTTGTAACAACTTTTATTATTGTTTATTTTTCTGGAGGAAATTTTTATAAGTCCATACTAAACGAACACTTCGCGTTGCTTAATTTTTGGCGGAAGAACATTGATTACAGATTTGCTCATCAAATTAGAGGAAACTTGAAGCCTAAACAGATTGATGACTTTATTTTTAAAGTCTACAATCTTTCTTTTAAAAATCCATATGTATATATTTTAGGAAACAATCCTTGGTTGGGAATTTACTTATTCGCACTATTACTACCGTTCTTTGATAAAATCCTTCCAGGTCTCGCCATTATTTCTCCGATTATGTTTAAGATTAATGTTTGGGTTTTAACTTTATTGATAAGCTCACTTCTTGTTTTGTCAATTAAAGGTTTAAGATTTTTGGGCGAAGGCAATCGTTATTTGGAGTATGCAGTGTTCCCAGTTTCAATATTACTCGGATCGTATTTCTCGATTCTTTCGAGAGAATTGGGCTCAATATTTCCGATAGCGTTTGTGCCAGCTTGTCTTGTTATGTTTTTCTTGATTATTTTTTTGCAAAAGAAAACGATAGTTGGTGATAGGGGTAGAACAATTGGAAAAGAACTTTGGGAAATTATCAATTACCTAAATACAAATGATGGCGATAAAGTTCGTATTGCTGTTTTTCCTATTAGTTTGGGGGACGCTATAATGTATTTCACCAAAGGACGCGTACTAACCTCTGACAGTATTTTTGGGCAAATTAAACTTGGAATTTTCCCTATAGTTAACGAGCCCTTTATGAAATTGGTTAATAGGTATGATTTAAATTATGTCCTAATTGATCAAACATACGTAAAACCAGAGGAGTTAAGCTTAAGGAAAAAATATATCGTTAAAAATATCAATAATTTTACCCTTTTAAAAATTAGATAAAACTCACAATGGACACGAGTGGATAAAACATTAAACGTTATTTATTTTATTGTTTACCTAATCTTAAACCCCAAGCTCTTGCCTTATGCCTTAAAAGGTCTATATCTTCCGGTTTTTGTTCAATACCGATGGTTAAGAGAATACAAGATAGATGCGATAATTGACGTTGGGGCAGCCGTTGGAAATGTATCGCTTGCTGTGGGCGCACTTTTTCCCAATGCAAAGATATTTGCCTTTGATCCAATCGAGGAAAATTGCAAAGAATTAAAAAAAAGAGATTGTCACCATCGGATTATTGTGGAGGAGGTAGTCATATCTGACAATAAAGGTGAAGTGGAGTTTTTTATAAATTCATATTTACCCGCTTCTTCTTTACTGCAGTTCGAAGATGAATTTAGAAATATATTTCCTGTATCTGATAAAATCAAAGTTAAGACAGTTACTCTTGACTCTTACTTCAGTAAAGTTCCTCTGGGAAAGAAAATTTTTCTCAAGATTGACACCCAAGGATCAGAGCTTGCGGTCCTTCAGGGAGCAGAAAAACTTTTGGAGAAAGTATCAATAGTACACATTGAGACGAATCTTTCAGATTATTACTTGGGCCAACATCTATTTGGGGATATTTATGATTTCTTAGTAGAATTAGGGTTTGAGTATAGAGGGTCAATCCCTGATGGTCAGTTTTTCCCAAAGTTTAATTTAAACTTGCAAGAGAACTCAATCTTTATAAAGCGAAATCATGCAAAAGCCAAAAGTTAGTTTAACTAGTGATGTGACAATAGTTCAAGAAAGTGGAGAAAAGTACAAGATAGCACTTAACGATGTAGGCAGGAAGTTGGCGTTTATCAGGCCAAGTAGCGAAATTGTGCAGTTAATAGAAAAGGTTAAGTTATGCACTTCCGAGAGGGAATTGAACCAACTGGCAGCTCATTATAAAAATATTACCCATCAAGGAGTACACCCCCAAGCTGGCTACTACTCAGGAGAAGAATTAATTAGTCAGGCTAGGGGTGAAAATGAATGGAAGCTTCTTTTTACAGATTGCCAGCTTTCTAGAAGTGATAAAATATTAAATGTCGGTTGCAGCTTTGGGTTGACGGAACTTTGGGGGCTTGATCATGGTTATCAATGCTATGGGGTGGAGCCGGATCCGGTAGCGGCGGCTATTGCTGGTAAGCTATTAAGTTTAAGTGGTTATCGTGCCAGTCAATACGTATTTCAGGAATACGGAGAGAAGCTTCATTTCAAAGACGATTATTTTGATGTGGTTGTAAGTCTGTCTACCTTTGAACACGTTTCTTGTCCTGAGCTGGTAATTGACGAGATGCTAAGGGTGTTGAAGCCGGGGGGGTTTCTGGTAATTGTCTGTCCGAGCTATTCTTCATTTTGGGAACCCCATTATTCACTTCCGTGGTCACCTTTTTTCCCTAAAAAAATTGCCAAGCTTTATGTTCGTTTACTTGGAAGAAAGACCGAATTAATTGACGAAATAAACTTTATTAAGCCGAGTTTCTTCAAAAAGTATTTTAAAACTAAACACCTTGAATTCAAAGATTTGAGTGAAAAATTAATGTTGCTAATGGTTGGGGTTGATGGTAGTATAAGCAACCCTTTTCTTGGAAAAATTTTAAAATGTGTTGGACCGCTATTGTTAAAATCAATATCAGCTCTTCATGTCTACCCCTACATTAAATTTATAGTTAAAAAGAAACTTTCAGAGGGATTGCAGTAATTTACGTTCATATTTACCACCCGTTTTAATGGATCCTGCCCAACAATAACTTGTTGCAACATCTTCTTGTTAATTCACAGAGATATGCTTTACATGAGGGAAAAGAAGAAATAAAAAGTGTCTAGGAGCGTTCAGTTAGTAGTTTTAAGTAGGGGATTTTGTTTATGATTGAAATTTTTCTCACTATATAGTCTTCGTTCATGTTGCATTTTGCGCAGATTGGTAATTTTCTTCGGTTATGAATAAGTTTCCTGCGAAAATCTTGATATATTCGATTATTCCATATTTGTTTAAAATTTTCTTCGAAAACATTACCTGCTTTAATTTGATTGTCGTAATACGCAGGACAAGGTTGCACGTCTCCGTTGTAAGTGATGTGCGTAGAATGCCAAGGCATAAAACAGGCACCGTCTTTCTTAGTTGCTCCTGCTTTACCGTCTGCAAATTCTTCGAGTGGAAGAATATCTACTTCCGATTTTAAATCACCTTTTATTTCATGATATTCGTCAATAAGTATTTTTAGTTGTTTGCGATACGGATCTAACAAATATTGTTTATTTTCAGGTACCCCTTGCTCGATAAGATATATGAAGTTAATTCTGTCTATTCCAATCCGATCTATCAAGTTAATAAATTTTATAAGTTGTTCTAAATTGTCTTTTTGCACGACCATCGCGACGTGAATTTTAAGAGGGGAGTTTTTTTTGTTCCTCATTTTGACAAGGGATTTAAGATTACTAATGACAAGCTCGAACTTATTTGATCTCCTAATATTTTTATAAGTTTTCTTGTCTGCTGCATCAATCGAGAAGGATATTAAGTCTAGTCCAGATTTAATTATATCGTTTGCAAACTTAGATCCGACCAGTATTCCGTTTGTGTCAAGCTTGGTAAAGCTCCCGTGCTTTTTTGCGTAGGTTACCATAGCTAAAATATCTGGATTTAAAAATGATTCCCCGAAACCAGTTAAATTTAGAAACAAGGGATTTATTTGGTCGTAAATAGTTTTGAACTTATCGAACGTTATCATTCCTTTTGGTCTTTTAATTAACGTTCTGGGGCACATTCGACAACTAAGGTTGCAAACTGTGCCCTGTTCTATGTGTAAGCGGCTAGGTAAAGTATTCGCTTTGGGTGAGGAGCGGTATATGGACCAGCTGTTGAGTGCTAATTGGGGTAATTGGTATGGCTTTCTGAACACCGATTTTAAAACCTCACGATAAATCAAAGTCATATTTGGAAATTATATTTTAATCCACAACACCGAAAACACATGGGTAGAATCTTTTCTTTTAAAATTAGCGACTGAAAATTGCGGGCATTATTTGAGTTCCATATCTCTTTAATTGTATTTGCCTTTGCAAGATTACCAATTTCGTTACCTAGGCAAAGTGCAACCTTAGAACTCTCCATTATGTTAATGCTATCAAATGGCCAATTGCATTGTGATTTTTTTGATGGAGATTTACCTTGGTAGTAAGAGAAAATATCATTCATTTCTGGTTTTATCGACAACTTGGTTTTATAATATTTACTTTTCCTCACAACATCAGCTAATTCTCCTTTTAATATTTTTATTTGATCTATGTTTAAAAAAAAGTCGGTTTCTATATTTTTCCCAACAATATAATCTCCGAGAAAATTTGTGCCTTTATATTTTTTGATTCCTGCTCGGGCATTAGGAGTAGTAAAACTGAAGTGTTGTAGTGACCATTCGTCGATTCCGATGCTTTCAATAAAATCATACATTCTTGATAACTCGCTGAAATTGTCTTTTCTTATAACAGTGTTTATTTTTATGTTCGAAGGTGTGTTTCTGCGGATCTCGGCAAGTTTATTTATTCCCACAATGAGTTTTTTATATGTGTTTTTTACCCCACGGCCCTTATCGTGTTTTTCCTCTAGGTAGTGGTCTAAAGAAACAGATAAAAATTCTAACCCTGAGTCTGCGATTCGTTGTGCATGTTTTTCCAACAGATAACCATTTGTTGTCATGCTTGTTAGAATTTTGTTTTTTGAAAGGAGAGTTATTATTTCGAATAGTTCTTGGTTTAGCAGGGGCTCTCCACCGGTGATACAAACAAGTGGTTTATACTTTTTAAGTTCAGGTAATATTTTATTTATGGTGTTTACGGTTATTCCCTTTGTTTGGCTTTTGTTGCGGTAGTTTGCATTAAGACACATTGGGCAATTTAAATTACATTTATTTGTGACATATAAAGTAATAACTCTTGGAAAAGGAGTAATTTTTTGATTTAGCCACCTTTTTCTACATATATCTGTTAAAATATTTGCAGAAGTGGTTTGATACTTAAGTGCTAACTTTGCAATTTTGAGAAGCTTTACATTATTAAAATTATTCATGATTCCAATTTATATACTCTCGCTTTAAATATTGCAACTTGAAGTAGAAACATTCACAATTTTGAATTTAATAATAATTGATCGAATATGAAAAATGCTATCGTTAAAAATATTTGGACGGAAACTAATAATACTGCATTTTTTCCCTTGTTGTTAATACTTGTTTTGGTCGCGATTGTTTACTCACGTATTTTGAATGGGTTTTTTCAACATGACGAATGGCAAACCTTTGCCTTAATGTATGCTCAAGGAGACAGGGGAGTTGTTGATATAATATCAAAATCATTTTCGCCCCAAGTGTCGCATTATTCTCCCCTTTCAGATTTAGTTTTTAATTTCCTTTTTTATCTCTTCGGACTGAAATATTTGGGCTATATTGCGGTTAGTCTTTCTCTCCATTTAATTTCAACGTTTTTAGTTTTCATTTTGACTAACCGTTTGACTCGTAACTCGTGGATTGCTGCCTTGTCTACTTTATTGTTTGGTTTAAACGTATCATCTTATCAAGCTACATCATGGGTAATTGCAAATATTAATACTCAAGGTGCAACTATTTTTGGTCTATTGTCAGTGCTTGTGCTTGTTAGTGTTTGGCAAAGCGAGAAAAAAGTAATAAAAGGGTTGAGTTTAAGTCTAATTCTATTATTTGTCTCTCTCTTGTTCAAGGAAATTGCGATAGCTTTTTTTGTCTTTTTGCCATTATCTTTTTTATTGTTTGCAAACAAAGAAATGAAAAAGTACAAGAAGGTTTATTTTTCAATTGTTCTAGCATTGGGAACCTTATATCTCATTTTACGCCTATACATGTTAATGCTACCAACTTCAGATAGCGAGTACGTTGTTACAAAAGATCAAAAGTTGGGCGAAATTCTTTATAACACCGTTACTTTTCCTGCGAAAATATTTGCTCAGTCGGTGATTCCCACCTGGCAACTTCTTAGTGTTTCCAAGTTCTCTGCATCTTTGTTGCCTGAATCCATATCAGGTCAGGAAGGAACAACTGCTCGTGGTCAATTTGTTGAGAATGTTGTTTTGCTGGGAGTAGATTTTTTAATTTTCATTTTCGGATTAATTATTGTTTTGTTATATTTAAAACGAAGAAGGCAAGAACCATTAGTAAAAGTAGTTTTGTTGAGTTTTGCTTTCGTAATATTAAATAGTTTTATTTATGCATTGTCTCCCGGGAGAAGCGGCTCAATACCTGTTGTCGATTCAAGAAATGTATATCTTCCTGCTGTAGGCACGTCTATTTTCCTTGCAACATTAACTTATATGATTATGCGTCAAAGAGTTCTAATAGCCATCCTTTTGTTCACGCCGCTTATTTTTTCGCATGTGTATTGGCTGAACGAGCAACTTGCATCAAGCGTTGGTGTTGGTGCTGTTAGAAAAAGTATTTTGCAACAAGTTAAGAGAGAACACCCAGATCTTCCGGAAAAGGTTGTGTTTTATGTGGAAAGCGACGCTCCTTATTATGGAATGTCTGTAAATATACCCCCTTTCGAAACAGGACTTGGACAAGCATTGCTTGTCTGGTATTATTCTACAGAAAAATTTCCGAGAGTTTTCTTCGAAGACAAGTTCTTGAGATTTATCACGGATCAAGGTTATCGAGAAGAGAACGGAAGGGGATTTGGATATTTTCGAGACTGGAGTAGTTTTATTAAAGCTGTTAAAGAGAATCATTTAGAGAAAAATTCAATTATTGCATTCTCGTATGATTCGAAAACAAAATCTGTAACCGATATTTCAATTAAAACAAGGGATCAGTTAGAATTGAACAAGGGTAACCAATGAAAAATTTATCAAAATTTTATTTAAATTTACTAATTTTGACGACAGTCGGAATATTAACATTTCTCTTGTATAGAGATTCTTATCAGATATATTTTCAACAAGATGAATGGCTGGGTTTTGCCAAACACATGTTGCTCGAGAGGCAACCAGTCGCCATTTTATTTAAAGTGGCTTTTTCGAATGCGGACTTTCATTTTTTCCCTTTAAATTTTATACTCCTCGATCTTTTGTATCGGGCATTCCATTTAAATTTTGATCCGTATTTTTATATCAATTTGTCGCTTCAAGCTATTACATCTTTCGCTGTCTACTTATTATCGAAAGAATTGTTTAGAAAAAGTTGGCAATCTATTATATGCGTAATTTATTTTTCAGTTATGAGCGTTGGTCTTCAGGCGGCTGTTTGGTCTGTTCCGGGGATAGGTTTACATTTGGCAGTCATATTCGCGCTTTTTTCATTAATTTGCTATTTAAAGTTTTTGAAATCAGACAGAAAAATATTTTTCTTTTTTTCTATCTTGTCCATTCTGATTTCCTTATTGTTTAAGGAAATAGCAATAGGTTTGTTTGCTATTTTGCCACTGGTTCATTTTTTATTTGCTAAGAATGTTAACAAAACAAAAAGGTATATTTTTATAGTACTACTAATAGGGATAACTTATTCACTTTTTCGTATTAGTTTAATGTTGGTTTCTCCCAGTTCTGGCAGAAATGAATCTTATACTTCCACCTTTTTTCCAAGAACGATTTTGACAAGTATGGTAACTCTTCCATTTTTGGCTACTTCTCAGACCTTAATTCCGTCTTATTATTTAATCGGTCTATCAAAAAATATTGAGCTAGTTTTGTCAAAAAACGTTTTAGGCAAAGATATAGTTATTGAATACGGGCCAAAAATTGAAAAATATACCGTAGAATTTACGAGTGCCCTTATTTTCATTCTTTTTGGGTGTTTGACTCTCTTTGTCTATAGGAGACAAGGGCATAAACTGAAATCTAAAGTATTAATATTTAGCATTGCTTTTATGGTTTTAAATAGTTTTGTTTACGCCTTTTCTCCTGGACGTTTTGAACAAATGTATGTTATTGATTCTCGCAATTTATATTTTATATCAATAGGTACGCCAATTTTACTGGTAACTCTTTTGACCGGGTTGACAAAAAGTATCTTAAAAGTTTCTCTTGCAATTATTCCGTTTTTAATTCTAAATATTGTGGCTCTCCAAAGTGATTTACAAGAGCTTTATGGGATGGATTTCATGCGAAAGCCTATTTTAGACAAAGTTCTCAAGGAAAACCCAAATCTCCCGCAAAAAGTTATTTTTTACACAGAGAGTGATATTTCTTATTACGGACTTCCGGAAACCGAAAGAATTTTACCATTTCAGTCCGGACTTGGTCAGACTCTTTTAGTGCGATATTATAATTCCGCAAGCTTGCCGGACGAGCTGCTTGAAGGTGAGTTTTTATGGAAGATAACGGAACAAGGATATAAACAAGTTGAAGAAAGGGGGTTTGGCTATTTTCGTGACTTTGATTTATTGGTAAAAACAATGAATGATTACAATCTTGATAAAACTTCTGTGATTGCTTATAGATATGACTCAGAAAAAAAGTTTGTTGAAGACATAACCCAAGAGGTGCGAGGTAGGGTTGATGGGTTTAGAGCAAGGAAAAAAATGGTTAGCCAGATAAAATCAGTAAGTTCTTCAAGAAACACGGGGGACATATTATTGGCTATTGACAACAACAGGGAAACGTTTTGGAGTTCGCAAATTCCTTACTCGCTGCTTATGACCGTTGAAGTAGAACTAAAAGAGGAAAAGCGGATTGCGCAAATTCAAATCGACTCATACAACAATAAAGACCAGGACAAAACTAGTTATCGCGTTGAACTTTCGGTTGATAAGAATAACTGGGAGGAAGTATTTTATTCTCAGCGCTACTCCTCTAAAGGGAGTGGAATAAAAAATTTATTTTTTAAACCCCGCTTTGCAAAATATATAAAAATTATTCAATCGGGTGATCATGATTATGCCCCTTGGGTTATTCACGAACTAAAGATATTTGAAGTTGCTAATTAAAAAGAGTTTCAAGGTTTGTATTACAATAAACCTATTTGAAAAATGAACATTTCAGTTTGCATTACATTCAAAGAAAGACGCAGGTTGCCGCGTCTTCTTAAGGCGGTCGAATCTGTATTGAATCAGACTTTTGGTCCAAAGGAGATTGTTATTGTGGGAAGTAAAGAAGACACCCTGCCTCTTCGCAAAAAATTTAAAAACAAGAAAATCAAATTAATTTTTTTTGAAGGTGATAAAAACCAGGCAAGAAATATTGGGATAATGGAAACCGGTGGGACTCATGTTTTATATATGGATTATGATATGGAGGCAGAGAGTGGACTATTGGCAGAGTGCAGCAGTCTTTCTTCAAATTATGGCGCACTTATTATTCCAGAAAAGGGTAGGGGTGGGAATTTTTGGGAGAACTGCAGAAAACTTGAAAAGAAAATCATAAAGTACGATTTGACGACGGTAACCCCACGATTTTTTAGAAAGGATTTGTTTAGTAAAAACGAAAAGCCGTTTGATGAGAAGTTTGGTCAACTAGATGAATGGGGATTTAGCGTGAAATTAAAAAATAAAGGAGCGGATGTTGGCGTTACCCATTCTAATTTTATAGTAACCGAGGACAACTTGACTCTTATTAAAGAAATAAAAAATAAGTTTCAGAGGGGATTGTGGATGAAGAATTTCTTCTCAATTGACAAGGAAGAGGCGTGGGGAAGGGTAAATCCTATTAAGAGAGGAATTTTGTTCTATGGGAAAAGAATAAATAACTTATTTTCGGACCCCGCACACTTTATTGGGTTAGTGTTTTTAAAGCTCATAGATTTAATGGCATTTATGGCAGGATATTTAATAGGTTCTTTTGTCAACTTGGACAGTGAATATAAGAATGTCAGCCATGTCAATCTATATGACAAGCTTGGTGCATCCTATGTATTTGATATGTTTGCTTCAAGCAGGTGGAATCGGTACGTTGATATTACAGAAAAGAATACTGTAGCAAGAATCTGGAATTTGGGAAAGTGCGATTGTGGCCATGAAAGTATTCTAGACTTGGGAATGGGCCCTGGTCGTTGGTCTAAATTTTTTTTGGAATTTAACTTTGCACAAGTTGTTGGTTTGGACATTTCGCCTGTCATGGTTGACGTTGCAAAAAACAATATTAGAGACAAAAGATTTAATACTCAAACGAGCGACATGCAAACTATTCCATTTAAGAAAGGATCTTTTCAAAAAGTTTTCTGTTTTAGGTCTTTCAAATACGCTAAAAATTCCGAGAAGGTTATTTCTCAAATTGACAGAGTAATTTCTCCAGGAGGTACTTTATTACTCGAAGTTTCCAATAATTCATTTTCCAATCGGTTCTTAAAGTCACTTGCTTGGTTTGTGGTTCGGTTGAAAAGAAATTTGCCCGTTGAGAGTAAGTGGAGATATTTTGATTCAGCCTCTTTCTTTTCTCCGGCGGAAATTCGTAAATTAATTTTCGAAAACTCATCTTTAGTGATAGAATACGAGGAGTCATTATTTGTTCTACCTTCTATACGAATCTCTTTCGTTTCTGAAGTTTTGTTGCCTGTTTTTATTTACTTGGATAAAACTTTGGCAAAGATCTTGCCGCCCCGATATTTTGCTCGGAGTTGGGTATTTTTACTTAGAAAGCCTAAAAATGTTGACTAATATTAAAAATTTTATTCAAAAGCGAAATTTACTGTTCGTGGTCGGTTTACTATTGTTAATAGGAACCATTTTGTATAGAAAAGTTCCTTTTTTGTTTTTCCAACAAGATGAATTGCTCGTTTTTGGCTTAATAATCGAGCGTGGGTTAAATATAGTTACTCGAGGGTTTGCCTCAGGAGAAACTTTACACTTTATTCCGCTTCTTAACCTAATTGATTTTTCTTTATTTCAAATATTTTCGTTAAACAATGTCGCATACAACATTCTTGGATTATTTATCCATTTTATTAATGGCTTATTGATATACTTGCTTGTTTGGTTAATGGCCAAAAAAAAAGCATGGGCTCTCTTGGCAGCAGTTGTTTTTCTCAGCTCTGGTACGGCTGCTCAATTAGTTATGTGGCCCGTCGTATCAATAGGAATGCTTTCGCTGACTTTTGCGTTGGTGTCTTGGTTGTATATTGTCAAATCAAAACAAAACAACACAAAAGCTTCTATTGTTGTAGGTATCTTTTTGATGATGTCGCTTCTGGTTGCTGAATATTCTGTTGGTTTATTATTATTCGTACCAACGGCTGTCTTCATTTTGTTTGGTTTTAACATAAAGTCTTTGTTAAAATTTCTTTTACCTTCCTTTTTGGTTGCCCTGGCTTATTTTCTATTACGAATTCCATCGTTTTTTTACTTGGACGATATCTTGAAATTGGGCGGGAGCATACAACAAAGCACACCTTTTTTGAGTCAGGTTGTTGTGTATTTTCAGAAATTAATTTTTTTAACCATAGAATATGTAGGTCAGCTTATTGTGCCACGGTCCGTACTTGTTATTGAAACAATGTTTTTAGAAAAAATATTTAAAGTGGCTGGTCTCAACTGGCTTCAATTGCCCGCTTCCCATCTGTGGGTAGTTACCAGTATCGCTGCAAGTGGTGCTGTGCTGTTTTTGTCAATTTTTATTTATAGGAGGAGGTGGATAAATAATAATCATTATTATTGGACGGTTATTGCGTTTCTTTTGGCCAGCGCTGTTCCTTTTTCGTTTTTACCAGGTCAACTGGGGGATTTTGTGCTTTTTCCTCCAAGGTACCTCTATTTCGGTCTTGCTGCAATATCTGTTTGGATAGGAATTATCGGGGGGCTAATTTGGTGTCAGAAAAATAAAATATTCAAAATTTTCTATATTTGTGCGGTAGTTACGATGGTTTTTTTTGGAGTTTATAGAAACCTAGAAAAAAGTAGTCAACTGTATGAAGTAGGTCAGTTGCGAGAGTATATCTTAAAAGATATAAAAACCAATCACTCTGTTTTGTCCGATAAAGTAATTTTTTATACAGAGAGCGACAGCACATTTTATGGCTTATCGGAAAGCCAGCGCATATTACCTTTCCAATCAGGATTTGGGCAAACTTTACTTGTTTGGTATTATCAAACTGAAAAATTTTCTAAGGAATTTTATAAAGATAATTTTTTGTGGGATATAACTGCACAAGGGTATAAAGAAAGTGAGGGTCGTGGGTTTGGATATTTTAGGGATTTTGACGAGTTGGCTGGGGTAATAATGAATTATAATATCCCAATTACGTCAGTAGTTGCATATAGCTATAACTCCGTAGGGCAGCAACTTACCGATATTAGTCAAGAGGTATGGGGAAGACTGGAGAGTCGACTGGGAAACAGAGAACTTATTTCGCAAGCAAATTTTTTAGTGTCAACTTCCGAAAACGGAGCTGATGCGAGTCACATGATTGATAGTAATAAGGTAACTTTTTGGAGCTCGCTTGTCCCTTATGCTAAGCGTGGGAGTGTTGAAGTAGCACTCAACAGCATATACCCCCTTGCTAGCGTTACTATAGATTCGTATAATAACAAAAATCAGAATGAAGTGGGATACAGGGTGTTGTTGTCGTCCGATGGTGAAAATTGGGTGCAGGTTTTTCAATCAGACCGTTATCCTCCCAAAGAGGATGGAACAGTGAAGTTATTTTTTAGGCCCACAAAGGCCAGATATATTAGAATTGAGCAGATTGGTTATCATGAGTATGCACCTTGGGTAATTAACGAACTGAACATTTATGAGTCGTTGGATTAGTAAAAAGATTATATTAAGCGTTTTAAAAATATTACCCTATGTGTTGTTAGGTTTAACCCCGGTCGTGTGGTTTGTAGGAAAAGGTAATACCATAATAAATGGTATAGATACAAATTTTCCTCTAGAGCCTGTTGTTTGGTTTTTAAGAAGGTTTCATGTTTGGAATAACATTGCCAACGGTGGATCAGATTTTTCTTCTTCAATTGCAGGCGTTTTTTTCCACCTAATACAAGTTGTGCCCTACGAGCTAGGCCTAGGACTGCAAGGGTCTCAAATTTTTAGCCTTGTCTTTTGGTTTTCAGCAACTATTTTATCCTCATACATATTAGCTAGAACGTTATTTCCACAAAGATATGCTCTACATCTACTTTTTGTTGTTCTTTATTCATTTAATATTTACCTGTTTAATAGTTGGGAAAATGTAAAGGTTGCCAACTTGTCTCTTATTGCCTCAATTCCCATCTCCATTTCAATTCTTTTAAAACTTAAAAACGATACCATTTTGTTAAAGCGGGGAATTTTTTATGCCACCCTAGTGGGAGTTCTCCTTTCGGGCAGTGGTATAAATCCTGCTTATTTTATTTCATTTTACTTAATTTTGATGATTTTCTTAATTTCTCTGTTAATATCTGGAGATAACCCTGTTTCAAAGTTTAAAATTTTGAGGGACTTTGGTGGAGTTGGGTTAATAATTTTTTTGGTTAATCTTTATTGGATTTTGCCAACTTTAAATTTTATATTCGGCAATATAGCGCCATCGGGCAGTATTGACAAAATAGGGTTTCATAATTGGGTAGACAGCCTTTCAAAAAATACAAGCATACTAAACATCATGAGGATGCAGGGAGCATGGGATTGGTATGCTTTCGATTCTACAACGAATTTGCCGCTTTATATCCCCTATGCGTTAAACTATTTTTACAGGCTCCCTTTTATTTTATTTAGCTTTTTATTACCTTTTCTTGCAATTTTATCTTTTTTCCAAAGAAAAAATAACAAAGAAAACTATCTTTTTGTCTCTTTTGGAATCATGTTGTTAGTTGGAGTTTTCTTGGGTGTTGGAACACACTTACCAACAGGGGCTTTGTTCAGGTGGTTAAGCGTCCATTTTCCCTTTTTCAGCTTATTTAGAAGTCCATGGTATATTTTTACTCCTCTTGTGGGTTTGTCTATTGCCGGCCTTGTTACTCTTTTCTTTTATAACCTAGAGGAGAAAATCTCAAAGATTGGACCAATTTACATATACCGCCCCTTATTAACTATTTTTGTGCTTGTTATAGCAATCGGAAATCTTATTTATTCCTATCCGTTGATTACAGGTAAGATTTTTCGCCCCAGTCGAAACGACGGTTTTTTTATCAGTTTCCCAAACTATATTTTTGATGCTGGCAAATGGTTGAAAGAAGGTGAGGGGAGGATAATAGGGTACCCCGATGACGAGATTGAAAATTTTGAATGGAAATACCGTGGCATTGAATCTATTTTAGAACTTCTTTCGGATCGGGAAGTTGTATTTATGCCTCTCAACACTCCTGATGCAAACTTTTCAAAACTGACTAAAGAATTTTATTCAAGCTTGAAGAGAAAAGAATTCGAATCCATGAAATCTCTTGCCTATCGTCTAAATGTTTCAATGATATTCGACAAGAAAGACCAAGGTAGTATAACTCTTGGATTACCAACGGAGCTTAATAATTTGCCTTCAGTTACTTTTGGAAAGTGGAGATTTATAAACCTTTTTCCTGACACAAGTATTTCTAAAATACGTACATCCTCAAAGCTCATGTTCGGATTTTCCGATACAATGGAGCAAGTGCTTGGACCACTTAAGAGAAATGAGTTGTTAGTTAATCCAAACGATTCAGTCGTAAAGAGTTTTTCTGGAGTTTTTGACCAAAGTGGTCAACTGATTCAGGCCAAAAACTCACAAGTTGAGGAGTTAAATGGGTTTATTAGTGCTCAGTCTAAGTTATCAAATAGGCTACTTAGAAGAGACGTTTCAAACGTAGTATACAGTTTCGTTGTTCCTAAATTTGGTAAGTATCGGCCATTACTAGAAAGATTTTCTATCGAAGATTTTGGATTAGATCCTCAGATAGGGATTAATGCAGAGTTGGATGGTAACCCGATTTTGATTATCCCGAGGCAAAATGATGATTCTTATGTTTCTTTTGAACCGATAGAATTATCAGAGGGAAATCATAATTTAGTGTTACGCCTTTCCTCTCCAAATTTAATAAAAAGTGGGGGATTCGAAGGTGAGGAAGGGTTTATAAAAAGGGGAAACGGTGATTATCGCGTATTGGGAGATAAGAATGAAAAATATCTGAATATTCTTAATTCTGAAGGTTTGTCTTCTGATGGCAACAGAGATATTTCAGCGTCTTTTAAAGTAAATAATTTTGATCCTCTCAGAGATTATCTAGTTCAGTTTCGGTATAAGCAAATTTTTGGAAGTAATCCGTCTTCCATGATTGTGCAAAAGAAAGGAGATATACTTGTAAAGGTACAAGTCGAAGCTCTTCCAAATTATCCGGAGTGGAACAATTTTAGCTTTTATTATCAGCCTGTAAAAACTGAATCTGAAATGGACATTGAGCTTATTTCGCCATTTATATATGACCCGCTAGGGACAAAGGTTTCATATGATGAGCTAGAAGCCTATGCAATATTTACCAATGACATGCTGTTTATAAACGATGGGGTTGGGAGTGAGTTGCCCTTACCAGAAGTTACAACTAATTATTCTTCGCCGACCAAATACGAAGGAGGCGTTGTTGGAGGTGAGAGTCCTCACTTTATAGTTTTTGCGGACAACTATTCACCAAACTGGGAAATTACCGTTTTCGACGATAATGGCATGCAACTTCCCGTATCTCCATCGCATTTTTCTGCAGATATGTATGCAAACGGATGGTTTATGGAAAATCTTCCATCAAGCTATAAGTTTAGAATCTTCTATAAACCTCAAAGGTTGTTTTTAATTGGATCTACAGTTTCTGTGGGGATCATGTTGCTCTCTACCGCTCTGTTTATATTTGGAAGGAAGAATGAAAAAAGAAACTGATACAAATTGTCTTATCAATTTCAAGAAAAAAACTAGGAAGTGGATTAAAGCACACCAAATAGGTTTTGGTCTGTTCAACGTTTTGATAATGTTGATGATTTTGCTTCGCTCGGCAGGATACTTTGAACCCTACATGACTATTTCAATTAATCTTATTTTCATTGTTGCTCTTCTGTCGGCAATATTTCTATTGGAAATGAGAGATAGAGGAGCATTTGGAGTGGCTTTGGTTTTTTGGTTTATTGCTGGAATTTTAAGAGTGTTTAAAATAGATGTTTGGGCAGAACGGGCTGCTTTGTATACTTTTGAGGCATTGTTTGTTGGGGTTTTGCTTTTGATACTAGAAACAATTTTCAAAAAAAATGCCGAGGCTTAATAATTTTAACTTCGTAAGTTAAAATAATGGGATGCATATTAAAAACTTTTTATTTGTATTAAGTCCTGCGCTAATTTTCCTCTTTATAGCAATTAGCACACTTTCTCATTACGGAATTATATGGGACGAACCTGATCATTTTTACAGGGGGCAGGCATATTTAAATTATTACTTGACTGGAAATTCTACTTATGACAATTTAAAAAATGCGCGCAGAAGTTATTACCAGGATGATAAATATAATGCAGAATATTATCTCGCTAATGATGGAGGACACCCACCGCTAAATGGAATTTTTGCTGCCCTAAGCAATTATATTTTTTATCAAAAGCTTGGTTGGTTAGGTGATGTCGAAAGTTTACACCTTTTTGGTGTTATCACGTCAAGCGTGCTAGTTTTCGTAGTCGCGATTTTTGCTTACCAAACCTATGGAATTTTGGCCTCTTTAGTTTCTTCCATTTCTGTTGCAAGTTATCCACTTTTTTGGTCTGAATCACATTTTAATATTAAAGACCCGTCTGAAGCCGCTTTTTTCGGTTTAACTATTTGGGCTTTTTGGATGTCTCTTAAAAATTACAAATGGTATTGGCTTCTTTTGTCTGTTTTTTCTTTTGCAGCTGCTTTGGGGACTAAATTTAACATTTTATTCTTACCGTTCATAATAGTTCCCTATCTTATTGTTAGATACCAATGGAAATTCTCATTGAAGCAAGTAAGTGGTTTTATGAATATACCCTTGAGTTTTCGTTTGGTCTTTCTCTTGTCTCCATTGATAATTATGTCAATATTTATTATTTCCTGGCCTTATCTTTGGCAGGATTTGGGAGGTTTATTTAAAGTTGTAGGGTTTTACTTAGAAAGGGGTTTGTCGGGGCAAGAGGAAGCGGGAATATTTTTACCAGGTGAAATAAACATTTATCCTTTGGTATGGATTATTATTACAACTGCTCCTTGGGTTTTATTTCTTTGCATATTGGGTTTTTACTCAACACGAAAGGATAGACGGCCTGATAAGGTTTGTCTGTTATGGCTTTTGTGGTTAGTGGTTCCAGTTATTCGAGTCATGCTCCCACATGCAAGAACTTACGGAGGGGTACGACAACTTATGGAGTACATTCCAGCGATGGCGCTATTGGCAGGAGTTGGGGCTGCCAAATTGAAAGAGATGGTTGACAGAAAAATATTTATTCCAGTCGTAGTTTTGGCAATTTTTATTCCCCATATTTTTGTTTTAGTCAGATTTCACCCGAACGAAAACGTATATTTTAACTTTCTTGTTGGTGGTATCAAAGGCGCAAGCGAGAGAAATATTCCTTATTGGGGAAACAGTTTTGGTAATGCATACTTGCAGGGTATTTGGTGGTTGAATCAAAATGCAGAGGAAAGTGCAAAATTAGCACTGCTTCAAAAGGTTAATACAAACATTAGCCCTGTTTTTTTAAGAAAGGACATTCAACATCATGCTGGCGTCTACAGGAGTGGTATATACAAAGATGGTGAATATATTATGGAGCTGACGCACCAAGGATCGATGCATTATTATTTTTATGTTTGGGAATACATAAATAAATTTTTAGAACCAGTTCACGAAGTTGAAGTAGATGGAGTATCGATTGCAAAAGTTTGGAAAAATGACTCGGAACATACAAAACCGGAAATGAGAAACTACAAGGAAGTAGTGTTTATACCCTCAATTAGTATTGATAAAGAAAACAGAACAATCCTGGCTTCCATGACAGACGAAGTGTTGTTAAGCAGAATAGATATCAACGATAACTCGCTAAACTCATGTAATGCATTAATGGGTGAAGTGTGGACATCGGTTGATGGTAATTGGACTCGAGAAAAAGAATTTTTACACTCCGATCAATTGCCCGCCAAGTATACCAAACCTGGAATTACAAGTTTTTACTTTGCAGCAAGACGAGCAAAGTCTGTTAAGTTAGTGTTAGATATATCAAGCGCGTGTATATTAAATGATCCAGTTGTTAAGTTTATAATTTTTCAGAAACCTGGACTTTATTCCCCAGATCAATAATAAAAATAATGTTGCAATAGTTATTGTCTTACCTTCGTTAAATCCTGATGGAGAGTATTTAAAATCAACAAAATTTGTATTGGCAGGCAAATCAACAAGTCGTAACGTGTTTGGCATTTCTTGGACATTCACTTTTTCATTTCCGTTAATGAATGCTTCCCACCCTGGACTCCAAACTTCTGAGAGTACCAAACGAGATGACTCACCCTTGGTAGTATCAACTGTGACTTGGTTGGGAGTGTACTTTATAACTGGAGCCTCAGTGCCAGCTTTTTGTTCGTCAAGTGCAAAATAGGCTCTGGGTTTTAAGAAATTATTTAAGTACACGTTGTAGTTATCAAACTTGCTAACAAAGGTATAATCTTTATTTTCTAATTGGTAAGGTGAAATTACGTACTTAACATTAAACTCGCCTAAAGTTTTTGGATCTGGTGTGAGCTTTTGAAAGTTTTCAAAACCGATTGGAGGAACGGCTAAAGTGTAATAATTCCAATAGCCTCCCATTAATTGCCACGATTCCTTGAAATAGTTAGTTTGCTGTAAAGTATTGTAACCCTCAATTGTTTCTATTTTTTCCTCTGCAACTTTTTTGGGAGATAAGCACCTGTCCAGGCAAAATACCCGAAATTTACCGCTATCGCTTTTTAAGAACTCATAGAGCGCGCCTGGAACATTTTTTTCTTGTGCCGTAATCGGTTTATACAGACGACTCCAGGAAAGAAATGTAAACTCACTCAAGGCAAGCAGTGAAATAAAAACAATGAATTTTCTGTTAATTTTTTTTCTTGCTAAAGCATCAAGTCCCATTGAAGCAAGAAAAACTACAATAAGTGTTGGTAAAAACCAAATTCTTGTAGACACTCTCATTAAATCAAACAAGCTTAAAGATAAAAGCATGATGTAAAACGGCGATGCGTTGTTGAGGACAATAATTAAAACTGAAATAGAAAATCCAACAATAATCAATTTAAGTTTATTAGAAAGAAAGAAAAAACCGATCAGCGCTAATAAGGTGTTCATTAGGCCAAGAGAAGTCCACTTTTCGGTAGGAATAAGTTGCAGACCATCTTTGTAAAATGATGGAAATAACGTTGTAATAATAAACTCTTTAACAGAAAACCAAATTGGAAAAACTTGAGGACTGTTGAGTAATAAAAATCGAGTTGTTATTGAGGACCATTCTATCTGCGGTAATAAAGTTATGGCTGTAAGGCCGAAAGTAATTACGTAACTTGTTCCCAAAAGCAGCAAGCTTTTTGCAAACGGTTTTTTTTGTATCGTTAATAGAGCTATCATTAATAAAAGGAAAGACGAAAGGATAGATATGAGAAACACCAAGGTATGAGTAAAGTACGTTCCTGCCAAACTCATTGCCAGAAGAACTGACCATTTAGACTCTGGCTTTTTTGCAATTTTTAAGCTCGCAATGGCGATATATGGAAGCCACGCTATTGTTTCAACTAACCCAAAATGTCCCGCTTCAATATAATTGGCCAACATGGGCATCGAAATATATAACAGACCGGAAAACAAACTGGTGGTGCTCGACAGGTTTAAAACTTTTTTTGCCAAAAAATATGCGCCAATTCCTCCGACTGCGATGTGAGATAACATCAAAAACAGAAAAGCAAAATTTGTTGAAAATACCAGAAAAAGAAAGTGTGGAGGATAAAAAATAGCAAACTGTGGATCAGGCAAAAGAGGCATGCCGGAAAAAAGAAAAGTATTCCATAGTGGCAACGTGTGATTTTCTAAGAAACTTTGTTTAACAAAATTAAAAACAGGCAAAAACTGTACTTCAAGGTCGTTTCCTCTTTCAAGAACAATTTTGGGATTAACGATAATTGGAAGGTAGGCGACAAATGTTGCTAGAATAATAACTAAGATTGGTAACTTGCGACCCATAGCCTGTGGATTCGGAGATTTTGTTTGCATATGCTCCTAGCTGTCAAATTATACACTTCTTTGTTGATAATTTTTCGTCCGAGCCTTTAGGCTTAATATTTTGTATAATGTAATATAGGAGATTTTATGAAAATTAACAAGCGTTCTCTTTTTCAAGTTGACAAATTATCCCTGGTTCTCTTTGGGGGTATGCTTATTATTCTTTTATTTATTTTTAAACCTCTTATAATCCAAGGTGGTGCTGTTTGGGGAGATTCACCATTTTTTTATCCTGAGGGGCTAAAAGAGCTATTTAGAGAACCGCAAATATGGGTAAATAGAAATCATAATTTTGGCGGAGTTGAGCTTTCGTTGTGGCTTGCTCCATTAATGTTTTTGTATGGCAGTTTGTATAAATTCTTCAATCTCGAGAACGGAGCGATAATTAAATTACTTTTTTACTTCCCCTCACTTATTTTTTCAGTCATATCACCTATTATTTTTGCACGATATCTCAAGCTTCCAACTATTGTGCAATTTTTTACAAGCTTACTTTATTTTACAAACACATATTTTTTGCTATTGATTGATGGTGGGCAAGTCGGAGTTACGCTTGCATACTCAATATTCCCGCTGAGTTTAACTTTTTTGCTAAAGTTGTTTAATAAACCTTCCGTAAACAGTTTCTATTTGGCTTTATTGTTTTACTTTGTACTTCAAGTGGCAGATGCCCGGATTGCTTTAATTTCTATTTTTGCAGGGATACTTTGGGTATTTGCGGCTGCGGTGCTCAATAAAAGTTTGCAAGGATTAAGAAACCTTTGGATTTTGGGCCCATTCGGTTTGGCATTAGCGGGCATAAGCTCGTATTGGCTGATACCACTTCTAACGGTCAGCAGTGGGGCACCAGGTATTTTATCTTCCAATTCCCAGTCTACACTTCTTGATTCTTTTGCACTTTTCCAGCCCCACTGGCCATTAAACCAATTCGGAAAAATAAGTTCTCCGCCACCCTACTTTGCTGGAATACCTGTTCTAATCCTAAGCGGATTGCTTTACAGAAGGATAGACAGAAAATATTGGGTGGCATTCGTGTGCTTCTTTATTTTTGCCTTTTTGGCCAAAGGAAATTCAAAACCATTGGGTGGAATTTATGAGTGGGCAGTTGCAAGTGTTCCTTTTGGAGTAAGTTTCAGGGATTCAACTAAATTTTTTATTCCTTTAATACTTCTTGGCGGTCTTCTTTTGGGGTTAGGTGTAAATAACATATCTGGTTTGTTCAAGAGTAAATTTTACAAGTTGGGAGTTGTTTTAGGAGTAGCTGTTTATCTACTAATAATTATTAAACCTGTATGGCTTGGACAGTTAAATGGAGTATTGTCTGGAAAACAGGCTAGTGGTGATTTTAACAATATTTACCAAAAATTATCAAAAGACGAAAGTTTTTTCAGGACTGTTTGGTTTCCCGAGAAGAGTCCATTTTCATTCCAAACAGAGGATAAACCCGCACTGGATGCAAAATCATTAGCACAAAACCGCCCTTTTGCATCTCTAAATACCGGCAATGATCCGTACAACTTTTTTACAAAAGACGATTGGACTGACTATTTTAGATTGCTTGGGATAAAATATTTGGTTTTATCAGGTGATCCAAGGGAAATTGATTTAACGGATGACAAAAAGGAATTAGAATATGTTCAAGGCTTGATAAAAGAAACGCCTGGAGTGGAGAAAGTCCAGTGGGGCACAAATTTTCCAATTTATGAAGTCAGTGAAGTTAGGCCGAAGATCTTTGCAACAAACAAACTTCTTTTAGTACTCGGAGGTGAAGATGTTTATTCGGAAGTTGGAAGTAAACAGATTGTTGCTCAAGGGCTTTTGTTCCTGGATGATGGGAAGACGGATCCTCGGTTTCTGGATATTGTCGCGTCTGAGTCGGCAACCTTGGTTTTTAATAAGTCTGACGAAAATGACTTTCTTTTAAGTTTTTTGCAAAAATATTTCACTTCTTTAAAGGACGTCTTGACAACACAATGGGCTAAAAGGGAATCGAGCGATTACTTATCTTGGAAGTATGAACTATTGCAAAAGGGCATAGATACCCACGAATTTGATTACGGTAAAAGCATTCAGTTTTCCACTGTGCCAAACGAAAAGACTACGATGATGGTGAATGCGCCAACAAATGGACAATATATGTTGGCAATTCGTAGTATGTCAAGAGAATTACAATCTCTCCTCAAGCTTTCGTTTAACAAAGAATCTGTGAATATACCATATGCGAGAGCTGGCAGATTTGAATGGTATACAAAGGGTCCTATTAATCTGAAAAAAGGAAACCATGAGTTAGTTTTACAAAACATTGATGGGATTCACGTTTTTAATACTGCAGGTTTAGTACCTCTAGGAGAGTGGAATAAAGTTTCGTCGGATGTCCGCGAATTAATTACAAAGTTTAATAAAGTGGTTATTGATGGTTCTGAAAAACGCAAAGAATTATCCGAACTTGTATTTAATGGTAAGTGGACTGCAGTGGACCACAAGATGATTTCCCCAACAAAGTATAAAGTTTCAAGTATTAGTGGGTATCCGTGGATAATTTTTACTGACAGTTTTAATGGTAACTGGAAACTTATTAAGGGGAGTGAAAGCATAAGTTCTTTACCTTTCTATTCGATGGTGAATGGGTTTTACATCCCAAAGCAGATGGACAATCTCGGAATTGTGTTTAAGGGGCAAGATCAAGTTCGCTGGGGAATATATTTTTCTGCACTTTCCATATTGAGTTTGATAATAATTTTTTTATACACAAGAGGTAAAAAGTTGTGATTACAAAGGCAAAGAGGTTATTATTTTCAGCAACAATAAAAGACAGCTCCGTAGTTTTTGTGGGCAACCTAATCTCTTCTGTTTTGGGGATTATTTTTACGGTCTTGGCCGCTAGATTTTTAGGTCCTTCCAATTGGGGATTGGTTGCAGGCGTTGGAAGTTTGATAACGATTTTGGTGGCACTTGGCGACATTGGGCTTGGATCAGCTTTTTTTCAAGTTGCGTCTGGTAGGTGGGAGGACAGCGCAGAAAGAGAAAAAATTAAGAGAACATATCGAGACCTTTTTTCTTTAAGACTTCTGACCGGCATAATTCTCTTTTTGATTTTACTAGCATTTTCCGGTTTTCTTTCGCGACTAATTTTCCACT
>Ga0209211_10001313_pt1 | contig 47514 bp, 49 predicted proteins | sample RifGroA2_FD_183992 | JGI IMG/M metagenome (GOLD analysis project Ga0209211, IMG submission 183992) | Groundwater microbial communities from Rifle, Colorado, USA - Groundwater A2 (SPAdes) (version 2) | ecosystem: Environmental > Aquatic > Deep subsurface > Groundwater | place: Rifle, Colorado...
CGTCTTCGAGCCGAGGGACAGGCAACCGCACTTATCCACTCACTTTTACAAAACCCTCTCCATGGGAACAGTGTCTAAAAAATGGGGTCCTTGCCAGTTTTATGAAATTTCAAGCGTTGAAAAATAAAAAGGAATTTTTTATTTCTCCAAGTTCGCCGTTTCATTTTGACGGCACTTTTCACAAGCCCTCACATTTCCCCGATAAATTAGACGATTGGGAATCCGGCAAATACTGGCAACCTATCAGAATTGGCAACCGACTGTTTGGCCTCAAAATTGAAAATAAAGGCGAAACGCAAAAGGCAAAAATCAAAGTTTCCGTTTTCTACGGCAAAAATATTTCCGATGGCGAGCTTGAAAAAATCAAACGGGAAATTATCTGGCGGTTTGACTTGGACGCTGATTTGAAAGAATTTAACAAGCTTGCCAAAAGCGATAAACGCTTTTATCCAATTTTCAAAAAGTGGTTGGGTATGCGCAACTCAAGCGCGCATAATTTATATGAGCTTCTTATCATCGCTGTACTTCTGCAAAATGCGACTGTTCGTCGAACAGTACAAATGACGAATGTTTTACTCGATAATTATGGAACGAGGCTAAAATTTGACGGCAAAGACATCTTTGCAATTTGGTTTCCGGAAAAACTTGATGATGTTTCTGAACAAAATTTAAGAGATTTGAAAATTGGATACCGAGCAAAATTCATAAAGCGTTTATCGCAGGATTTTGCCGAAGGCAAAATTGACGAGCTGAAATTGAGAACGCTTGATCAAGAAAGTGCCAAAAAAGAACTGATGAAATTATATGGAGTAGGACCGGAAACCGCTCGCATTTTGCTTTTTGAAGTTTGCCACCAATACAATACTTTTGACCATGTCGCACCGTGGCAACAAAAAATATATTCTCAGCTTTTCTATAAAAAATCTCTTGTGCCAGCGAACAAAATCAAAGACGATATCAAAAAACAATATGGCAAGTATTCAATGCTCGCGGTTCACTACATTTGGGAAGATATTTTTTGGAAACGCAAGAACGAGAAAATTGATTGGCTCGAAAAAGAAATCCGACTTTAGTTTTTAGCCAAAATTTGCTAAACTTCAGATGAATGCGGCACGCCAGTTTCACTGGCACGAAATTCGGCGGCGGCGGAAAGCGAGGGCGGGCAAAAATTCATTCCCCCCAACCCCCTTTCTTTTTGCCCGCCCGAGCGTTCAGTTTCGGTTCTGCCGCGCGTAGCGCGGCTTCCTGTCAGTTTTTAGGAATTTCGGATAAAATGAGTTCGAGCCAAACTGTAAAGACACACCACAGACACCGCTTCGACGAGCGGTTTTTGTGTTACGATAGACGTGGTATGAATCTCGACTTTCGCCATTCCCCTCTTCTCACTTGGGCTGATCCATTTCTCTCCGATCATCCATCAGCACAGTTATACGTCGTCGGCGGGGCGGTGCGCGATGCTATCCGAGGGCGCGACGTAAAGGATGTTGATCTTGTGATCGGCGGAGTCAAGGCGGAAGCGCTCGAGGCGTGGCTTGGAGAACACGGCACGGTCTCCTTTGTCGGCAAGCGCTTCGGTGTTTGGAAGTTTGCCCCGCACCATGATCCCTCGAACCCGCAGATTGATATCGCCCTTCCCCGCAAAGACGTCTCCATCGGGGGTGATGGAGGCTACCGGCAGTTTCTGGTCGAGAGCGATCCTAATCTTCCCATCGAGGAAGATCTTGCGCGGCGAGATTTCACCGTGAACGCGATCGCTTACGACTGGCGGCGAGACGAGCTTGTGGATCCGTTCGGAGGACAGAGCGACCTCAAAGCTCAACTCATCCGCGCGGTCGGCAACCCCGCCCTGCGATTCCGAGAGGATTCCTCGCGCCTGCTTCGAGCTCTGCGCTTTGCGTGCACGCTCGGGTTTTCGATCGAGGAAAAGACGTGGAGCGTCCTCAAACAAATGACGCCGAGATTAAGTCTTGAAGCAGGCGGACGACGCATCGTCGCACGAGAGTTGATGGCGGAGGAGTTTGTTAAAACGCTTGAAGCGGATCCCGCGCGGTGCATTGAGTTGTATCAAGCGTCGGGCGCTTGGAACGAATTATTTTCGAATGGCAGTGCCCGTGGATTTACGGTCCCGGGATTTATCCGGCAAAGCCGGATCCGGCTCTGCCGGACAGATGTCGCTACAGATTTACAGATGTACGGATGGATACAGAGGGATACAGATAGCGATCGGCGGGAGCTTCTCTTTGTTCTTCTGTGTTACCGCGTATTCAAGAGCGCGGGCGAGACATACGACTGGTTGCATCTGTGGCGGTTTGAAACGGTTGCCGACGTGAAGGCTGTCGTAGCGGTCGTACGGGCGATGCAGACGGATCCCCGGCGAGTAAACCTCGCGCAAATCGAACGCCAGCTTCTGCCTTATCGCGAACTGTTCTCTCAAGCGCTCATAGCCACGAACCACCCTCACGCGAGACAGTGGCTTGATCGGCTCATCCTTGTGCAGAGAACTCATGACGCGCCTCCCCTGCTCGAGCGTATTGACCTCACAGATATTCCCGACGGTCCCAAGCGCGGGGAGATCGTGAACGCGGTGCGTAGCGCCCAGCTCGCGGGAGAAATCTCGACGAGAGAAGAGGCTTTGGCGCTTCTGAAACAATTCTAACCACCCCCTGCCCCTCCTTCAAAAGGAGGGGTGTTGCGAAATGCGAAGTTTGTGTACTCAAATCCCCCTCCTTTTTAAGGAGGGGTTAGGGGTGGTTGGCGTTACGACAGCGGTGAACGATCTTCGGATGGATCCGGTTTGGGTTGGGACATTCTCTGTTCTCGTCCTGGAAGAATCAACCGAGAGGATGAGAGACGCATGGCCAAAGCTCCCAGCAGAATAACGGCGGTGGCTCCTCCCAAAAACGCAAGTGTCAGTGCGACAAGAGAACAGCCAAAGAATCCAACAAAGCCCTCAACGTTGGTGCGGGAGATGTTCAGACACTCCGAGGACGACACTTCCGCATAGCGCATCCCCATCCACGCCGCCGCAAGCGCCGAGGCAAGGGAGAACAAGGAAAAGAGGCAGGAGAAGCGGAGTTTTTTTAAGCGTCCAAGACGAAACACAGACACGAGCGCGAAAAACGCTCCTCCGAAAATCCAATAGAACAAAAACCACAACCCTCCAAGAAGCAAAAGATACGTCCAATCAACGGTCATATCAGGCACGCCCCGCAAAAGCGACCAACGCGGCCGCGAACATGAAGATCCCCACGCCAAGGAGCACGATGGAGCCGTTTCTGATTTCGCGCCAATGCTTCCTTTGCCCCGCCACAAGGAAGATGCTCCCGCAGATAATGAGAACGAGTCCGAGCGAGATGTAAATCATACGAGGCATAGTATAGCAAAGTGGGTAGGTTGTAGGGAGTAGGGGGTAGGGGTACAAACAAAAAAACACATGGTAGGCCCGGCTGGACTCGAACCAGCGACCACCGAGGTATAAGCTCGGCGCTCTAACCAACTGAGCTACGGGCCTTCGTTTCCGTGTCTGTCCGCTTTCGTTCCGCGTTGTTCCACAACCAAAACAATGCTACCTTACTCAACATGATAAAGAAAATCAACGTGGAAGTTTCCTCACCGGAGCGACTCGATCTTTATATGAGCCGCGTTTTTGATTCCGTGTCCCGATCAAAATGGCAGAAGCTCATCAAAGAAGGGAAAATCACCGTGGACGGCAAGATGGTGCCGGTGAAGTTCCATGTCGAGCAAGGCATGACGATCGAGATCGGCGTTGACTTGGACGCAAAACAAGAACCGATCACTCCCCCGCCTCTCCCAGAGATTCTTTACGAAGATGCCGACGTGCTCGTTTTGAATAAGCCCGCCGGACTGAAAGTCCATGCGTCAAACAACAATGATCGAGGACCCAATCTCGTTCACGCGCTTCTTGCGGCGCGGCCAGAGGTCGCATCCATCGGCGATAAACCGGATCTTCGCCCGGGACTCGTTCATCGGCTCGACAAAGACGCCTCGGGAGTGCTCGTGGTTGCAAAGACCCAAGCCGCCTTCGAACATCTCAAAGCACAATTCAAAGAGCGTCGCGTGAAAAAAATCTACACGGTTCTCATCTACGGAAGCCTCCCGAAAGACCATGACCTGATCGAGTTCGAAATTCAGCGAGGAGGCGAGGGACGCATGGCGGCTCATCCCAAAGGTTCGGGAAAGGGTCGTGAGGCCAAGACCGAATACGATGTGCTCCAACGCTTTGCGACAACAACGCTCGCACGCGTTCAAATTCACACGGGACGCACGCATCAGATCCGCGCGCACTTCTTCGCGACCCAACACCCGGTGGTCGGCGACACGCTCTACACACGCAAAATGAAAAACATCCATCCCATCCCCCTTAATCGCCTCTTCCTCCACGCGGCGGAGCTCATGATCACGCTCCCCTCGGGAGAAGAAAAAACGTTCACAGCTTCCTTGCCCGAGGAGCTTGAGACGGTATTAGAATCGCTTTCATAACCTTTGCATCTATGCCTCAAGGACGACTCTTTCTTCTCACGGGAACCTCCGGCGCCGGAAAAACAACTGTGGCGAGGGAGCTTTTGAAACGCCATACGAATCTGCGTCGCGTCATCACCTACACGACCCGCGCGCCGCGCAAAGGCGAAGTGGACAGCGTGTCGTACCACTTCGTTGATGAGCCGGCGTTTCAAAGAATGATTGGCGAAGGCGCGTTCTTCGAGTGGGCCAACGTCTACAATAACCTCTACGGCGAAACGAAAGCCGATGTTGATGGACTCCTCGCCGAAGGATTCCATGTCCTCCTCGTCCTTGATCCGCAAGGTGCCAAAACGATTAAGGCAAGCGGCTTCCCCGCCACGGCGATTTTCCTTGACGCGCCCGACGACGCCATCATCCGCCGCTTGAAAGATCGCGGGAAAGATGATGAAGCCTCCATTCAAAAACGCATCAAGGACATGGCCTTTGACCGCTCGCATATTAAAGCCTGCGATCACGTCATTAAAAACGAAGAAGGCCGGCTCGAGACGACGATCAAACAGATTGAAAAGATCATGTACCATTTGACATAAACGCCACGATTCACTACACTTCCGCCCAGTTTTAACTTGAGTGATGAACACCTTATGTCCAAAAAAGAAGCTCCTGTCACGCTTGAGGAAATTCAGGAAGCTGAAGCGGCTCCCGCTCCGGCTGACCCCGATGCGAAACCTGAAGATCTCTCCGAACCTGAAAATCAGGAAACTCCCGCCGATGCGTCAGCTCCGGAAGCTCCTCAAACTCCTGATGCTCTCCCCGACACGGACGACCTCTCCAAGATCGAAGGCAAGGAAGTCGTGAAGACGGAACTCAACCGCCACCTTCGTCCCGGCATGGTCGTGCGCATCCACGAAATCATCATGGACGTAACCCCCTCCGGCGAAGAACGCCGGCGCGTGCAGGTGTTTGAAGGAACGGTGCTCGGCCTCAGAGGTGGCGGCATCGGCCGCACAATGACGGTGCGCAAAGTCAGTAAAGGATTTGGAGTCGAGAAGATTTATCCGCTCGCTTCCCCCAACATCGAGAAAGTGGAAGTGCTGAAACAACTTCGCGTCCGCCGCGCAAAACTCAACTTCCTTCGCGGCATCTTCAAACGCAACCGCGTGAAAGAGCGATTCAAGAGGACGTTGAAAGAGGTGTAGAAAGAAACGACGGAACACACATCAAAACCGCGGAAAGGCATCCCTTCCGCGGTTTCTGTTTGTTTTTTTCTGCGGTTTCTTTCTAGATTTCCTGCCAGTCCTCCACCGCTTCCACGGTACTGCCGAGCTGGTAGCTCACGAGCGTTACGGTGGGAACATCAATGATGCTCTTGTTCCAAGATGGTCCGTACACGTCGTAGGCGACACGCTCGTTCACGATCCAGTGCAGTTTGTTGTCATGGCCGATAATGTAGACGCGGGCATCCGAGAGGGATTTGATGCGGGCTCCCGGAGAAAGCGCGGCCGGACCGCGGTCACGGAAGCGCGTCAGATAGGTCGGGGAAACCGTCTTCACCTCGTCCCAATTCTTGAACCAGCTGAAGAACGCATCTTCATTCGTAAATGTCCACCGGTTAATACCGTCCACGAGGTAGACGACCGGAGACTCGGCGATCTTCACCGCTTCGACACGGTAGTTGCCGACGCGCGCAGGGTTCGAGGCCACTGTGGCTTCAAACACACCTCCATTCACACCGCGCCAATAGATGTGACGGTTGTCGGACATGGCGGGACTCGTTCCAAATCCCATGTCCATGGTAACGTCAACGCTCGTGTTGGTGAAGAGGACGGAGCCATGAGGATTCACGCCGATGACGGCGTCATCGAAGGCGTCCACGGGGCGATAGTCCACCGTCTCGACGGATCCGTCGCGCAAGTCGTAAACATGGCCCAAGCCGTCGGTTGAAACATAGAAGACGTAGTCTTCATTCACGGCAACCGGATTTCGGTCAACGGCGGCCGGACGCAGAACGCCGAAGTTGGCGTTCGAGACCGTCAACTCTCCTGCCATGTTCACATACACCATGTTGTCGCCTTCGACGAAGATCGTGTCGTCCATTTGACGCAACCAGTTGAGGTTTTCGCCAAGCGAAGCCGTCTTCACCGTCTTCACGCCATTGTCGGTCGTGGAAAGGTGGCGGTCGAAGAGGCGGAAGTACTCCACGGCGCCGTCGGGACGGAAGTGCGCTCCGACGATGTCTTCGTGCTTAGGCGTGTAGGAACCGACAATGCGGTCAAACTCGCCGTAGGGAGCAAAGCCGGATTCGAGTTTCGTGATGAAGAGTTCCTTGTCGCCGTTTTGAAACGTCATCTTGGTGAGAATTCGGCGGTTGACAAGGTCAACGTCGAGAAGCTCTTCATGCTCCGAGTGGTAGCGCTTCGTGATGAGTTCCGCCCCGTCGCGCGGCGCGCTGTAGCGGAACACGGCGGCCTGTTTGAAGACGCGGCTCGGCTCGTCAAAGCTGAAGGTCGGGTTCATGAACACTTCGCTCCCGGCAACCATCACATCCATCGTCTCAACGCCGTCGAGGAAGAACTCCTTGGTAAGATTGATTTTTTGACCGGAAACGAGATCGAGCTCAACCACGACGTAGCGATCCTCGATCGTCTTCGCGGCCCACACGACGCGACCGTCATTTTTGAGATAGTTCTCAAGATCGAGCGCGCCCTTTGGCACGTTGGGCACACGGATAGCGGAACCGTTGCGGAGAATCCAAGCGTCGCGTTCGTTGCAGTTCGGAATGGCACAAGAGGAAGCGGTCGTTTGCACGAGCACGTTGTCGCCCAGATTGAACAGTCCGTCCACGACGGCCGGAAGGTTCAATTCCGCCACACGATACGTGTCATAGTTCCAAACACGCTTGGCGCTGACGCTCTCCCATTGCGTCTTCCACGCAAAGCCGCCCGCAGGAGCGAGAAGAAGGACGGCAAGAGCAAGAATGAAAAACTTTTTCATAATTCCAATGGGTGGTTAGGTCAAAGAATAACGCGGGAAGATAACAAAAATCATCTCTTTTGTCAAGAGATGGATTCAGTTTGTCGGCTAAAATAAGAGAAAGAACCTATATAATCCTCCTGCGAGGCTTCGAGGTCTTCACCCCCAAAGCTTTCTTCAAATACCTCCCCGTCCAGTTGTCTTCCATCTTCGCTAAATCCCGAGGCGTCCCCTCGGCCACAATGAGACCGCCTTTCACGCCTCCTTCGGGCCCCATGTCAATCACCCAGTCGGATGCCTTGATGACATCGAGGTTATGCTCGATGAGAAGCACCGTGTTGCCAACGTCCACGAGCATCTGCAGAACATGGAGAAGCCGGCTTGTGTCTTCAAAATGAAGCCCCGTGGTCGGTTCGTCCAAGATGTAAAGCGTGCGGCCGGTGGCTCGGCGCGACAGTTCCGTGGCGAGCTTCACGCGCTGGGCTTCTCCGCCCGAAAGCGTCGTCGCACTCTGGCCGAGGCGCACGTAGCCAAGCCCCACCTTGTTGAGAACGTCGAGTTTCTCAAAAATCGCGCTCTTGTCAGCAAAGAACCGGCGCGCTTCCTCCACAGTCATACTTAACACGTCGGCGATGCTCTTGCCTTTGTGGTGAACCTCGAGAACTTCCGAACGATACCGCGTGCCGTAACACTCTAAACATTCCACGTAGACATCGGGCATGAATTGCATTTCGATGCGGCGCATGCCGTCTCCCGCGCACGCCTCGCAACGCCCTCCGCCCTTCACGTTGAAGCTGAAGTGTCCCGCGTCAAAACCGCGGATGTGCGCTTCCGGCAGTTCGGAGAACAGATCGCGGATGGCGGTGAAAACGCCCACGTACGTCGCCGGATTGGATCGCGGCGTGCGGCCGATGGGCGACTGGTCCACCATGACCACCTTGTCGATGTGCTCGATCCCCTTGATCGTTTTGTGTTCCCCGGGGATTGCTTTGGCGCGATAGAAATGCTTGGCGAGCGCCCGGCCGAGAATGTCCAAAATGAGCGTTGACTTTCCCGAACCGGAAACGCCGGTTACGCACACGAGTTTCCCGAGCGGAATGTCCGCATGGATTTCGCGCAGATTATTGGCGGTGGCGCCTTCAATCGTAAGCTTCTTGCGGCTACCGGCACGATACTTTTTGGGAGCAGGAATAGCTTTTTTTCCGGAGAGATACTGCCCTGTCAAGGATTCCTTATTCTTTGCGATCTCCGCGGCTGTCCCTTCCGCAACCACTTCCCCGCCATACTCTCCGGCGCCAGGACCTAAATCGAACACATAGTCCGCCGCGCGTATCATCGCCTCGTCATGCTCGACGACGAGAACCGTGTTGCCGCCGCTCTGAAGCGCTTTGATCGTGTCAATCAGTTTTTGATTGTCGCGGGGATGAAGCCCAATGGAAGGCTCGTCCAAAATGTAGATGACACCCGAAAGCGAGGCGGAGAGTTGAGTGGCAAGACGCATGCGCTGGGACTCGCCGCCCGAAAGCGACATGGCGCTCCTATCGAGCGCGAGGTACCCGAGACCCACAGAGAGCATCTGTCCAAGACGGCTCACGACGTCCTTCTCAACCCGATCCACCACGAGTCTTTGTTCCTCGGAGAGTTCCTCCCTAATCTGGCCATCTTTTCCCACCTTTCTCTCTTTTCCAACTTTTCCCACCTCCTTAAAAAACTCCGCCAAATCCTCTAAAGACATCTGCGCCAAATCGCTGATGGAACGGTCCCATAGCTTGACCGAAAGAGACTCGATGCGAAGACGCTTCCCGTCGCAGGCGGGACAGGTGAGTGTGCGCATGTACGTTTCAAGTTCTTTGCGCACATAGTCGGAATCCGTGGACCGATACTTCTCTTCCAGCTGGTTCAACAGTCCGGGAAACGTTACGCTCCGGCCGTCGAGCGCATAAGTCTCTTCGCCGGTTCCCCGATAAATGCTCCCCAGCTTTTTCTTTCCGATTTTGGAAACGGGTTCGTGGATGGAGAAACCGCGGCTTTTCCCGACGAGCTCAAGGAGCCGAAGATAGCCCGTTTGGTTTCCGGCAATGCGCGTCCACGGCTTCACCGCTCCTTGTGCAAAGGTCAGCCGCTTGTTGGGAATCACCAAATCTTCCTCAAGCACGAGCTTGATGCCAAGCCCCATGCACGCGGGGCATGCGCCGTGCGGCGAGTTGAAGCTGAATAGGCGCGGTTCGATCGCGGGAAAACTGAAACCGGACTCGGGACACGTCAGGTGGCGTGAGAGCGTCGTTTCGTTTCCCGTATCATTGTTCAAAACCATCACGACGTCGTTGCCGTACTCAAGCGCACGTTTGAGCCGTTCAAGAAGCTCCGGGCGCGCCACCCGTTCGTCTTTCGGAAACGTCGCGGCAACCGCTTCGATCGTGTGTTCCTTCTTCTTGTCTTTGCGCAGAGCCAAACACTCCTCCGTGTCCATCAAAAATCCATCATAACGCACCTGCGTAAACCCGGCCTTCCACACTCCCACAAGCACAGTCTTGTGTTCTCCGCGCTCGCCACGAACCACGGGAGAAAGGACCACCAGCTCGCCTGTCCCAAGAAGCGACTCGATGCGGATGGCCATGGACTCGATCGTCTGTTCTTGCAATCGAATATGTTTGCCACGGCATGCGGGATCCGGACAATACGGCACGCCGGCACGGGCGTAGAGGACGCGCAAAAAATCATAAACCTCCGTCACCGTCCCCACCGTCGAGCGAGGATTATGGGAGGAGGATTTTTGATCAATGGCAATGGTGGGAGAAAGTCCGCTCAACTCATCCACGTCGGGCTTGTCTTGGAGCTCCAAAAACTGGCGGGCGTAGGAAGAGAGCGACTCCATGTAGCGGCGTTGGCCTTCCGCATGGATCGTGTCAAAGGCGAGAGAAGATTTTCCCGATCCCGACAACCCCGTGATAACTACGAGCGCGTTTTTCGGAATATCAACGGAGATATTTTTCAAGTTGTGCTCTCGCGCGCCGCGAACACGGATAAACTCTTGACCTTTCATGTGACGATTGATAGGGACATGCTGTCCGGAAATAAATCGTCGGCAAGAATATCAGAGTTTCCAAGTCGTGGCAAGCGTACCGCCAAACGTTCTACTTATTGACACATGTCCAACTACTGTCAGTAGGCTGAAGCTTACAGCCCGTTGAGCCATACCCACAAATGTTGTTTTCACAGGCAGAGCGAAATACTTCAACCCATGCCGAAGCCTGTGCATTTTCCCGGAGAATTCTTGGGACACCTATCCCTTTTTGAAGTGCAGTAATCGGTCTAAGATTGTCGTAATTTTCACAACCACTCAAGCCCTGATTGCAACGAAGCTCGGCACATGTCGCCGGAGTAGCCGCCACTCTGGTAGAGGGCGGGGTAGCCGAAACATAAACACAAGATGTGATATCAACCCCGGGACCGACATCGACACTTTGAGTAGCTTGACACATCGTTTGCGAAGGGCCCGGCTTGAATTCGGCGAGCTCCGTATGACGATTGATTGTAAGGGAATCCGGCCACGAAGAAGCCTCATAGATGTCCAGACACGTGTGACACGCCGCCGTGTCCTCCTCGACATTGATGCGACATACGCCCTGGCCACATCCTCGAAACTGACACTTATCATCACCGCTAAGTGTTTCTCCATTAGAACCCTTTGTGATCTTTCCTTTCTTTCCGCACGGCTGACTTTTGTCCGTATACTCTCTGTCGCTTGGGTTTGCAACCGTATACCCGGCATCCATATAACTCTCGCATGATTGCCCGACTTGAGCGATCCACACGGGTTTCACTTTGGGAAGTGCCGGCAGGCGAAGCGACAAGAGTTGCGGATTGACCGTATTCAAAATGACATAGGCCCCGAGAAGAATAACGAGTCCTATAAGGGCGCCGAAAATGCGTTTTTTGGCCTCCCCCACGCCGCTTGATGAGCCTCCCGACATCATGTACTGAATGGCGCCCACCATGATCATCACAACCGCAAAGAGCGCCGCCGCTCCCAAAATCCACTGATAGAACGCGTTGATATAGCCGCCGATGCCCTGAACAAATCCAAATTCTCCCAAAGCCACGATAAGTTTTACGGGTTCGTCCTTGGCAAAACAATGAGCAAACCCGGGCAGACATTCGGCGGGAGTTTTGTCCGAAGGCTCGCCACCCGAGGAATGGCACTCCTTCGTGTCCCAACAGCGAAGATTGGTATGAGGAGAGGTTCGATCGCCCTCGAACGAACAGGAGAGGAAGGTTTCTTTCACGGTGGCACATTTCGCCCGGCATTGATCCGCATTGATGAAATTATTTCCTTTCATGTCCGCCCCGCGGCTTTCGAGTCCGCACCAGCATTCGCATGTTTGCCCCGGCGTCTGTGCAGACACAAATCCGAAACTTCCTGTGAAGAGGGAGAGCGCGATGAGAGAGATAATGATGGATTTCATAAAAGCTCCAGATTCATAAAAGCTCCAAATAACAAGTAACAAACCTCAAACAAATTCTAAGCTCAAAATTCCAATACCCAAGGTGCGAGACTCGATCTCCGTCTGGTGCTTAGTACTTGGAATTTTGAATTTGTTTGTCATTTGTGATTTGAAATTTGGATCTTCACTCCAAGTACACATCCGTGATCAACCGAAGCGTTTCCAGAGGGATGGCTCCGGAAACTTTTTGGCCGTTAAAGAAGAAGGTTGGCGTACCGATCACGCCCGCGTCGATCCCGTCTTGAATATCCGCGGTAACTTCCGAACGGTAGCGGCCGCTTGCCAAACACTGATCGAACTTTGGCACATTGAGCCCGACCGCGCGCGCGTACTCGCGCAGAGCTGGACGCGTCAGATCGTTCTGGTTTTGGTAAAGTGTATCGTGATACGCCCAGAATTTGTCGTCGCCTTCTACGCGCGCGCACTCCCCCGCTTCCGCCGCCATCTGCGCATCCGGATGAATCTCCGTAATCGGAAAATCGCGGTAGATGTAGCGGACACGATCGGCATAGGCCAGCGAGAGCGCACGAATGGCGAAGGATGCCTCGCGCGAGTACGGACAGCCGAAGTCGGCAAACTCGACGATGGTGAGCAAGGCCTCGGGATTTCCAAGCGACGGATCATCCTCCGACACCACCTCCTGCGCCTGCACCGGATCGGTGCGCTGTACGATCTGCGCGAGACGAGGAGACGTGGTGAGCGAATCTTGGAACGTGAGATCAAGCGCACTCTTGATTTCCCCTCTTTGGATGCCCGAGTAAATGCCGACAATGCGCCAAACAAACGCTCCCAAAAATCCGAGCGCGATCAGTGTCACCACAAGAGGAAGAAAGCGATGCGTCCGATGAGTCATGTTCGCGCGTAAGAAGAATATGCGTTAGTATATCAGTGATATGCAAAGCGAGGAAGCGAAACGGCGGCTCGCCACGCGCGCAACATCACGCGAGAAAAAAGGACGGCGGAAGATGAGCGTGCACGGACGCGGCATGAAGCGGTTTGCCAAACCCCCGAAGAGAGGCTATAGTCATCACATTATGAAACAGGACTAAGCCTTCTTGAAAATGGATGAGATCCGACGCTCACAGGGGAGAAAAACCGCAGATGTAGCTGTAGCTACATTGAGGATTTTTCTTCCCGAAGAGCTAGGAGCTCGCCATTTTCATGGAGGATGGAGTCCTGTTTCATAATGTGACGACTATAAACTGCCTTTCGATATGTCTAGCATTCTCACAATCGTCCAAGCTGTTCTCGGCGTTCTCCTCATCGCCGCCATTCTGCTTCAAGCCCGCGGAACGGGGCTCGGTGCCGCGTTCGGCGGCGAAGGCCACGTGTTCCGATCGCGCCGAGGCGCCGAGAAAAAACTCCATCAGATCACCATCATTGTTGCCATCCTCTTCTTCGGCGTCGCCCTCGCGCAAGTCTTGAGCTAATCCTCCACCCCTGTGGCAGGCAAACGCTTTCATTTGAAGACTCTCAAAGATCGTTTGCGCTTACGATCGTCTTTGAGCGGGCAAAAATCGCGCGAGGATCTCACGGCGAAGCACGTCTACCAAGCCGCCAGAAAACATCGCTTCCCCACAGCGCACCAGTGGCGTCAGCTTCCATCGCTCTTATCCGCCTTCGAAGCGCGTCTTGGGAAGATTGCCCTCGCCTTGGCCTGTCTCGCCCTTGCGAGCGGAGCAGTAACGTTCTACTTAGGCCACCGCACCCTTGTCCCATCCACGGGAGGAGAATACACGGAAGGACTCGTCGGCGAACCGCAATTTTTGAACCCCGTTCTTTCCCCGGGAAGTACCGTGGACGCGGACCTCACGCGGCTGGTATTCCGAGGCCTGTTTTTTTTCGACCCCACTCTTGGCGTTCTCTCACCGGACATCGCACGGAGTTTTGAAGTGAGCGAAGACGGAACGATCTATACGATCCGCATGCGCGAAGACGCCACATGGCACGACGGCAAACCCGTTACCTCGCGCGATGTTGCCTTCACCTTCGCCGCCATCGCCAACCCCGAGTACAAAAGTCCTCTCTTCTCGAGCTGGCGCGGCATCGCTCTTGAGACTCCGGACGACTGGACCGTTGTTTTCACGCTGACGGAACCTTTCAACGGTTTTTTGCCCCTGCTTGATACAGGAATTCTCCCAGCCCATGTTTGGGAAGAGATTCTCCCCAAGCGAGCCAATCTCGCCAATCTGAATTTGCAACCCATCGGCAACGGCCCCTACCGGTTCGACAAATTCAGCAAGGATCAAAACGGCGTGATCCGCTCCTACACGCTCAAGCGTTATCGAACCTTCTACGGAAACCGTCCATTGATCGACACGCTCACGTTCAAGTTTTATCCCGATGCGGCCTCCGCCCGCGACGCGCTCAACAACCGCAACGTCGAAGGCCTGGCATTCATCTCGCAAGACGAAGCTCGGGAACTCTCGGATAATCGTTCCATTCGCATTCTGCGTCCGTCTCTCCCCCAAGAAACCGTCCTCTTTTTCAACGAGACACGGCAGAGCGCGTTCAAGGACAAGAACCTTCGAGAGGCTCTCGGACTGGCTATCAACCGTCAAGCGCTGGTTGAAAAGGTCTTCGGTGGAAACGCGTCCGCTCTTGGCGGTCCGCTTCTTCCGGGAGTGCTTGCCGTTCCCGCTCCCGTGCCCGAAGAGGACATCGCGCGCGCCGTTGAACTTCTCGACCAGACCGACTGGAAACGCGATCCCTTGACCGGTATGCGGCAAAAAGCGTTCGTGTCGGAAGACGGCGAACCGGAGATTCTTCGCCTGGAAATCACGACGACGGACACGATGGACATGCTCTCTTTAGCTGAAGAAGTGAAAGCCGCGTGGGAGCCTCTGGGGATCGAGGTTGCCGTCAAAAGCGTTCCTCAAAGCCGATTTCATACGGACGCCGTCAAGGATCGCGCCTATGACGTTCTCCTCACAGGAATCCTATTCGGCGCCGACCATGACCCCTTCCCTTTCTGGCACTCGTCCCAGGTGAACGATCCCGGAGTCAATCTCGCTCTCTATAGCAACCGCAAGGCGGACGAAGCGCTTGAGAGCGCGCGCGCCAGTGCAGACGAGGAGAAGCGCGTGGCCGCTTACCAAACCTTCCAGGATTTGATTCTGGAAGACGTCCCTGCCGTGTTTCTTGTCCAACCCACTTACGCCTATGCCCCCTCCGCAAAAATAGAAGGCGTGGAACTGAACCGAATCATTGATCCGTCCGACCGCTTCAATCGCATCGAGTATTGGTTTATCAAGACGAAAAAAGTTTTCCGCATCTCCGGCGATTGACAAAAAGCTGTTCTTCATTTATGCTGTGAGTAATTGTTCAACGTTTCAGACGCTGAATACCTCGTAAACACCCTCAAGGGCGAATGGCGGAATTGGCAGACGCGCTGGCTTCAGGAGCCAGTGTCCGCAAGGATATGAGGGTTCGAGTCCCTCTTCGCCCACCAGCCGAAAGCCGTCAACCGGACTCATGTTGACTTCCTTCGATTGGTGTTTCGTTGGAAACACGCCTCTCTTATTCATCACGAAAATTTTTCGTATTCATTTCATCTGTCTCTCTTTATGCACGCAACCGTAAAACCACACCCACGCCGCCACGCGCGAGTGCGCCATGGCGGCAAACATTCCTCCGGCAGACCGTCGCCCGCGGCGCCACTAGTGTCCGCACCGCTCAAACACGCACCAATGTTAAAACCAGCCCCCAAGGACCGGCTCCGCATCGCCGTCCTTGGCGGTTGCGAAGAGGTTGGTCGCAACTGCACCATGATCGAATATGGTGACGACATCGTCATTATTGACATGGGGCTCCAGTTCCCCGAAGAAGACATGCCGGGCGTGGATTACATCATCCCCAACATGTCCTACTTCAAAGGTAAGGAGAAAAACATCCGCGGCGTTATTATCACGCACGGACACTACGACCATATCGGCGCCATCCCGCACACGATTCCCGTGATCGGGAACCCGCCCATCTACGGACTCCCAATGACGCTTGGCATCATCAAAAAGCGCCAGACGGATTTTCAAACGCCGCCCCTGCGTCTCAACACGATCAAAATCGGCGAGGTGATTCATCTGGGCGCCCTGAAAGTCTCCCTCTTCCATATCAACCACAGCATTCCGGACGCCGCCGGAATTCTCATCGAATCGCCCATCGGTAACATCTGCCACACTGGAGACTGGAAATTCGATTTCCATCCGGTCGGCACCGTCCCCGCGGATTTTCAGCGCATCGCGGAAATCGGCAGGAAGGGCGTCCTCTGCCTCATGGGGGACTCGACGAACGCAGGCGTTCCCGGACACCAAATCAGCGAAAAAGATATTGGCGCCACGCTTGAGCACCTCATCGAGAAAGCTCCGGGGCGTCTCATCATCGGCACCTTCGCTTCCCTCCTCTCGCGCGTGAAACAAATCATCGAACTCGCCGAGAAGCACGGGAAGAAAGTGGCGCTCGACGGCTACTCCATGAAGACAAATGTGGAGATCGCGAAGGAGCTCGGGTTTATCAAGGCGTCCATGAAAACCTTCGTGCCAATCGAAAAGATCGCAGACTATCCTCCTGAAAAAATGGTCGTGATCTGCACGGGTGCGCAAGGAGAACGCAATGCCGCCCTCATGCGCATCGCGGGTGACGAACACCGGAGCGTCCGCATCGTCCCCGGCGACACCGTCGTCTTTTCCTCTTCAATCATTCCAGGCAACGAGCGGTCCGTACAGCGCGTCAAGGATATTTTTTATCGCAAGCGCGCGCGCGTCGTGCACTACCAGATGATGGACGTCCACGCCGGAGGTCACGCGCAGAAAGAGGATATCAAACTCATGCTCTCCCTCTTCAAACCGAAATACTACGTCCCGATCGAGGGTAACCACTTCCTCCTGCGGGAAAACGGATTCGTGGCCGAGTCGCTCGGATGGAGAGAAGAAGATGTCTTCATTGTGGATAACGGACAAGTGATGGAGTTCACAGCTCCGAAGCCCGGAGGAAAATCAGGCGAAATGGGAGAAGGACGCCTCACGGAAGAAAAGATTCCCGCCAACTATGTCTTCGTGGATGGACTGGGCGTGGGAGACGTCTCCGAGGTCGTTCTGCGCGATCGGCAAATGCTCGCCGAGGACGGCATGGTGGTGGTCATCGTGCAGGTGGATGCGAAGAGCGGGAAACTCATCGGGTCTCCTGACATTATCAGTCGCGGATTCATCTTCATGAAGGACAACAAGGAACTCATCTTCAAGACGCGCGATCGCATTAAGGCGCTCGTGAACGATCACGGCAAAAACGGCAAAGGGATCGCCGACATTGACCACATCAAAAATCTTCTGCGCAACGACGTGGGCAGTTTCCTTTTCCAAAAGACGGAACGACGGCCCATGATCCTTCCAGTCGTGATTGAGGTGTAAGATAAAAACGGAGCTTGAGGCTCCGTTTTCAGTTTGACGCCGTGTAGAACAACGCCTATGATATTTTCATAACCATCTATCCTGTGTCTACTATTTCTATCCCCATTCCTGCCAGTCTCGAGAGTTTCATCAACGATATGATCCGCCGCGGAATTGCTCCAACAAAAGCCGAGGTTGTGCGTCAAGCGCTTGCTCGCTATGCAGAGGACCAGGCTGTCGAAGAAGTCATGCAAGCTATGCGGGAGGTAAAAGAAGGAAAAATCCTTGAGGGCGACCTGGACGAACTTGCACGTCGGATGCCATGATATGAAGGTTCTCTATGCCCCTTCTTTCGTGAGGAAGTACAAGAATCTTCCACATTCCCTACAACTCGAGATCAGAGAGAAAATCGCTCTCTTTCAGCACAAAGAAAATCACCAGACTCTCCATGTTCACAAACTGCGCGGAAAGCTGAAAGACCAATACAGTTTTCGGGTCAACTACAAATTCCGCGTTGTTTTTATTTACACCCCCGAGATGCCAAAGACGGCTATTCTCATGGCCATCGGCGACCACGACGTGTACAACCGGTGAAATTTTAAGTACAATGCTCCTCTCTATGCAACGATCTCTTTCCGCCATCCAGCCGACCGGAGTCGTCCACATCGGCAATTATATCGGCGCCATCTCCCAGTTCGTGAAGCTCCAAGACGAGACGGAGGCGTTCTATTTTCTCGTGGACTACCATGCGATGACCGTCCCGTTCGATCCCAAGGAGCTGAACAAAAATCTCCTCCAAGTCGCCGCGACATATTTGGCCGCCGGAGTGGATCCGACGAAAGCGACGATCTTCCAGCAGTCGCAAGTTTCGGAGCACACGGAGCTTGCGTGGATTCTCGCGTGTCTGACAAAGATGGGTGAGGCCGAACGCATGACGCAGTTCAAGGACAAGGCCTCAAAACATGCGGAGCGCGCCTCGGTGGGACTCTTCACCTACCCCATGCTCATGGCCGCCGACATCCTGCTCTATGACACGAATATCGTGCCAATCGGGGACGATCAAAAACAGCACGTCGAGCTCGCTCGAGACTTGGCCGAACGGTTCAACAAGATGTATGGAGAGACGTTCGTCGTGCCGCAACCGATGATCAAAAAGACAGGAGCCCGCATCATGGCGCTTGATGATCCGATGAAGAAGATGTCGAAGTCGTCAGTCAGCCCCAAGGGCTACATCGCGCTTTCCGACGACGATAAGACGATCGCAAAAAAAATCCGATCGGCGCAGACGGATTCCGTGGGCACCGTCGGATACGATCCCAATCATCGCCCAGGCATCTCCAACCTCGTCACGATCTGTTCGGAGATCACAGGATCCAGCCCAGCGCAGATCATCAAAGAGTTCGAGGGTAAGGGGTACAAGGAATTCAAAGAAGTTCTCGCGCAAGTTTTGATCGAGTTCATCGCTCCCATTCGAACTCATCAAGCGGAGCTTCTCGCCGACAAGGGAGAGCTCGTCAGCATCCTGAACAACGGCTCCGCTCGAGCGCGAGAGGTCGCGGAGAAAAAAATGAAACAAGTCCGATCGGCGCTTGGGATCAAGCTTTGAGCGTTTGAACGAGTCCCTCGAGCGGTTCCAAATAACCCGAGAGACGGCTGAAAATGTCTTCGGCTGTCTTTTCATTGTAAGTATGAGAAGTAAGGTTGCGATCCTCCATCATGGTAAGCCACCTCTCGTCGTCCTTCACAAGCCCTGCCGTAAAAGCTGCCTTGAGACATTCTTTGGGAGAGTTGCACACGATCCCCTCCCCTCGCAACCACTGCTGAATTGCTTTCCATGCGAGTTCAACCGTAAACTCAAACCGCTGAATGGCTGCGTCGCGTACGAGATCGTTCGTCTCTTCATCCAGAGCGGATCGAAGTTGCTTCAAAGCTTTCTCAAGAGAGGTTTCAAGAGCGGTCATAGGGGTTTGGCATGTTTAAGAATTTCCTCGCGAAACGCGGCGTCGACACGGCCGAGATCAATAAGATCTATCTTGCGAAGCGTCGGGATTGTCTCAAGAAGTCGGCGAAGAGAAGAAATTTTCTTCTCATCAAGCAGGCACTGTCCCGCTACCGCAATATCAATGTCAGACGTCGGCACAGCCGAGCCTTTCGCCCAAGAACCGAAAAGATAACTTTCTTCGGCCTCGGGAAGTTCCGATTGAATCAACCGGCGAATCGAATCGAGAATGACATCCCGTTTCATACGAGAGTAAGGCTACCATACTTTTCCTCTTGACAACATGCGTTCGTTAACATATCCTGCCTGCCGTTGGGAAACCGGGTGATCGCCCTGAGTTAAACGAGAGCTCTGCTCGAGTACAACGAAGGGAGGAAAGTCCGAACACCCGACGTATCGCAAGGTACGTTTCCGCCAAAGGCGGATCCGCCTCTGGCGGAGACAAGGAAAGTCGCTAACGGCGACCAAAGGAGTTGGGAGCTGAAGAGCTGTCCGGCAGAGCCGGATCCGGCTTCGCCGGAGACGCTCTTGAGCGTCTGACGAACTTTAGGGAAAGTGCCACAGAGACAATACGAATCCCGTTTCAACGGGATCAAAGGTGAAAAGAGCGAGGGTGTCCTTCGGGGCTGCCTCGTTCGTCTCCCGGCAACGGGATGACGCGGTAAACCCTTTCCGGTGCAAGAGCAAGTTTGGTCGCTCGCATGAGTCCGGCGGCAACGTCGGAACAAGATAGATGATCGCCCTCGACAAAATTCGGCTTACAGGTTTCCCAAGCTAAAGCCTCGCCTCGCGCGAGGCTTTACGCTATCATACAAAACGTTATGAAACGCCCGGATCTCTTTTTTACCGCTGTTCTGGTGCCCCTGGATGCCATGACGATTTTTGGCGCCGCACTTGCCGCTTACCATCTTCGCCTGGCTCCCGTTTTCACGCGCGTGCGTCCAGTGATTTTTGATCTCTCCCTTGAACGCTTCGGCCAGGCCGCGGCCGCGGCCGTCCTCGTTTGGATCGCCGTCTTCGCTCTTTCCGGCCTCTACCGCTTCTCCCGCCGCCGATTCGCCGAGGAACTTAAGCAGATTTTCCTCGCCGGTTCCGCCGCTATGGCCGTCATCTTCGCCTTCCTCTTCTTCACGCTCGAAGCCTTCGACTCGCGCTTCATCGTTTTGGCCGGCTGGGGACTCGCTGTCGTGTTCCTTTCCCTCGAACGCTTCGTCATCCGCTCAATCCAGCGCTCGCTGTACGTGCTTGGCATCGGCGTGCGCCGCACCGCTATCATCGGCTCAAACGACGCCGCACGGATTCTTCGCGAGACCTTTGAGCGACGGAGACGTTTCGGGGTGGACGTGATGGCAACCCACGAAACCTTCGACGACAACACCGAGGTCTCTCTGCGCCGTCTCGCACGCGCGCACAGTATTGACGAGATCCTTTTTACCGACACGGAGGCCGACCGGGAAACTCTCGCTCGCCTTAAAACATTTTCCGACGTCGAACATATCAACCTCGTCTACTCCGCTGACCTCTTTTCCGTCGGATCCTTGCGCATGGAGGTGGCTACGATTTCCGGCGTGCCCCTCATGACCATCAAAAAAACTCCCCTGGACGGCTGGGGAGCCATTTACAAACGTAGCTTCGACGGTGCCGCTTCTCTTCTCTTGATCGCCATCACTTCCCCCCTTCTCCTTGCGGCCGCCATTGGCATTCTTCTTGAATCCGGCCGTCCCATTCTTTTCAAAAACGAGCGCATCGGAGAAGCAGGGAAGCGATTCAATACACTCAAGTTCCGTTCCATGAAGGCGGAGTTTTGCATTGGCTCTCAAAAAGGTCTTGGCAACCAGGAGCGAGCGCAGGCGGTCGAAGAGGATCTCATCAGGCGCAAGAGCATCAAGGAAGGCCCCGTATATAAAATCATGGATGATCCGCGCGTCACGCGCTGGGGACGCTTCATGCGCAAGTACTCTGTGGACGAACTTCCCCAGCTCTTCAATGTGCTTGCCGGAAGCATGTCGCTTGTGGGTCCGCGTCCTCACCAGCCGCGCGAGGTGGACCGATATGAACCGCATCACCGCAAGGTACACACGGTGCGTCCGGGGATCAGCGGCTTGGCGCAAACGAGCGGACGCAGCGACCTGAAATTCGAAGACGAGGTGCGACTCGACACGTTCTACATTGAAAACTGGTCGCCATGGCTCGATGTGGTTATCCTCCTCAAAACCCCGTTTGTCGTTCTGTTCCGAAAAGGAGCCTATTAACCCTATGCATATTGCGCTCGTGCATGACCATCTAAACCAAGAAGGAGGAGCCGAAAAGGTTTTACGCGTCCTCTCGGACATGTGGCCATCGGCTCCGATTTTTACGTTGGTGCACGATCCCTCTCGCATTGGCCTGTTTAAAGACCGCGACGTCCGCACGTCGTTTTTGAACCGCGTCCCGCACCGGCTCTTCCGCCTCACGCTCCCCCTCATGCCCGCGGCGACTGAATCCTACGACCTCTCCGAATTCGACGTCGTCGTCTCGAGCTCGAGCGCGTTTTCCAAAGGTGTCATCACGAAACCCGGCTGTGTCCACATCTGCTACTGCCACACGCCGACGCGCTATCTCTGGAGCGACACGAAGGCGTACGTCGAGGAGTTGCGCGCGCCCGGCGTCATCAAGTGGTTCTTGCCGCCGATCCTTTCAAAATTGCGCATCTGGGACCGCCTCGCCGCCGACCGCGTGGACGCGTTTGTCGCCAACTCGCAAACCGTCGCGCACCGCATCGAAAAGTACTATCGCAAACCCTCGACCGTGATTCACCCTCCAGTTAACACGGCTCGGTTTTCGATTTCAGAACGTCCCAAGACCTCCTTTTTGATCGGCGGACGTCTCGTGGCTTACAAACGCTACGATCTTGTCGTTCAAGCCTTCACGAAGCTCGGATTTCCGCTCAACGTTTTCGGCACGGGCCCCATGGAAGCCACCCTCAAAAAAATGGCAGGGCCAACCGTGAAGTTTTTGGGGCACGTCTCCGACGAGGAACAGGCCCGTCTCTACCAAGACGCGATCGCTTTTCTCCATCCGCAGGAGGAAGACTTCGGCATCACGCCCATCGAATCCATGGCCTCCGGCCGTCCCGTTATCGCTTACCGGCGCGGCGGCGTTTTGGAGAGCGTGGTCGAGGATGAAACCGGCGTGTTCTTCGACGAGCAGACGTGGGAGCATCTCGCAAGCGTCGTGCGGACATTTGATTCGAGCCGCTTCGATCCGAAAAAAATCCGCGAGCGCGCGCTCCGTTACTCGACCGAGAACTTTCAAACAACCTTTGGAGCGTTCGTCCAAACAGCCTGCGAAAGTTACCAAGAACATCAAACCCACCTGTGCGAATAGGCGTGGATGCAAGACACTTGACGGGAGGAAAACCGAGCGGCGTCGGAGGGTACACGCTCGCGCTTTTGCGCGCCATGACGGCATCTCACCCGGAGCACCGGTTTGTGATCCTCACAACCGGCTCTCCTTACCGATGCCGACCCGTTGCCAAAGAAGCTCTTGGAGATCTTTCTGGCAAACGTAATGTCGTTTACGTGCACCGAAGCGTGGTGAACCGCATTCTCAATCTCTTCATCCTCCTCACCGGCCGCCCGACGTTCGAGCAATTGTTCGGAGAAGCGGTGGACGTCATCTGGTGCCCCAACTTGAACTTCCTGCCAAAAAGCCGAGCGCCCCGCATCGTCACCTTCCACGATCTCTCCTTTGCCATGATGCCTCGGCTCTACTCGCCGTGGCGAAGACTGTGGCACACACTCGTGCGCCCTCGCTCAATCGCCCGCCGTGCCGCCGCCCTTATCACCCCAAGCAACACCACGGCCATGGATCTCACTCGTTTGTACGACTTGAAAACCCCTAAACATCGCGAGGAAACCGGAGTAACCACCCCTGTCCCCTCCTTAAAAAGGAGGGGGATCGAGGTCATCCCTCACGGCGTGGATGAAGCTTTCTCGCCTCGCCCCGAACCTCAAGACCACGGCGTGCGCTCGCGCCATGATCTCCCCCGCCACTACCTTCTGCATATCGGCACCGATGAGCCGCGTAAAAATCTTGTTCGACTTGTGCGGGCGTTTGAGGAGGCTAAGAGACAATCCGAAACCATGCGCCGGCTCGACACGAAGTTGGTCCTGGCAGGAGCCTCCAAACTCGAATCCCTACTGTCTACCGTCTACCGTCTACCGTCTCATTCCATTATCCCTCTCGACTACGTCAAAGACGCCGACCGTCCCGCTCTTTACCGAGGAGCCTCGGCTCTTGTCTTCCCATCTCTGTATGAAGGCTTTGGCATGCCCATCCTCGAGGCTTTCGCAAGTGGCACGCCCGTCATCACCTCCCAAAACTCCGCCATGCTCGAAGTCGGCGGCCCGGCCGCACTCTTCGTTGATCCGGAAAACGAGCGTGACCTTGCACGCGCCATTCAGACAATCGTCGAAGATGAAAAGCTCCGAAACCACCTCGTTCAAGTTGGCCTGAAGCGCGCCGAAAACTATCGTTGGGACAAATCAGCCGAAGCGACGATAAGAGTTTTCGAAGAATGCATCTTCACCAGCCAGCCAAACGATCATCAGAAACGAACTTGAACCCAATGATGCCTGAGATCGCCGTCAAATTTTGAGAGTTTACGGCCTGCCCGTCCGTAGCTCTTTCAGAGCGAAGGCGGGTTCAAAATTTCGGCGGTGATCGCCATGCAAATCCAAGACTTCCGACGTGTATCTATTTATCCCCTGTTTCTCTTCGGCGAAAGCCAATTTTTTGTTACAATAACATTTATGAAGATCGGGATTGACGCAAGATTTTACGGTCCGTACGCGGGGGGAGGTGGTTTGGGTCGCTATGTCAAAGAACTCCTCGACCATTTGCAGGAGATTGACGAGGAGAACCGCTATGTTGTGTTTCTGAACCGCGAGGGCTGGAGTGCCTTCACGCCGAAGAAACCCAATTTCGAGAAACACTTGGCGGACGTGCGTTGGTACACGCTCGCCGAGCAAATCAAGATGCCCGGCATCATCGCTCGTGAGCGCCTCGACCTCATCCATTTCCCGCACTGGAACGTTCCCCTCTTCTGTCGCACGCCGTTTGTCGTGACGATTCACGACGTCATTCTTCTCGACGAGACACATTCGGCCACGCAAGCCACGACGCTTCCCTTGCCGCTCTACTGGCTCAAACGCCTCGGCTACCGCAAGGTTCTTCATCACGCTCTTTTCAAAAGCCGCACGGTCATCGTGCCCTCCGAGTTCACGCGCTCGCGCGTCATGACGCACTTCCCACATCTCCCCAAAGAGAAGATTCGAATGATCCACGAGGGCTCGACGGACATTTCACGTTTCGGCCAAGCCGACAAAAACTTGACGCTGAACGCTCCGTACTTTCTCTACGTCGGCAACGCCTTCCCGCACAAGAATCTCGAGTCGCTCCTCCACGCCTTCTCCTTTTTCCACAAATCACACCCGGAGGTGAAGCTCGTCCTTGTCGGACGTGAAGGCGTCTTCTACGAACGACTCAAGAAGGAGCTCGAGGAAATAGACGTGCCGCGAGAGGCCGTGGTCTTCACGGGATTCGTCTCCGACGACACGCTCGCGAGCCTCTACAAAAACGCCACGCTCTACGTTTTCCCGTCTCGGCACGAGGGCTTCGGTCTCCCGCCTCTCGAAGCCATGGCGCACGGCGTGCCGGTAGCCGCCTCAAAGACAAGCTCCCTCCCAGAAATTCTCGGCGATGCCGCTCACTACTTTGATCCTGATGATATCGAAGACATGGTTCGCGTGATGGAATCAGCTCTCTCCGACGAAGATCTGCGCGCTTCGCTCATCCAAAAAGGTTACGAACGCATCAAGCGGTACTCCTGGCGCACAATGGCTCAAGAGACCCGCAGGATTTATCTTTCCTAACACCGTCTATGGCGGTCTCTCGCGACCCCGCACAACCTAAAGTTACTCTCCTTTATGACACGCGACTGCCGGTTTCTTTGCGTCTGCGCGGATTCGATCTTGAAGCAAAAAAAGAAGAGGCGCCTTCCGCCTTGAATGTTCTTCTGCAAAAAAGCCACGCGGCGTCTCCTCATGTTCTTGCCTTGCGCGTCAACGCTCCCCAAGCCGCCGCCCCCATTTTGAAACGCGAAACGCCGGCTCAAGATTTCAACGCGTTTGCCCAAGAGTTTTTCGCTCATCTTTCCCTGGAAGAAACCCTCCCCGAGCGCGAGGAAGCGCTCGACGCCGCACTCCTGTCGGGCCAGCTCATGGAAGACGACTGCGCAACTCCCGCACGCCACCCTGTTCTTCCGAGCCGATACAAAAATCTCCTCGAACTTCCTCGCGCCATCCTCCTCCAAAAATTCGCCTCGTCCCGGTTACTGATGACCGGTTACCAGTTACCCTCTCTTTCCTTCCTCCATCCCAGCCTGCGCGGCGTGGGCGTCTTTGTCCTCCTCTCCTTCGTGTTTGTTCTCCCCTTGCAGGCCATGCAAAGCCGACCGGATCCAAAACGCGTCGAGATGAACATCCTCGCTCAAGGCACGAAAGCGTTCGCTCTTTTTGAGGAAGGCGCCAAGTCGGCCGCCGACACGGACTTCGAAGAAGCCACGCATCGTTTTGCCGAGGCGGGAGAGAAACTCACACAAGCTCAAGCCACTTTGAACGATCTTGGAGGCGGAGCGCGCGCCATCGCTTCCCTCATTCCCTCGCAGGGAGAAACGCTCAAAACCGGCCGAGCGCTTCTTGATCTCGGACTCGAACTTTCCCTCTCCGCCGAACGCATGGGCGACGGCCTTACCGCCATCGGAAACCTTGCGGACACGACGCTCGGAACCAAAGTCGAAGTGCTCGAACGCTATCTTGCCTCCGCCCTCCCCCACCTCTCCGCCGCCACGGAAGCGCTCTCGCGCGTGGACACCAGCCTTGTTCCCGCGGAATACCAAGAACGTTTCGAGGAACTTTCTCGAGTGCTCCCGGGGCTTGAAGACAACCTGAACCGCCTGCAGGCATTTTCAGAAGCGCTGAAGGGCATCCTCGGGAACGATGCGCAAAAACGCTATCTCTTCGTCTTTCAAAACGACACGGAAATCCGTCCTGCGGGAGGCTTCATCGGATCGTTTGCGGAGGTAGACGTCTTGCGGGGAGAAATTGAGCGCATCAACCTTCCCGGCGACGGTTCCTACAACCTGCAAGGGTCGCTCCAGCTTCGCGTCGAGTCCCCCAAACCTCTTTCACTCCTCAACGCCCGATGGGAATTCCAAGATGCAAACTGGTTCCCAGACTTCAAAGCATCCGCGCAAAAGCTCCTTGAATTCCACGCCTCCGCCGGGGGTCCGACCGTGGACGGCGTCATCGCGGTGAACGCGAGATTCGTCGCCGATCTGCTCAACATCCTAGGACCAGTCGAGATGCCCTCCTACGGACGGACGATCACCGCCGAAAATTTTCTCCTCGAAACCCAGAAGATCGTCGAGGTGGAATATAATCGGGAAGAAAATGAACCCAAGCGGTTCCTTTCAGATCTGGCTCCGGAACTCTTAAGCCGCATTCAAAACATCGAAGGGTCATCCTTCCTGCCGCTTCTCGAATCTCTCAAGCGCGGGCTCAATCAAAAAGACATTCAACTCTATTTCACGGACACACAAGCGCAAGCGGGCATCCGCAAACTGGGATGGTCGGGAGAGATGGCTGACACTTCTGGAGACTATCTGATGGCGGTGAACGCCAACATCGGCGGAGGAAAGACCGACGCTGTGATTGAGGAAGACATGGATGTCGCTTCGACGATTCTTGAGGACGGACGTATTCAAAATACGGTGACGATCACCCGCACGCATCACGGCATCGCCGGAGCGCCGTTCACCGGAGTCAACAATGTCAACTACGTCGCCCTGTACGTGCCACGCGGATCGCGGCTCATCGGAATCGAGGGAGCCACTCCTCCGCCGGAAGATCTCTTTGAATCCTCCGAGGTCGCGCTTTCGGAAGACGCGGATCTTTCTTTCATAAACGCATCGGCTTTCAAGGGACCGGGTGAAACCGACGTCAGCGAGCTGCACGGAAAAACCGTCTTTGGCAACTGGACGCAAACGAAACCTGGACAGAGTACCTCGATCGTCTTCACCTATGAGCTTCCATTCACGGTTGATTGGATGGAAACCAACGCGGGGTTCTTCACGCGCGCAGGCGCTTGGCTCGGGATCGGGAATCCTTCGGCGCATACGCTCATGATCGAACCGCAGTCGGGCATGCGAGAACGCACTACGCAAGTATCCATCTCGTTCCCGGAAGATCAGACACCCGTCTGGACAACCGACCTCGTGGAAAACCATCGCTTAGAGGCGACGATTAAGGGAACCTCGAGCGGATTTTTTGGGCTCCTGTTTGAATAACGGTATGAATAAAAAGGAGCGCGAGGCACACGCCGCGAAGGCGAAGGAAGAAACCATTGAGAAAGAACTGCGATGCATCTACGAGGACGAGTCGGGAGTGATGCCGGATCTCTCAACGCTTGAAGCGCCGACGCGTTCCTGGCGCAAAACCGGCCTCGCCGCCGCGGGCATTCTTCTCGCTCTCTCGGCGGGCATTTCGTTATGGCTCGTGGCTGACGGCTTCCGATTCCGCGCATCCGACTATGTGAAGATCAGCGTCATCGCCCGTCCCGTCGAGGTTGAAGAAGAGATTTCACAGCCGCTTCTGCCGGGTCTGCAAAGCCGCATCGCCGTGCGTTATGAAAACGTCGGCGGAGGACAGATCTCTTCCCTCTCGCTCCGCGTGAATCTCCCCGACGCGTTTGTCGCGGACCGATTCGTGCCCGAACCGACCGCGTCCGGAAACACCTGGGAGCTGGGGAGTCTCGGCGAAAACTCCGACGGCCTCATCGAGCTGTATGGAACGCTCTTGGGAGACGTCCCTTCGGTGCAGAAAATCCAGATCGTCGCCACGTATCGTCCGGCGAATTTTTCCTCCGAGTTTGATACCATCGCCCTGTTCGAGCTGACCCTCGATGAAAGCGCCCTTACTCTTGGAGTCGGCGCACCCGACAAAACATCGCCCGGCGAGGAGGTCGAGCTTTCCTTCGAGCTCCTCAACCCGTCGCGCGGCGCGGTTGAGAACGTCGAGCTGGCGGCCGTCGTGCCGGAAGGCTTCCTCGCCCTTCAAAGCGAACCTCCCATCGGCGAAGGATTCCTCTGGAAAATCCCCCGCATGGAGGCTCACTCCAAAGCCGTGTTCACTCTCTCGGGCTCCATGAGCGCCAACACGCGCGGACTCCATGACGTCGGCGGTCGCGTTTTCCTTGCGCGCGGCGCCAAGCGCTACCAGCAAGTCGAGCAACTGCGAAGCCTAGACGTGTTCGGCGGCGCGCTCGCAACGAGCGTCATTGTGAACGGGTCTGCTCGCGATCAACAGGTTGATCCCGGAACGCTTCTGCGCATCTCTATTCCCATCGAGAACGCTTCAGAGATCGACATGAACAACGTGGAGCTCGAACTTGAGATGAAGAGCGTCGAACACCTCCCGATCAATTGGGACGCGGACGGCCTCAACCTGGGAGGAGGCTCGCGCGCGGAGGAACGCATTCTTTGGAACAAGGAGGATGTCAAAGCTTTTGAACGACTCGGTCCCGGAGAGAACGCAACCGTTGATTTGACATTGCCGTTGTACGCATCGCTTCCGGAAGAAGTGAGCGACAGCCTGACCTTCACCGCGACCGTCGGAGCTTCTCCCGCAACCAATATCAATTCGAGAATCAGTCTCTCCACCACGCCGATCACTCTGCGTCTCAACAGTCTCGTGAGCCTCTTTTCAAGCGCGATCTACCACGATATGAGCGGGAACGCGATCGGATCGGGTCCTCTGCCTCCCCATGTCGGGGAAAAAACAACCTATGCCATCGTTTGGTCGGTGGGAAGCGACACACATGAGCTCCAAAATCTTGTGCTGGAAGCCGAACTTCCGGCGCAGGCGCAGTTTGAAGAAGGGATAGAGACCTCGGCGGGCTCCCTTTCCTACCGCGTGGACGGACGGCGCGTGCGATGGGAAGTGAGTCGTCTTGAAGAGAACGCTTCGGCGAGATTCAACGTGTCCGTTACACCCGAGGAAAACGACATCGGTTCTTTCTTGAAACTCATCAACCCCGTCTCTTTGAGCGCGAAGGACGCGGAAACAGGAAGTCTCGTTCGCCGCGAAGGCAACCCTCTCACAACCCAACTGCGCGACGATGCGTTTGCCACGGACGACGGGATTGTGGTGGAATAGATCCTGATACCACTTCTCATGAAATGGTGGTACCATCCATGGTATGAGTATGCAATCCCAAGACAAATTCAAGAATCTTGTTCTCTACGTTCTCTCGCATGGAGATTACAAAGAGGGCGGTATCAAAAAGTTAAATAAACTGCTTTACTTTATTGATTTCTATTTCTACCGAGATCATGAGCGTTTGATTTCCGGTGTGAGCTACGCAAAGGCTGACATGGGACCCATTGTTGATGACTACCGAGTTGTCTTCGACGAACTTGAGCAAAAAGGTTTTTTGGAACCCATCGAAGATACCGGTTTCAAAGCCTATAAACCACTTGTAAAGGCCGACCTTGCTCAATTCAATCCGGAAGAGATCGACCACATCGGCAGAGTTCTTGATCGATACGGCAAACTCTCGAGCGCGGAATTGGAGGGGATCTCCCATCAACAGCAACCATGGGTCTTAACGGAACACATGGGAGACATCATTGATCCAGACCTCGCCCTCCTTATTGCCGACGACGACTCGGACGAAAGCTATCTGATTGAGAATGATGCTATCAAGAACGAACTTGTTAGCCTGGCAAACTCGGTGTAAGCGTATGGGAAAAATTGTTGTTGAGGTTCTCCCTTCTTTACAAGAGGCTGTCAATCAGGCTGATCCGAAGATACAGAAGCTGTTTTCCAAACAAAAGCAATTCATGACCGATAACCCATTCTATCCGTCACTTGGAAGAACGAGGCTCGAAAATGTTTGCGACAAGTATGGAGATCCTCTGTGGGAGATCAGACTCAACAAGAAAGATCGAATCGTGTTCGTCCAAAGAGACAGTGGCCAGCGAATCATCTGGCTCAAGATCGTAAGTCACGATGAACTCGTAAGAAAAAATACTATCCACGCCAAAGGTGAGTATAAACGTATTTCTTAGACATGGCTTCGTGGCATTTGCGCAGAACGACGGGATTGTGGTGGAATAGGGTCGCCCGATCCGCCTGATGATCCCGTAGCTCAACTGGATAGAGCGTCAGCCTCCGGAGCTGAAGGTTACAGGTTCAAATCCTGTCGGGGTCGCCAGTTCACTCTTTAACTTCGCATCTATGTTTAATGAAGGCCGCAAACCGCCCGAAGCCCTGGCCCCCTTGGAGGAAATTTTCGAAGCGCTCGGGCGCGAGTTGGATCAAAGCACGGCGGAAATCAATCGCTTGGGAGCTTTAATCATGGAGATACGTAACAAAATCGTACACATCCAAGAGTATGCTCAACGGCAGGATTGGACGCTCCCGGATGATTTGCCTCCATCCTTGATGGAAGAATGGCGTCAGAACATGCAAGCACACAGTTCCCTTGTGCACGCCTTTAACACCCTGGTTCAAGAAATTAACGATTTGAACGGAACGATGACTCAACTCATAGGAACCTCCATGCTGGGCAAACCAGAGGCGGCCGACGCTTAAACCTTTCGCCAAAGTGCGCGCAAAATAGTATACATCTTATATGCCCAGTAGGACTTACAAAAATCAAATGTTCCCGGATAGCGCACGCGTTCCATGCCGAAGCCGAGCTTGAAGCGCGTGATTCCCTTCCACGCCGGATTCTCTTCCGAAATCCCCCAAAAATCGTAGGCCGCGAAGCCTGCTTTTTTTGCCTCTGTGATTTCATGCCAATGGAGAGCGTAGGGTGCCATCACGTCTCGATGAGCGCTTGAGGATGCGCCGTGAAGATACGTGCGCACGCGAAAAGCATCCACCATAAGATTCACGGCAAGAAGTTCTCCGCCGTAAAAAGCGCCGACGAGACGCGCTCCCGCAAAGCGATCGAGCCAGTCTTCGTAACGAGCGCGGCTATGCAAACGAAACTTGTCGCGTGCGGCGGTTTCTTCAAAGAGCCTCCACGCTCCTTCCCGCTCTTCGTGCCGGAGCTCCCGCGCCAAGACACCTTTTTTCTGCGCAAGGCGGATATTGTATCGCGTCTTTGCATGCATGGCGGAGAGAAGTTCATCTTCGGATGTCGTCAGATCAAGCAAAAGCGTCTCTTCAGGCGAGACGTGGATTGTTTTCTTCGCCCACGCACCGATAACCACCCCCTGCCCCTCCTTTCCGCCAGAGGCGGATCCGCCTGCGGAGGAAAAAAGGAGGGGTTCGAAACGAACAAACGCAACATCCAGTTCCGCGGCAATTGTCTCGATAACTCCTTTAAGATCTGCCCCATCTTTGACGATCGGCCCGCGCTCTACCAGCGCGTACGAACAGCCAAACGGGAGCCGCTTCAAGGAAACGAGAGCGACCGCAACAAGATTTTCATTTTTGTAAACTCCCAGCCTTCGAGCCCCTCGCTCCAGCTCCCCATATTCCCAATCATGCAAAAAAGCGCCCAAACGCGGCGCGTGCGTTCCAACGAAAGACTGCCAAGTTTGTTTGTCGGTAATTTCTTGAATTCGCATAACCCCATCATTTTCTGGAAAAGACTTTCAGACATCTCCAAGGGTAGCTTGCGATTGGCGACAAATTTTGAGAGCCTGCGGTTCAAAATTTCGTCGTCAATCGCCCACAGCACCCACACCATCATCTAACGTGCCAGCGATTTGAGCGCCGATTTAATTTTTTCCTCCGTGGACCCCTCAAGTCCTTTTAGGATCTCCAGAGCTTCCTTGCGCTTGTAGCCGAGTCCGACAAGAGCTTGGAGCGCGTCTTCGTCTCCGCCCGTCCGCGTGTTTTCATCTTCCGTCAGCACGCCTTTGAGTTCAAGAACGATTTTCTGCGCCGTCTTCCTGCCGATTCCCGGCACGCTCTGCAAGAACGCAAGATCGCCCTCCATGATCTTCCCGCGCACCTCCGCCCCTTCTCCCGCAAACACGATCTTCTGCGCACTCCGAGGTCCCACGCCCGAAACTGAAATAAGCTTCCAAAAGAGTTCGAGCGCATCAAGCGAGAGGAACCCGAAGATCTCATGCGCATCATCCCGATGAACCTCATGGCAAAAGAGCGACATGGTTCCGTGAAGTTGGAGCATGGCAAACTCCGGAATGACAAGCCGGTACCCAACCGCTCCAACGTCGAAAATCACATAGTCTTTTCCGCGATGAGAGATCACACCTTGGAGTTTGATGATCATAACTTTTTTATCCTACCACGAGCCGCCTCAACACGCGACGAGATCTGTTTTAATATCGAAGCCTCCACGTGAGGCGCATCCCCCTCCCCGCGCGCCCACGCTTGAACTTCGCGCAGACGGTTTCCAAACTCCCTCCCTGGTTTCATCCCGAGAAGCTCCATGAGCGCTTGGCCGTCCAACCCCTCCGCGCGAAACGCGCTCTTCCACGCGCGGTTCTTCTCTGTTTTGCGCAGACGTGCGAGCTCGATTCGACGGCGCGGCAAAGCGCTATTCTCTGCCCGCAAGAGATGCTCAAGCGCGGCCTCATCCTCGCCCAGAAGACGGACTTTCAAAAATGGCAGGAGACGTTCTGGGTCAAGACGCAGACCAGCGATCACATGAACAAGACGGTCATAGGCGGCCGCATCTTGCCGCAAGGCAAAGAGACTCCGAGCCTCAGGCGCAAGGCGATCAAGCTCCCGCTGTGTTTCCTCACTCTGCTGAAACCGCAAAACATGCTCGAGTTCATCGATCTCTTCTTCAAACCCCCGAAGGCGTTCGCGAAGTTGTTGTGTTGATAGATCAAACATAGTGTTCCACTCCCTACTCCCTACCTCCTAAAAACTCCTTCACCTGCCCCAACGTCACCTTCTCCTCCTCTGTCTCGTTATCATACCCCCAGTTGCGGTCCGTTCCGAATGTGAAGCCGCCGAAGCAATGAAACAAATCAAGTGCGCGATCCGTCTCCTGAACGTACAAACGCTCCCCGGCGCGCTCGGAGATGATGACCGTCATGGGCTTCCAGTAGGTAAACGCGAACAGGCGCGAGAGACTCGAGCGGATGCGCGCGGTTGGGTGAAGGCTCACCACAACAAAGTAACTGCCAAACTTTTCCCGATCTTGAAACACGCGCTCCGCCTCCGCACGGTTCACCGGATCGGCTTCGGCCGCGCCAACTTTCTCTGCGAGCTCATCCTTGAACGCGGCGACTTCAAGCGCGCGTTCGCGCGAATATCCCGCCGCCATGACGCCCCAGATATAGCCCGCGTCCCAAAGCCCGATGCCCCGCACGAGATCGGGTTCGTATCCCCAACGCCGCAAATGAACCTCCTCAATGCCGGCATAGGCAAGAAACTGTTCGAGCGAACTTGGCAACGTCGAGCCATCCGGAGCGTGGGCGCGCTCGAGATCGGTATAATTGTGGTGGTCAATCACGACGAGGTGCTTGCCCATCGCGCGGATTGCTTCCTCTGTTTCGGGTCCCGGCATCTCCACAACGATCACTGTTGAAGCGCCATAGTCTTTCACACGCTCAAGAATCCGAGGTTCGCGCTCGAGCCGCGCGCCGTGAGGCTGTGAAGAACGATGCACTTGATACCCCTTGCGCAAGGCAAGCTCGGCAATCAAATACGCCTCCTCGTCGTTGGGAGGAATGATGAGAAGCGTCTTGCCTGGGGTCAGGTCGGGATACGGGATATTTTAACCACCGGTGTTATAAGTTCCTCTACTGATTTTACCAATCATCGTTCGGTCGACATTCAAATGCTGAGCAATCTCCGTCGTAAGATACCCGCACCGTCCTCTAGCAAGCATGATGGCGTAATCCCGTTCCTCCTTCGTCTTTACATCCGCAAAAATCTCCTCAAGCGTAGGTCTGCCCACAATCCTCTCCTCTCGCGGATGTTCCTTGATGTCTTCAGCTCCGTTGGTCAACTCCCAGATGAAATGCGTGAAGCGTGCATCACCCATGATAAACCCGTGCTTTGCTTCTTCGTGAGGATCCTTCGCAGAAATTCCTTCACGCACATACGCACGATACTCACGTTCAGCCACCTTTCGATTCTTCGCAAAGAGAAGAAGCGTATCGTCCACGCACAACCATTCGGGAGCTTTCACATACCCCGCCGTCGCCCTGTAACTGCTCCATTTCCAGTCTCGAGGGTGCTTAACGAGACCGGCATGGAAGGGATTCAGGACGATGTAGAGCATGACGGCAAGAAGGTAGGAATCTTTATCGATCACGAAGGCTTTATATCGTCCTTGAAATAGATGACCAACGCGAGCATGACGCGCATTAAAGTCTTGCGTGTAGTTGCCGTTCAAGTCGCGCATAGCACGAGAGAGATTGCCGTCGGGCGTCTCGACGAAGAGGTGGTAATGATTGCCCATGAGGCAGTAGGCGTGGAGGATGAGATTGTACGTTTTGATCACGTCTTTAAGCCAATAGAGAAATCGTTCTCGATCGCGATCGGTGAGAAAGATGTCCTGCTTTGCGTTGCCGCGAGCAATGACGTGATAGAGGGCACCGTTGAATTCGACGCGAAGAGGTCTTGCCATAGAGTTTCATTGTAACACAAATGGTAAATATCCCGTATCCCGACCTGACCCCAATTACCAAACCACTTTGAGGCGGCTGGCGGATTTCATGGCCGTTGAAATCGTGGAGGCGGCGTATTCGGATGGGTTGATTTTTGCAAGAGTGAAACGCGTCGCGCCTTCGTCACGCGTGAGCACCACGTTGCGCGGCGGGCGTCCTTCGCGCGATTTCCCAGAGTAGGCTTCTAACGCTCGCATCAAACGCAAATCATGCGTGGAAAGCATGACAGTGCCGGGAAAATCCTGAATAGCTTTTACCACCGCTTCCATAGTCGCTTGATCCATGTGGTTGCTCGGTTCGTCGAGTAAGAGCACGTCGGTGCCTTCAATCAGCGCCGCGGCCGCAAACCACAACAAGCGCTGTTCTCCTCCACTCAAAGACGACAGAGGTCGTCCAAGATCACGGTGGCCACTTGAAAGTCCCACGCGCTTCAGTTCTCGTTCAAACATCGGCAACGTCGCATCGCTGTGCGGGTTCGTCTCCCCCTTCACCCAGTCAAAGAATGCACTCACCGTTCCCTCGGCAACCTCCTTGGGCCACATCTGCGGAAGAAACGCGCTTTGTACGCGGGATTCACGCTCGATCACGCCATGCGACGGATGTGCCAGCGCTTCGAGAATCTTTGTCTTCCCCGTGCCGTTTTTGCCCGAGAGAACCGTCACGTCGCCAACAAAAATGTCTGGAGAAGCGGCGTCCTTGATTGGCGAATCGGGAATTGTCAAGCGTTCCGGAAGCACAAAGAGTCGGCTTGAGAGATCTGGCATACCAACCTTCCAGACGATCGGTTCTCGCAACATTCTTTCGCGCCGCTCTTTTTTTCTATAATCCGCATAGGGAGATTTTGAAGTGGTCAGACAGCGTTCCCCTCCGTTATACTCAAGCGTCAGCGTGCCGTCACGGCTTGCCATTTCCAAAAACCATTCCACATGGCTCACAGAGACGATTGCGGCGCCCGCTCGACGATAGGTTTCAAACAGTCCGGCGAGTTTGGAGATGCTCTCAAGATCCAGATGGTTGGTGGGTTCGTCCAAAAGGAGGACGTCGGGTTCGCTCCCCAACAGAAGCATGAGCGAGAGCTTGGTGCGCTCGCCTCCGGAAAGTTCTGAGACCTTCCGATCGAAAAATTGATCCACTTCAAACAGGCGCACGGCTTGATCCATGAGTCCCTCAATGCGCTGTTCGGATTCCTGATTGAGCAAATTTCGATCGTGCGCATCGGGATCCTCCCAGTTGACGGGAAAGTCTTCTTTGAAATGCGCAAGGGCTTCCTTCAAAACGCTCTCCACGCGCGTTTGCGAGAGAGGTGCCAAAAGTTCTTCCTGGTCAAGTCGGGCAATGCGCAGAGTTTCCTTGCTGTGCGCACCGCGGCCGTAGCCGTGGGAGCCGGCATCGAACGATGCGCCGCGCCGAGCCATGACGGCGTCAAACAGCGTAGACTTTCCGGCGCCGTTCTGTCCCACGAGGACAACGCTCTTGCCCCCTTCAAGACTCAAGCGTGGTATTTTAATCGGAGGGTGGCAACGAGAAATCTCGGCGTCCACCGCGCCGACCATCGCGCCGCTCACCTTCCCGCGATCAATATCCCGTCCGTCCCAGAACGGCGGGAGATCAACGACATGCTCGGCAAGGCACCGGCGCAGGGCTTCGCGGATGCGTTCCGTCTCCGCTTCACGGCCGGCAACACCCTCTCCGGCATCAAAATGTCTTGATTTCATAGAGCCTCATTGTAGCAACACGCTCTTGTTATGCAAAACCAAAAAACCGCATTGAGCTTCGTTCATGGTCATGATAGACTTGGCTTATATGAATACGAAAACATTGGAACAAACTATTAAAAGACTCGACGAGCGGCTCGGGCAACTCGAATCTTGGCGTTCACCAAAATCCCAGATCGATGTTCTGGTTGATCAGTCGGCCCACAACAACCAAATTCATGACATGAGAAAAGCAAATAATATTCTTAAGCGCACGGCTGGTTCTGTGGCAAAGAAGAAGGCCGATATATGGATGAGGTGGCTCAAAGCATCCCGCATGTCATGGGAATGATGATGGTCTATGGTGAAGTTTCTTTTGGACACAAACATGCTCATTCTCCATGTATCCGGCCAGACCCGCCTGATGTTTCAACGTGGAGAAGCGGTGATTTCATCCTTGACGCTCTTCGAATCCATGCGTCTCCCAGGACTTTCGGAGAGCGAAGAACAAGCGTTGCGAGACTTGATGTCTCTCTGCCGAATGATCTCCGTCAACGATCGCATCGCGGAAAATGCGGCCATGCTCGGAAGAACACACCCGAAGAAAAAACCAATCGATCTCCTGATCGCCGCAACAGCTCTCGAGCTCTGCGTACCAGTCATCACCAAAAACGTCCGAGACTTCAAAGGGATCAAAAACTTGGAAGTTTACGATCACATTCCATAGAGACCCCTGCAAAATCTTATCAAACCAAAAAACCGCCCTGATGAAAGGCGGCTTTTTGATCCTCATGAGTCCGGAAGCGACCCTCTCATAAACGAGAGATGCCCTGGCGACCCGCCCGACTGAACGACCAAAGTCGTTCGGGCGGGGAGAGATGCAGGTCTCTCCCGTCGATGATGCGAATGCTTCCGAACTCGTGGGGGGCCGCGCGCGAGGCTTTCAGGTTCGCGCGCGGGAGAAGGCGACCGCAGGTCGTGAGACCGCGGTCAGGAGGGGAGACGGTAGAACAGGGCGTCCACCCAGTCTCCGTCCCACTCCCCCTCGGGGTTCTTGGCGACGCTCCAGAAGTCGACGTGCGCGACGATGCGCACCTCGACTGTCCGACTCGCCCTCTCTGCCCACTCGTGGAGCTGTGCCTCATCGTCGTGGATCTCGATGTCCACGATGACGAAGGCGCCGCACCCGCAGGAGGCGGCGAGGGAAGGGTTGTTGAAGCCGGGAGCGTCCCTAAGCCGCACGGGCCGCGGGAAGTTGCACGCCTGCTCGCAGAACGGGCAGACGAGCGGATTGAGCTTTGGCTTCCAACTCATGGGTCTCTCCTCTTTCGGGGCGGGTTGTTGGTCCCCGACATCAGCGTAGCAGATTTTGCCGCGCTGGTGTTGGAGAAGGTCGGGATTGGACACCCTCCACTTGACCTTGGATCGTGGTGGAATTGCCTCGTGTGTTGTGTTGCGAACCGTGAGCATTTTTGATATGTTGGAAGCATTATGAATACTTCTTCTAAGATTATCGATTCCATACGCATACGGACATCCGCATGGAATCGTTTTATGCAGGCAAGCCAGAATCTCCTCGATTCCACAGAAGAGATTTTGGAAGAAGCGGACGCTTACAAACCGGAATTTCTTTCCGGACTTCGCAAGTCCGTTGAAGAGCATCGCGCCGGAAAATCGAAACGCGTCACATCCCTTTTGAAACTGCGCTAGTATGCGCATACTGTACACGACCTCGCCGTTTCAAAAGGATCTGAAAGCGCTCCCAAAACATCTCTTGCCGCGCATTGACGACACCGCACAGATGCTCCGAATCGATCCGACAAGCAATATGCTCGGGGTAAAGAAACTTGTCGGCATCCATCCGCCGGTCCTCCAACGCTTGACGCAAAGGAGGATTTTGTTTTTTGGATCGCTCCGACCTGCGGCCTTGAACTCACTCAAGAACGCAGGTCGAAGCGCAACGGGTGTTGTGTTGCGAACCGTGAGTATTTTTGATATGTTGGAGGCGTATGAAGAAACTTTTCACCGCAAACAGGAACTTTCATGTCATCTATCGAGAAGAGCATGACTGGTTTATTGCAACCGTTCCGGAACTTCCCGGTTGCCACACACAAGGGAAGACACTCCATCAAGCGGAACAGCGTATCACCGAAGCCATTGAGGTCTACTTGGAAAGCCTTGTAGCTCACAAAGAGACACTTCCCAAGAAAGAACAGCGTGTCTTTCTTAGCTCGGTCATGGTCGGCAACTAAACTATGACCGCCTTCCATCTATTGCCATCTCTAAGGGCTCGCAAAATTATTCGAGCGCTCGAAAAGGCTGGTTTTGTGCAGGACCGCCAAAAAGGCAGTCATGTCGTTATGCGGCATCCGACAAAGAAATGCCAGACGGTTGTCCCAATCCATAGCGGTGAAGAGATCCACAAATCCCTTCTCATGGACATCATCAAACAAGCAGAATTGAGCATTCAAGAATTTCTCAACTTGCTGTGATGAACCAACAGCCCAAACCGGCTGTTTTTGTTTTTCGGATTGCTCCGACATCGGAACGGCAGATTCGACTCATAAGACGAGTCGCTTGGCGAGAGAGATGCAAGCTCCCCGCCAAATGAATGGATTCTGCCGTGCCGGTGTCGAAGCGCAACGTCTGTTGTGTTGCGAGCTGGGAGCATTTTTGATATGTTGGAGGTATTATGAATACAACGATCCAAGCAAAAGTCGGTCACAGGCATGCTGAACGTCTCAATAGGCTGGCTCTGCGTTACGGTTTATCGCTGGAGGGATTTGTTTCTCGTCTTCTTTCAGAAGTCTCAATGGATATTCCGGAAGAGACTCTTTCAGAATATCAAACACCACGAACACTCTCTGCGTCAATTAAACGTGGGCTTGCTGACTGGACATCCGGTCGGGTTTCTTCCAAGCTATGAAGGTCGTCTACGCTGACGAGTTTCGCAAGGCATTTGACAAGTTGCCCGAGAAGATTCAGTCGACCTATCGCGTACAAGAAGAAATTTTCGAAACCTCCTCGCACGATCCGCGACTTCATCTTAAGAAGCTTAAGGGGCATTCGTCAATCTTCTCCTTTCGCATCACGCGCGCTTACCGCGCACTGTTTGCTTTTGTAGAGCGCGACACAGCGCTCATGATCACCATCGGCCACCGTAAAGACGTGTACCGATAAGTTCGGATTCCTCCGACATCCGCGATTGAGAGCATTTGAATGTTCTCACGCACGGGTGTCGAAGCGCAACGTATGTTGTGTTGCGAGCTTCCAAAGAATTTGATATGTTGGAGACGTATGAATACGAAACAGATTCAGACCACGCTCGCGGACGTTCAGCGACGTCTTGGATTTCTCGAAAAACAAATGATTCCCAATCTATGGAATTCTCGCATGCATGCCGTTGACAAACACTTGGAAAAAAGTCAGCAGGAAGATCGCGATCGTCAGGCACGCATTCTACGTAAGACCGGCGGAGTTCTTTCTCATCTTCAACTGGACCCTGTTGCTTGGCAACGCAAAATGCGCAAGAAATGGGGTGAACGTATGAAACGCCAGATGCCCTGAATATGCGGATACTGTTAGATACCAACATTATCATCGAACACCTGCAGAAAAGCATTCTTTCAGAATCCTCTGAAGATCTCACGTTCGCCATTTCCGTCATTACGGAGGCAGAGCTGTTTCAGCTGGCCGGTCTTCCGGAAGTTGAGGAGATTCTCATTGAAGAATTTCTTCGTCTTACGAAACGCTTGAACGTAGACTCTGCCATTGCTCGGCGTGCGGCTTCGCTCAGTCGAACCAGAAAAACAGAACTTCCTGATCTCCTTATCGCGGCAACCGCGCTTGAATGGAGCCTGCCCCTGCTGACAAGAAACACTAAGGATTTTCAAGAGATCCCCGAATTGGAGCTTCTCAAAGAGATTCCATAGCGTCCCTCGTCTGCACTTGACCTTGTGCCGGCCATCCGCCACCCAAGCTTCTTGCCGAAGGGGGATTTTGATTTCCTCGCCGTGATCTGTTTCGGATTGCTCCGACATGCGTCCTCGAGTTCCGCGGTTTCTTTTTCTCAAGAACAAATGTCGGAGGAGGGAGCGTGCGCAACTTCCTCCGAGTTTTTTTGTCGCGTGCATTGCGGCTATTCCGCTCGCGCCCTTGCTACGCCGATGTTGCCACCGACGGATACAGACGCGAGGCGGTCAGATTGGGGTTCTGCTCCCCCGTGTGGCTCTCCATTTCTTCTACACGAAAGAAACGGGGACAAAGAAGCGTGACCGGTTGGGAGGCTAGACCTCCTCGAAGTCGATCCGAACCCCCTGCACGCGGTGCAGGGAGACGAACCGACCGCCGACGACCTTCGCCCAGAGAGGCTTGCGGCCACCCCGGACGATCTGGTCCATGACGCTGTAAGGCGCCACGACCAGAAGGTCGTCGGCCCCCGCGCGGGCGACCCGATCGAGGATTTCCCTGCCGTCCGAAAACGGCCTGGAGTCATCCTCGACTGCCACCCCACCCCCGAAGAGTCGCCGAAGCTCGGCGATCTCCTCACTGGAGGCGGAGTGACGGGTCACCCGCAGAATCCGCGTTCGCGGTTGCGGATCCGCCGGAGCGAGTTCGAGGGTCACCCCCCGCACTCGCTTGTACCCGACGAACCACAACCGCATCCCGCGGAAGTCCAGGTCGGGCTTGCGCCCGGCCTGCGGGGTCCCGACCATCTCGGCCCACAAGGGCTGAAGGCCCTCACGGCAGAGATGATCGAGGGTTGCGAGGGGGACGACCGCGACCAAGTCGCGATAGCTCCCCGACCAGAACTCCCGCGCCACGCTCTGGGCGTTGCGCTCACGGGAGTGGACGATCCCGCCAAAGGCGGGGCCGTACATTTCCCGAAGCGCCACGACCTGGGCTGGCACAGGTGGGTGTTGACTCACCCAGAGGATCACTTTTCACCTCCTTGTTGTGGTTGATCCTTCACTCGAAGCTCAAGAAATCTCAAGCGTCGGGTGAAGGAGAGAGAGCGAGTGCAGCTCTCTCCTAGGTTGGACCGACTTTGGCTGTGCGAGCCATGCAGACATTGCGTCTGCGGATCCATAGATTGGCGCAAATTACTCCCGCTCATTGCGCCAAGTGAGCGGGGGGGGCTTAGCCGAGGTCGAGCTGGAGCTGCCAGGGGCAGCTCCGCCTCTCCGTCCCCGCGTAGGCGGGGACGGCGCCCTCGACGAGGGCGAACTGGTCCCAGAAGGACCGGCTCGCCCGGATGGCTCCGGGGGACTCGGGCCAGGCGGGGGCGGGGTCCCCCACGTAGGCCCAGATGACCTCCCCCGGGTGGGGGGCACCGACGTCCACCCCCCGGAACTTGAGGGTCAGGCGACGGCTGTGAACCGTCTTGCCGACCCCCTTGGGGGCGAACCGCCCCCACACCGGCTTCCCCGCGCCGGTGTGGGGGTTGTTGACGTAGGCCACCGTCTTCCAGACGGTGGCCTCCCCGGAGTCCACCTGCACGCGGTCCGTCCGGCGGGGGGTGGGGAGGAGGAGGGAGACCGTCGCCTCGTCGGCGAACGGTCCCTCCCCCTCGTTGGCGGCCTCGAGCTGGCGAAGGATTTCCTCCCCCGCCCCCCGGAGCCACTCCCACACTCCCTCGGGGAGACGGGAGCGGAGGTGGTTGGGGACAACCACCTCCTTCCCGCCGGGGAGAGCGATCTTCATCCGGGGGATGATGATCCTCCCCCGGATCGCCTCCCACTGCTCGAGGAGGGGGGAGGGGGACCCCGAGGCGGGGAGCAACTTCTCGAACTCCGCCCACTTCATGGGGCGGACGTCGTCCTGACCCATCCCCGAGGGGATCAGCCAAACGACGGCGTTGGGGTGGGGGGCGGGGATGGGGAGCTGAACCCGCGAACGGGTGTTCCTCCCCTTCTCCCCGGGAAGGGGGCGGTGGAGTTCCCACACGCCCCCCAGTCCGATCTGGAGGAGTCGGCGCTTGCCGTACTCCTCCAGCTCCACGTGGACCACCGCGCCGATCGCCCGAAGGACGACCAGCAGGAGGTCAATGACCTTCTTCTCCATCTCACACACCTTTCGCCCCCAATCTCAATCGGGGGCATGCGGGGTACCGCCCGCGCGGTTGAAGCGACTTTCTCGCCTCGCCAATAGGCACCAAAGATTGCTTCGGCAGAGCCTCGCAATAACTGATGAACATAGGTGAGGTAAGCTGGCGGGTTCCACGAAGTTGTCCTTCGCTTCCCCCGCCAGCCAAGCTTCCCCTCTTGACGCGTCTCGCCCGCTATCGGACTTACAAGCATGGGCACCGCCCATGCCGCGCGAGAATCCGACCACATCCCCTAGGAGAAGCGGGGAGCCAAAACAGCAAGATAGCTGTATGGCCGTCGGATGGTGGGTTCCCCTTGGTGTCGGGGATTGGATGCGAGCCGCTGGCGAGCCGGAGCTCCGCGGTATCGCGTCTCGGAAGCTATTGCCCATGCCTTTGCTTCCACAGATGGATGCCGAGGTTGTTCCTCGGCTTTCAAATACCTCATTGGGGTCGGGATCCATCACTCCGATCCCCCGTGGGTTGTCCCGTTTCGTGGGACCCAGGAGCCGCTGTCGGTCATCCCGGACGTGTGTCGTTACGATCGAGCTCCCCTAAGGGCACCCGCGCGGAGCCGTCTCCTACGCAGTTCTCGTTGACACCCGTGCAGACTGCGGCCTGCAAGCGTCCTCACTCCCCCGAGTCACTGCCTCTGCCAATAGGCCAGAGCGGGAAGTTTGAGGAGATGGGTGTTGGCGTTCCCAGTGCGGAACGGCGTGGATCCCGCTTCGGTCCACGCAACCGGCATGAGTTGGTCAGGCGGTCTCATGCTCCGCCATAAATGTCCGGTGGAATCATCATTCACCTCCTTCCACCAAAGCGTTGTTTGTCACAAGTGGGGCGTTTTTGCCCCGTCACTTCCCTCGGACGATTGCTGTCCGGAAGAAGTGTCGGGGAGGAAGTGAGTGCTACTTCCCCGAGAGAATCCAACCGCTTCCGCGGTTGAAATAAGATGTACGATAAACGTCGTACGTCGCGGTCTACCCGTGGACCAGCCGCCAACAGATCACGCCGTAAACGTGCTGTCAGAATCCCGATTTTTAGCCCCTACGGTGGGCGACACATTGGCATTTACAAAGACACGTCGGGTACGTGTTTTTGCCCTTTTCAGGTTTACGGCGCGTTCCACTCGCGCCAGAACTTCTTTCTCTTTTACTTCTCCTTGTTGTTGCGCCGGATCTGCTCGGCCCGGGCGATCAGGGAAATCTCATCCCTGAAGGTTTCGTAGGCTCCGTCGGAGAGAACCCTCTCCTCGGGGAATCCGATGCGGTGCCAAGCACCACGGACCCCCGTCCCCTTGACGAGCTCCCGCAGGACCTCGTCCGGTTGACCGGCGAAGAATTCCGGCCGGGCCTTCCAGTAACGGACGCGCTCGAGAACGAACTCGAGCTCTTCCTCGACCTTGCGGGGGACGAGGACCTCAGCCTCGGAGAGGTCCTCCGGGGTGACGTCCTCGGGGGGGCCGTCGAACGTGGGAAGTTCGGCGACCCACCGGTAGGTGGGGACGTCGAACCTCGTCCGGCCCCGGTCGGGCCAGGTGGTCTCCCAGCCGTCCCAGGGGGCGACGGCGTCGAAGAACGACCCCCGCCACCAGAGGGGGAGGCCGACGATCTTCATCGCCTCCTCCACCTCGTTCAAGGCGGCGGCGGCGGCCACCGCCGTCTTGGCGGCGGCGGCCCGCCCCAAGATCTGGAACAAGGCCGCCATGGCGGCCACGACGAACCCCACGTCCTGGCCGAAGTCGGCCAGGAACTCCCCCCAGGTCAGGGGGGAGAAGATCTTCAGCTTGTTCTTCATGTTCTCGAGGTCGATCATGGCGAACTCCCATTCGAAGCGGTTAACCCCCCATACATCAATGCGACGCTGGGTTGGTAGTTGCTCCGATCATCACTTACCATCAAGAAATGATAAACGCTGATCGGTAAGCGAGGAGGTTTCACTCCTCGCCAAACAAGAAAAAAGTCGAAGGAGATGTCTTCTCCCTCGCTTTTTTTCTCCTTAATATTTGTCCTCTTTAAAACTTGTCTATTCCAACTCCACCCGTTGCCTGCGCAAACTTGACGAGAGACGGATTCGCAACTTGCATCGCAAACCCATGAACACGTGTTCCCTCTACATCTTTCGGTTTAACTCCCGTAACAGACGAATCTTCATCGGTCAACACAACAATTTCCGGTTTATACAGCGCTTCCCCTGCTTTTATTTTTGCTTCAATATACTTATGAGCTGCTTTCACTGATTCAGCAATATCCGTTCCTCCACCTGAATAATTACTCGAGGCAAAGTCCTTGATGAGCGCGCGCGCCTCCTCTGGCGTCCCCGCGTGTTTTACATTCCCAAGGTTTGTATCGAACACGCTGATAAATACTTCCGCGTCTCCAGTGAGCACCGCTTTAAGGCGATTCATCACCACCCCTGTTGCCTTCCAATGTTTCACCCCGTTCATAGATCCAGATCCATCAACCAGAATAAAGATGGACTGTTTTTTCTCTATCCGCGTTACGCGTTCACGGACAGGAAGCTGACCGCTCACCGCTTGGTAAAGAAAATACGTTGGGTTTCTCTGTCGCATCGCCCATGCTGTTGGATTAACCCGAGAAAGTTCACCAAGGTGTTTGATAGGACGTTGTCGAATTTCCTCTCCAGCCGGGTCAGGCACCATTTTCTTTTGCTTTCGCACTTGAAGTTTGGTGAACTGGTCGAGCTTTCGGGAAATATCAAGCATGATACGCTTATCGCCACCTTCGACGATGTCTTCTGCAACCTTTAGGGCGTTGAGATTTTGCTTTCCTGTTGGATTTCCGTCGACGTCCTTTTCGTCTTCCCAGTTTTTTCCATCCGGGTCGAGCATCTCAGTTTCTTCGTCCGACAAGTTTTTCACCATGTCCATCGTCTCGTGAAGAGACTCCACAACGTCTTCCGGTCGCTCACTCTCGGAAAAGATTGGAAGTGGTTCCCCTTCTCCGCCACCTTTTCCACCTTTCTGTTGACTAAGAAGTTTCAACATTCCCATCGCCTGTTCGAGTGGAGTGTCCCCCGGAAATCTCCCAAGGTCCACCGACTGCAAGAAATCGCAGACGTTTTGATGATACCTCATGGTGTTTTCAGTACGAGCAGAAATAGCCGTCGTACGATCTTTCGTATGCGTTTCATCTCCAAACATCCCCCGAACGTTTTTTGGAATTTCCCAGTCACCGTCCCTATCAGGCGCAGGAAGTTGTTCCTCGACCCGTCGAGCTACTTCACCTCTATAAGCGGATGGAGGGCTAACCTGTCCACCGGCCGCGATGTTCGTTAAATCAGCGACGAGGTCTGGAGCAAATCCTTTGACCCCAAGTTTTGTTGCCACCTCCTTCATCTCTTCTCGAGATGGAGGAATATAAGTGTCTGGCGGCGAGGTGCGGAAAGTAAATTTACTCATAGCTGCCTCTCTTTCTCGATTTGAGGCAACAGATTCAGGACGTGCACGTTCGGTCATATGGATAGTATTGATTTCGGATATTGTACCCGACTTCTATGGTCAAGCAAACCTTGACGGCAGAAGTCGGTGGGTGAGAGGTTGGATGTGCGTCCTTCCCCTCACCGAGCCGAGTGCATCCGTTTTGTTCCCTTGTCTTGCGACTCACAGGAACGAAACGGTTTAAATGGCTGTTTTGTCTCGGTCAGCCAACCGGGGAGATGTGCTTCTCCTGCACCGGCCATTTTTCACACGAGAGAAAAACGGTCGCAAAAACTCAGTGGCCTAGACCCGCGTGGCCCCGAGCGCAGCTGCCTGCGCCTCGAGCGCCTTGGCAGCGGCGGTTTCCCGCAACTGCTTCCGGCGCTCGACGAGGCCATCGGTGACCTTCAGGGACGAGACCTCGTCCCCAAAGGCACCGAACCGGCGGGCCACTTGGAGGAGGCGGATGGGGCTGTTCGCCCTCTTCGCCTCCTCCAGCTCGCGGAGGTTATGCGCAAGCGCATCCTCCGCGAGGACCATCCTGCTTTCGGCGGCCGCCCGCTCGGCCGCCTTGTCGAGCTCCGTCTTGAGGTCCGAGGCCAAGGCCTCGAACCCGTCAACGAAGCGCAGGTCGAGGAGATCGACCTGCTCGACGACCGTAGAGCCCCGGAGGGCTGCGGCCGTCTTCACGACCCCCACTGCGTGGACGGCCGACCTCGGTGAGGTCGGCTCGCCCTTCTCCCCGACTTTGGCGAGCATCTCGGCCAGGATGGCCGCATGCCCGTTCAAGTCGGCTCCCGGAAGGCGTGGAGACACCTTCCGGAAGAGCTCCACGTAGTCGGTCGCCGCGTACGACGACCAGGCCACGCGAAGCTGAAGCGGGAAGCGCTCGATCAGCGCATGGGCTGCGGGGCCCAGATCCGAGATTTCTCCCGGATCCTTGTTGGTCAGGGCCACGACTACCCGCGTGGCCATCGGGAACTGCTGCGCGCCCTTGCGCAGCTTCTTAGCGGTCAAAGTGTCCTTCAGGGCGAGAAGGACCGACGCCGGAGCGTCGAAGAGCTCCTCGAAGACCGCGATCTTCGAGGAGAGGAAACTGGCCTCCGGGTGGTACCGAAGGACCTTGTCGGCCTCGAGGGCCGCAAAGTCCAAACCACCCCAAAGGGTCGCCTCGTCCATTCCTTCCCCAAAGGACTGGACGAAAATCTCGCTGTCGTCGGCGACCACCGACAGCGCCCGCTGAATCA
>Ga0209211_10001316_pt1 | contig 47476 bp, 55 predicted proteins | sample RifGroA2_FD_183992 | JGI IMG/M metagenome (GOLD analysis project Ga0209211, IMG submission 183992) | Groundwater microbial communities from Rifle, Colorado, USA - Groundwater A2 (SPAdes) (version 2) | ecosystem: Environmental > Aquatic > Deep subsurface > Groundwater | place: Rifle, Colorado...
GGGAAAACCAACAGGGGACCAGGACTCTGCGCCGGGTCCCCCCTTGACTCCCCCCGGCTTGCCCGCCTCAGATCGTCCCCTGTCTTGTGCGCCTCTGTCATGTCTCCCTCTTGCCCACCCTACGCGCTTCCCTCTCTGCGCGCCCTTCCGTCTCCCTCGTAGGGAGACTCCCCGTTAATAGGTGGATAGCCGTCGCCCTTACGTTGCTCTACGGCTTTCGCTTCGCTCCACTTCAGGGCCACGACTGCCTATTGATCTCCTACCCGCCCTCGCAAGGAAGACTCTCTTCGTTTCCCTCCGACAGACTTCCTTGCTCCCGTTCGTCCTCAAGGACTCCCCCGGACAATTCACGGACACCGGCTAGGGCGAAAATTCAAAAAGGCAAGAAATATTTTGACTGTTGAAGGCAGCCCTAGGGGAGATGTAGAATCCCGAGCGCCGGTGTATTGTTCCATGAAATTCCAAGTTGAAAACCTACTTGGGCTATAATAGAATCTGGCTGTTTACAGGCGGGAACATGAAGAGCGCTGGGTTACTTCTGGCTTTGATGATAGCTTGGATTCTGTGGTTCAGTGACGACAGAGCTAGGAGATGGGAACCAGGCGTGACATCGCAGACTAAGGAAGAGTGCGAGCGAGAGGTACCTAATCGTTTGGACGCATTCAGGACACAACTGCTTACAATAGGAAATTTTGTCATAGAACGCCCATCACCAAACATTATTCGGGCATATAGTAACCTCTACCCTGAGCGGAATGTAAGCTACACCGCTCAATGCTATCCCTCAGAGTTCACGCCCAAGTAATTTTTGGGCAGAAGTTCCCTTTTTAACTCCCGTCGAAGCCCGTCAATCACCTACTCTTTTGCCCCTTCTGATCCGTTAATTTTCCCATCCTTAGCCTCTACATTTTTCTCTCCATCCTGGCTCATCTTCGCAAAGTCCTTAGCGGCCCCTACGACCAACGCAGAAAGGCTGTTGACGTTCAGCGTAGATTGACCCTCCAAAAGTCTCCGCTGCTGAAAAGCCCTGTCCATTGTAGCAACGGCCTCGATAGGTCTCATTTTTCCCTGATCCAATAACTCGTGTATCCGTTGGCGGGCCTTGCCCCCAATCAAATATAGGTCCGCAGTCTCTTTTTCCTTGATCTGGGCTACCATCTGGCTTATGTCTGGATCTGTGAAGACCTCGGATCTGAGATATTTTAGAATCGTGTTGTGGCTCCGGCCCAGTCTCCTGGCGATAGCGGTAGGACTCTCCCCGATCTCCTGCATGACCTTCATCCGTGCCAATTCCTTCTTAGTCGGTTTCTTTCCGGGCATGTGAGACTCCTTTTTGTTTTATATGCGGATCAAAGGGCACTAGGTTAAGACTACAGTCAGGCTTTCCCCCCTCCGGCTTCGAATTTATAGAAAAAAACACTTGCTTCACCGGGGAGGCCAGGGGTTGGTTGCGCCCCCGCTCCTTGGCCCTTTGTGCTACATGGAACCTGTAGGGCCTCCCATCGGGGAGGGTTAAAGACACGGACAATTCACGGACAGCGGGGAAAAAGGTCTGTGGCTTCAACCCCTTAAACTGGCCCTTCTGATTGGCAGTCATTGGAATAGTCTTCTCGTTGCTATGGCCACGGCCTTTTTTATATGCGGTCAAAGACGGTCTATAAGCTGATGTAGAGGGGAAGGCATCCCCTCCACCAAATGTCCGTCTTTTGTCCGTGTCCTGGTGCAGTCGAATCCCTACACCTCCCAAGCAAAAGAACGGGTTTCGTTGAAATGCTTGGGAATTCTGGTAATGTCTAGGCTGTGGTTCGCTCGGAGAAGCACTCTTAATCAGCGGGTCCGGAGTTCGAGTCTCCGGCGGCCCACCAAAATATTAGGGGTGCGAGAGTGGCGGAATTGGCAGACGCACTAGACTTAGGATCTAGCGGGCAACCATGGGGGTTCGAATCCCCCCTCTCGCACCAGAAGGCATGGAAGTTATTCAAATCCCGATGAAGATTAATGTCGATACGGTTAGCCCGGTTCAGCGTAAGGTTCGGGTCGAACTCCCGGCAAATACCGTTAACGAGGAGTTTGTCCGTGCCTACGAGAGTCTAAGTCAGCGCACAAAGATCAAGGGATTCCGCCCTGGGAAGGCGCCACACTCCGTTCTGAAGCGCATGTACGGGGACGAGGTTAGGGGGCAAGTGCTCCAGCGACTGGTGGAGCGTTCCCTTGGCGAAGTCATGAGGGAGCGGGGGCTCCAGGTGGTTTCTCGTCCTGAGGTGGAGGCTAATGATTTCGAAGAGGGAAAGGCTTTTACCTTTTCAGCGCTGCTTCAGGTCAAGCCGGAGGTCGATGTCAAAAACTATTTAGGGCGGGAGGTGGAGAGGGTGAAGCTCTCGGTAGAAGAGGCGCAGATAGAAAGCGCCCTGCGCCATCTCCAGGAAACCCATGCTCATCTCGAACCCGTGGAAGATCGTGACCACGTGGAGCGAGGAGACTTTGTGGCCATCGATTTTGTCGGCTCGGTTGATGGGAAAACGTTTCCTGGGGGAAAAGGTGAGAACTATTACGTGGAGGTAGGCGGAGAAAACGCTTTGCCGCAGTTTGAAGAGGCCCTTATTGGGTTGAAAAAGAATGGCGAACATACTATTAGCGTTGCGTATCCTGAAGATTACTTTAACCGGGAGCTGGCGGGGAAAGCGGCGGTGTTTTCCGTGACGGTTCGGGAAATCAAAAGAAAGATCCTGCCCCCTCTCGACGATGAGTTTGCCAAGGACCACGGGGAATGCGCCTCTCTTGAAGAGTTGAAGCGAAAAATTCGCGTTCGATTGGAGAACGAAGTCCAAGCGATTCAAGAGAGCGGCCTCAAAGAACAGATTCTTACCCGTTTGATTGACGCCCATCCGTTTGAGGTCCCGCCGGCGATGGTGGATCATCAGGTCCGCTATCTCATGGAGCGGAATCAGAGCCGCCTTGCCAATCAGGGAGCAGCCTCCTCCAGGTCCGGAACGTCCGTAGAGCAGATGCGGGAGGAGATCGAGCCCCAGGCGCTGCGCCAGGTAAAGGCGACGCTGCTGATTGAAAAAATCGCCTCGCTTGAGAAAATCGAAATCTCAGACAAAGAAATCCAGGAGAAGGTTGAAGAGGTGGCCCGCTCCGCGGGCGAAAAAGGCGCAACGATACGCGAGATCTATCGCCGGGAGGATGCCCGAGAGGACCTCCGCTCGCAGATGGTCTTTGATCGGACTCTCGTTTTTTTGCTTGAGCATGCCAAAGTAAAAGAAATGGCGCCACCCATTGATGCGAAAGAGAAAAAAAGCTAAAATATTCCAACTGTGGGGAAGTCCCTGAAAAAATGAATTTCATTCCTATCGTAGTTGAGCAAACGGGGCGAGGAGAAAGGGCCTATGATATTTATTCCCGCCTGCTCAAAGACCGGATCGTCTTTTTGGGATCGGTGATTACGGACGAGGTGGCGAACGTGGTCACCGCGCAACTGCTTTTTTTGGAATCCGAGGATCCGGAGCGGGATGTCTATTTCTATATCAACACGCCGGGGGGATCTGTAACCGCAGGCCTCGCCATTTACGATACCATGCAGTATGTTAGACCTCAGATCTCCACGGTCTGCGTGGGGCAGGCCGCCAGCATGGGAGCGGTGCTTTTGGCTGCGGGGACCAAAGGGAAGAGATATGCCCTTCCCCATTCACGGATTATGGTCCATCAGCCCTTGGGAGGGTTCCAGGGGACGGCGGCAGACGTGGAGATTCAGGCGCGAGAGATCCTGCGTATGAGGGAGGAGCTCAACGACATTCTTATGAAGCATACGGGTCAGAGCCTTAAGAAGATCGAAAAGGATACGGACCGGGACCTCTTCATGACCGGCAAGCAGGCTCTAGAGTACGGATTGGTCGACGAGGTAATCGTGAATCGGCCGGAAGGCAATAAGAAGTGAGTCGGGGGTACTATGCCAAAGCACGGTGATGACCGGTCAGGAAATCTGGTTTGTTCTTTTTGTGGCAAGAGCCAGGACGAAGTCCGCAAGCTCATCGCGGGTCCGACGGTATACATCTGTGATGAATGCATCGATCTTTGTAACGATATCATAGCGGAGGAGTGCGATCACGAAGAGGCCCTGGCTTCTTCTTCCACCGTCCCCAAGCCGGCGGAGATTAAGAGGGTGCTGGATCAGTATGTCATTGGTCAGGAGAGGGCAAAGAAGATCTTAGCGGTGGCGGTTCACAACCATTATAAGAGGATCGACAGCCAGATGGTGACGGGTGATGTGGAGCTACAGAAGAGCAACATCCTGCTGCTTGGCCCGACGGGTTCGGGAAAAACGCTTCTGGCTCAGACTCTGGCGCGTTTTCTTCAAGTGCCTTTTACCATTGCCGATGCGACGAGCCTCACCGAGGCAGGTTATGTCGGAGAGGACGTCGAGAACATCATCCTGAATCTCCTTCAGTCGGCGGACTATGATGTGGAAAAGGCGCAGCGGGGGATCGTGTACATCGATGAGATCGATAAGATCTCGCGCAAGTCGGACAACCCCTCCATCACCAGGGATGTCTCTGGCGAGGGGGTGCAGCAGGCACTGCTGAAAATCATTGAGGGGACCATGGCAAGTGTGCCGCCCAAGGGAGGAAGGAAGCATCCGCAACAGGAATTTCTCCAAGTGGACACAACCAACATCCTCTTTCTCTGCGGCGGGGCGTTCGTTGGTTTGGAAGATATTATTCGCAGACGGACAGGGCGCAAGCGCATGGGTTTTGGCGGCGACATTGAAGAGCGGGACGGGAGACGGGCCACTGAACTGCTGCACGCGGTCCAGCCCGAGGACTTGCTAAAGTTCGGACTCATCCCGGAGTTCATTGGCCGGCTGCCTGTCCTGGCCACCCTCGATGAGCTGGATGAGACCGCGTTGGTGCGCATATTAAAGGAGCCGAAGAACGCGCTGACCAAACAGTATTGTAAACTCTTTGATATGGAAAGTGTGCACCTCAAGTTTACCGAAGAGGCGCTTCGGGCGATTGCGCGAGAGGCTATGAAGAGGAAATCGGGGGCCCGGGGTCTCAGGGCGATTCTGGAGAACATCATGCTCGATGTCATGTATGAAATGCCTTCCCAGCCGACTATTAAGGAAGTGATCATCTCCGAAGAGGTGGCGACCCGTAACGAGGCCCCGATTATCGTTTATAGCAAGGCGGCAGAGAGTGCATAGGGAAGGGGGGGATATGTTGTTTCGCAATGACAAGAAAGACGACAAGGACAAAGAGGCCAACGGTTTGCTGACAGTGCCTCTTCTGCCTCTTCGGGATATCATCGTTTTTCCACATATGGTGGTGCCGCTATTCGTGGGTCGGCAGCGCTCGATCAAGGCCCTGGAGGAAGCCACCCAGAAACAGGGACCTATTTTTTTGTCATCGCAGAAAGATGCGAAGACCAATGATCCGACGGAAAACGACATCTACCGGATCGGGGTCCTGGGAAGCGTCGTTCAGATGCTGAAGCTCCCCGACGGAACGGTCAAGGTGCTGATCGAAGGGAAGAGACGAGCCAAAGTCGTGCGCTTTTTGAATCATCCGGACTTCTTTCTTGTCGAGGTGGAGGAGGTCGCAGAGGTAGTGGAAAAGAATACGGAAGTGGAGGCGCTTGTCCGGGAGGTCCACAGCACCTTCGAAAACTACGTCAAGCTGAAGAAAAAGATCCCGCCCGAGATGGTCATGTCTGTCTCCTCTATCGACGATCCGGCGCGCCTCGCCGATACCATCGTCGCCCATTTGGGGATCAAGCTAGAGGACCGGCAGAATCTTCTGGAGACTCTCAATGCGGCGGAACGGCTGGAGAAGGTCTTGGGTCACATGAGGGCCGAGATCGAAATCCTGGAGGTGGAGCGGCGCATCCGCTCGCGCGTTAAGAAACAGATGGAACGCTCGCAAAAGGAGTATTACTTGAACGAGCAGATGCGGGCCATCCAGAAGGAGCTGGGGGAAAAGGACGAGTTTAAGAACGAGATCCAGGAGATCGAAGAGAAGATCAAGCAGAAGAAACTATCAGCCGAGGGGAAGGACAAGGTCGAGAAAGAGTTGAAGAAGCTCAAGATGATGTCGCCGATGTCGGCTGAGGCCACCGTAGTGAGAAACTATATTGATTGGATTCTGAGTCTGCCATGGAATGAGTTCACCGATGACAAGCTCGATATCAAGGAAGCGGAAAAGATCCTGGAAGAAGACCATTACGGCTTGGAGAAAGTCAAGCAGCGCATCCTGGAGTATCTGGCTGTTCAGAGCCTGGTAGGGAAGATGAAGGGTCCGATCCTCTGTCTGGTGGGGCCTCCAGGCGTTGGCAAGACTTCCCTGGGCCGTTCCGTCGCCCGGGCGACGGGAAGGAAGTTTGTCCGGGTCTCCTTGGGGGGAGTCCGGGATGAGGCGGAGATTCGTGGCCATCGTCGCACCTATATCGGCGCGCTCCCGGGGAAGATCGTCCAGTCCATGAAGAAGGCCGGCTCCAGTAATCCTGTCTTTCTGATGGATGAGGTCGATAAGATGTCTACTGATTTTCGAGGGGATCCCTCTTCGGCGCTGCTCGAGGTGTTGGATCCAGAGCAGAACTTTGCCTTCAATGACCATTACCTGGACTTGGATTACGATCTATCGAAGGTCATGTTTATCACTACCGCGAATACTCTGGACCGTATTCCCCGACCGCTGCAGGACCGGATGGAAATTATCCGGATTGCGGGATACACGGAGATGGAGAAGCTGAACATCGCCAAGAGATATCTGGTGGAAAAACAGCGCGAGGCCAACGGTCTGACTCCGGGGAACATCCTGTTTACCGATAACGCCATTCTCGGACTGATCCGCCATTACACCAAAGAGGCGGGGGTGAGAAATCTGGATCGAGAGCTGGCCTCGCTCTGCCGCAAGGTCGCTGTGGAGGTAGTCAAGAAGGATAAAAGCGCCAGGGTCCAAGTCGGTGCGAAGAGTTTGCATAAATATCTGGGCCCCCAGAAATACCGATACGGGATGGTCGATGTAGAACAGAGAATCGGAGTGACGACGGGGCTGGCCTGGACCGAGCTCGGGGGGGAGTTACTCGTCACGGAAGTAACGGTCATGCCCGGGAAGGGGCAGCTCATCATTACTGGTCAGCTGGGTGATGTCATGCAAGAATCGGCCCAGGCAGCGATGAGCTATGTCCGCTCCCGTGGGGAAGATCTGGGATTAGAGAAGGATTTTTATCAAAAGGTGGATGTCCATATCCACGTCCCCGAGGGCTCCATTCCCAAAGATGGACCATCCGCTGGGATCACGATGGCCACATCTCTGGTTTCCGCCCTTACCCGTATCCCGGTGCGCCATGATCTGGCGATGACCGGGGAGATTACCTTAAGAGGGAGGATCCTTCCCATCGGCGGACTGAAGGAAAAGATCTTAGCTGCTCATAGGGGGGGCATCAAAACAGTTCTGATACCCGAAGAAAACGAGAAGGATATCGAGGAAATACCTTCGACGATCTTAAAAGCCGTTAAGTTGAGGCCGGTCTCCCATATGGATGAAGTGTTGAAGAAAGCGCTCATCTTAGAAGATCCCGAGAGTCTCTTTAAGAAAAAGCGGGTCTCGGCTGAAACGAGAGAGGATTCTTCCGTCTTTGAGGACAAGGAGGAAGAAAGTCACCGGGCGGATATCTTGCCACAATAGGTCGGGCGGCTTCGGGGGTCACCCCTAAGCGGATTGACACCTGAGCTCTCATGTTGTTATAAAATGGAATACTCTGCCGGTAGGCCCGGCAGGGTGGTGAGGGGGAAAAATGACAAAAGCGGACTTGATTGATTTGGTTGCGAGTAAGGCGGATATTCCCAAACAGAAGGCAGAAGAGATTGTCAACGGGGTTTTTGATGACATCGTCGCCGCTTTGAAGAACGGGGACAAAGTTAACATTTCCGGTTTCGGAACGTTCTCGGTGTCGGAGCGCAAAGCGCGGACCGGGAGAAATCCCAAGACCGGAGAGTCGATCCAGATTGCCTCCTCTCGAGCCGCCAAGTTTAAGGCTGGTAAGACCTTAAAAGATTCCCTCAGCTAAATCACTCTCTGTCATAGAGACCAGGAAGAATCTTGAGACGAATAACCGGGCATAGTGAGTCTCAAGTCTAAGGTTAGAGGCTGGTGTTTTTGGCCGGAGGGGGCGGTTAGCTCAGCGGGAGAGCATCGGCCTTACAAGCCGGGGGCCACAGGTTCAAATCCTGTACCGCCCACCAGTTTCGTTACTAGTTATTAGTTGATTCGTTACTCGTTTTGATCGGTTACACGACCTCCAATGCTGAAGACTTGACGATTAACGATTAACCAGTAACTATTAACGAAAAAACGGGGTCGTAGTTCAGCTGGATAGAACGCCGGCCTGTCACGCCGGAGGTCGCGAGTTCGAGTCTCGTCGGCCCCGCCATATTTTGGATTTATGTGTTTATGGAACTAAGAGGGAATATGAGGACCTATCAGATGAAAAGGCAAGATGCGCTTGCCCAGCGCCAATGGTATATCGTGGATGCGGAGGGAAAGGTCTTGGGCCGACTGGCCAGTGAGGTGGCTAAGGTTTTAAGGGGGAAGCACAAACCCACCTTTGCGCGTCACGTGGATGTGGGAGACTTTGTCGTTGTGGTTAATGCCGGGGCAGTCCGGCTGACAGGGAAAAAACTAGAGGATAAAATTTACTATCGGCATTCCGAATATCCAGGGGGCATGCGGACTACCACTGCGCAGAAAATGCTTGCAGACAAGCCCGAGGCCCTGATTCGGTTAGCGGTAAAGGGGATGTTGCCTAAAAGCCGGTTGGGGAGAAGACTCTCAACTAAGTTAAAGGTTTACGCTGGCCCGGATCATCCCCATGAGGCGCAAAAACCGCTGCCTCTGGCACTAAAGGTTTAGGAGTAAAAATCATGGCAGAAAAGGTGTTCTATGCAACCGGGAGACGGAAGACCTCCGTGGCCCGGGTGTATTTAAAAGAGGGCAAGGGAAGTGTCCTGATCAATGATCAAACCTTGGAGGATTATTTTGGTCGCGAGACGGCCAGGATGATCGTTCTCCAGCCATTCCAGGTTACCCATACCCAGGGGAATTTTGATACCAAAGTCAATGTGCAAGGTGGAGGCATCTCCGGTCAGGCAGGTGCGATCCGTCACGGGATTACCCGCGCCCTCATCCAAATCAGCCTCGATTTTCGTTCCCCACTAAAAAAGGCTGGTTTCGTCACCCGCGATCCGCGTGCGGTTGAGCGGAAGAAGTACGGACGCCACAAGGCACGCAAGCGACCGCAATACTCAAAGCGTTGAATTCATCGCCTCAAAGGGTTTCTAACGGGAAACGGAAAGACCTGCGCGTGGCGGTTTTGGGTGCCACTGGCTATGCGGGCGTTGAACTTCTGCGCATTCTCATCCGTCATCCCCGTGTCCGGATCACTACTATTACCTCCCAGCAATATGCCGGGAAGCGGGTAAGCGATATCTATCCGTCGCTGACGGGTCAGTGCGATCTTATCCTGGAAGCAATCCGGATAGATCAAATAGCCTCTCGATCTGATCTTACCTTTGCCGCGCTCCCCCATGAAACCTCTATGGAGGCGGTTGCGGCCTTGATGGAGCGGGGCATGCGGGTGATCGATCTGAGCGCTGATTTTCGTCTTCATGACCCCAAGACCTACCTCCGCTGGTACGGCGTGCACAAGGCGCCGCACCTCTTGCGGGACGCCGTCTACGGGCTGACAGAGATTCGCCGGAAAGAGATCGGCAAAGCCCGGCTCGTTGCTAATCCGGGCTGTTATCCCACCGGAGCCGTGCTTGGCTTAGCCCCCCTCTTTGTTGAAAAAATGGTTCAGGGGACTGTGCTCATCGATGCCAAGTCCGGAGTCACGGGGGCCGGGAGGAGCAGCGCGGTCGATCTCTCCTTCAGCGAGGTCAACGAAAACTTCAAGGCCTATAATGTCGGCGTTCACCGCCATATCCCTGAAATCGAACAGGAGCTAAGCCGGATCGCCAAGCGACCGGTCTTGGTTTTATTTGCGCCTCATTTGGTGCCTATGAACCGGGGGATTCTTTCCACGATGTACGTCGAACTTAAAAAAATTCTCGACGGCGAAAGACTCGCCAAGGTCTACAAAGATTTTTATCGCGGAGATCCTTTCATTCGCATCCTGCCGGCAGGTTCTTTTCCCCAAACCAAAGAGGTCCGCGGCTCCAACGACTGTGCCATTGGATTTCGCTATGATCCCCGGGTCAAGCGTCTCGTGGTGATCACGGCGATTGACAACTTGGTCAAGGGGGCGGCCGGCCAGGCTGTGCAAAATATGAATCTGATGTACGGGTGGCCTGAAACCGAAGGGCTCAGGGGAACAGCCTTGATCCCTTAGGGATGCCCTTTATTCCTCTGCAGTAGAGAAAAAGAGTCCCACGAAGGCTAGGATCAGATTGGGAAGCCAAGCCGCTACCAGCGGGGGTAACGCTCCGCTGTGACCGAGCGAGACACTAAAGGCCAGGACAAACCAGTAGCCAAAGCCGATCAGCATCGAGAGCCCGAAACTGAGGGCCATGCCCCCCCCTGGGCCATGCCGGAGGGCAAAGGGGATGGCCAGGAGGACCATGAGGGGGGAAACCAGGGGAAGCGCCAACTTTACCTGGAGATCGACCTCGTCTTGCACCGTGTCGAAGCCCTTTGCCTGGAGATCCGCAATTTGTTTGCGCAAATCGAAGAAGCTGAACTCTTCCGCCTCGCGCGCAAGCAGCTTAAAATCCTCTGGAGTCTCCGCGAGGGGGAGGGAGGTGTTGAGTGGTTGTTGGGTCATCTGACCATTCGGCAGAAAGAGCCATTCCGTACCTTCCTTGGCCTCCCAGCGCGTGCCATTCCAGCGTGCCCATGGGACCACGATCAGCCCTCTCGGCGTGAAGTCCCGATTCAAGAGATAAATGGTGACGCCTTCCAGGACAATCTTTTTCGTGTCGAAATGATCCACGCTGATGAAAGACCCCTCTCCGCGCATCCAAATATCCTTGGTCCCAATGAGATTCTTGGGTTGTTTTTTCTTTACTTCTGTTTTGTAGATGGTTTGGGCCTTCTGGGTGAATATTGGAACTAGCGCCTCGTTCCAGAAAAAGGCGATAATGCAAATCAAGAAGGAGAGCAGAAACAGGGGCAACGCAATGCGGCGGAGGCTCATACCACTGGAGCGCATGGCCGTTATTTCTTGAGTTCGAGACAGCATCCCTAGGGAGAACAGGGTCGAGAAGAGGGCGGCGAAGGCGAACATGCGCGAGAGCAAGAGGGGAATCTTGTAGAGAAAGTATCTGACCGAGGTCGATAAGGGCGCGCCTGCCTGCAGGAGGGTATCGATTCGGTCGAAAAAATCTACGATGAGGTACAAGACCGCTGTGCAGAGAAGGCTGACAGCAAATATCTTGAGAAATTCGCGCGCCAGGTAACGATCTAAAATGCCGCCGATCAGCAGCAAGGATATGCGATTGGCCTTTTCCACCGTGTGCTCAGTAGTCCCTTTGCATGTAGCGGGCGAGTCTCCGGTTCAAGTATAGGGAAAGGTCTTCCAACTTGCCCTGGATCAGGAGCGGGGATTCCTTAAGCGCTTTTTGGAAGAGCCGGATCGCTATGAGTCCGACGACTATGTTGGGAAGCCACAGGGCGAGAGCGGGGGGAAGGAGATCCCTTTCCCCTAGCGCCTTTCCTATGGAAAGTAGGCCGTAGTAAACGAGCAGCCAAGACAGGCACAAGGCAAATCCCCAGGACCGACCGGCGCGCGAGCGTGTTGGTATCATGACCAGAGCTACGCCGAGAAGACTCAGCACCAGGGGAGCGAAGGCGAAGGAGAATCTCTGATGGAGCTCAATCAGTTCCGCAGTCGGCTTGAGGCCCTGTTCTTCTTTAAGCTGGATCGCCTTTCCTAAACGCCGGAGCGACATCTCCTTGGGACCCCGCTCCTTTTTCCGAATGGGACCGAATGCCTCCTCGGGGTCCAGCTTGAAGTCATAGGTGTTGAATCGGGTCTGGCTGAAACTCGGCCGTTTTTTTTCCCGTTCGTAGACGGTGCCGTCGAAGAGCTTCAAACTTATGCTTTTGGACTCTTCGTCTGACAGAATCAGGGCTACCTTGGCAAAAATGACGTCTTCCCTTGCCGGGTTGCGCCGGTCCACGATGAGCACGCCTTGAGAGGCATCCCCCGGCGGAATGACCTCTTCCACGTAGATAAGGATTTGAGGAAAATCATCATTGAAGACCTTCTCTCTCAGTGCAGTCCCTACGCGGTTCTTGGCAATGTTGAAGAGTTCTCTCTTCAATGCCAGATTGGCTGCGGGTCGGACCATGGTGGTGAGCAGGAGGGTGATCAAAGAAATAAATAGGGCGACGGTCCCTATGGGGAGTAGGACTTGAATAGGGCTAATTCCCGAGGCCTTTAGGGCGAGAAGCTCATGGTCGCTCGAGAGCCTCCCCAGACCCAGAAAGATCCCGAGCAATAGAGCCATGGGTACGGTCATTTCTAAAAAGGTAGGCAGGATCAAGGCAAACAGTTTGCCAATCTCCAGGAAGGGAACCCCGCGAGTCACCACCAGCTCGACCAATTTTAGAATGCGAGCGATGAGGAGTATAATGGTGAAGGCCGAGAGTCCCAACAGAAAAGGGGGAAGGATCTCAGACACTATATAGCTGGTCAGGGTCCGTTTCACTGTGGCGACATGTTATCTGGTGGATCATTTTTTGTAAAATGCTTCTGAATTAAAAAGGGTGTCTTCGTGGAAGGGAACGAAAAAACCCGCTGCTATTTTGGTGTCAATCCGGTCGCGGAAAAATTGCGGAGTTCTCCTAAAGAAGTCTTCGAGGTCATGATGATCAGGAGCGGGCAACCGCGAGCGGCCCTGCGTGCGATCCACGATGAAGCTAGGCGCCAAGGAATCCCGATTCGTTACGTTGAGCCAGGGGTGCTGGATCGCCTGGCCGATGGTGGAAAGCATCAAGGAGTAGTGGCTAAAGTGGCATCTTATGCCTATCGCTCTTTTTCGGACCTGCTTCAAGATCTATCCTCAACACCCGGGCACGATATGGTCCTGCTCTTGGACGGGCTTACGGACCCGCGAAATTTCGGTGCGCTTTTGCGCACCGCCGAGGCTGTAGGGGTTCGTCATGTAGTGATTCCGAAGGATCGCTCGGTTGGGGTGACGCCCGCGGTTGTGAAAACCTCCGCTGGGGCAGTTCACCATCTGCGGATTTATCGTGTCTCCAATCTCAGACAGGCGATCCTTAACTTGAAACAAAGAGGTTACTGGGTGGTCGGCCTGGATGCTGAGGCGCAGGAAGATCTTTATGAAAGGATCTATCCGGAGAAGCTGCTGGTAGTTTTGGGGGCCGAAGGGAGCGGGATCCGTCCTTTGATCCGCCAGGAGTGCGATTTTTTGGTTTCTATACCTATGCGGGGGAAAATTGCCTCGCTAAACGTGGCCGTTGCGGGGGGGGTTTTCCTCTACGAGCTGCTGAGGCAGGAAAGGCAGTTGTGAGGGAAGGAAAGGGCTGCCATTAGCGATGGAACCCAGGTTAAGGGCGACTAATACAAACGTATCAAGTCAGTTGACATTCGAGGGGAACAAGCCTTCCGGCCGCAGCCGATGGGCCAGTGTCTTGAGGACCACCCGCGCCAGCCCCTAAAGGTGCTTTTCCTACGCTTTGGGCCTTCCGGAACCTGCCGTCTCCTGCGTCTGCGGCCTTCAGGCTCGCCCCCCTCTCAAGGCGGGTAACGTTTTTAAAGATGTTTGTATTAGTAGAGATTTTTATAGCGGGGGGGCTTGACATTAGAACGGGAAGGTGTTCTATATATTAGTTTGCAATATATACTAGTCTTAATCGCTGTCATTTGCCTTAAGGGTTAGGTCCAAACTATTTATACAGCGGGCTTCTCCATCGCCAATTTTTAAGGCGAGCAAGGGATTTTTTTGCATTGGCGCGTGCAATTACCTTTTTCGCAGACAAAGCTGGCGTAGCTCAACGGTAGAGCAGCTGATTTGTAATCAGCAGGTTGTAGGTTCAACTCCTATCGCCAGCTCCAGATCGAGAGTTCGGGTTGCTGACCGAGTTGGATGCTGCCAAACCCTTAGGCTCGGGGTGCTTAGCTTAATGGATTTGTTTTCGAGGTAGAGAAGGAGAGGTTCCCGAGTGGCCAAAGGGAGCAGACTGTAAATCTGCCGCCGTACGGCTTCGGAGGTTCGAATCCTCCCCTCTCCACCATAATGCGGGAATAGCTCAGTTGGTAGAGCGCGAGCCTTCCAAGCTCGGGGTCGCGGGTTCGAGTCCCGTTTCCCGCTCCAGTTTGTGTATGGCTTACGACTGAAATGCCCAGGTAGCTCAGTCGGTAGAGCACGTCCTTGGTAAGGACGAGGTCAGCGGTTCAATCCCGCTCCTGGGCTTTTGCCCGGAACCTTGGCGGAGAAATACATCGTTTAAAGAGCCCAGACGGGTATAGGGAATGAGTGAACGGCAAACCAATTAGGAGGAGGACATGAGCAAACAGAAATTTGAGCGGAAGAAGCCGCATCTGAATATTGGGACAATCGGTCACGTGGATCATGGAAAGACCACCCTGACTGCTTCCATCACTAAGGTGCTGGAGAAAAAGGGCATGGCGAAATTCATGGCCTATGACCAGATTGATAAGGCCCCGGAAGAAAGAGAGAGGGGCCTCACAATCAATATTGCCCATGTGGAGTATGAGACCCAAAATAGACATTACGCCCATGTGGATTGCCCAGGCCATGCGGACTATGTGAAGAATATGATCACCGGTGCGGCCCAGATGGACGGCGCTATTCTTGTGGTTTCCGCCGCGGACGGTCCTATGCCGCAGACCCGTGAGCATATTTTATTGGCACGCCAAGTCGGGGTTCCAGCTATTGTGGTATTTCTCAACAAGGCCGACATGGTGGACGATAAGGAGCTCTTAGATCTCGTAGAACTGGAGGTCAGAGAGTTGTTATCCAAGTATAAGTTCCCTGGTGATGACACGCCGGTCGTCGTTGGTAGTGCGTTGAAGGCTCTAGAGTGCGGCTGTGGCAAGGAAGATTGCCCCAACTGTGGGGGGGTGCTCAAGTTAATGGCCGCCGTGGATAGCTATATCAAGGAGCCGGTGCGGGATATCGATAGGCCGTTCATTATGCCAGTGGAAGATGTCTTTACCATCAGTGGTCGTGGTACGGTGGTAACCGGCCGGGTGGAGAGGGGCATCGTCCACGTGGGTGATGAGGTGGAGATTGTGGGGTTTAAGGCTACCCAAAAGACTGTCGCTACAGGGGTTGAGATGTTCCGTAAGCTTTTGGACGAAGGGCGGGCTGGAGACAACATCGGGGTGCTGCTTAGAGGAACTAAACGGGAAGAGGTCGAAAGGGGTCAAGTATTGGCTAAACCGGGAAGCATCACGCCACATACCCAGTTCAATGCTGAGGCCTATGTCCTGACGAAGGAAGAGGGGGGAAGACACACCCCATTTTTCAATGGGTATCGGCCCCAATTCTATTTCCGCACCACCGACGTGACCGGAGTTGTGAAATTGTCTGAAGGAACCGAAATGGTCATGCCCGGAGACAACGTCAATGTGGAAATAACCCTGATAACCCCTATTGCTATGGATGAGGGGTTGAGATTCGCGATCCGGGAAGGAGGCAGGACGGTGGGGGCGGGCGTAGTAACCAAGATTATCCAGTAGTGTCCGAGAGAGGGAGAGGCCATGCGTGAGCTGATCGGCTTTGCCTGTGATCAATGTAAGCGAAAGAACTATACGAACTCGAAGAACCGAAAGACGACTACGGACAAGTTAGCCTTTAAAAAATTCTGTCCTTTCTGCCGGATCCACACCCTGCATCGAGAGGTCAAACTGTAAAGGAGAACCAGGGTCAGTAGCTCCAACTGGTTAGAGCGCCGGACTCCAAATCCGGTTGTTGCAGGTTCGAGTCCTGCCTGACCCGCCATCACATCGCGTTCGGCACTCTCATGGGAGAATGGATACAGAAAGCTCGGGATAGTCTTTCGCACTTGGTGGAATTCTTTAAAGAGGCCTGGCAGGAGTTGAAAAAGGTCCATTGGCCCTCTCGGAAAGAAACCTATGCGGCGACCTTGCTCGTCGTGATTGTTGTTTTGATGATTGCGATCTTTCTAGCTTTAGTAGATTTCGGCCTGACGCGAACGATTCAGGCCATCATCAGTTAAATCTTAGCAGGTTCTCCTGTATGGCAAAAAAATGGTACGTGGTACATACCTTCTCGGGTTTCGAGCAGAAGGCCAAGGCAGCCTTGGAGGAGAGGATCAGGACGCTTGGCAGGCAGGAATATTTTGGGGAGATCTTGGTCCCGGTGGAGAAGGTAGTGGAGTTGGTCAAGGGAAAAAAGAGGACTTCCTCAAGGAAGTTTTTCCCTGGCTACATCCTGGTACAAATGGAGCTCAACGACGAAACATGGCATGTCGTCAAAGAGACTCCGAAGGTGACAGGATTTGTCGGGGGAACCACAAACCCTTCATCGGTTAGCGACGAGGAAGTCAAGGCCATCACTCAGCAGATGGAGGAGGGGGCCATCAAGCCTAAACCTCGGGTCCTTTTTTCCGTCGGGGAGAGCGTTAAGGTCGTCGATGGTCCCTTCGCTGATTTTAATGGGGTCGTGGAAGATGTGCGGCCAGACAAAGGCAAGCTCAGGGTGCTGATCAGCATCTTTGGCCGCGCGACCCCGGTGGAATTGGAATTTGTTCAGGTGGAACGCAACTGAGAAGACAGCCATCAGCGGTCAGCTTTCAGGTTTTAGCTGATAGCTGAAGGCTAATCGCTTGAAAGCTATTTTATGGCAAAAAAGGTTATCGGGGAAGTTAAACTTCAGATCTCGGCGGGACAAGCTAATCCGAGCCCTCCGGTAGGGCCGGCCTTAGGCCAGCGTGGGGTCAATATTATGGAGTTTTGCAAGGCCTTCAACGCTGCGACCCAGTCACAACAGGGAATGATCATCCCGGTGATCGTTACGGTCTATGCGGACCGTTCCTTCACTTTTGTTACTAAGACCCCGCCGGCCTCCATTCTGCTGAAGAAGGCGGCTGGTGTTGAGAAAGGGTCGGGTGAGCCGGGCAAAGTGAAGGTCGGAAAGGTAACCAGGGCCCAAGTACGTGAAATTGCCCAGATTAAATTACGCGATCTCACCGCCAAGGATCTGGAAGCCGCGGAGAAGACTGTGGAAGGAACTGCCAGGAGTTTGGGTTTAGAGATCGAAGACTGAGGTTCGGGGGAAAAATGAAACGCAGAGGAAAAGGCTATCGTGCCGGATTGGCAAAGGTGGATCGTACCCAGAGATATCTCTTGGAAGAAGGGTTGCGCTTGGTGAACGAGACGGCCCGGGCTAAGTTTGATGAGACCGTGGAGATGGCAGTCCGGTTAGGGGTCGACCCAAGGCAGGCAGATCAAAATGTTCGAGGGACCGTGGTGCTTCCGCATGGGATGGGGAAAGCAGTGCGGGTACTGGCCTTCGCCAAAGGGGAGAAGGAGAGGGAGGCCCAGGAAGCGGGAGCGGACTTTGTCGGGGCAGAGGATCTGATCAAGAAAATAAGCGAAGGGTGGCTCGACTTTGACAAGGCGGTCGCTACCCCGGACATGATGGGGGCGGTTAGCAGGATCGGCAAGATTCTCGGACCTAGGGGTCTCATGCCCAATCCCAAGACCGGGACGGTGTCCCTGGATATCGCCAAGGCGGTAAAAGAGATCAAGGCTGGGAAGCTGGAGTTTAGAGTTGATAAGGCAGGAATAATTCACGTGCCTATCGGTAAGGCTACCTTTGGCGCCGAGAAGCTATTAGACAATGCCAGGACTGTCTTGACCTCGATCCTGCGAGCGAAACCTGCTTCCGCCAAGGGTAACTATGTTTTGGGAGTGACCCTTTCCACCACTATGGGGCCGGGGGTCAAGATCGATTTGTCTCAGGTTAGGGCACTGGCAGCGTAGGCCTTAAGGAGAAAACGGCATGGCTGAGTTAGCGATGAAGGCGTCGATCGAGGAAAAAGCCAAGAGCGTCGCCGCAGTTCAGGAGAAGTTTAAGGCAGCCAAGATGGCCATCGTTACTGAATATCGGGGTCTGACGGTGGCACAGATGACACGGCTTCGTCGGGAGATCCGTAAGGCCTCGGGGGAGTACCAAGTGATCAAGAATACCTTGGTGCGTCGTGCCCTAAAAGACTCCCCCTACGGTTCTTTGGATCGTCTCCTTGAGGGGCCGAACGGTTGGATTTTTGGCTATGAGGATCCGATAACGCTCTCCAAGACCTTAGTCAAATTTATCGAAGAGAATGAGAAGCTGGCAATCAAAGGAGGACTGTTCGAGGGCGAGTTCATGGATCAGGCAAAGGTGAAGGTCTTGGCCCAGATGCCCAGTCGTCCGGAACTCCAGGCCAAGCTCCTTGCCCTCATGCAGGCTCCTGCGGTTCAACTCCTCCGTCTCATCCAGGAGCCGGGAGCGAGGGTGGTACGGCTCGTCGAAACGCTACGCAAGGGGAAATCGGAAGTTTAATTTCTAAATCCTAGTGAAATTTATAGAAAGGGGAAGGACCCATGGCAGAAGTAACGAAAGAACAGGTGAAGGACTTTATTAAGAACATGTCGCTGATGGATGCAGCAGCTTTGGTCAAGGAGCTGGAGGGCGAACTGGGGGTGAGCGCAGCGGCGCCGGTAGCCATCGCTGCCGCTGCGGCTGGACCAGCGGCGGCTCAAGAAGAGAAGACGGAATTCGACGCTATCCTAACCGAAGCTGGGGAAAAGAAGATCCAGGTCATCAAGGTGGTGCGTGAGCTCACTAGTCTAGGCCTAAAAGAGGCGAAGGATCTGGTGGACGGCGCACCTAAGGCGATTAAGGAAGGCGTTTCCAAGGCCGAGGCCGAGACAGTCAAGAAAAAAATCGAAGAGGTGGGAGGCAAGGTCGAGATTAAATAGGCCTTTGTCCCCCAACGTTTTCCTTGCTGATTCTTAACGGCTTATTCGAAGAGGAGTAATCATGGCATTTCAAGTGGCCCACAATGTAAGGTATCGCCGCAATTTTGGTAGGATTAGGAAGATTATCGATCTTCCCTACCTGATTGAAATCCAGAAAAACTCCTACGACCTCTTTCTGCAAAAAGATGTCCTACCGAACCAGCGACAGGGCATAGGACTTCAAGAGGTTTTTAAATCTGTTTTTCCCATCAAGGACTTCAATGAGACGGCCTCTCTGGAGTTCGTGGGTTATAGTCTCGGTGAGCCGAAGTATGACGTGGAAGAATGTCACCAGCGCGGGATGACATATGCGGCTCCTTTAAAGGTTACGGTGCAGCTGGTTCTGTGGGACGTGGACCCTCAGACCGGTAGTCGGACCATCAAGAACGTTAAGGAACAAGAGGTATATTTTGGCGAGGTTCCGTTAATGACCAAGAATGGAACCTTTATGGTCAACGGGACAGAGCGCGTTATCGTGAGTCAGCTCCATCGCTCACCCGGGGCATTTTTCGAGCACGATAAGGGAAAGACCCATGCCAGTGGTAAGCTCCTTTACTCCGCCCGAGTCATCCCTTACCGGGGTTCCTGGCTCGATTTTGAGTTTGATCCGAGAGATATCCTTTATGTCCGCATCGACAGGCGGCGCAAGTTCCATGCCACGGTTCTGCTCAGGGCTTTGGGAATGACCACCGAAGACCTGCTCAACTATTTTCACAAGACCGATACCATCGTGTTTGAGGGGAGAAAGCCGCTCTTGGTCTTCAAGCCTGATCACCTGGTTGGAATTAAGGCGGGTTCCGACGTCCGTGATCCGAAGAGCAACGAGCTCATCGTAAGGGAAGGGAAAAAGTTTACCCGACCTTTGGTCCGTCAGATGGAACTCTCCCGCATCAAGCATGTTGCGGTTGCCTGGGAGGATGTCCTCGGGCGAGTCGCCGCGCACAACATCGTGGATCCTGAGAACCGCAAGGTCTTGGTAGAATGTAACCAGGAGATCACCCAGGAGAGACTGGATCTTATCCGAGAAAAGGGGCTCAGCGAAATTGAGGTTCTCTTCATTGATGATTCCCGCGTAGGTCCCCATTTGCGCAACACCTTGCTGCAGGACAGGCTTGATCAACTGTCCCAGGAAAAGGAAGAGAATAAAAAGCAAGAAAAAGCAATAGAACACTCCATACTTGAAATTTACCGCCGTCTCCGACCTGGAGACCCGCCCACCAAAGACTCGGCCACTAACTTCTTTAACAATCTCTTTTTCAATCCCGATCGCTACGATCTCTCCAAGGTGGGAAGGCTCAAGTTAAACCACCGGCTCAAGCTCAGCGTGCCTTTAGAACAGGGGACGTTGCGCAAGGAAGATATCCTGGAGGTGGTTCGTTACCTCATGGAGCTTAAAAACGGGAACGGTTCCGTGGACGATATTGACCATCTTGGAAATCGGCGGGTGCGAGCGGTGGGCGAGCTCGTCGAGAACCACTTCCGCGTGGGGCTGGTAAGAATGGAAAGAGCCATCAAGGAGAAGATGAGCCTCCAGGACATCGAGACGCTGATGCCCCAGGAGCTGATCAACTACAAGCCCGTCTCCGCGGCCCTGAAAGAGTTTTTTGGCTCCAGCCAGCTCTCCCAGTTCATGGATCAGACCAACCCTCTCTCGGAGATTACCCACAAGCGTCGCCTCTCGGCACTGGGTCCGGGAGGTTTGACCCGTGAGAGGGCGGGATTCGAGGTCCGGGACGTTCATCCCACCCATTATGGTCGAGTCTGCCCGATTGAAACCCCTGAGGGTCCCAATATCGGTCTCATCGCCTCTCTTACTACCTACGCGAGGGTGAACGAGTACGGTTTCATCGAGACGCCGTACCGCGAGGTGGAAAATAGTCGCGTCACCGATCGCATCCGCTATCTCTCCGCGCTGGAAGAGGAGGATCATGTGATCGCCCAGGCCAATGCGCCGATCGACAGCCGGGGCACGTTCACGGCGGATCTTGTTTCAGCGCGCAAGGGTGGCGAATTTGTGATGGCCCGACCGGAAGAGGTGGACTTCATGGACGTCTCGCCGAACCAGTTGGTGAGCGTGGCTGCCTCCCTCATTCCCTTCCTGGAAAATGACGATGCCAACCGTGCGCTCATGGGTTCCAACATGCAGCGCCAGGCGGTCCCCTTGCTCCGTACCGAGGCTCCTTTAGTCGGAACTGGAATGGAGAAGGTGGTGGCGCGCGATTCCGGCGTGACCGCGGTTGCCAAACGTGATGGTGTGGTGGAAAGCGTCGACTCCACCCGAATTGTCGTCAAGGCCGATCGACCCTCCGGGGCACACCGGGATACGGGAGTGGATATCTATAACCTGGTGAAGTACCAGCGATCCAATCAAAATACCTGCATCAACCAGAGACCCATCGTGGTCGTGGGGGATCATGTGAAGGCGGGGGATGTTATTGCCGATGGGCCATCTACCGAGATGGGCGAGCTGGCCTTGGGTCGCAATGTCATGGTCGCGTTGATGCCCTGGGGAGGATATAATTTTGAGGATTCCATTCTGATCAGCGAGCGCGTGGTCAAAGAGGATGTCTTCACCTCCATTCACATCGAGGAGTTTGAGTGCGTCTCCCGGGACACCAAGCTTGGGCCTGAGGAGATCACGCGTGATATCCCCAATGTTGGCGATGAGGCGTTAACGGACCTCGATGAGAGCGGCATCACCCGCATCGGGGCAGAGGTGAAGCCGGGGGATATTCTGGTGGGTAAGATCACGCCTAAAGGAGAGACCCAGCTCTCTCCCGAAGAAAAACTCCTGCGCGCCATCTTCGGAGAAAAAGCCGGCGAGGTGCGGGATACCTCGCTCAGGGTTCCGCCTGGAGTGGAAGGGACGGTCATCAACGTGCGGATTTTCTCCCGCAAGGGGATGGGTAAGGATGAGAGGAGCCGGGTCATTGAAGATGAGGAGATCAGCCGCCTGAAGAAGGATCAGCATGACGAGGTGCGCATCATCCAGGAGGGGGCGCTGAAGCGCCTCAAAAAGCTCCTGGTGGGCCGCCGCACGGCCGCACGCCTCAGCGATGACAACCGGAAGGTTCTTCTTAACAAAGGGAAGGAGATCACGGAGGAGGAGTTGGAGGAGATCCCGCTGGCCTATTGGGGGGAGATCCGGGTCGATAATGAATCGGTGGAAGCCGAGCTTAAGCGCATCGTGGAAAGCGCCACGGAACAAGTGGATCTGATCAAAATGGTCTTTCAGGACAAGATCAATAAGCTCAAGGGCGGAGATGAGCTTCCCCCTGGGGTCATCCGGATGGTCAAGGTCTTTGTCGCTATCAAGCGGAAGCTGCAGGTGGGAGATAAGATGGCCGGACGCCACGGCAACAAGGGGGTCATTTCACGTATCCTGCCAGAGGAGGACATGCCCTTTTTAGAGGATGGGACCCCGGTCGATATTGTGTTGAACCCCTTGGGAGTTCCTTCCAGGATGAACGTGGGGCAGATTCTAGAGGCCCATCTGGGCTGGGCCGCTCGCAGTCTAGGGCAGCAGATCGATGAGCTATTGAACAATGGCCGTCCGGACGCGGATAGTCTTCGCCGCCGCCTGAAAGAGTTCTTGTCCTCCCGCGAGGTCAATGAGTTCGTCGAAGAACTCAAAGATCAGGATGTAATAAGGCTGGCGCAAAAATACTGCAAGGGCATTCATCTGGCCTCTCCCGTTTTTGACGGCGCCACCGAGGAGGAGATCTTCAATCTCCTGCGCAAGGCCGGGCTCCCGGCTACCGGACAGGTAACTCTCCACGATGGCCGGACCGGGGAGCCGTTCGATCAGAAGGTTACGGTGGGGATCATGTATATCATGAAGCTGCACCACTTGGTGGACGATAAGATCCATGCGCGCTCAACCGGCCCCTATTCTCTGGTTACCCAGCAACCCCTAGGTGGAAAAGCACAGTTCGGCGGGCAGCGGCTCGGAGAGATGGAGGTCTGGGCCCTGGAAGCCTACGGGGCCGCTTACACACTCCAGGAGATGCTGACGGTTAAATCGGATGACGTGGTGGGCCGGACGCGAATGTACGAGGCCATCGTGAAAGGGGATAATCTTCTCGAGCCCGGTTTGCCGGAGTCCTTCAATGTCATGGTTAAAGAATTACAGAGTCTGGGTCTGGACGTGAGCCTGGTGGAGGAAAAATAGGAAGCACTGCATGCTGTTCCTCAAACTATAATAGGTGGACCTTATGGAAGATCTGTTCAATCTCTTTGAAAAGCCTAAAAACCCACTTAGCTTCAATGCTATTAAAATTCGTCTCGCCTCTCCAGAAAAGATCCGCTCTTGGTCCCATGGGGAGGTAAAGAAGCCCGAAACCATCAACTACCGGACGTTTAAGCCGGAACGCGACGGTCTTTTTTGCGCCAAGATTTTTGGTCCGACCAAAGATTACGAGTGCAATTGCGGCAAGTATAAGAGGATGCGCCATCGGGGTGTGGTTTGCGAGAAGTGCGGGGTGGAGGTGATTCAATCGAAAGTCCGCCGGGAGCGGATGGGACACATTGAGCTGGCCACGTCGGTCGTCCACATCTGGTTCTTAAAAAGTCTGCCCAGCCGAATCGGCGCGCTTCTCGATATGTCGCTCAAGGACATCGAGAAAATCCTCTATTTTGAATCCTATATTGTGATCGATCCGGGAACGACCCCCTTGCAATACAAGGAGCTGCTCACTGAGGCCCGTTACCGCAAGGCCCTGGAGGAATACGGCCCGAACTTCACCGCGGAAATGGGGGCCGAGGCGGTTCGTAAGCTGCTTAAGACCGTAGATGTTCAGAAGCTGTCCGAAGAGCTGCACCAGGAAATGCGGGATGCCAATTCCGAGGTGCGGCGCAAGAAGATGGCGAAACGGCTAAAAGTAATTAACGCCTTTAAAAACTCGGGGAACCGTCCGGAATGGATGGTCCTTGAGGTGGTCCCGGTGATCCCTCCGGATCTGCGCCCGCTTGTACCTCTGGACGGAGGTCGATTTGCCACTTCCGATCTCAATGATCTCTATCGTCGCGTGATCAACCGCAACAACCGTCTCAAGCGGCTTATGGAGCTCAGCGCCCCGGATATGATCATCCGCAACGAGAAGCGCATGCTGCAGGAGGCTGTCGACGCCCTGTTTGACAACGGTCGGAGGGGAAGGGCGATCACCGGCCAGAACCGGCGGCCGCTCAAGTCTCTCAGCGACATGCTGAAGGGAAAAACCGGACGCTTCCGGCAGAACCTTCTGGGAAAGAGGGTGGATTACTCCGGTCGCTCGGTGATCGTGGTCGGTCCAGAGCTCCGACTGCATCAGTGCGGGCTACCCAAGAAGATGGCCCTGGAGCTATTCAAACCTTTTATCTACAACAAACTAGAGGAGAGAGGATACGTCACCACGATCAAGAGCGCAAAGAAGATGGTGGAAAAGGAGCGGCCGGAGGTCTGGGATATCCTGGATGAGGTGATTCGGGAACATCCTGTGCTGCTCAACCGAGCTCCGACCCTACATCGGCTCGGCATCCAGGCGTTTGAGCCGATTCTCATAGAAGGAAAGGCGATCCAGTTGCACCCCCTGGTGTGCGCAGCTTACAACGCTGATTTCGACGGGGATCAGATGGCGGTCCATGTTCCCCTCTCCGTCGAGGCTCAGGTCGAGGCGCGGGCCCTGATGATGTCGACCAACAATATTCTCTCGCCTGCCAATGGCAAACCGATCATCGTTCCCACGCAGGATATCGTCCTGGGTCTTTATTACATGACCAGAGAGCGGCCGAATGCCAGAGGTATAGATCACCCCTTTGCCAATGTGCAGGAAGTGCGCATTGCCTACGATCAGGGCGAGGTGGACCTCCAGGCCAGGATTACAGTTCGCATCAACAAGGAGCGAATCGAAACAACGGTCGGCCGAATCCTTCTTTATGAAGTGGTTCCCCCCGAGATCGCTTTTCAGGAAGTCAATCGGGTGATGAAGAAAAAGGAGCTCGCCAACCTGATCGAACTAAGCTATCGGCTCGCGGGGAATAAGGCCACCGTCATCTTCGCCGATAAGCTTAAGGATATCGGATTTCATTATGCGACCAGGGCGGGGATATCGATTGCGATCAAGGATATGGCGATCCCTGCCGGCAAAGGGGAGTTGCTCAAGAAGGCGTACGAGGATGTGCGCGAGATTGAGGAGCAGTACAAAAATGGGCTGATCACGGACGGCGAGCGTTACAACAAGGTGGTCGATATCTGGGCCGAAGTAACGGACCGGATCGCTGATGAAATGCTGCGTGATCTCGGCACCGAGAGCCTCACGGACGAAAAGGGGCATAAGGTTACCGTCCCCAGCTTCAACCCGATTTTTATGATGGCGGATTCGGGCGCCCGAGGCAGTGCCCAACAAATTCGCCAGCTCGCAGGGATGCGCGGACTCATGGCCAAGCCTTCCGGAGAGATCATTGAAACTCCCATCACGGCCAATTTCAGGGAAGGGCTGACGGTGCTGCAGTACTTTATCTCCACCCACGGGGCGCGCAAAGGGTTAGCGGACACGGCTCTCAAGACCGCGAACTCGGGATACCTCACGCGTCGTCTTGTTGACGTCGCCCAGGACGCGATTATTTCGGAAGATAACTGCGGGACGCTAGATGGAATCGAAATGACGCCATTGATGGAGGGGGGCGAGATCATCGAACCCCTTGGGGAGCGCGTGCTGGGTAGGGTCGCGTTGGAAGATGTCAAGGATCCGTTCACCGGCGAAGTAATCGTCAAATCCAATCAGGGGATTGACGAGGATCTCGTCCAGCGCATTGAGGATGCCGGTCTGGAGCGTATTAAAATTCGCTCCGTGCTGACCTGTCAGTCCAAGCGGGGAGTTTGCGTGATGTGTTATGGACGTGACCTGGCCCGCGGTCACAATGTCACTCACGGTGAGGCTATCGGTGTGATCGCTGCCCAGTCCATTGGAGAGCCGGGGACACAGCTCACCATGCGGACCTTCCATATCGGGGGAACCGCCAGTCGAAGGGCGGAGCAGACTACCCTGGAGTCCCGCAACGACGGCTCCCTTAAGTTCATCAACGTCAGCACGGTTGTCAATAAGGACGGGGATCTCGTGGTGATGAACCGAAACGGCGAAATCGCCATCGTTGATTACCCGGAAGGGGAGAAAGGGAGAGAGCGAGAGCGGGAGCGCTACCCGGTAATGTACGGCGCGAAGTTCAAGAAGAAAGACGGTTCGAAGATCAAGGCGGGCGAACTCCTAGCAGAGTGGGATCCCTATACGGTTCCGATCCTTACCGAAGTGGGTGGGACAGTGAAGTTCGGCGACGTTATCCAGGCGATAACAATGGAAGAGAAGGTGGATGAGCGGACCGGCCTCTCGACCAAGGTCATCATTGACTCTAAAGACGTGAATAAGCGTCCACGGATTTCGATCAAGGATGTGGAAGGGAAGACGACCCGTCTGTCGCAGACCATGGAGGCGCGCTATCTCGTGCCGGTTGGTGCACACATCAATGTTCAAGATGGGCAGACCGTATCCGCCGGGGATGCGTTGGCCAAGATCCCGCGCGAGACCACCAAGACTAAGGACATCACCGGTGGTCTCCCCAGGGTGGCTGAGCTGTTTGAGGCCCGTAAACCCAAGGAGTTTGCCGTCATTAGCGAGATTGACGGCGTTGTCTGCTTTGGCAAAGATACCAAGGGGAAACGAAAGGTCGTGATTAATCCGGAAGTCGGAGAACCTAGGGAGTATTTGATCCCGAAGGGGAAGCACATCGGCGTCCATGAGGGAGACCGGGTCAAGGCGGGAGAACCCTTGATGGACGGCTCGTCCAATCCCCACGACATTCTCAACATCCTCGGGGAGAAGGCGCTGGCCAAGTACATGGTGGATGAGGTCCAGGAGATCTATCGGCTTCAAGGAGTGCGGATTAATGACAAGCACATCGAAGTGATCGTGCGGCAAATGCTCCGTCGCGTCCGGATCAAGGAAGTTGGGGATGCCGATTTTCTTGTCGGGGATCAAGTGGAAAAGGGGCGTTTCGAAGAGGAGAATCAGAAAGTGCTCGCCCAGGGTGGAAAACCGGCTGTGGCGGAACCCCTGCTCTTGGGGATCACCAAGGCCTCCCTGTCAACGGAGAGTTTTATCTCAGCTGCTTCATTCCAAGAGACCACCAAAGTGCTAACCGAGGCGGCCATCCAGGGGAAAGTGGATCTACTCTGCGGGCTTAAAGAAAACGTGATCATGGGGAGGTTGATCCCGGCAGGAACGGGGCTTGCCAGGTACTCTAAGGTGGAGTTGGAGATGGACGAGCCTGAGCTAGAAGAGGTGGAAATCTCGGAGGCCGCTCGCGCATAGGAGCACGCATAGGAGCCGGCTTTGACAAGAGGAGAAATGTTTGTTAAGTATAGTAATTTCGACAGGGAATATTGGCTCCGGATTTGTTATTAAAGGCACGAGTTCGTGCGTGGTAAAGTATGCCCACTATCAGTCAGTTAATACGTATCACTAGAGAGAAGCAAAGGCGGAAGAATACTGCTCCGGCCCTGCAGGGATGTCCCCAGAAAAGAGGGGTCTGTACCCGGGTCTATACCTCAACGCCAAAGAAACCAAATTCGGCATTGCGCAAGGTAGCGAGGGTCCGTCTTACCAATGGCATTGAAGTAACCTCTTATATTCCCGGAGTAGGACACAACTTGCAAGAGCACTCGGTTGTGCTGATTCGCGGTGGTAGGGTCAAGGATCTGCCGGGGGTAAGATATCACATCATTCGCGGCACGTTGGATTCCATCGGGGTGCAGGAACGACGCCAGAGCCGCTCCAAATACGGGGCCAAGAAGCCCAAGTAGGGTAGCATGCCGCGCAAGGGAGAAGTCAAGAAAAGAGAAATTCTACCAGACCCGAAATATGGGGATAAGCTGGTGGCCAAGTTTGTCAATACGATCATGGGCGAGGGTAAAAAGAGCGTGGCGGAAAAGATCCTTTATCGTTCCCTGGATATCGTCGCGGGAAAGGCCAAAGAGGATTCCCTGACCGTCTTCAAGCGGGCGCTCGAAAATGCCCGACCCGTAGTTGAGGTTCGTTCTCGCCGGGTGGGAGGCGCGACCTACCAGGTTCCGGTTGAGGTTCGCCCGCAAAGACGATCGTCTCTCGGCATGCGCTGGTTGATCCAGTCGGCGCGGCAAAGGGGGGAAAAATCGATGGAGGAGAAACTCGCCGGGGAATTGATCGATGCGGCAAACAATCGCGGAGGGGCGATAAAAAAGAAGGAAGATACCCATCGGATGGCAGAGGCAAACAGGGCCTTTGCTCATTATCGTTGGTAGGGCAATTCGAGGATGCAATTGGGATCAAGGAGGCGGTTGAACCGCCTCCTTTTTTTCCTGTGATGAGGATCAATGGCAAGGACAGTCTCTTTAGATAAGACTCGCAATATCGGCATCATGGCCCATATTGATGCGGGGAAGACTACGACGACTGAGAGGATTCTCTACTATACGGGTGTCAGCTATAAGATCGGTGAAGTGGACGAGGGAACCGCAACGATGGACTGGATGGTCCAAGAGCAAGAGCGGGGGATAACGATCACTTCTGCGGCTACCACCTGTCTGTGGCGCGATTATCGGATCAATATCATCGATACCCCTGGCCATGTGGATTTTACCATTGAGGTCGAGCGGTCGCTCCGGGTGCTCGACGGGGCCATCGCGGTTTTCTGTGCCGTTGGAGGGGTAGAGCCCCAGACGGAAACAGTTTGGCGTCAGGCAGACAAATACCACGTTCCCCGCATTGCCTTCGTCAACAAGATGGACCGGATGGGAGCCGACTTTTTCCGTGTGGTGCGGATGATTCACGATCGTCTGGGGGCCCGGCCGATCCCGCTCCAGCTCCCTATCGGGGCAGAGGAGCATTTCAAAGGAATCATTGACCTGGTACAGATGAAGGCGATCCTTTGGGATGAGGAGAGTCTTGGGGCCAAATACCACATCGAACCGATTCCAAGCGAGTTGGCCGGACAGGCGGAAGAATACCGGGAAAAGCTTCTGGAGGCTGCGGCCGACTGTGATGAGTCCATCATGGAAAAGTATCTCGACGGGCGGGAGATCACGGAAACGGAACTCCGCCAGGCTATCCGGAAGGCCGGTCTCGAATTAAAATTAGTCCCCATTCTGTGCGGCGCCTCCTTTAAAAACAAGGGAGTCCAACCCCTGCTCGATGCCGTGGTTGATTATCTCCCCTCTCCTTTGGATGTTCCTTCGGTTTGGGGCAAACATCCGACCTCGCAAAAAGACGAGGAGCGGCCTGCGAGTGATGAAGCGCCGTTTTCGGCGCTGGCCTTTAAAATCATGACCGATCCATTCGTCGGCACGCTTACCTTTTTCCGGGTTTACTCTGGCGTCTTATTTTCCGGCTCCAGCGTCTATCACTCTACCAAAGGGAAAAGGGAGAGGATAGGTCGCCTCTTAAAGATGCACGCGAACAAACGCGAGGAGATTAAGGAGGTCTATGCGGGAGACATTGCCGCCGCCGTTGGGTTGAGAACCGCAACCACCGGCGACACGCTCTGCGATGAGAACCACCCGATTATTCTGGAATCTATCGATTTTCCTGAACCCGTTATTTCCATTGCCATTGAACCGAAGAGCAAAGCCGACCAGGAGAAGCTTGGCCTTTCGTTGCAAAAACTGACTACCGAGGATCCCTCCTTCAGGGTCCGCACCGATGAAGAGACCGGACAGACCATCATATCCGGGATGGGAGAACTCCACCTGGAGATTATTGTCGACCGTCTGCTCAGGGAGTTCAATGTCGGGGCCAACGTCGGCAAGCCTCAAGTCGCCTATAAAGAGACCGTCCGCAGGGCAGTAGAAGAGGAGGGGAAGTTCATTCGTCAGACCGGTGGGCGCGGGCAATACGGGCATGTCGAACTCCGGGTGGAGCCCCAACCTGCGGGAAAGGGTTTTGAGTTTGTCGACGCCATCAAGGGCGGCTCTATTCCGCGTGAGTATATACCGGCAGTGGAAAAAGGAGTCCGCGAGGCGACGGAGAGCGGTGCGTTGGCTGGTTATCCTATAGTGGATGTCAAGGTCACGCTCCTGGATGGGAGTTACCACGACGTGGACTCCTCGGAGATCGCCTTTAAGATCGCCGGCTCTTTGGCTTTCAAGAATGCGGTGAGTAAGGCCGCCCCCGTCCTGTTGGAGCCCATCATGGCCGTGGAAGTGGTGGTGCCGGAGGAGTTCATGGGAGAGGTCATCGGAGATCTCAGTTCTCGGCGCGGGAAGGTCCTTGGCATGGATTCCCGACCTGCGGCTCAGGTGATTGAGGCGCGCGTTCCGCTGGCGGAGATGTTTGGATATGCCACGGATCTGCGCTCGATGAGCCAGGGCAGAGCCACCTATACCATGCAATTTTCGCATTATGAACCGGTGCCCGCTACCATCTCCGAGGAGATCAGCGCCAAAGCGGTTGGACTTTAAAAATGCAAAATGCAGAGTGCAAATTGAAAAATTTAAAATGGCAGAAAAGCCCAAAAACTCTGCATTTTGAACTTTGCAGTTTTCATTTTGCAATGCGCCGAAGGCGAGAGGTATGAACGAGAAAATCCGAATTCGACTGAGAGCCTACGACCACCGCGTTCTGGACCAGTCGGTGGGCGAGATTGTTGAGACCGTAAAACGGACCGGCGGGAGAGTGGCCGGACCCATTCCGCTTCCGACGCATATTGAACGGTTTACGGTTAACCGCTCTCCCCATGTGGATAAGAAATCCAGAGAGCAGTTTGAAATACGCACCCATAAACGGCTGCTGGATATCCTGGAACCTACCCAGCAGACCATTGATGCCCTGGGAAAGTTGGATCTGGCCGCGGGCGTGGATGTAGAGATAAAACTACAGTAGCAGTTAGTTATTGGTTATTTGTTACTGGTTATTGGATAAAAAATGTTCGCCAACCATCAGCAACTAATAACGAACAACTAGGAACTAGTAACTAAGTATGACAGGCCTTATAGGTAAGAAGATCGGGATGACGCAAGTTTTCAGCGCCGATGGGAGCGTGGTCCCTGTCACGGTGATCCGGACCGGTCCGTGTATAGTGGTGCAGAAAAAAGAAACGGGAAGAGACGGCTACAGTGCCGTCCAGATTGGCTTCGGAAACAAGAAGAACCAGAGGGTCAATAAGCCAGAGCAGGGCCACATGGTAAAGGCGGGCAAGGGGGCCTTCCAGGTCTTGCGCGAATTCCGCTTACAGGACGTGGGGCAATACGAAGTCGGGCAGGAGATCAAGGCAACGGATATTTTCAAGGCGGGCGATCGGATTGATGTCAGTGGAACGAGCAAGGGACGAGGTTTTGCCGGCGTGATTAAACGTTGGAGTTTTAGCGGGTTCCCCGCTTCCCACGGGACGCATGAATATTTTCGCCATGGCGGCGCCATCGGTAATCGCTCTTACCCCGGCCGGGTCTTCAAAGGAAAGAAGATGGCGGGCCACTGGGGGAACGAAAAGGTGTCGGTGCAAAACCTTGAGGTCGTCGGAATTCGACCCGAGGAAAATCTAATTCTCGTTAAGGGCGCCATCCCCGGCGCCAAACGCGGAATCCTCATAATCCGGCGCGCAGTAAAGGGGAATAAATAACAATGGAAACAATGGAAGTCCGGGTGATTCATCCTCAGCTTAAAGACGATATCTTCGGCCTCAAGACTCGGCCTCACCTGCTGCATCAGGTTGTTGCCATGCAACTCAGCAATCGCCGAGCAGGGACGGCGGCCACAAAAACGAAGGGGTTCGTGCGCGGAGGTGGAAAGAAACCCTGGAAGCAGAAGGGAACCGGGAGGGCGCGTGCCGGGAGCATTCGATCGCCTCTCTGGGTTGGCGGCGGGACTATCTTTGGCCCTCAGCCGAGAGACTATTCTTACCGCCTGCCTAAGAAGGCCCGCAGAGAGGCTCTGCTTTCAGCTCTGAGTCTCAAGAATCGTGATGGCAAGATCATTGTCCTGGAAAAATTGGAAATGGCAGAGGCCAAAACCAAACTCATGCGCAAGATGCTCGAAGATCTGCAGGTTAAAAACGCCCTGATCGTTATCCCTGAGTCCGATGAAAAGGTGGAGCGCTCGGCTCGGAATCTACACGCTGTTAAGGTACTTCGGGCCGAAGGGCTTAATGTTTATGATCTACTGCGCTACGAGCATTTGATTTTGACTGAGGGGTCCCTGAAGCTCCTCGAAGAGAGGTTGGTGGCATGAGAGAGCATCAGGAGATCATCCGAGCCCCGTTAATCACCGAAAAGGGATCTCTGATGGCGGAGAAGACCAATCAAGTCCTGTTTAAGGTTCGACCCGATGCCAATAAGATCGAAGTCAAAAAGGCGGTTGAGGCGCTTTTTAAGGTGAAGGTGCTCAAGGTCAGAATGATCCGTTATCTGGGAAAGATGCGACGGGTGGGAAGAAATGTTGGTCGTCTGCCGCAATGGAAAAAGGCCTATGTGACGTTGAAGGAAGGCGACAAAATTGACTTTTTTGGCGGTGCGTAAAAATGGCCATTAAAAATTATAATCCTACCTCTCCTGGAATACGTTTTCGTACCGGGCTTACTTTTGAAGAGGTCACGAAAAAGAAGCCGGAGGCCGGTTTGCTGAGACCTCTCAAACGGAGCGGAGGCCGAAACAATACCGGTAGGATTACTAGCGACCATCGCGGGGGCGGCCACAAACGGTTATATCGGCTGATTGATTTTAAGCGTGACAAGAGGGGTGTCCCTGCGAAAGTCGAGGCGATCGAGTATGATCCGAACCGATCCGCGCGCATCGCCCTGCTCTGCTATGCCGACGGGGAACGAAAATATATCCTTGCACCGGACCAGTTGCAGGTGGGGGATGGTGTGGTTGCTGGAGATAACGTGGATATTAAACCTGGGAATACTCTCCCTTTAAGGGCTATTCCTGTCGGAACAATAATTCACAACGTCGAGCTGAAGATTGGTAAGGGAGGGCAGTTGGTCCGAAGCGCCGGTGCTGGAGCCCAGTTGATGGCTAAGGAGGGAGACTATGCGCTATTGAAACTTCCCTCAGGGGAGCTGCGCAATGTCCTTGCCGAGTGTCGCGCCACTGTCGGGCAGGTAGGTAATCTTGACCAGGGGAATATCTCCCAGGGGAAGGCCGGGAGGGTGCGTTGGTTGGGGCGGAAGCCGGTGACTCGAGGAATGGCCAAGAACCCCGTGGATCATCCCCACGGAGGGGGCGAAGGTCGTTCCAAGGGAAACCACCCGATGACACCTTGGGGGAAGCCGACTAAAGGATACAAAACCAGGAAAAATCGGGCGTCGGATAAGTATATCGTGAAACGCAGAGAGGCTTGATACCGATGGCACGCTCAATCAAGAAGGGGCCTTTTGTGGACGACCACTTAAGGCGGAAGATCGAGACGCTGAACCAGACTAGGGAAAAGCGCGTCGTGAAAACTTGGTCTCGTCGTTCTATGATCACTCCGGAGATGGTCGGCTACACGATCGCTGTTCACAACGGGAGAAAGTTTATTCCAGTATTCGTCACGGAGAATATGGTGGGTCACAAGCTCGGGGAGTTTTCCCCGACACGGACTTTTTTTGTCCATTCCGGAGATCGAAAGGGAGAGGCCAGGGCAACGGTTCCGGCCGGAGCCCCGGTGCCGGGCGCTGCCCCAGGGTCGGCTCCGGCTGCCCCTAAAACGCCGGCTACCCCAAAGGCGGGTGCCTGAGGATCAATGCAAAATGCAAATTGCAAATCTCATATTGCCAAATCATTTTTCATTTTGCACTTTGCAATTTGAAATTTACCTTGGTTAGAAGCGATGGAGACACGTGCTATCACAAGATTTGTTCGGCTCTCTCCCCGGAAGGTAAGGCTAGTTGTGGATGAAATCCGTGGCAAAGGGGTTGAGGAGGCCCTCAACATCCTTAAGTTTGTCCCTAAGCGCTCCGCGGTGCTCGTGACCAAGGCGCTCAGAGCGGCGGTGGCGAATGCCGAGACTACTCAGAGCGTGGATGTGGACAGGCTTTATGTTAAGCGCGTTACGGTGGACGAGGGAGGCATGTGGAAACGCTTCATGCCTCGGGCCATGGGTCGGGCCACACGCATCCGAAAGCGGCTGAGCCATATCACCGTGGTGGTCGATGAGAGGAGTTAAGTCCTAATGGGTCAGAAGGTGCATCCGAAGATCTTTCGTGTCGGGGTCATCGAGTCTTGGGACTCGAAATGGTACGCAGGTCATGACTACGCGAATCTGCTCCATGAGGATTTCAAGATAAAGAAGTTTTTAAAGAGCCGTCTTTACCATGCGGGGATTTCAAAGATTGAAATTGAACGGGCCGCTAACAAGGCAAAGATTAACATCCATACCGCCCGTCCTGGAATTGTGATCGGTAAGAAGGGCGCCGAGATTGAGAAGCTCAAGGAGGAGCTCACCCGGCTCACGGATCGGGAGACCTATCTCAATATCATTGAGGTGCGCCGACCGGATCTGGATGCGCAGCTTGTGAGTGAGAATGTCGCCTTGCAGTTGGAGCGGAGGGTGGCTTTCCGCAGGGCCATGAAAGAGAGCGTCTCCCGGGCGATGAGGATGGGGGCGCAGGGGATCAAGATCCAGTGTGCGGGAAGATTGGGGGGGACTGAAATTGCGCGAACCGAGTGGTATCGGGAAGGCCGCGTCCCCTTGCATACCCTGAGGGCCGATATCAGCTACGGCTTTGCGGAATCCCGAACGACTTACGGAGCCATCGGGGTCAAGGTCTGGATTTTTCGGGGCGAGGTCTTAACCGAGGAAGAAGAGCAGCAAAAGGCGATGTTGGGAGCGTAATGATAAAGTTCAAGGGTTAAAGAGTTCAAGGGTTTAAGGGATGCTGGAACCGAAAAAAGTAAAACACCGCAAGCTACAGAAGGGGCGAAGGGCCGGAATGGCCCATAGGGGATCCACGTTGGCCTTTGGCGATTATGGACTTAAGGCCCTAGGCCGGGGCTGGCTCAGCGCGCGGGAGATTGAGGCTGCGCGAATTGCCTTGACCCGTTACATGAAGCGGGGAGGCAAGGTCTGGATACGGGTTTTCCCGGATAAGCCTTTAACTAAGAAGCCGGCAGAAACCAGAATGGGGAAAGGCAAGGGCGCCCCTGAGATGTGGGTGGCGGTCATCAAGCCGGGGAGGATTCTCTTCGAAATGGAAGGGGTGCAGGGAGACTTAGCCCGAGAGGCGTTTCGTTTGGCCTCGCACAAGATCTCTATCCCTACTCTTTTTGTCGAGCGCAGGGGGTTGGCGCATGGAGCCTAAGCAGCTTAGGGAGATTAGCATTGGGGAGCTTAATCAGAAACGTGGTGAGCTTAAAGAGGAGATCTTTCACCTCAAACTCAGACGGGCCACGAGCCGGCTGGAAAATCCCATGAAGTTGAGGGAAGCAAAGCGGGATCTGGCTCGGGTCGAGACGGTTCTGAGAGAAAGGGCGCTTCGGCAGCGGGAAGGATAAAAGGGCGAGATGAATAAAAGGGGCATGCGCAAGGAGCGCAAGGGCGTGGTGAAGAGTAATCGGATGCACAAGACCGTGGTCGTTTCTGTGGAGAGAATTGTCATGCATCCGAAGTATAAAAAATACCTCAAGCGCCGAACCAAAGTGAAGGCCCACGATGAGAAGAACGAATGTCAAGTAGGGGATCAGGTGCTGATTGTCGAATGTCAACCCCTGAGCCGGGAGAAGCGCTGGCGTGTGAGCCGAATTCTAGAGCGGGCCGTGACGACGGAAAAAGAAGCGGCCGCCCCGTCAGATTCTCAGGTCGGACTTTAAGGCTTTTCGTGACGAGGTCGACTCATGATTCAGATGAGAACGGTGTTGGATGTGGCGGATAACTCAGGGGCGCGGAAGGTCCAGTGCATTAAGGTCCTGGGGGGGAGCAAGCGCAAGTACGCCTCCCTCGGAGATATTATTGTAGTTTCGATCAAAGAGGCGATTCCAAATGCCAAGGTAAAGAAGGGCGATGTGATGAAGGCCGTGGTGGTGCGGACTGCAAAAGAGATTGGGCGTTCGGACGGGAGTTACATCAAGTTCGACAGCAACTCCGCGGTCCTCATCGATAACCAGAAGGAGCCGATCGGGACCCGCATCTTCGGGCCCGTGGCGCGCGAACTCAGGGCAAAGAAGTTTATGAAGATCATTTCTCTCGCCCCAGAGGTGCTTTGAAATTTTAGATTATCTAAAATCCCAAATTGGTATATGAACATTCGCAAGAACGACAGTGTCATGGTTATCGCTGGTAGGGAGCGGGGGAAGACCGGTAAGGTCCTCAGGGTCATTCCGGAAAGGGAGGCTGCCATAATCGAGCGGGTGAATCTGGTAAAACGACACAGCCGGCAGCGAGGACCGCAACAGCCCGGTGGAATCCTGGAAAAGGAGGCTTCCATCCATGCCTCCAATCTGATGGTGATGTGCGACAAATGCAATGCCCCGGTTCGAATCGGCAGAAAGGCTTTGCCGGATGGAAAAAAGGTGCGCATCTGTCGTCGCTGTGGAGAAACTCTGGATTAAGAAAAGACTAAAATGGAGCGTCTGAAGAAAAAGTATCAGGAAGAGGTCATTCCGGCCATGATGAAGGAGTTTGGTTACAAGAACCCCCTTCAGGTGCCGCGCTTGGAGAAGATTACATTGAACGTCGGTCTCGGCGAGGCGACTCAGAATATCAAGGTCCTGGACGCGGCGGTGTCCGAGGTGGTGGCCATCACCGGTCAGAAGCCGGTGATCACGAAAGCGAAAAAGGCCATAGCGAATTTCAAGTTGCGCGAGGGAGTCCCGATCGGGTGCATGGTCACGCTGAGAAGAGAGCGGATGTACGAGTTCTTGGATCGCTTGATCCATGTGGCGTTGCCCCGGGTCAGAGATTTCAGGGGAGTCTCAGACCGCTCCTTCGATCGTCGTGGAAATTACTCGCTCGGGCTTCGAGAACAGATCATCTTTCCAGAGATCCAGGCCGATAAGGTGGAAAAGGCCCGCGGGCTCGCCGTATCGATCGTCACCACGGCAAAAACAGACAAGGAGGGAAAGGCGTTGCTCAAGTATATGGGGATGCCGTTCGCCAGTTAAGAGGAGAGTTCATTGGCCAAGAAGTGTCTTAGAATCAAGGCGGAAAGACCCAATAAGTTCAAGGTGCGCCAGTATAACCGCTGTCCTCTCTGCGGTCGCGCCAGGGCCTTCTATCGGCGCTTTCGGATGTGTCGGATTTGTCTTAGGGAGTTCGCGCGTAAGGGGCAGATCCCGGGATTAATTAAGGCGAGCTGGTAACTACACGGAGTGCAAAGATGGGAATGACAGATCCGATTGCGGATATGCTGACTCGAATTCGAAATGCCGCCCGAGCACGGCATGAGAGCGTGGATGTTCCGTGGTCGCGCACCAAGGAGGAGATCCTCAGGGTCTTGGTGGCGGAGGGCTATCTGCAAGAGTTTAAAAGGACTAAGGCGAAGGAACGCGCGGGCGAAGAGCTCCGCATCCAGTTAAGGTTTGACAAGGAAAACCAGCCGGTCGTTTCAGGCCTGCGGCGGGTCAGCCGGCCCAGCCTGCGAGTGTACGTAGGGTTTAAAGAGATTCCTCCCATCCGTAGGGGGCTGGGGATCAATATCCTTTCTACTCCCAAAGGGATAATGGTGGATCGGGAAGCAATGAAGGCCAAAGTGGGAGGGGAGTTGATCTGCTCGGTTTGGTAAACCGGGGGTGAGGTGTAACGGTGTCGCGAATTGGAAGATTGCCGATATCGATTCCTGACGGGGTAAAGGTCGCTTTGGAAGACGGGGCGATCCGTGTAGAGGGGCCGAAGGGCAAGCTCAGGACGGAAGTTCTGCAGGGGATCCAAATTAAGCTTGAGGGGAATCAACTTCGTGTGGTCAGAGATGGCGAGGAAAGGAATCTCAAGGCCCTCCATGGGCTGACCAGAAAACTCGTCGCCAATATGATCGAAGGGGTTAGCCGAGGTTTCAGCCGGGTTCTGGAAATCAACGGGGTGGGCTACCGGGCAGAGGTAAAAGGGACGGATCTGCATTTGACCTTGGGTTTTTCTCACCCGGTCGTTTTTCCTCTGCCGCCAGGAGTGACAGCGGCCGTGGAGAGACAGATCATTGTTACCCTCCAGGGCGCTGACAGGGAGATCCTGGGGAAGACCGCTGCCATGATTCGCGGTCTGAAGCCCCCCGAACCCTACAAGGGCAAAGGAATCAAATATCGCGAAGAGGTGATTCAGCGCAAGGCTGGGAAAGCCGTAGGTGCTGCCGGTTCGGCCTAATCCGAGGTAAGGTGATGTTAGACAGTCAGAGAGAAATTGGGCGTAAAAGAAGACAAGGGCGGGTGCGCAAGAAGATCTGGGGAACAGATGCGCGTCCTCGCGTTTGCGTCTATCGCAGTCTCAAACATATTTACGCTCAGGTCATTTCCGACGAGAGAGGGGTGACTCTGACGTCGGTTTCCACCCTTGCACCGGAGTTAAAGGGAAAGCTACCAAAGACCAAAGGGCTGGAGGCTGCAAAGCAGGTGGGACAGTTGCTGGCTCAGATCTGCAAGGAGAAAAAAATTACCAACGTAATTTTTGACCGCAATGGGTTCCTATTCCATGGGCGCGTGAAGGCCTTAGCCGAGGCTGCGCGCGAAGGTGGTCTGATTTTTTAACCAAGGTGAGGTTTCTTTGGAACGGATTGATCCACAGGGTTTAGAGTTAAAAGAGAAAGTCGTCCATATCAGCAGGGTGGCCAAGGTTGTTAAAGGGGGCCGCCGCTTTAGCTTCAGTGCCCTGGTGGTTGTGGGGGATGGCAAGTCCACGGTGGGGTACGGGATGGGCAAAGCCAAAGAAGTGCCGGAGGCGATCCGAAAAGGGTTGGAGCAGGCCAAAAAGGATTTGATCAGAGTCCCAGTCATCGATGGGACGATTCCCTTCGAGGTTAACGGCAAGTTCGGCGCCGGTTATGTCATGCTCAAGCCTGCGTCCGAGGGGACCGGGGTGATTGCCGGAGGGGGAGTGCGTGCAGTGGTTGAAGCTGCGGGTATTAAGGATGTTCTTTCCAAATGCATTGGCTCCAACAATCCCCACAACATGGTGAAGGCTACCTTTGAGGCTCTCAAAAACCTTAAATTTCCTGAGGAGATAGCTGGTCGGCGCGGGAAGGCGTTGGCCGATATTCGCTGATTTTTATGGATCTAAGCAATCTGAAACCAGCCCCAGGCTCCAAGAAAAAAAGAAAGCGAGTGGGTCGGGGGGACGGTTCTGGACATGGGAAAACCTCCGGTCGTGGCCACAAGGGTCAGGGGGCCCGTTCTGGGGGGAATACTCCGCCGGGATTCGAGGGCGGCCAGATGCCGCTTCAGCGGCGAGTACCCAAGCGGGGTTTCCATAACCCCTGCAGAAAAAGCGCGGCTGTGGTCAATCTAGGGCAGTTGGAGATCTTTGCTTCCGGTAGTGAGGTGACGCCCGAAACGCTGAGAGAGCATGGATTGGTCCGAGGCAAAGAGGAGCGGGTAAAAATCTTAGGCGACGGTTCGTTGAGTAAACCGCTGACTGTCAAGGCCCACGGTTTTTCTTTGAAGGCCAAGGAAAAGATCGAGGCCTTAGGCGGAAAGGCAGAGTTAGTAATCCCTCATGCTTGAAGGGTTCCAAAACGCGACCAAGATCCCGGAGCTGAGGCGCAGGCTTTTTTTTACTTTGGCCATGCTCGCTGTCTATCGCGTGGGAGTTCACATTCCGACCCCCGGGATTGATCGGCTGGCGCTGGCCGCTTTCTTCGAACGTGTCAAGGACACCATATTTGGTTTGTTTAACCTTTTTTCCGGTGGGGCGCTGGAGCAATTCTCGGTCTTCTCTTTGGGCATTATGCCCTATATTAGCGCTTCAATTATTTTACAGCTTCTGACGGTGGTGTTCCCTTATCTCGAGCGGCTTTCGAAAGAGGGTGAGGTGGGTCGCCGTAAAATTACCCAGTATACCCGCTATGGCACGATTGTCCTCTCTATTATTCAAGGGATGATGATCGCTGTCGGACTTGAAGGTACCAGGGGACCAGGGGGCGAGGCTATTGTGCTGGAGCCGGGCTGGCGTTTTCGTTTTATGACGATCGTCACCCTGACTTCGGGCACAGCCTTTATCATGTGGTTGGGAGAACAGATTACAGAGCGGGGCATAGGCAACGGAATTTCTTTAATCATATTTGCCGGAATCGTGGCGCGGTTGCCGTCAGCCATGACGTCCACCTTTCAGTTTGTTCAAGAGGGGGAGTTGGGGGTGCTGGTGGTTCTCATGGTCCTGGTAATCGTGGTGGCCGTGGTGGGGGTCATTATCTTTATGGAGCGGGGCCAGAGAAGAATTCCTGTACAGTATGCCAAGAGGGTGGTGGGGCGGAAGATGTACGGCGGACAGAGTTCTCACCTGCCGCTGAAGATCAATACCTCAGGCGTGATTCCGCCTATCTTCGCCTCTTCGATACTGATATTTCCTGCGACCGTAGCCCAGTTTGTGCAGCACCCTTTGGCTCAAACAGCGGCCGGCTATCTGGCTCCCGGTCGTTGGTTGCATGACGTCCTTTACGTCGGGTTCATTATCTTTTTCTGTTATTTTTATACGGCGGTGGTTTTTAATCCTGTGGACGTTGCGGAGAACATGAAAAAATACGGGGGATATATTCCGGGGATACGGCCGGGACAGAAGACTGCGGAGTTTATCGACCGCGTGCTCTCGCGTATCACGCTGGGCGGGGCCATCTATCTTTCGGTTGTAGCCCTTATACCGACCATTCTGATCAGCCAATTCAACGTACCTTTCTTCTTCGGCGGGACAGCGCTTCTGATCGTAGTGGGCGTAGCCTTGGACACTGTCGCCCAAGTCGAGACGCATATGATTACCCGCAACTACGAAGGGTTCATGAAGCGAGGTCGCCTGCGGGGAAGAAGGGGTTAGTGGAAATTGGCCCGTGGGGGAAGTTGTGCGCGTGGTCTTTTTAGGTCCACCGGGGGCAGGCAAGGGGACCCAGGCTAAGTTTCTTGAGAAGGAATATGGCGCTTGTCAGGTATCAACCGGAGATATCCTGAGGAAAGCAGTTCAGGATCGGACTGCCGTGGGAAAGAAAGCTGCAGGGTACCTCGAAAAAGGGCAACTGGTCCCAGACGAAGTGATGTTGAATCTTGTGGCGGAGCGATTGCGCGAAAAGGATTGCGCAAAGGGTTTCATCCTGGATGGATTCCCCAGAACAGTAGCTCAGGCGGAAGGCCTGGAGGAGATCCTTGGCGAATTGGGTTGGAAACTTGACTCTGTCTTATGCATGCGGGTTCCTCAGGAAATGATTATCCAAAGGCTGTCAGGACGGCGTAGCTGCAAGAAGTGCGGCAACCTGTATCATGTGGTTTTAAACCCTCCCCAACGGGAGGAGTTTTGTGACCGCTGTAATGGCGAACTTTATCAGCGGGATGATGATCGGGAAGAGACGATCAGGGCGCGGCTTCATGTTTTCGAGACTCAAACTGTTCCACTCGTGCACTACTATCGTAAAAGGGGTCTGCTCAGGGAGATCGATGGCGCGGGAAGCGTGGAGGAGATCCGGGCCCGTGTTTTTCGGGAACTGGAAGAAGGAGCAGCATGATCTCTCTCAAGTCGGCGCGGGAGATTGAGATCATGAGGCGCGCAAACGTAATCGTGGCGGAGATCCTGCAGGAGTTAAAAAAAAAGGTGGCCCCTGGCGTAACGACGCTGGAATTGGACGCCTTAGCCGAAGAGATGATCAATAAAAAAAAAGCCCATTCGGCCTTTAAGGGCTATACGATGGCAGGCAGGGTCTTTCCACGCACCCTATGTACCTCAATCAACGAAGAGATTGTCCACGGCATTCCTTCGGATCGGGTGTTGAAAGAAGGGGATGTGGTGGGCCTGGACTTTGGCGTCATCTATGAAGGTTTTTACGGGGATGCCGCCATCACCGTCGGAGTAGGGAAAGTAAGTAACGATGCGCGGCTCCTCATGCAGGTTACCGAGGCGGCTCTGTATAAAGGTATAGAACAACTCCGGGAAGGGAACAGATTGGGAGATCTTTCTGCAGAAATACAGGAGACCGTAGAGAACGCAGGCTATTCAGTGGTTCGAGCCTTTGTCGGCCACGGGATCGGCAAGAAGCTCCACGAGGAGCCTCCGGTTCCCAATTACGGTGAGCGTGACAGGGGGATTCGATTGAGAGAGGGAATGGTCTTGGCCATCGAGCCGATGGTCAACGCAGGAGGGCACGAGGTAGAGATCACAGAAGACGGCTGGACAGCAGTAACCAAAGACAGGAGCCTGGCGGCCCATTTTGAGCATTCGGTCGCGATTACCAAAAACGGTCCGTATATTTTGAGTAAGATCTAAATTTGTTAATCGTTATTGGTTATTCGTGTAATCGGATAACGAGTAACGAGTCAACGAGTAACGAATGTATGCCCAAAGAAGACGCCATTGAAGTAACGGGGACTGTGTTGGAGACGCTCCCCAATGCTATGTTCCGGGTCAAGTTGGATAACGGCCATAAGGTCCTAGCCCATATTTCGGGAAAGATGCGTATGCACTACATCAAGATCCTACCCGGGGATAAGGTAAAGATTGAGCTGTCTCCATACGACTTGGCCCGGGGAAGGATTACCTACCGTGAGAAATAGAGACAGGGTAAGAAGATGAAGGTTAGAGCATCGGTTAAGAAGATCTGTAACAAGTGCAAGGTGATACGGCGCAAGGGAGTCGTGCGAGTGGTTTGCGTCAACACCAGACATAAACAGAGACAAGGCTAAAAATAGCAATCAGCCGTCAGCAATTAGCTGAAAGCTAAATTGGAGTGAAGATATGGCGCGTATAGCAGGGGTGGATTTGCCGAAAAATAAAAGGATGGAGATCGCCCTCACCTACATCTACGGAATTGGCCGGAGTAGTTCGAGGAAGATTCTCCAAGCAGCCGGGGTCAATCTCGATACTAAGAGCGATAACCTTACCGATGATGAGGTGGTGAAAATCCGCCAGATCATTGACCAAGGGCAAAAGGTGGAGGGAGATCTCAGGCGTGATACGTCCATGAACATCAAGCGCCATGTTGACATGGGATCTTACCGCGGGCTGAGGCACCGTAAGGGTTTGCCTGTTCGGGGGCAGAGGACCCATACGAATGCGCGCACCCGCAAGGGGCCGCGCAAGACCGTGGCCGGGAAGAAGACCGCTCCGTCAAAAGGATAGGTGCATTCAGCTATCAGCAATCAGCCAAAAGCTGAAAACCGATCGCTGAGGGCTGACGGGTAACTATTTAGGAGGAAAGTAATGGCAAAGGGTGACGAAAAAGCAGAAGAGAAAAAGGTCGAGGCACAGGAAGAAGGAAAACCCGCCGAAAAGGTGGCCCGAAAGAAGAAAGGGAAAAAGAATATCGCCGAGGGCGTTGTCCATATCCACTCGACTTTTAACAACACGATCGTCACGGTTACCGATTACCAGGGGAATGTCATCTCCTGGTCGAGCGCTGGAACCATGGGTTTCAAGGGGTCACGCAAGGGAACGCCGTTTGCAGCTCAACAGGCGGCAGACAATGCAGCGAAAAAAGCTATGGATCATGGAATGCGCAGTGTTCAGGTTTTTGTTCGCGGACCGGGGGCGGGGAGGGAATCGGCGCTCAGGTCCCTCCAGGCGGCCGGGTTTAATATTAGCATGATCAAGGATGTTACCCCGATCCCGCATAACGGGTGCCGTCCGCCAAAGCGGAGAAGGGTCTAAAGGAGGAATCGTTGGCTAGATACTCTGCATCGGTATGCCGGCTTTGCCGGCGGGAAAACTTGAAACTCTTTCTTAAAGGCGAGCGCTGTTATACGGACAAGTGCGCTATCGAACGGAGAAACTATCCTCCAGGTCAGCATGGCCAGGCGAGGCCAAAGTTTTCCGCATACAGCATCCAGTTGCGGGAAAAACAAAAAGTCAAACGGATGTACGGCCTCATGGAAAATCAATTCCGCCGCACCTTTGCCAATGCGGAAAGGACCAAAGGAATTACCGGCGAGGCCCTCCTCGTTCTTTTGGAGCGGCGCTTGGATAACGTTGCTTATCGGCTTGGCTTTGCCAGCTCCAGGGCAGACGCGCGCATGCTGGTGCGGCACGGCCATATTTTGGTTAACGGGAAGCGGTTCACTATACCCTCTTATTTTGTCCGTGCCGGGGATGTGGTGTCTGTTAAGGAGCAGAGCCGGCAGATGGGGCGGATTATCTCTGCCCTGGATGGCGCCCAAAGACGTGGGGTTCCAGAATGGGCTGAGGTCGATCGTGAAGGCTTTAGCGGGAGGATTAAGATCCTGCCCACGCGGAGCGACATCACCGCGCCGATCAATGAAAAACTGATTGTAGAGCTTTACTCGAAGTAAAGTTCAGAAACTTTTGGGAGATGCTATGTATAAGCATTGGACCGATTTGATTAAGCCTAAGAAGCTTGAGGTAGACGAAAAGGGCCTCACCTCAACCTACGGCAAGTTTTATGCGGAGCCGTTTGAGAGGGGGTTCGGTCAGATGATTGGGAATTCCCTCAGAAGGATACTGCTCTCATCGCTCATGGGGACTGCCATTGTCTCGGTCAGGATCAAGGGGATCCTGCACGAATTTTCTACTATTCCAGGAGTCACCGAAGACGTGACCGACATTATCCTCAATCTCAAAGAGGTTCGCCTCAAACTGCACGACACGGAGCAACAGACCCTCAGGATCGAGGCTAAAGGGACCAAGACCGTCCAGGCAAAGGACATCGTTGCCGGTCCCAGCTTGGAGATCCTCAGCCCCGAGCAGCACATTGCCACCCTATCCCGTGAAGGCAAGCTGGATATGGAAATGGTGGCAAAAATGGGCCGGGGCTACGTATTGGCGGAGCGGAATAAGGAAGAGGGAGCTCCCGTGGATACGATCTTTTTGGACACGATTTTTTCTCCTGTCCGAAAAGTAAACTTCCATATAACCAATGCCCGGGTGGGGCAGAGGGCCGATTATGAACGTTTGGTCTTTGAGGTGTGGACGGACGGGGGCGTCAAGCCCGAAGATGCCGTGGCCTACGCGGCCAAGATTTTTCAAGATCAGCTCCAGATCTTCGTTAACTTTGAGGATGAGCCGCAGCGCGAGTCTCGCGACGAATCGCCTTCGGCTCCTCTGAACGAGAATCTCTATCGCAGCGTGGACGAGCTGGAATTTTCGGTTCGTTCCCAGAACTGTTTGCAGAATGCAGATATCAAATATATCGGGGAGCTGGTGCAGAAGACGGAACAGGAGATGCTTAAAACCAAAAATTTCGGGCACAAGTCCCTCAACGAGATCAAAGAGATCCTCCGCGATATGGGCTTGGAGCTCGGGATGAGGCTGGAAAGTTTCCCTTCGCGTGAGGAGATCGAGAGTCGGAGGCAGGCAAGCGAGAAAGAGACGGCTTAAAGTATGCGCCATTTGAAGGCTGGTAGGAAACTCAACCGTAGCGCGAGCCACCGTTGGGCCTTGATGCGCAATCTGGTGACCTCATTGTTCCAGCACGAGCGCATCCGGACCACGGATCCCAAGGCCAAGGAGTTAAGAGGCGTAGCGGATCGGGTGATCGGTCTGGGCAAGCAGGGGACCCTCCATGCCCGGCGTCAGGCGCTGGGAATCGTTCAAGATGAGTCTGTGGTTAGGAAAATCTTTGATACCCTTGCCCCGCGCTACAAGGACCGCCCCGGCGGTTACACCCGTATTGTCAAAATTGGCTGGCGACATGGAGACAATGCGTCTATCTCGTTAATTGAACTGCTTCCAGCAGACGGCGCGGGCAAGACAGAGACCCCCTCTGGTACTAAGAAGAGGAGCAAGCGCCAGGCCCAAAAAGGCAAAGAAGAAACCGCCAAGAAAAAGTCGTCTCCACGGCAGTCAGCCAAAAAAGCCACCGCTTAACGTCTACGGCTGCTGGATCGCTGTGAGCCGCCAGGGATTAGGACCCACAGGGCGGGCAAAGGTCCAGTATTCCGCAAATTCTACTGGCTCTGATTTGTTCCCGGCGACAACCATGCCGTTCTTCTCGTCAACTGTGTAGTCCAGCAGATTAGCTTCAAAGCGAACCGTAATGTAGTCCTGTCCCTGTTCTGTCCAGGTCTCAGTGATCTCGGTGGCTCGAAGGGCGATGTTTTCCATGTAGTTTTTCTGGCCGCGAGCGGCGAGCGCAGCAAGCTCCTGATCCCATGAGCGGGCGAGATCGCCCGCGCAGAGAGAAGTAAGAGTCGCTCCGTCTTGCCTGCTCCAGGCGGCCTGGACCTTGAAAAAGGTATCCTGTGCGGATTTGACGAATCCGGCAGGGTCGAAGCGAGGGTCCATGATGCGAACAGAGTTGAAATCGGGCTCAGCCACTGCTGGAGCTTCAACGACCGGCCCACGTTCGTAACTAGAGGAATATGCCGTGTCTTGGTATTGCATACCGCCAAAGCCCGTCGCCACGGCAGGCTTACGAAACTTGCGATAGATAAAATACCCCAGACCTGCAAAAAGAAGGATCTCGATGAAACCGATACCGCTCCCCCCTAAGCCTCCTCCCCACCCTGCATTGGCCAAACCGGAAAAAAGCATGGAACCTAACAGTCCTCCCACAAGACCTCCGGCCAAACCACGCATAAAACCACCCGGCTGTGGGGCTAAGGGAGAAGGTTGCTGTGGAGATGGGGTTGCCTCTCTTCTTGGTTGCATGGGACTAGTCGGCTGTGACGGGCGGGCTGGAGCCTGATAACTCCTTGAGCCACGGCTTCCGCCTGAGCGGCCCCCGCCGGCGCGCGCCTCTGCATAGCCCTCCAGCGCCACCAACCCTAGCCAGGCTGTTAAGAGTAATACTGTCAACATTCGGAAAAATCCACCATATGAAACATGCATTGAAATGTTTTCCTTCCTTAAATGTGAATGAGCTTAAATGAGTTTAATCTTAGCCTTTACAAAGCGCAAGGCGATTTGATGATCTTGACAGGGTCTATTGAACTGACCATAATAATCATATCAAACTGGCCCAAGAGGGAATTTTATGAAGACAACAACTGTAACAAAACTTAAAGCATCCCTGAGTGAGTACCTGCGACAGGTAAAGGCGGGGGGAGGAAGTTTTAGTCACCGAGCGCGGGCGACCCATCGCCAGGCTTACGCCGACTGTTAGTTCTAAGTTGCCGCCTGAGCACTTGGTGGAAATGGAAAAACAGGGACTGATTAAGCTTGGCTCCGGGAAGTTGCCCAAAAACTTCTGGGACCTGCCGCGACCGAAGGATCCCAAGGGTTTAGTCCGCAAAACCGTTTTGCGGGAAAGAGGGGAAGGTTGGTGAAGTTTTGCAAGGTTATAGCAAGATTATAGGGTCAGGCCTGACTATGGACTTATTTTCTTACCCAACAAATAGGCTATTCTAGCTTCAGCTTGCTTGTTCCGATCCCGCTCATACATAGCACAAAGACGACTCATCAGTGAAGCATCGCGA
>Ga0209211_10001317_pt1 | contig 47474 bp, 44 predicted proteins | sample RifGroA2_FD_183992 | JGI IMG/M metagenome (GOLD analysis project Ga0209211, IMG submission 183992) | Groundwater microbial communities from Rifle, Colorado, USA - Groundwater A2 (SPAdes) (version 2) | ecosystem: Environmental > Aquatic > Deep subsurface > Groundwater | place: Rifle, Colorado...
GAGAAGACCTTTCTGTCGCTCATAAGACTGTAGCGCATTGGATGGATATTCTTGAGAGGTTTTATTATCACTTCAGGATTTATCCCTTTCATCATAAAAAAATAAGGTCTCTGAAAAAGGAGCCTAAATTATATCTATGGGATTGGTCTGAGGTTCCTGATGAGAGAGGCGCCAGGCTGGAGAATATAGCCGCCTCGCACCTGCTCAAGATGTGTCATTTTCTGAATGATGTGGAAGGTTACAAGACAGACCTGCATTTTTTAAGAGATGCTGAAGCAAGGGAGGTAGATTTTCTGGTTACTGAAAGCGGCAAGCCGTGGTTTGCTGTGGAGGTTAAGTCCAATTCAAAAGAGGTCTCAAAAAGCCTGCCCTATTTTGGAGACAGACTGAATATTCCATTTTTATATCAGGCTGTCTCTGAAAAAGATGTTGATATAAGGAAAGATAAAGTGAGAATTATAAGTCTGGATAAATTTATGGTTTCACTTGTGTAAGAAAAATAAGAAAACGAGAAAATGACAGATTTGAAGAAGATACCCATCGGTAACAGGGAAGGAAACGACCTGTCTGCGTGCCTGCCTGAGCGAGTACGCTTGCAGTCAGGCAACGCACAGGCAGGAATGAGAGGCTTAGTTAGCAGTAGAGAAAAAGGAGATTTCAGCAGGAGACTTAAGGCAATGCCAAAAGGAAGGCAAAGGAAGGCAAAATAAATGGTATCTGTGGGGCTGTTGACAAACCCATAAAATGCTAACAAACGTCATTCCCGCATTTTTTTAGCGGGAATCCAGTTTTTATAAGTTCAATAGGTTATGGATTCCTGCTTTCGCAGGAATGACAGCCTTTAGTACAGATAAACACTTTTTCAACAGCCCCTGTGTCCCCATTTTTTTATTTTTTTAGGGGGTGTTAACATGAAGGTAGTAATTCTTGCTGGTGGTTTAGGAACACGGATTAGTGAAGAATCCCATCTAAAGCCCAAGCCAATGATAGAAATTGGCGAAAAGCCTATTCTTTGGCATATCATGAAAATCTATGCGCATTATGGTTTTAATGATTTTATTATCTGTCTTGGTTATAAAGGGTATTGCATCAAAGAGTATTTTGCGCACTATTTTATACATGAATCTGATGTAACATTTGATTTTAAGAATGGGAATCAACAAACAATACATCAGTATTCAGCAGAGCCTTGGCGCGTAACATTAGTTGATACTGGCATAGACACTATGACAGGCGGCAGAGTAAAGCGTGTTCAGCCATATATCGGAAATGAGGCATTCATGTTAACTTACGGAGATGGTGTCAGCGATATAAATATTAATAACTTAGTTGAACACCATAAAAGACATGGAAAGCTCGTCACAATAACATCAAGTCAGCCAAGTGGAAGATTTGGTGCATTAAGTTTAACAAAGGACAACATAGTTCATGGTTTTCAAGAAAAACCCAAAGGCGATGGTTATTGGATAAATGCTGGTTTCTTTGTAATAGAGCCTGATTTTTTTAATTATATAGAAGACGATAATACCATCTTGGAAAAAGAACCGCTTGAGAATCTTGCAAAAGAGAAGGAGCTGGTAGCATATAAGCATTCTGGTTTCTGGTATCCTATGGATACATTGCGCGACAAGCACTATCTTGAAGAGTTATGGAAGTCTGGCAAGGCTCCGTGGAAGGTGTGGTAATGGATGCTGCTTTCTGGAAGGGGAAAAAAGTCTTTATTACCGGCCATACTGGATTTAAAGGTTCATGGCTTTGTTTGTGGTTGCACTCTATGGGTGCAAATGTCACGGGTTATGCCTTTGACCCGCCAACAGAACCAAGCCTATTTAAGCTTTGTAGGATAGATGAACTTGTTGATTCAGTTGTTGCAGATATCCGTGACGGGGAGCGCTTAAATGAAGAGATGGCTGATGCCAGCCCAGAAATAGTAATACATATGGCAGCCCAGCCCTTAGTACGTGACTCGTATAAGAACCCTGTTGAAACTTATGCCATAAACGTTATGGGCACAATAAATCTTTTTGAGGCTGTTCGTGTTTGTAAAAGTGTAAAAGCCGTTATCAATGTGACAACGGATAAGTGCTATGAAAACAGAGAATGGGTCTGGGCGTATAGGGAAAACGAGCCTATGGGTGGTTACGACCCATATTCAAGCAGCAAGGCGTGTTCGGAACTGGTCACCTCTGCTTATAGAAATTCCTTTTTCAATCCTTCAAATTACTCAAGCCACAGTGTTGCTATTGCCTCAGCAAGGGCCGGGAATGTCATAGGCGGAGGGGACTGGGCAGTTGACAGGCTCATACCCGATTGTGTCAGAGCGCTTCTAAACGGCGAAAAGATAATAATCAGAAACCCCAATGCCATAAGACCATGGCAGCATGTGCTGGAACCGCTTTCTGGCTACTTGTTGCTTTCACAGAAGTTATTTGAGGAAGGTCCACATTTTGCGCAAGGGTGGAACTTTGGACCTGATGGTGACGATGCGAAACCTGTGAGATGGCTGGTGGAGAGGATATGCTCAAAATGGAATGGGAATGTCTCTTACGAAGTGGATAATAGAGCGCATCCACACGAGACGCACTACCTAAAACTTGACTGTTCAAAGGCAAAAGCGGAACTGGGGTGGCATCCAAAATGGAATCTAAAAAAGGCTATTGACACCATTATTGAGTGGACGCAAGCCTACAGAGAGATGAAGAATATAAGAGAAGTTTGTTTGAGACAGATAGAAGAGTATTCTAATGATAGACAGGGTTGAAGTACAATGTTTCTGAAGATATAAAAAATTCTAAGAAAGCAGGTAATCCTGAAACGATTCCTAATTCAAACCTGCTCTTAAATTACAGATATTCATTTGGGAAGGATGGAGCGTGTAGTCGTGAAGAGGTTTCTGGGATGACAATCGAAAATTTTACTTGCAGGGTTTGCAGGACATCGTTGTATAGGCGTGTTGTCCATCTGCCAGCAATGCCACTGACAGATGATTTTATCAGGATTGGTGAGGATAAATCAGAATATTTGGCAGATATTGACGTATATCATTGTCCTTCATGTGGTTTAGTACAAAATCCGAAAGATTTTGATTATAGTGGGTATTATGAAGACTATGAGTATTCAAGTGGGCATTCAAAATTTGTGCAGAATTTTATGCAAGCCTATGCGAAAGTAATAGTAGATCAATATTCCAAAACTAACGATAAACCACCTGCATCTGTGATTGAGATTGGTTCAGGTGATGGCGAACAACTTCTATCATTTAAGACTATGGGAGTTAGTCAGGTACTAGGTATAGAGCCAAGTGCAAGCCTTGTAAGAGCATCACAAGAAAAGGGGATCCCTGCCATCAAGGATCTGTTTGGGAGGCATATACTGGAGAAGCTGAGTGAAAAATTTGACATCTGCGTGTCATCTTACACATTGGACCACGTTTGGAATCCATCTGAGTATTTGGATACAGCTTATTCAATACTAAATATTGGCGGCTTTCTGGTCTTTGAAGTACATGACTTAGAAAGGATTATTCATCGAGCCGAATGCTGTCTTTTTGCGCATGAACATACACTCTATCTGGATGCAAAGGTGGCAGAGGCATTGGTTGTGCGTCACGGCTTTATTGTAGTAGCGGTCAATCCGCTCCACGATAAAGTGGTTCGTGCGAATTCGCTTATAGTTTTAGCCAAGAAAGTCGAGGAGAAAACTTTTTGTGTCGTGCGCTCAACGCTGGATTTTGACAATTTGCAGAAAAAAGTGAATGAAACCATCGATTCTATTGATGAGTGGTTACTGGGTATTCCTGAAAATCAACGTGTCATAGGTTATGGCGCGGGGGGTAGAGGAGTGATGACCCTTGCGGCTTTAAGGAGATATCAACGTTTTTCTGCTTTATTTGATTCTAATTTTGAAAGTGGAAAATATCTTACACCTAAAACGCGTATACCTGTGTTAGGGACTGATAGACTTGAAGAGTATAGAGATGCTTACTGTTTAGTTTTCTCATTTGGCTATTTCGATGAGATCAAATTAGTGCTGATTCAAAAAGGATTCATCCCTGATAGGATTCTGTCTTTATCCAAATTTTATCATTAAGGATTGTTATGAGAGTATTTCTTACAGGTGCTTCAGGTTTTGTTGGCTCTTTTTTCTTGTATAACCTTCTCAGTTCAGGCAGGCATAATGTCGCCATACTTGTTAGAAATACAGAAAGTGCATGGCGTATACGAGACTTATTTGACAGGGTGTGTGTGATTAAGGGTAACTTACAAAATTCATCAAACTTTGAAAAACAAGTCAAAGATTTTTTTCCGGATGCATTTGTTCACTCTGCTTGGAATGGTGTATTTGGCTCTGATCGCAATTCATCGACGCAATGGCGAAATGTTCAGCAATCTCTTGAGCTAGTTGAAATGGGCGTACGGTTAGGTATTAAATATTGGATTGGCATAGGTTCACAAGCCGAATATGGTCCACACCTGAACAGAATCAGTGAATCTACAGCAACTAACCCTACAACACTTTACGGTGCATCCAAGCTTGCAACATGTTTATTGGCAGAACGATTGTGTAATGAGTTTGGATTGCATTTTGCTTGGATACGTCTTTTTTCAACATATGGACCTATGGATAGTTCAAAGTGGATGATTCCTTATGTGATTGGCAAACTTTTGAAAGGTGAGAAACCGAGTTTAACGAAAGCAGAGCAATTATGGGATTATATCTACATTGAGGATGTTGCGTCAGCGTTAAGTGCAGTACTTGAATCAGATACAGCTTCAGGAATCTTTAATCTTGGATCCGGTGCCGCTTTTGGACTAAAAACAATTATTGAAAAAATTAGAGACTTGATAAATCCTGAGTTGCCACTGGGTTTTGGAGAAGTGCCTTATCGTACAGACCAAGTAATGTACTTGGAATCTGATATTTCCCGCTTGAAGTCTCTAACAGGTTGGTGTCCTAAGTTTTCAATCGATTCCGGGCTTAGAAAGACTGTTGAATGGTATAGGGAGCATAAAAATGAAATCTACAGATAGCATAAGTTTGGCCAAGCGCATTCGAGCAAATGTCTTACATATGGTATATAAAGCTAAAGCTTCCCATGTTGGATCGTGTTTGTCGGTTGCAGATATACTTGCTGTACTATATGGGAATACGATGACTATTAATGTTGATAACATTATGTGTCACACCCGTGATCGGTTTATACTTAGCAAAGGCCATGCCGCAGCTTCGGTATATGCGACGTTGGCTAATATCGGTGTAATTTCTCCGGCTGATTTGGAAACATATGGTTCAGATGGCTTGTTATTTATGACTCATATTAGCCATAAAATTCCTGGTGTTGAATTTTCTACCGGTTCGTTGGGACATGGTTTGCCCTTTGGTGTTGGCAAAGCTCTCGCTGCAAAGCGGTGCAAGGCTGGGTGGCGGGTTTTTGTTCTGTTAAGTGATGGTGAAATGGATGAGGGAAGCAATTGGGAAGCTCTCATGTTTGCTGCTCACCATCATCTTGACAACTTGGTAGCTATTATTGATTACAATAAACTTCAGAGCCTGACTACGGTTGAGAAAACACTGGGATTGGAACCATTAGGGGACAAGTTGCGCGCATTTGGGTGGTCAGTGAAAGAGGTTGATGGTCACAACCATGATTATCTGAGACAAACATTGGGCTCCGTTCCCTGGGAGGATGGCAAGCCCTCTGTGCTTGTTGCTCATACCATCAAAGGCAAAGGAGTAAGCTTCATGGAAAACAGGGTAGAATGGCATTATCGAAATCCGAATGCCGAACAACTTTCGCAGGCACTATCAGAATTGGAGACAAATCATGCGTAATGCTTTCATTGAAGAACTGGTTGCTGTTGCTTCGGAAAACGACCAAGTGGCTTTGGTAGTGGGCGATCTTGGTTTTTCGGTGGTCGAACCATTTGCAGACTGTTTCCCTGACCGATTTATTAACGCTGGCGTAGCTGAACAAAACATGATGGGACTGGCAGCTGGTATGGCTTCTGAAGGTTATCATGTCTTTGTTTATTCAATTGCAAACTTTCCTACTTTCCGATGCGCGGAGCAGATTCGCAATGATGTTGACTATCATCGATTACCAGTGACGATAGTTGCTGTTGGTGGTGGTCTTGCCTATGGTAATCTCGGTTATTCACACCATGCTGTTCAAGACTACGGTCTAATGCGCTTGATGCCCAACATGTTGATTGCTGCACCTGGTGACCCAATGGAAGTGCGGGCTTGTATGCGCTATTTGTTGGCATATCCACAACCATCTTATTTGAGGTTGGGCAAGACAGGGGAGCCTTGTATTCATTCTGGAATACCCAAAGTGGAGCCTGGTAGGTGGCTTCAAATTAGTGATAGCGAAAACAGCGATAAGACGCTGTTAACTACTGGATTACCGCTAATATATGCCAGTCAGTGGATTAAAAAGTCTAAGAGCTACCATAGCTACTCTTTGCACTCCTGTCCATTGTGGGGAATGTCAACAAAATTTAGTCAAGCATCGCAAGTTAAAAAATGGAGAGAAGTGGTAACTATAGAAGATCATCTATTGGATGCAGGTTTTGGCTCATGGATGCTCGAAGCACTTGTCGACTCCACTAAACTTTTGATAAGAATTAAAATCAAGGCTTTATCCTCAAATGTCTGTGGAATGATTGGACAACAAGAAACATTGAATAAATGAGAGCATTAATTACTGGCATAACAGGGATGGTAGGTTCTCACTTGGCTGATTTTCTCCTTGAAAATACTAATTGGGATATTTATGGGATGTGCCGATGGAGGAGCCCTCTGGACAATTTAGAACATTTGATAGATAGGGCGAATAGAAAAGATAGAGTTTATTTTATCTATGGAGACCTGTGTGATTATATTTCGCTCCAAAATGCTATTGAAGAGAGCCGACCCGATTACGTTTTCCATTTGGCCGCACAGAGTTATCCAACAACGAGTTTTACATCACCAATACAAACACTTGATACAAACATTCTTGGGACTGAGAGGCTTCTTGAGGCTTTAAGAAAATGTAAAGAAATAGACCCTGTTATTCACGTTTGTTCATCTTCCGAGGTCTTTGGTCGTGTCCCGAGAGAAAAACTACCAATAAACGAAGAGTGTTCTTTTCACCCTGCGTCGCCTTATGCAATTTCAAAGACGGGAACTGATCTTATTGGCAGATTTCACGCTGAAGCATATGGACAAAAGGTCCTAATTACAAGAATGTTTACTCATACAGGCCCACGGCGTGGCGATGTATTTGCTGAGTCTACATTTGCCAAACAGATTGCCATGATTGAACAGGGGATAATTCCACCAATTGTGAAAACAGGCAATTTAGACTCTTTACGCACTTGGTCTGATGTGCGTGATGCCGTCAGAGCATACTATATGCTGGTTATTATAAATCCGATTCCTGGAGAATATTATAATGTCGGAGGGACTTATTCCTGCACAGTGGGAAATATGTTGAAATATCTAATATCCATTTCAACACATAAGGAGATAATAAAGGTTGAGACGGAGGAAGTACGGCTCAGGCCCCTTGATGCAGACCTCCAGGTTCCTGATACAAATAAATTCAGAAAACATACAGGCTGGGAGCCTCAGATACCATTTGAAAAAACTATGCAGGACTTACTGGATTACTGGAGAGAGAGAGTAAAGGCAGGCCGATTTTTTTTAACAAGATAGCTAAACAATTCCAAATATTTTTAGAAAATGATGACAAAAGATTCCAAGATATATATTGCAGGCCACAGAGGATTAGTAGGTTCAGCAATTCTTCAGAGGCTTCAAACAGATGGATATTTAAATGTTATTACAAAGACACATCAGGAACTTGATTTAACTCGTCAAGCAGACACAGAAGCGTTTTTTAAAAAGGAGATGCGTGAGTATATTTTTTTATCCGCAGCCAAGGTTGGAGGAATTTATGCTAACAGTACTTATCCTGCCCAGTTTATATATGAAAATCTTGCAATCCAAACGAATGTGATTCATTCTGCTTATTTATGCGGGGTTAAAAAGTTGCTCTTTTTAGGAAGCGCATGCAGTTACCCTCGTGAATGTCCTCAACCAATGAAAGAAGAATATCTGCTTTCAGGTTATCTGGAGCCAACGAATGAGCCTTATGCTGTTGCGAAGATTGCTGGCATTAAAATGTCCCAAGCATACAAAAAGCAGTATGGTATCAATTTTATATGCGCGATTCCAACGAATATTTATGGACCAAATGACAATTTTAATTCTGAAAATTCCCATGTGATTTCTGCATTGATAAAAAAAATTCATGAAACAAAAGAAAAGGGTATGCAATCAGTTACGATTTGGGGCACAGGAAAACCAATGAGGGAATTTATATATGTAGATGATGTTGCTGATGCAAGTGTTTTCTTAATGAAGCATTACGATGGGTCAGAAATTATTAATATCGGAAGTGGAGAGGAGATATCTATACGAGAACTTGCATTTTGCATAAAAGAGATAGTGAGATTTGAGGGAGATATTATATTTGATACATCCAAACCAGATGGATCTCCTCGCAAATCACTTGACATAACGAGATTAAAGAAAGTTGGCTGGCAGGCAAAGACACCATTGAGGGATGGTCTTAAAAAGACTTATGAGTGGTATTTAAAACATACGAATAAATGTATCCAATAATGAGAAAACTGAATTCAAAGCTGGCAGAAAGATTTTATAGGTCATTATATCTAGTCCGCAGGGTGGAAGAAGAAATTGCTTGTATATATCCTACTGATAAGATTAAAAGTCCTGTGCATTTATCCATAGGGCAAGAAGCTATTTCCGTGGGTATTTGCGAGGCATTGAGGCCTGATGATATAGTTTTTGGAACTTACAGGGGGCACGCCATGTATCTTGCAAAAGGCGGAGACCTTAAAAAGATGATTGCAGAATTGTATGGAAAAGACGCCGGTTGTGCGAGAGGAAAGGGCGGCTCAATGCATCTTATTGATGTTGAAAAAGGGATTATGGGAACATCGGCGATTGTGGGGACTACCGTTCCTCTTTCTGTCGGGTATGCCTATGCTATGAAATATAAAAAATCTGATTCTGTTGTAGTAAGTTTTTTTGGTGATGGAGCTGTAGATGAAGGCGCCTTCCATGAGAGTATGAACTTTGCGGCTTTAAAGAAACTGCCAGTGCTATTTGTTTGTGAAAATAATTCCTATGCAATACATTCACATCATCTGAAAAGACATCATTCGGACAATATATGTGAGCGTGCAAAAAGCTATGGTATGCATGCTGAAAGAATTGAGGATAGTGACATATTCAAAATCTATGAGTTTGCAAGGCAGCATGTTGAAAATATGAGAAAGGGCACTTATGGGCCTATCTTCCTTGAGTGCATTACGTGCAGGTGGAGAGAGCATGTTGGGCCGGACGATGATATTCACCAGGGATATAGGAGCAGGGAAGAAGTTGATTGCTGGAAAGAAAATGACCAGTTGAAAAAACTGAAATCCTTTTTGAAACCCAATGTATCCTTACGGATAGAGTCTGAAATAGAGAAGGAGATTAGCGATGCTTTTCAATTTGCAGAGCAAGCCCCCTTTCCAGAAGAGACAGAGCTCTATACGCATCTCTTTAAGGAGTGATGAATGGAAAGGATATTAAGTTATCCAGAAGCTATTAGAGAAGCCACTGAGCAGGAAATGATTAGGGATTCAAGTGTGATTGTAATGGGACAGGGAGTTGATGACCCTAAAAGGATATTAGGAACTACAAAAGGTCTTTTAGAGCGATTTGGTTCCCAAAGAGTTTTTGATACACCATTGGCAGAGGATGGGATGACAGGGGTGGCGATTGGAGCTGCACTTGCAGGCTTACGACCTATCCATACGCATATCAGAATGGATTTTGTGCTTCTTGCAATAAATCAAATCATTAATATGACTGCAAAGATGCATTATATGTTCGGAGGCGCGGTTTTTGTCCCTATTGTTATTCGCTCCATGATTGGCAAAAGCTGGGGGCAGGGGCCTCAGCATTCGCAAAGCATCTACCCTCTGTTCATGAACATACCTGGTCTCAAGATAGTCGCTCCTTCAACTCCGTATGATGCAAAGGGGTGTCTAATTCAGAGCATCCGTGATAATAATCCAGTTATGTTCATAGAGCACAGACTTTTATATTATCAAAAAGGACATGTGCCTGAAGATATTTATACAGTTCCCTTTGGGAAGGCGAGGTTTCTGGCCAGAGGTGATGATATTACACTTGTTGGAATTTCTCAAATGGCGGTTGAGTGTTTCAGGGCAAGCTGCTATCTTAAGGAAACAGGCATCAATGCTGAGGTTATAGACCCAGTTTCTCTTTATCCATTAGATATAGATGCAATCATGTCATCGGTTTTGAGAACAAAAAAACTTATTATAGTGGATAATGCATGGATGACATGCGGTGCTGGGGCAGAGATTATTACCAGACTTGTAGAGCTCAATCTGCATTTAGATATTGAGGTTTGTCGAATGGGTTTTGCTTTTGTTCCATGTCCTACTACCCCGAATCTTGAGCAAAAATTCTATCCTGATGCAAAAAAGATTGCCAAAAAGGCCTTTGAGATGTTCTATCCAAACAAAGTGCCATGGCATCCATCTACGAAACTGCAGATAGAGGAAGTTGAATTCAAAGGGCCATTTTAAAAAGCAGGAGGGGCTTGATGTTTAAGGGGAAAAAGATTTTAGTAACAGGCGGTACAGGTCTCATAGGCAGGCCGCTTGTTGAAATGTTGGTTAAACAGGGAGCGAAAGTAAAAATTGCTTCTTTGGACGACCCTTCAAGGGCCCATCCTGAGGCTGAATTCCATAGAGTTGACCTTATGCAGTTTGAAAACTGCATGAAGGTTTGTGAAGGTGTAGACTTTGTTTTTCATCTTGCCGGGATTAAAGGCTCTCCTGCAATGACAGCAAAAAAGCCAGCCAGCTTTTTTGTTCCAACTATTACATTCAATACAAATATGATGGAAGCCGCAAGACAGTGTAGTGTTAAGAAATATCTGTTCACAAGCACTATTGGTGTTTATGCCCCTGCTGAGGTTTTCTATGAAGATGATGTTTGGAAGACATTTCCATCTGATAATGATAAGTTTGCAGGGTGGGCGAAACGTATGGGGGAACTGCAGGCAGAAGCTTACCGTATTGAGTACGGGTGGGATAACATTGCTATCGTCAGGCCAGCAAATGTTTATGGCCCTTACGACAATTTTGATCCTAAGAACGCTATGGTAATTCCATCCCTTATTAAACGCGCGATGGATGGCGAAGACCCTCTTATTGTGTGGGGTGATGGCTCTGCCGTGAGAGATTTTATCCATGCAAAGGATGTCGCATGTGGAATGCTGCTTGCTATGGAAAAGGGTGTTAGACAGCCGATCAATCTTGGTTCAGGGATTGGAATTAGCATTAAACGTATTGTTGAGATTATTGTTGACAATATGAGAAATAAGCCGAAGGTAATTTGGGATACATCTAAGCCATCAGGTGATAAAAAGAGACTCATGGATATATCAAGGGCAAGAGCTATTGGCTTTGAGCCGCAAATATCTATAGAGGATGGAATAAAAGAGGTTGTTGGGTGGTATCAGCAGAATTATGAAATCATTAATAAAAGGTATAATATATTTGTAGAAAATAAGTTTATATAAACTGATGCTTTTCTTGTGAAGATACTAACTACCGGTATAAATAGCGGTTTAGGGCGATGCATATATGAAGATATAAGATGTCTTGGTCTAGGGAGAAATACATCTATTGAAGAAATAGAGAGAATCAAAAACGATGGAGTGGAGACAATAATCCACTGCGCGTTTAATTCAAATTCACAAGTTAATTTAAATTCTTTATATCAGTATCTGCAGGATAATGTTCTTCTAACAAAGGAGTTAATTTCTTTCCCTCATAAAAAATTTATATTTATTTCATCTGTTGATGTATACCCTAAGGATGTAAATTTGCATTTAGAAGATGAAAATATTGATATGAGTGCAGTAAACAGTATTTATGGGATAACGAAGCTCATGTCTGAATCTCTCGTCAAAAAATATTGCGAGAATTATCTAATTTTAAGGGCATCTGCTATGCTCGGCAAATATTCAAGAAGAAATAGTTTAATAAGGATGATTGAGGATACAGAATGTGAGTTGACCCTTTCGTACAATTCAAGATTTAACTATATCCTTCATTCAGATATTTTAGACTTTATAAAGTTTTCCATTAGTCACGATATAAAAGGTACATTGAATGTCGTTTCTTCTGAAAATATAACACTCTTAGAAGTGGCCGATATGCTAAAAAAAACTATTAGGTTTGGTAAATATTTCTATGATGTGGGAAATATAAATAATAGCAGGATATCATCTGTATTTCCTGCCTTTAAGAAGAGTTCAAGGGAAATTATATTTGAATTTATGAGGAGCAAGAGATGAAAAAAAGGCGTATTTTGGTCTGCGGTGCTACAGGTTTTATTGGCAGAAATATCGCTGAGTACCTTACCAGCCGGAATGACCTTGAGGTCTATGGCGTCTATCTAAAATCCGAGCCGCTAAAGGAACAACGAATTAAAATGATTAAAGCTGATCTGACGGTTAAGAATGAAGTGGACAGGGTGGTCAAAGGGGTTGATATTATCATTCAGGCTGCTGCAACCACCTCTGGCTCAAAAGATATTGTTACAAAACCATATATTCATGTAACTGATAATGCTGTTATGAACTCACTTATATTCAGGTCTGCATATGAAAATAATGTGTCGCATATTGTATTTTTTAGCTGTTCCGTCATGTATCAGCCCAGCAATACCCCTCTCAAAGAGACCGATTTCAATGCAAACCATGAGATTTTCCCAAATTATTTTGGTGTCGGATGGACAAAGGTCTACATCGAAAAGATGTGCGAGTTTTATTCGAGGCTTGGCCATACAAAATATACGGTCATAAGGCACTCAAATATTTATGGGCCGCATGATAAGTTTGATTTGGAGAGATCTCATGTTTTTGGCGCAACTATGACAAAAGTTATGACCGCCAATAATGGAAAAATCATTGTCTGGGGAAATGGAGAAGAAGAGAGAGACCTCTTATATGTTTCAGATCTTGCTGATTTCGTTGAAACCGTTGTAGACAGACAGGAATCCAGATTTGCTCTGTTCAATATTGGATATAATAGTGCTATCTCCATAGATAATTTGGTCAAGAAGATTATTGCCTGTTCAGGCAAGGATATTAAGATAGAATATGATCTCTCTAAACCAAGCATTAAGACGAAGATGTGCCTTGATACAACAAAAGCAAGAACCTCTTTCGGGTGGGTGCCAAGGGTTTCACTGGATGAGGGGATACGAAAGATGATGGAATGGTATAAGATAAATATCTTGAGGGGCGAGTAAATGATTATTTGCAGAACACCTTTTCGTGTTTCATTTTTTGGTGGTGGAACAGATTTTCCTGTATGGTATAAGGATAATGAAGGTGCGGTTTTATCAACGACAATAGATAAGTACTGTTACATAAGTTGCAGGCGTCTACCTCCTTTTTTTGATTACAAGACCAGAATTGTTTATTCGAAATACGAGCATGTAAATGAAGTTGATCAAATAATTCATCCGGCAGTTAGGGAAACACTTAAGTTTATGAATATAAAAGACGGCTTGGAGATACATCATGATGGAGACCTGCCGGCACGGACAGGTCTTGGTTCAAGTTCGTCTTTTACCGTTGGTTTGTTGCATGCTCTGTATGCATTGAAAGGTAAGATGGTAACTAAAAAGAAACTTGCACTCGAGTCCATCCACATTGAGCAGGAGATGATAAAGGAAAATGTAGGCTCACAGGACCAGGTAGCGGTAGCCTTTGGAGGGTTGAACAAGATTACTTTTAATGGTAACCATGAAATAGAAGTTACGCCGGTTACTATAGCGCCTACAAGGTTGAGTGAATTTCAGAATTATTTGATGCTCTTTTTTACTGGCTTTACCAGACTTGCTTCAGAGATTGAAGGAGAAAAGATAAAACAGATTTCTAACAAGCAGAGCGAACTCAGAAAGCTGCACTGTCTGGTTGATCAAGCAATTGATATTTTGAATGGAGATAGTGACCTTACAGACTTTGGCAAACTTCTTCATGAAAGCTGGATGTTGAAAAAAGGCCTTTCAGAAAAGGTATCAACCAGCCATATTGATGAGATATATGATATTGCGATGAAAAATGGCGCAATCGGCGGCAAGCTCTTAGGAGCGGGGGGCGGGGGCTTTATTTTGTTTTTTGTTAAACCCGAAGACAGAGATAGTCTAAGAAAGGCATTGGGTTCCTTGCTATATGTGCCTTTTCGTTTTGATAAATTGGGCAGTCAAATTATTTATTATAGCGAAAGCGGGGTATGAGAATGAGAATTCCATTCGGAACGATTTCTGTAACAGAAAAGTCAAAGACACTAATAACAGAAGCGCTTGAGTCAAATAGGCTGTCGAGTGGGAAGTATGTCAGAGAATTTGAGAAAAAGTTTGCCGAACTGGTAGGTACAAAAGAAGCTATTGCAGTAAGCACCGGCACTGACGCAGTTGCATTGGCATTGGCAGTATTGTATGACTTTGGAGCCGAGAGAGGCGATGAGATTATAGTGCCGGCTCTTTCATTTGTGGCAACAGGCAATGCAATTTTGCAGGCTGGTTTTACTCCAGTTTTTGTAGATATTGACCGGAAGACCTTAAATATCGACCCATCAAAGATTGAGGAAAAGATTACGGAAAGGACAAAGGCAATTGTACCGGTCCATCTCATGGGTAAACCTGCTGACATGGATGCTATTAATGCTATTGCGGAAAGATATAAATTGTATGTCATTGAGGACGCTGCTGAGGCGCATGGTGCAGTCTACAAGGGGAGAAATATAGGCACTCTGGGAGATATGGCTGCATACAGCCTCTATGTGGCCCACATCATCAGCACTGTTGAGGGGGGGATTGTTACTACCGACAATTCAGATTTTGCCGAGATATTAAGGTCATTAAGAAGCCACGGAAGGGCGTGTAAGTGTGAAAGTTGCGTGTTGAATAAGGCATCAGCCTATTGCGACAAGAGGTTTGGCTACGGAGAGAATGATGATATCAGATTTATATTTGAGAGAATTGGATTTTCATCCAAGATGAATGAGTTAGAGGCAGCGGTGGGGATAGGAAACCTCGATATATACGACGATATACTTAACAAGAGGAGAGAAAATCTTTACTATCTAATGGATAGATTTAAAAAATTTGAGCCATACTTAAGAACGATAGAAAAAGAGCCTTACGAAGAAATAGGTCCTCATGCATTACCTATAGTTGTTCAGGAAGATTGTAAGTTCACACGTAATCAGCTCGTAAATTTTATGGAAGAAAAGGGTGTGGATACGCGGAATCTGTTCTCATCAATGCCGACACAATGTTCGGGATTTTACTATCTGGGCCATAAACGAGGCGATTTTCCCAATGCAGAGTATATTGGAGAAAATGGTATTCATATAGGTGTGCATCAGGATATCGGGATAACCGAATGTGATTATATTATTAATATTCTGGAGGAGTTTCTGAATATATATGCATGAGGATGAAATGCCTGTTGAACCAAAGGAGAAAATAGAGCCATGGCAGGTATTGTCCAGTCAGAAATTATTTTCAGCCCCTCCATGGATCAAGGTTTATGTAGACAAAATAAAGCTTCCGAACGGAAGCATAGTTGAGGACTTTTATCGTGTTGGTCTGCCTGAATATGTGATGATCTTTGCCAAGAACGAAGACGGGAAAATACTTTTTCTCCGGCAATATAGACATGCAGTGAATAAAATTATCCTTGCATTGCCGACCGGCTCCATAAATTTTTTGAATGAATCCGAGAAACAGCAGGGATTCCCTGCTGTGTAACGAATTTTTATCTGATCTCAGCAAATGAAAACAATTATTCTCGCGGGAGGAATGGGGAAACGTCTTAGGGAAGTTATCAAAGCTGTACCAAAACCTATGGCGCCGGTAGGTGGCAGACCGTTTCTGGAATTCCTGATATTACAGCTTCTTAAATACAGTATTAAGGATATCGTTCTTTCCATCGGCTACAAGGCTGAATCCGTCAGATCATATTTTGGTAACGGTAAGAGGTGGGGAGCCGATATTATTTATTCTGAAGAGAATGAGCCTTTGGGAACGGGGGGGGCTATCCGCAAGGCATCTGAACTGATCAAGGACGATGAGTTTATAGCGATGAATGGGGACTCTTTTCTGGATATGGATTTCAATCGTTTAATTTCCTGCCACAGGGAAAAAGAAGCTTTTGCCACTATCGGGCTGGCATACGTTGATAACACAGGCCGATACGGACGGGTTGAGACCGGTGAAAAGGGAGAAATTACAGGGTTTACAGAAAAGGGGTTTAATGGACCCGGATACATTAACGGGGGAGTGTATCTCTTCAGCAGGAAGGTTATGCATAATGTTCCTGAAGGTAATGTCTCTCTGGAGGAAGACGTTTTCCCTCTTCTCCTTGGACATGGATTGTACGGAATGGAAGTCAAGGGTTTTTTTAAAGATATTGGCATCCCTGAGGACTATAGATCTCTCTGTAATGATAAAGATATATTTGCCCGGTTAGCAGGGGCATAAGGCTCAGAAATGGAATTGATCAAAAAAATCAGGCTGATCGCTGATAAAGAATTTTATCACAAGATGATCATAATGCTCGTCATGGTCATTATTGCGGCGGCATTCGAAACGATCGGAATAGGCTTGATAGTGCCCTACATTCAATTGTTGGGAGACCCTCAGAGAATTAATGAAATACAATGGCTGGCTCTTATATATAAGAAAACAGGATTTGAAAACAATACAAGTTTTTTGATACTGTTGAGTGTTGTTCTCATAGGTTTTTATATTATCAAGAATTCTTACCTGCTTTTGATGTATTTCCTGCAGTTCCATTTCTGCTACGAGAAAAAGATCTCCCTGTCGAGCAATATATTCCGTTCATACCTGAGCCGTCCGTACTCATTTCATTTGCAGAGGAACACATCCGAACTTTTAAGGAATGTTACATTATCCGTAGATAATGCTATTGATAACGGTCTGTTGATAGTAATAGGCGTTATCGCTGAGATGCTGGTCGCCCTTTGTATATTTATTCTGCTTATAGTCCTCCAGCCCTTACCGGTTTTATTGGGGATTTTTCTGGTCGGCCTGCCGGCGATAATTGTATATAAATTCATTCGTCATAAAGCAACCAGATGGGGCAGGGAAATGCAGTATCATACCTCTAAAATGATGCAGTGGGTAAATCAGGGATTAGGGGCAATCAAGGAAATCATGATTGCAGGGCGTCAGGATTTTTTTGACAGGGCATTTTATAAAAGCCGGCAGGCACAGATTAACCCTATGCGTCTTCATGCAATCAGCAATAAATTGCCTCTGTATTTTATTGAAACTGTTGTAGTCACCGGAATACTGTTGATAACAGTAATAGTAATTAACCGGCAGTACAGCATGGAGAATATATTATCTATGCTGGCGCTGTTCGCAGTGGCCGCCTTTCGCCTGATACCGTCAATAAGCAGAATAATCGGCGGGCTGGGTTCATTAAGATTCGGCATGGCAGCGATTGATGAAATATATAAAGGTATCAAAGATTTCCGCGATCAAAATCTGGCTCTGGAGGCGCCACAGATAAAGGATAATTTCCGGTTTGAGAAGCATTTTACCCTTGACCGTGGCTGTTATCATTATCCTGACTCCGAAAAAATGGTCTTGAAAGACATTACATTTACTATTAATCGCGGGCAGTCTGTCGCAATAGCCGGTTCATCCGGGGCAGGCAAGACAACCCTCATAGACGTTATTCTTGGTCTGTTGCTGCTTACGAGCGGCAAAATGATGGTTGATGGGAAAAACATATCCGGCAACCTGCATTCGTGGCAACGGAAGATCGGTTATGTTCCTCAGGAAATCTATTTGCTAGATGATACAGTCCGCCGCAATATAGCCTTCGGGATTGAGGATAAGGACATAGACGAGATGCGCATTAAGGATGCAATCAGCATGGCGCAGTTAGAGGAGGTAATTGCCGAGTTGCCCGAGGGATTTGATACCGTAATTGGCGAACGGGGGGTCAGGCTTTCAGGGGGGCAGCGCCAGCGTATAGGCGTAAGCCGTGCTCTTTACAACAACCCGGAGATATTGATATTGGATGAGGCAACATCTGCTATAGATAATGAAAGCGAAGCTAAGATTACCCTTTCTATTAAAAATCTTAGCGGACAGAAAACGATAATTATCATTGCTCACCGAATGACATTGGTCAAAGAATGTGATGTTGTTTATTTTTTACAGGAAGGGAAAATTGTTGATAGCGGCTTATATGCTGACCTTACCAAAAGGAATAAAGATTTTCTCAAAATGCTTAATATCCCGGACAAAAAGGAGCAGATTTTGTTAGATGCGAATTAAGAAGGGTAAATTGTCTGGAGTTATATAAAAATATTACAATCAAACAGCAAATTGATAACTTATTGAATTTACTTTACAAATACTAAATTTTAGTGGCTGAATTATCACATTACCCATATTTTATATGAGACAGATTGAACTCAAAGGGCATTCTGGTTGCAAAATATATCTGGTCATTCCGGATAAAAACAGGCCATTTGTAAGAAAAATATCAAAAGACATTGAGTATAATGGAAGACTTAAAAGACAGTGTGCAAAGCAAAAAGAATATCGAAGCAAAAGTGCCTGTATTCCAGAAATATTAAATAAAGGCTTTAAGGACGGACTTTATTTCTTTGATATGGAATATATTCGCGGAATTTCATTGGAATCTTTACTCCAATCTTGCACAATAGATAAAATCGAAATTATAAGTGACTTTCTTGTAAATATTATCAAGGAGAATATGGATAGCGCTTCCTTCCAGTCGAATGGGAGGGATGATATTCAACGTAAATGTATAGCTATTTATGACAATTTACATGCCTCACATAAAAATAAAAACATAAAAAAGGCATTTAATATTTTATGCAACCATGAATGGACAATGACTCAAAGGTCGGCTTCTCATGGAGATTTAACTCTTGAAAACATAATATATTCATATGATAGGAAATTCTATTTGATTGATTTCCTAGATACGTTTTATGATACTTGGATAGGTGATGCAAGTAAAATTCTTCAGGATTTGCTTGTTGGATGGTCTTTCCGGTATCAATTCATAAGTACGGATGCTGTATCGGAAAACACAAAAATAAGGGTTTTATTACTAAAGAAGAAATTTATTGAGGGTATAAACCGATATATTACCAGTAAGAAAGTGTGGGACGATATTTACTTATATTTATTATTGGATCTTCTCAGGGTAGTCCCCTATATTAGAGAAAAAAGGATATTTGAATTTATTAATAAGTCAATAGAGGCTATTATAAAAAATATTGAATGTGGAGGTTTTTATGAGCACGTTAATTCTACCATGCGCTGGCCGATCTACAAGGTTTCAAGGGGTTAGACCAAAATGGATGCTGACTTACCCTGATGGTAAGTTGATGATTCAGAAGGCTATTGAAGGTCTGGAATCGTCAAGTTTAGATAGAATAATTATCACAATTGTCAAGGAACATTCTGAGAAGTATGATGCGGGTACAATTATCAAACAAGCCTTTGGCAATAAAGTCGAGATATGTGTTCTGGATGACTACACATCTTCTCAGAGCGAAACTGTGGCGTTAACGATTAAGAAAATGGCAGTCAACGGTAAGTTCATCTCAAAGGACTGTGATAGCTATGCCAAAGTATCTGTTGATCAGATTGATAATTTGCTCGTAGGGGTCAATCTGAGAAAATATCTTGAAATTACCAACGTCGCTGGTAAAAGTTTTATTGTTCTCAACGAACAGAATATGGTGGTTGACATTATCGAAAAATCAGTTTGTTCTAATATTATAAGTATCGGAATATACGGTTTTAAGTCAGCAGATGAATTCCTCGAAGCCCAGAAGGCAATAAAAGATACGTGGGATTCAGAAAGGGGAGAGATTTACATGAGTCATGTCGTTTCATATATGATTGGTCAGAAAAACTATTTCTCTTATTTTGAAGCTGCAGAATATGAAGATTGGGGGTTAATAACAGATTGGCGTCGCGTACAAAGACGTATGCAAACTTATATAATAGATGTTGACGGAATAATTGTTATGAATAAGGGGAAATACGGGCGAGTGAACTGGGACAATGAAGATATACCACTGGAAAACAATTTAAAGGTAATCAAGAAATTAGCAGACAAAGGCGCCCAGATAATCTTTTGTACGGCTCGTCCCGAATCTCAACGTAGCAAGCTGGAGTGCTTGCTTATGGCGGCTGGTATTTCTTGGCACTGCATTGTTATGGGCTGCAATCACTCAAAACGTGTAATAATAAATGATTTTGCAAATACGAATTCATATCCTTCATGTGAGGCAATTAATGTGCATAGAGACGGAGATAATCTGAAAGAATATATAGTAGATAACGGATAGGAGTTAATATGACACAAGATTGTGAAATTAACTACGCATACTTAGAGACTACTAATGTATGTAATTTACACTGCAAGTATTGTAACAGGCAAAATGTGGTAAAACAATCAAAACATATGATGCTTGATGACTGGAATAAAGTTTTAGATAAATTGTCATCTCAACCTATCAATGAAGCCAAGCTTATGGGCTTAGGAGAACCATTTTTTCACCCTCATTTCGATGAAATATGCCGTCGGTTTAAAGCTGTATTCCCATCCGCTTTTACAATCTCAGCAACAAATTGTCAATACAAACTTGGTAAGAATTTTGTTGCTGCGCTTCCCTTTATTGATTTGCTGTATTTATCTGTAGACGGATACATGGAAACATATGAACGGGATAGAGATGGAGCAAAGTGGTCTAACTTGATAAATTTTCTTGAAGATTTATCAAATATTGATACGGGCCGCACACGCATTGCAATAAACTATGTTGTCAATAATGATAATTTCAAATATATTGAAAAGATTAACAAATTAATTTCAAAAAAATATAGTTTTATAGAAGAGGTGAGATTAAACATAGCTCAATGGTGGAGTGAAGATGAGGAGATACAGTTCGAAATAAATGAAGAGTTTTATTCTACTTTAATTAAATACAAACAAAATGTAAAAGGCAAAACTCCATGGACTTTTTCGGATTGTTTTTGGCCTGTCAGAGGGTTCTACATGGATGTTAATGGGGATGTTAAGATTTGCTGCTTGAATACTTCAACCGAGCCAATTGGAAATATATTCCGTTCTCCAATACACGATATTTTAAATGCCCCAAAACGCTGCCAAATAGCAGAAGAGTGTAAAAAAGATTTACCTGGTATTCATTGCAAGAAATGTGATTACAAAAGATTGTCTCCAATTTTAGAAAAGATTTTTATGCAATAGTAAAAATCAAATATAAAAAGTGTGAGGCGATTAGAGACCTACAGGAATACATAGAAATCTTTTATAACAGACAGAGGATACAGGAGAAACTGGGGTATCTGTCTCCTACGGCATATGAACAGCAGTTCTATCAGAGACAGGTCGCAGCATAAGGTGTTTTGTGTCCACTATTAACATCACACCTCAGTGTGTTTATAATTGGAGAGTCGATTGGAAAAGCCACTTGATGGAAGAGTTGCTATTATTACCGGAGCTGGTCGAGGAATAGGACGTACTATTGCGTTATGTTTGGCTCGAAATGGAGCACGAATTTCACTGGCAGCTCGAACAGAGAGTGAATTGCAAAGCATCCAAATGGAGATCGAAAGTCGTGGAGGGCAGGCAGTTATTTTCCCGACTGATATTAGGAAGGAGGACGAGTGTGTTACTCTAGTACATAACACAATAGGTCGATTTAAACGGTTGGACATTTTAATAAATAATGCTGGCATTGGTATATTCCGGCCATTAATTGAAACCACAATCGAACAGTGGAATCAATTAATGGGGGTTAATGCTCGTGGACCTTTTTTGCTTTGCCGGGAAGCCATTCCATATTTGAAATTACAGAAACAGTCATTTATTATTAACATTATTTCTGTTGCTGGCATCAAAGGGTATGTCAACCAGGCGATCTATAGCGCATCAAAACATGCTGTGCTTGGTATGACCAAAGCACTTGCCAAGGAAGTGCATGGTGATGGTATAAGAGTGCATGCCGTATGCCCCGGCGGTGTTGATACAGGGTTTATTGAGCAGTTAAGTTCTGATACAAACCAGTCAGAACTTATGAACCCTGAAGAAATTTCAGACATTGTGCTTTTTTTGCTAACACGGCATGGCAATGCCGTAATAGACGAGGTTCATGTCAGGAGGGCGGCTTCAATCCCATGGTTATAATCTGTAAGTTAGATAAGATATCCGAGATATATTATGATTCTCTATTTTGATACTTTTATTACGGAAGCACCTTTGTTTGTAAGACCTAAATTAGCCGCATTTGAGAACAAACTCAGGAATGGATGTTATACTTACAGACAGCAAGGCAAACTTGATATTGTAAAATATACATTATCAAGCTATGCTACGGTGAAATGGTCAAATGTCCTTATTAAATACGAATTATCCAACCCTTCTTTAAATAATTCATTTGATGAGTTTATTTTAGAATTATTCCCCAAGGCAACAATTATACATAACAGGTCTGCGAATCAGAAGGAGTACAGAAGGTCTCTTGAAATACTTGATGATTTTGATGATGAATGGGTATTTTACTCTCCCAATAATGACCATCCTGTTATTGCGACCAGTGTAGATATTTTTGATGATCTGATACGGATGGGGAACAACCTCAAAAAAGATCATAAAAATTTTATTTCAATCTATTATTCCCATTTTTCCGAAACTATCAATGCAACATATCCAGGCACGATCTATCATGCAAGGCACTGGCCTGATGCAAAGATTGTAGAAGAGAATGAGAATTCAGTATCTGTCTTGCGTACTAAGGGGGACTTATCCGGGGCCATGATAGTACATAAGGCTTTATTGAGACATTGGTTTTGTTCAAAAGACCTGGCTGATGCAAGAATTATCAGATCGGAAGACCTCGGGAGATATATTATCCCGCCACCCCAGGTAGTTATAGTTCCCAAAAAAGAAATTTGCAGACATTACGACGGATATTATCATACACTTTTTCAGCCGAGAACCGGGATTGCATATGTGTTGCCCGAACAGGTTCCCCCGCTGTTTATCCCTAACGGGTTTTTTGAAAAGAAAATCAGGATAGCATACGGGTATGATGAATACAGGGACGGCTGGGTCAATATCAATCCACTAAAAGAGCAGTACAGCTTCAGGGACAATAAAAATGGTACTGACCTGATGTGCAATCTGGATGACATCCCCCTGTTCTGGAAAGACAGGATCGCGGAAGTGGATGTAAATCCCGACATTGATCACGGTTTAATGGAAGCGGCCAGGGACAGAAAATATGAGATAATTCGAAATCCGTGGAAAGATTTGCCGCGGCATAAAGTGTTTTTCTATATCGTATGGGTGAAGCTGTCCAGGAATCTTTGGCCCTTAATAGACAGAATCAAGGGGAATTCCAAGACTTTTCTTAAATCAAACAGCTTCTTTTACACCACGGCCAAGAGGCTTTTGAATAAAGATTTCTAACAACATATATTCGTATCATAAATCGGTCTTATGACGACTTTCCCGACAATTACTATAGCTATCCTTAATCTTGACAGCAGGGAGTTGCTTTTAAAGCAATTACAATGGATGGACTCGCTTTATGAGGCGCTTCCTGAAGAACTACAGAGATGCGTTTATTGTTTGGTAAGCGATAACGCATCCAAGGACGACTCTGCAAAAGTGCTGGCCGGTTTCGCGAAGGGAAGGGAGTGGTTTTTGTATTCTGTCCAGCCGGAATTTGTCCATGTGGACATCAATATAATTACCTGTTATGAAAAAGCGAAGGCTGACTATGTCTGGCTAATGGCTGTTGATGATTATATCTGTTCACATGAAAATATTATTCAGGTCCTCAATCTCCTGAAAGATAATGATGTTTCGGGAATGACATTTCCGATCAGCCCGCAAAGGAAGATATGTCAATTGACTGAAAGAGATATTAAATTGATCAGCGATCCCTATGATGTTCTTAATGTAATAGGTTTGGGTGGAAAAATATCTTGTAATATTGTCAGGAAGATAGACGGGCTCAACAGAAATCATGAAGAAATTGTGCCCTTTATAGGTCTCGGTTATATGCATTCGACTCTTCAGGCCGTGTGTTTTGAACTGTCTCAGGGGAAAAAGTTTTTGAGAGTTGAACAACAGCTTGTTTATTCCGCCCAAAAATGGGGCGATAGATATAAATATCATCCCAAATATGCATTGAACTATTTGGACAGCAGTGCCACTGATTATTTTAAGAAGAATTGCCCAAGCTCTTTTAAGATATTGGAGGATAAGAGAATTTTGAAACTGAAATGGATCATTTATCAGGGGATGAAATCCTATTTTTATCTGTGGGATAAAGAAATGCTAAAGGATTTCATCCGGACCACGGTGCGCGAGTGCCTCAACCCACCTTTTTCAATGAAGGTTGTATCCTTGCTTATTATTTCACTATGTTTTTTAATCCCTTATCCGTCTTTGTTATCGTCTGCTTTATATGCATTTGTCTGTAGTCTGGAAACAACTGTCGGTGATTACAGGAGGTAACAATTAAAACTGTTTCCAAGATAATTGACAGCATCTTGAGTATTACTGTAGTTTGGCAAATTTTCCAAAAACATCTATAAAATCAATGTAGCGGTCGGATTTATCCAACTCAGAAAGGCTTGATAAATCAAGCCGCTACAAATCTTTGCCAAACTACAGGTATTAGTTAAATTAAATCAAAATATTAATCAATATAATGGGAGGATCTTATGAAACAATCTCGACCGGGAGTAAATTCAGAGCAGGAACATATTGATGCATTATTAATTAATCCAAGTATAGATTTTGATCATGATAAAGCCTATCTTACAAATCTCTCCATTGATCCTGAAATTCCTAGGCAACAAAGTCCGAATATTGGTATGGGATACCTAATTGCTTTTGCTAAGAAAAACGGGTTCAAGGTTAAGTATATTGATATGGTTGCACATATGTTTTCAATTGATCAACTATTAACATACATCTCATCCAGTAAACCAATATTAATTGGTTTCACGGCATATACAGTACAAATATATTCTGTTGAAATTGTTGCAAAAGAAATTAAAAAACGTTATCCAAACATTACAATAACAATTGGTGGTGCACATGCTACCGCTATTCCTAGGGAGACATTATCTGAATGTCCTAGTATCGATTTTGCGATATGTGGTGAAGGCGAATATCCTTTCGTTCAGGTTATTGAAAGACTTAAGCAAAGAATATCTGTTAAGAATGTGTTAGGAGTAGTAGGAAGAAATGATACTGAATATAGCTTTGATTCGCTTGAAATAAAACACAAGCAAGGAGGGCAGACCAAATTAGAAGATCTCCCTTTCCCTGATTGGTCGGTATTTGATCTGTCTAAATATCCCGGTGTAGATCCGCATCATACAAATCTGGAATTACCTGTATCAACAAGTCGTGGATGTCCTTCCAAATGTGTGTTCTGTGTTAGACCATTTGGTCGAATTAGGCGAAAACGGACAATTCAATCAATAGTACAGGAAATAAAGTACAATATTGCGGAATACGGGTGTGAATCAATTTTTTTTGCAGATGAAACATTCGTAGCAGATATTAACTTCAGTAGAAAACTTTTTGATGCTTTCATTAAAGAGGGGTTGTATAAGAAAATTAGATGGTCTTGTGAGACACGTGTGGATTTTATTTCCGAGGATTTATTTAGCAAGATGAAAGAGGCTGGTTGTTATTATGTTTTTTTTGGTATTGAAAGTGGCAATGATCATGTGCTAAAAATCGTAAATAAAGGTTTTAGCGTTAACCAGATAAAAAAAGCTGTTCAGTTAGCAAAAAATGCAAAATTAATTTGCTCTGGTAGTTTCATTTTAGGTTTACCAGGAGAGACTGAAAAATCTATATTGGATTCAATAAAATTAGCTAAAGAACTGGATATTTATTCTGTAACTTTCCCAATTGCTTGCCCATTTCCTGGCACTGAAATACGAAGAATGGCAAAGGAAAACGAATATGGTTTAAGAATTTTAAGTAATAGGTGGGATAAATATGGGAAACAGTATCCCGGAGTAATGGATAGCGAAACACTAACGATTGATAAGCTAAGAGAATTACAAAAAAAGGCTTATGATTATAATCCTAAAAAGCCATTTCCTAAAGAACTACTGAAGTAAGTTAGGGACTGTGCACTAGGAATCTGTCGGAATATTTGAATTTCATAAAATTTATAAAGAAAACTATCTATAAAAATCGAGACTTAACAAATATTTTACATGTCAAAAACCTGAAATATGAATTTCTCCGACAGACTCCTATCAATTATGGTTATGTTATCGAATCAAAGTAATAATGCAAAAATATTGATTGGATTCTGGTCTTATTATGAAGAATTTTGTAAAAATAATTTGCTTTTTACCGATCCTTCTGTCGGGTGGGGTGAACATCCTTATAGACGTTTAAATCGTCTTAGAGAAGAATGTGCAAAAAAATCTATTGAAATATTAACCATAGATCTAATAGATGACTTTTCACAAGTTGATATTTTTTTATTTTCCGACTTTCCTCGGATGAAGAACAAATTAGTACAGAAGGCATTTGCTGCAAAAAAACCAATGTTCCTGATTATTGAAGAACCGGAAGTTGTACATCCAGACAATTGGAAATTAGAAAACCATATTTTATTCTCAAAAATATTTACAAATCATGATGGGTATGTTGATAATAAAAAATATTTTAAATATAACACATTCTGTATTGAACCATTATTAATGAAACGAAGTACAAATGTTGTTCAAAAGGAAAAACTATGTGCTGCAATTTGGAGTAATAAACGTTCATTACACCCACTTGAACTCTATTCTAAGAGACGAGAGATTATTAGATGGTTTGAAAAATATCATCCTGATGATTTTGATCTTTATGGATATGGATGGGATACTTATTCGTTTCCTCATGGAAATAAACACATTGCTAGACTAAATAGTAAAAAGCTATTTTTTTTAAGAAAACGATTTCGTGAGTTCTATCCATCTTGGCGAGGACCTGTCAAAGATATATTTTCTGTATTAAGGCGTTATAAATTCGCTTTTGCTTTTGAGAACACGCGCGATACTCCTGGGCAAATACAGGATAGAATATTTCTTGCATTTTTTTCAAATACAGTTCCAGTATATCGAGGTGCAAGCAATGTAAATGACCACATTCCATCAAATTGTTTTATAGATTTGAGAGAGTTTGCAACATATAAAGACCTGTATGATTTTCTTGTGAGCATTAATGATAGTAAATATTTTGAATATCTTGATAATATTGATAAATTTCTGAATAGTGAAAGATCATACCAGTTTACGAGCAAATTTTTTGTCAAAGTTGTTTTAGATCAGATTGAAGATATCTTGCAAATTAAATTGCATCCCTGACAAAAAAACTATCCCTTTACTGCCGAGTATTTTGCGGAAACAGTATATAAAGAGATACTCAGTTAAAAAAGTTTTTGTCTTATTTTTGTCCGAAATGGAAAAGAAGCTCAAAATTGCGGAGGAAACTGAATGCAAACCAGTAATTCAGGCAAGGAAATTATTCTGTCGTTTATCCTCTTAAACTACAACAATGCGGATTATACGGTACCGTGTATTGAATCCATTCAAAAAACACTTGCGGTGCCGTATGAGATCATCGTCGTCGATAACGCGTCTGCTGATGACAGTCTTAAACGGCTTTCTAAGATTGAAGATATAACACTTGTTAAGAACAGTGCCAACCGGGGCTTTACCGGAGGGAACAATGACGGGGTGTGTGCCGCCGGGGGAAAGTATGTTGTGATATTAAACAATGATACAACCGTGTATGCTTCCAATATCAATGAACTTCCCGCAGTGCTTGATTCACACTGCAGATATGATGTTATAGGGGGAAGGATGGTAGGAATTGACGGTAAGGCGCAGACATCCGGCGGTTATGATCCCGCACCATTTATTTTTTTTCTGCAATTTGCCTTATTATGTTATATATATATAAATTTGCCGTGGCTGAAGTCCTTCTGGTTTTCAGAATGGACTGATAATAAAGTTGTAGAAGTTGACTGGGCAGGCGGATGTTTTTTTGCCATGCGCCGGGATGCTTATCTGGAATTAGGCGGTTTTGACGAAAAAATTTTTATTTATTTAGATGAAGTTGATTTGCATAAACGTGCTCGTAAAATGGGAGGGCGTGTATCTCTTTATCCTAATTTTATCATCCGGCACTATGGATTTATTAGCTGGAGAGGAAACAATCATGTGGGGGTAAGACACAATTATAATAGCGCCACCTATTATTTGGGAAAATACTACAGCCGGTTTCATAAATTACTGTTTATTTCTGCTGTGAAATTAATTAACCTGCTCTATCTGCCGGGTTTATTTATGATGAGTCTGCTTACCCTTGGAAAAGTGAGAATAATAAATAACAAGCTGAAAATTTGTTTGACTCTGCTGCTGGCATGAATTACAAATTAAAATAAAAAAAGGAGAAAGGGAACTTTATGAGCACTGTTTTGGTTACGGGGGGAGCCGGATTTATGGGTGCCCATGTCACACGCGAACTGCTGAACAGCGGGCATGATGTAGTGGTTGTTGATGATTTAAGCGGGGGTTTTGAAAGAAATGTTGATCCCCGCGCCAGTCTCGTTTGCGCTGATGTTTGTGATTGTCAGCGTATGAGCCTGCTTTTTAAAGAACATGGTTTTGAATATATATTTCATCTGGCGGCATACGCGGCGGAAGGATTAAGCCACTTTATAAAAAGGTTTAATTACAATAACAACCTGATCGGTTCGGTCAATCTGATAAACGAGGCGGTTAAACACAATGCTAAATGTTTTGTCTTCACTTCGTCTATTGCCGTGTATGGCACAAACCGCACCCCCATGACCGAGGACCTGGCCCCGCAACCGGAAGATCCCTATGGTATTGCAAAGTATGCGGTCGAGATGGAACTTGAGGTAACCAGAAAAATGTTCGGCCTGCAGTATATTGTCTTTCGTCCTCACAACGTATATGGTGAATTTCAGAATATGGGTGATAAGTATCGGAATGTTATAGGGATTTTTATGAATCAGTTAATGCAGGGCCAGCCCATGACCATATTTGGCGACGGCGAGCAGACTAGGGCCTTCAGTTATATTGCCGGCGTGTCTGAAGTTATCGCACGGTCGATATCCGAACCAAAAGCTTATAATCAGGTTTTTAATATCGGCGGGGACAATGTATATACCGTGAATCATCTTGCTAAGGCTATCGCCATGGCCATGGGATGTGAGGCAAAGATTAAACATCTGGACGCGAGGCATGAGGTTAAACACGCCTTCTGCAACCACAGCAAAGTAAAAGAATATTTCAGTGTCAAAGACGAAGTGCCGCTGGAAGAAGGACTCAGGAGGATGGCTGAATGGGCAAAGACAATAGGTTCCTGCAAGAGCAAACCGTTTGAGAATATCGAAGTTGAAAAGAATATGCCGCCGAGCTGGAGAATATAATAATTATATATAAATGGAAGCGATAAGAGGAGAAATTGTCCGGGGAGAATAAAATTAATAAAATTATATTTTTCATTGCCCACTTAAGCGATGGCGGGGCAGAAAAAGTGCTCTCAGAGTTATCCTGCAATTTCCCTAACGATATTGAACAGGTTATAGTTTTATATGAAAAAAAGATTACCTATCCCTATAAGGGGAAACTGGTTTCTTTAGACTTGCCCATTACTTCACTCTCTTTTCCTGACAGAATATATAAATTTATCCAGCGGATTTTTAGGTTTAGAAAGATAGTGAAGATGGAAAAGCCCGACTGTGTAATCAGTTTTATGGAAGAGGCTAATTTTATTAATATTATGGTTTCTCGAAATCCGATTGTTACTGTCCATATCCTGCAATCAATAAATCCCAAAAGACTTTCTTCATTTATTGTTATTAAACTGATGATTTCTGCTTTATACAACAGGGCAAAAGTAATTGCGGTTTCAAAAGGAGTCAGAAATGATTTAATAAAAAAATTTGGTGTTAAAGAAGAAAAAGTACAGGTTATATACAATCCTATAGGAATAGAGGAAATTCAAAAATTATCGCAGGAAAATATATATGACAATAAGTTGGAAAATGATATCCCCGTGATCGTTACTTCCGGAAGATTAACGGAACAGAAAGGACAATGGCATTTAATCAGGGCTTTTTCAGAAGTCAGGAAACGAATCCCTTGCCGTCTTGTAATTATGGGCACAGGTGAATTAGATGGGTATTTAAGAGAATTGACACGGGAATTAAACCTCGAGGATGATGTTGTCTTTTGGGGCTGGCAAAAAAATCCTTATAAATATTTAGCTAATGCCAATGTTTTTGTCCTGAGTTCTTTATGGGAAGGGTTCGGTATTGTATTGGTCGAGGCTATGGTTTGTAAACTGCCTGTAATTTCCACTGATTGTCAAAGTGGGCCTAGAGAAATTTTAGCCCCACAAAGCAACGGGAATAATCAAATCAATGATATTGAATATGCTGAATTTGGGCTGCTGGTTCCAGTATGCGACGGGATATTTTACAAGGCAAACGATCCGTTGACAAAAGAAGAAAGTGTCTTAGCTGATGCAATTGTTAAGGTAATATCAGATAATAAACTGAGTAAACATTATTCCGAAATGGGATTACAAAGAGCTCGTGATTTTAATGTAAATAAGATTGTCGAAGAATATACTCTCTTATTGCAGGAAGTTGGCGGCTCTAAGTAACGATGATCAATACCAAAAAAGCCCTAGCTTATATATACATTCTTTACGCCTCAACAACTATTTTTACACCTAAGATCAAAATTGGGTTGCAATCAGGAGTATACCCTTTTGAAATTATTTGTCTTGTTCTTTCGCTTTATCTGCTGCTATCAAACAAGCTGAAGTTCTCTTCCATAGAAAAAAATTATTTTTTATATTTGTTTTTTGCTTTTTTTTCATGGAATCTATGGTTGGTCAGAGAGGGAACAATAAATATAGTGAGTCTGCTGAAACTCATGAAGTATTCGGTTTTTATTTTACTTATCCCGGTAGCGTTTTATTTAAAACCTTATTTAACTGAAGCAATATTAAAAAAAATATTATACAGTCAGGTGTTATTTGTTGTCTTGGCCGGTGGGTATACTATTTATCACACCTTTATACAACCAGTGTCATTTGAAATTCTAATGAGCGATTATTCCCCGGAATACAGAATGGTAGGGTTTGTAGGGTATGCATTAACTCCCCAAGGGTTAGTTTACATAGGTACCGGTTCCGTTCAAATGGGTGTATATATGGCTATTCTATTTTTAATATTTCTGTCCCTTTATTTCCATTTCAGGAAGCTAGGATATTTAATAATGAGTTTTGTTCTATTCACCGGACTTTTGCTGGCATATTCACGGAGCGGATTTATGGTGATGGCTATTGGATTTGTGTATCTGCTCAGGCTTAAGTTTCTTAATAAACGAGTATTTAAATTTACGCTTGTTTTAGCAGTATCAGTTTTATTAATGATGCTGTTTACTAATTTTTGGGGGTTCGTTTCTTCCTGGGGCATTATGGGGAAACTGTCACACAGAGGATTTGAAGATGTAGGGAGGGTAACCTATTGGACGTTGGGAGTGGATTATATTTTAAACAATCCGATAAAGATCATTTTGGGCGCAGGATATGGCAGTGTAGAATCTATTTTTGGATTCGGGACGTTAGAGAGCTTATTGTTTGATACCTTAGTTGAAACCGGAGTATTTGGTTTAATATTTTTATTGCTCTTTATTTACAAATTATGGGAATATTCAAAAAAGTACAGCAGCCCTTTTCAGAACAATAGTATTTTCAAAGCTGTCTTATATGGCTATTACCTGGCCACCCCCGGACTGCTCATCGCGAACACAGTAGGTGGTAACAGTATCCAGACCGACTTTATGGCCCCTACATTTTATCTATCATTGGGTATCTGCCTGGCGCATACCAGGGGAATTCATGTTAACAGAAAATCAGTTTCAACAATAGAATGAATATTATCATAATAGAAGATTCCTCGAAAACATGGTTTGGAGGAGGCCAGAAAGTTACTGTTGAAACTGTCCGTGTTTTAAAAGAGCAGTATAAATTAATACTTTTTGACTGTACGAGCAATTCCCGTTTTTTTGACGAGTCAAAAGGATTTTTTTCAGATATCTTTCTGTTAAAGTGTTATGGCAATATTATAGGTGGGGAGAAATCATCTTTCAGCATAGGTTTAAAAGAAATCCTGATTTCTTTTTTTATCTCCCTGTTTAATCTGTACTCGATCTCAGGTTTTTTAAAAAAAAGGTCTTTAAACCATAAAAATACAGTTATATACACTGCTACAAAAAAAGGTCTACTCCTGAGTTTTTTTTTGAAAGTTATATTTAAAATCAGATATATATTTCATGCGCATAGTTACGACGATAAAAAATCACTGTTTTATAAGATTATTAAAATACCACTAAAATATAGCGATAAAATTATATGTGTTTCGGATACAGTGAAGAACAATATAGATCTTCCTCAATGCCGCACGGTTTATAACCCGATAACGGCTGGCAGGAACAGCCCCAAAAAGATAAATGGCAGGATAATAGTGGCTTCTTTCTCGAATTTGTTCAAGTGGAAGGGGATAGAATATTTTATGCAAAGTTATGATCTGCTATTAAATAAAGACAAGGTTGAATACTGGATCTATGGTGATGGAAAAGAGAAAGAGTATTTATCAAGGTATCAGAGTTCCAATGTTATTTTAAAAGGACATGCAAACAATGTGGATGACCTGATGATGAATTGTATTTCAATGATCATAGTGCCTTCCATATCGCTTGAGGCCTGTCCAATGGTGCCGTTGGAGGCATTTTCATATGGCATTCCGGTAATAGCTACGAATATCGGGGGACAAGCAGAGGTTGTTAAAGACGGCTATGCAGGGTATCATGTACCTGTAAAAGATCCAGGAGCAATTGCAGAGAAGATAGATTTTCTGGTTGATAATGCAGAGACTTATCATCAGATGTCCAAAAATGCACTGGAATATTCAGGGGAATTTGATGTTAAAAACTTTCATGAGAATATCCTTGATATTATTGAAAGTTTCAAAAACAATTGATTGTTCAGGGAATGCGATTGTCTTTTAAAGTTTGTATCTGAAAGGAAAGAGTTTATGTCAGGGAAAGAACATAGAATATTGCTTATCCAGCCGCCATTTAACAGGTTATATAAGGATACCTATTCTTTGGGAAGAGTTCCTCTTTCCCTTAGCTATCTTGCTGGGACGGTTATGATGAAAAAGCCGGAATGGTGGGTAGGAATATATAATTCAGATTTTTCGCCTCGTGATGAAGCGATAAATTACAGATATGAAACAGGGCAGGGCTTTGTCAATTATTTGAAAAATCTGCGCGATCTGAATGCTCCGATCTGGGAAGAGATACGCAATACTATAAAAGAACATCATCCTTCAGTGGTCGGTATAACCGCGAAGTCACAAAACTTTACTTCCGCATGTATTGTTGCCGGGATCGTTAAATCCATTGACAAAAATATTTTAGTAATTGTAGGGGGGCCTCATGCGTCAATAGCAAAAACTGAAATATTAAAAGACCCGGTGATCGACATAGGCGTATTCGGTGAAGGGGAAGAAACCATGGTTGATATACTTGATTCAATAGAAGGTGGCCGGCCGATTTCATCAATAAAAGGAATCATATATAGGCAGGGGAATGATATTGTTGAAAATCCCCCAAGGGAACTGATTAGCGATCTTGATTCTCTGCCCTTTCCTGTTAATGTCGCTCAAAAAGCCTTATTAGATTTTGACAAGTATCCATTACAGGCATTTAAGTACATTTTTACTATAAGGGGATGTCCTTATAATTGTTCTTTTTGTGGGTCCAGTAATGTTTGGAGCCGGAAAGTCAGATTCCGTTCAGTGGAAAATATAATCGCAGAAATAAAGGAGATTCGTAAAATTGGACTTGATTATATTCATTTTGATGATGACACATTTGGAGTAAGGAAAACATTTATCAAAGAGCTTTGCGATGCTATTAAAAAAAACTGTCCGGGGTTATCGTGGTCTTGTGAAATGCATATAAAACTTATAGACGATGAAACAATAGCCGTGATGAAGGCGGCTGGATGCAGGTCGATTCAGATCGGTATTGAATCGGGCAGTAACGAAATGTTGAAGTTGATTCGAAAAAATATCACTATTGAGGAGGCCCATGCCGCTGCCAGGATTATCAAAAGGCACAAAATAGTTCTGCAGACTTTCTTTATGGTCGGATTTCCTCAGGAGACTGAAGATACCCTGAACGATACTATATCTGCTATCTATAAGTTCCCATCCGATTCCATAATATGCAGTACATTTACTCCTTATTTAGGTACCGAGCTTTTCAATTATTGTAAACAACAGGGGACTATTCCTCAAGACTTTGATGTGTCGTTATATAATCATCACAGCCCGGAGAACTATTTTTGCAAGAACATATCTAAAGATGTTTTTAAAGATCGTATACATGATCTGGGAAAAACACTTGATAAGATTAACAATCGCAGAAAACTCAAAAGGAGTTTATCATACGAAGGCTTTTTGAAACTGAAAGAAAAAGGCATAGTTCATGGCGTCTCACATTTCTTACATTTTTGCCGAAACGCTATGCCTATTCGATCGCTATTTGAAAAGTCAGATGTATGATGTATAAGGTTTTGAGGAGTATTTATTATGGAATGCATACAATGTTTCATGTTAGCGAATAATGAATGCAGAGCATTTAATATCGCATTAAATACCTTTGGAAGAGAGATTCCTCCCCCGCCTTTGGGGTCATGCACGATACCGATTGTAAACAATTATCTTAAGTATATCAAAAAGGGTATGCGTGTTTTGGAGATAGGTTGCGGGAGTTGGTCGATTATTAAGGATAAATGTATAGAAGTGGGTGCTGAATATCAAGGTATTGATACTTGTACTGAGTATTTTGGGAAAAAAACAGTGGCAACCATGATAGAAAATCTAAAAGATCTGTCTTTTGACGATGAGTACTTTGATATCGTCATAGGCAATCAAACTATGGAACACTGGAAAGAAAATGGCTGCGGTTTGGAAAGAGGTTTAGGGCAATGTTTTAGAGTATTAAACTTAAATGGAAAATTATCATTAAATGTTCCTATTCATTTTCATGGAAGCAGTGAATTTATGCTTGGAAATTTAAAGAAATTAAGGAATAGTATCTCTAACTATTCCGATGAAATAATATTCGAAAAATGGGGTATTCCATCCAAACCTCTTAAGGAATTTTACCCATTCCCCAGTTATTGGAAATTACGAAAAAAACCTTCGTATATATTAGATATCTATGCAAAAAAAAATAAAAAATGCAAATTAACATACTTTGACTTTTGGCCAAACGGAGTTACTGCAATAATTTTAGCCAAACCTTTTTCGTATTTACTATACAGGCTGTTATGCAAATTGTCTTTTATTAAAGATGATTATAACAAATTAACGATTAATCATAAAAACTTTGGCAAATAAATCTTACATATTTTGGGGGTAGCTCAGTGGCACTTCACATTTTTTGCATTTTCGTCGAAATACTATGAAAGTATTACAGGTAGGAAAGTTTTTCCCACCACAAATAGGTGGTATGGAGACTTTTTTGTATGATTTAGCAAATATATTAAATGAAAATGGAATAACTACAGATGTGCTGTGTTCAAATGTAACATCAGAGACTAAGATCGAAAATGTAAATAATTATAAGGTGGTAAAAGCGGGTAGTTTAGGAGTGGTTGCATCTACATCCATATCACCATCCCTAATAAAATGCTTTAAAGAAATATCTCATGATTATGATATAGTACACATTCACCATCCAAATCCAACAGCTAATATAGCATTGATGTTTTCAGGATTTAAAGGAAAAGTTGTTTTACATTGGCATAGTGATATTATCAGACAAAAGTTCCTACTTAAATTTTATAAACCATTTTTATTGTGGATGTTAAGAAGATCAGATAAAATAATTGCAACATCTCCGCCTTATGCCGAGCACTCGAACTTTTTAAAAGATTTCAAAAAAAAAATAGAAATAATCCCTTTTGGATTAAACACCGACAAAATGAAAGATATCAATAAGGATTTGGTTATTAAAATAAAAGAACGGTATTCAGATAAAAAAATAATATTTTCTTTAGGGAGGCTCATTTATTATAAAGGCTTTGAATATTTAATAGAGAGTGCACGATATTTACCTGATAATTTTGTTGTTTTAATTGGGGGCATTGGTAATCTTAAAGAAAAACTAAAACTACTAATAAAAAATAATAAATTAACCGAAAAAGTTTTTTTACTTGAGAGTATTACTTATGAAGAAAAGCTTTCTTATTTTGAAGTATGTGATTTATTTGTGTTGCCTTCAATAGAAAGGAGTGAAGCGTTTGGAATTGTTCAAATTGAAGCTATGTATTTTAAAAAACCAATTGTATCGACAAATATCATTGGCAGTGGTGTTTCATGGGTAAACCAAAATGGTATTAGCGGTTGTGTTGTCGAACCAAAAAATCCCTCAAAATTAGCAGAAGCAATCATTAAGATATTGAGTAATAAGAGCATATATAATAATTTTTCAGTTAATGCCTATAAAAGATTTATTGATAATTTCCATATTGATATGACATTAAAGAGAATGGTAAGAGTTTATAATGAGTTAATGCAGTAGATTGTTCAGAAAAAAAGAGGAGCGGTTATTTTTTATGAAAATATTATTAATTCGTCCTTTCACTGATGCAACGCAAGGTAACAGTCCTCCTTTTGCTTTGATGTACCTTTCATCTTATCTAAAATCAAAACAAATAGATACAATTCTAATTGATAAATGTGTTCATAAAAGGTTTTTTGGTGATTTTAGAATAAGTTGCAGCCATGTCCAAAACCTTTTACAAGATATAAATGACTATAACCCTGATATTATTGGTATGACTCTTTTCAGTCGTGAATTAAAAGAGATATCTACATTATGTAGATTAATAAAAAATGAATTTAAATCTAAGATTATTGTTCTTGGCGGACCGCATCCAACAGCTATGTCAGATGAATGCCTTAAGCAAATTCCAGAATGTGACTTTATTGTACGTGGTGAAGGAGAAATTACTTTTAGTAACCTTATTGAGAGTTTACACGACAACAAAGACTTAAGTGATGTTAAAGGTATTTCTTTTAGATCAAAAAATGAAATTCTTCATAATAAGGATGCAGATATCAATTACAATTTGGATGATTTTCCTTTTCCTGACAGAGAAAGTTTAATTCGCAACTATAAGAATGGTAGTTATGGGCACATTGTCTATGGTAGTCCCTCTGATATTTTAATGACCTCCAGAGGGTGTCCTTTCCAATGCGGGTTTTGTTTTAAGGTGTGTTCAAAATATAGAAATAGGTCACCAGAAAATGTTATAAATGAAATTGACTGGATTGTCAAAAATATTATGCCAGAATACATCCAAATAATGGATGATTCTTTTACAATTCAAAAAGAAAGGTGTACCAGGATTTTAGATAAATTAACAGCGAAAAAATATCCATGTAAATTCAAAGTTCGTAGTAGAGCCAATGCTGTTGATAAAGAGTTGCTCGATAAAATGAAGCAAGCAGGGGTCACAACAGTAGTATATGGATTCGAATCTGGATCGCAAAAAATGTTAGATGCCTTTAATAAAAAAACCACCGTCAAACAAAATATTGCAGCCTGTACATTAACTAAAAAAGCCGGACTAAATTGTTTTGGTGATATGATATTATTCTATCCAGGCGAAACAAAAGAAACTTTAAAAGAAACTGAAAAATTTATCAAGTCCGCTAAACCACATGCGGTAAAATTCTATGTTTTAACACCATTGCCAAAAACTAAAGTTTATGAAGAAGCGAAAAAAAATGGCAATTTAGTTGGTGATTGGCAAATCGATGAACAATCCCCTTGGATTAAGCTTGATGAATTTGATGGCATTACAGAAATGGAACAAATTGCAAAAAAAATGTTTAGAAGACAATTTTTAATTCCCTGGAGGGTTTTTTGGTTTTTGCAATATCACGGGATATTATTAATAAAAAGACCTACTTTTTTTATAAAAATGTTTGTTTATACCTTTTTTGAAAAAATCAAGTATTAAAAGGAGTCCATAATTGTATAGACATATTTTAAGCTGCGTATCTCGTTGTTTCTGTGTTAAACAACGCGCGTATCTTGCTGGGATTTTTAGCAAGGCGGCGCAAAGCGCCCACTGTCTTGGACTTCATTTCACTGAAGTTGAAAAATCCGGCACGTCCAAGATGGCCAGACCTCACTTCCTGAATCCAGCGGCGAACCAGTTCAGGGTCCTGCTGATATGCACGTCATAACGGCTTTTGCGGCGTTATGCCGAGTTTGGCAAGCAGCCGCCAGACAGAATTGACGCTCAACCTAATCCCATACCTCTGAGAGACCTTTGCACAACCCCATATTTAGAGATTTAAGGAGAAAATGACAGATTTGAAGAAGATACCCATCGGAGACAGGGAAGGAAACGACCTGTCTGCGTGCCTGCCTGAGCGAGTACGCTTGCAGTCAGGCAACGCACAGGCAGGAATGAGAGGCTTAGTTGGCAGTAGAGAAAAAGGAGATTTCAGCAGGAGATTTTAAGTGGAAGAAAGAGAGATTTTCAACGGTAACTCATTGAAATCACCTTACAAATTGCGTGCAACCCCATTATAATCTTCCCTAAAATATAGTTCAAAAAGGGGGATAAAAAATGGGATACAAACAGATTGATAAGAACATGACATTTGCAGAAATATCGTTAGGAAAATCTATGGAAAACAACCGCAGTTTAAAGAAGTTAGAAAGGATAAATGAGGTAATAAACTGGGACAGAGTAAACGAAGCGCTTTTATCTCATTATGAAGTAGGAAGTAGCAAAGAGGGAGCAGATGCATATCCGCCGCTAATGTTATTAAAAGGTTTATTACTGCAGAAGTGGTATAGAATAGAATCAGATCCTGAGCTTGAGAATCAGATAAATGACAGACTCTCATTTAAGAAGTTTTTAGGTCTTGGGTTTGAGTTCGTATCCCCTGACCATTCTACATTTTCTCGATTCAGAGGCAGATTGACAAAAGAAGCGTTGCAGATAATCAATAGTGAAGTGCTAAAGCAGTTTACAGAGAAGGGATTAAAGCTCAATTGTGGGATAGCAGTAGATGCGGGGCTGATAGAGTCAGCGAGCCGCCCTATAAGCAAAGAAGAGATAAACAAAGAGCGTGAGCGAAGAGAGACACCCGAAGGGAAGATAGATAAGAACAATAAACCTGTAAAATTTCAAAGAGATATAGACAGCGACTGGACAGTAAAGAATGAAGCGCCGCACTATGGGTTAAAAGAGCATGCGTCAGTAGATACAAGATATGGATTTATATTGGCAGCAGAGTTGAGCCCTGCATCGGCAAACGACAGCATCTATCTGCCGTATTGTGTGATTGCGAGTTGTCATACAGAAGAAAAGATAAGGAAAGTATATGCGGATAAAGGATATCATGGGAGGCCCAACCGTGAATTTTTGCACATGAATAAAATAGAAGATGGGCTAATGAGGAAAGACAGCAGGACAGAGAAATTGACAGAAAACGAAAAAGAGAGAAACCGGCAAATATCAAAAAAGAGGTATATAGTGGAGCAGTATTTTGGGTTAAGCCATCTGCACAACAGAGCATGGAAAGCAAGGTTTACGAAGATGATAAAGAATAAGATAGATGTAATGTTTAGGCAGATGGTGTTTAATCTATTTCGCGGGCAGAGGATACTTGTGTCAGTTTAAATGACGGGCAAGGAAGTAATGGAAACAGAGGGCAGAAAGAGATAAAAAAGCCAAAAAAGGGGTAAAGAGACGGAGTAACACCATAAGAATAATGGGTTAAAGACTAAAAAATTGATTGGAAAATATCTGATTTGAAAAAATCGGACTAAATAACAAGGGAATAAATTCGATCATGAAAAATTCAAAGGTCACATATGGGTCTTTCATATGTTTCTAAAACATATTCCTAAAAAGAAGATCCTCCTGCTTTTAGGCGATATGGTCATTATCGGACTTGCCTATTTTCTTTCTCCGTTAATTAGATTCGGAAGTCTGAGTTTTGATGTTATTCAGGTTTCATTGTCAGGCATTCTGGTTCTTGGGATATACCTTCTTTCATTCTATCTTGCCGATATATACGATACAAATTCTAATTTTAAGAGCTTTAGATATCTATCTAAATTCCTAGCTACAGTCTGTATCGCAACAGTAATTGACATTTCGTTAAGCCGACAAGCTGACAAGCATGGAGAGGGGATTAAGAATTGAGAAATTAATGAATTACGGATTTAGGGATTGAGACCTTTGAAAAAAAGCAAATTGGTGAATCAAAGATTTCTATATTTCCACTCCATGCTTAATGCTTGCTGGAATAAGTTTTGCGGAAATGACACAGAAACTGAGTTTTTCAAAGGTCTCTTTGCAACTATTCTGTCAGCCTATGTGCATACCTATATAAAAGAGGAAATCGAGGAAGAAGGCATTGTCAACAACATCGAGCTGCTTATTCGTTTTATGGAGGCTGCTGGCATTGTCAACGGACAGGTTCTTAATAAGGTAAAAATAGCAAAGACGCAAAAGCTACCGCCGAAATTCTCCTTGAAAATTACCATGCAACATGGTAATTTTCAAACTAATGATGATAAGACGCACGCAGTTAATTGCAAAGACCCTTCAAGCCATAAAGCGGTTTCCTGTTACACTGCTTGTTGGACCGAGGCAGTGCGGAAAAACAACGCTTGCGAGAGAGATATTCGGCATGAAAGAAGGGAGTTATTTTGACCTTGAGGATCCTGAAACGCCGTTAAGGCCAGAAATAGCGCAACTTGTTCTGAAAGACCTGCGCGGTTTAGTGGTGATAGATGAATTCCAGCGCCAGCCGAACTTGTTGCCTCTTCTTAGAGTGCTGGCGGACCGCAAGCCTCTTCCCGCCAGATTCCTGATACTTGGCAGCGCATCGTTGGATATTGTAAAAGGGGTTTCAGAATCCCTTGCAGGAAGAGCGGCATACATCCAGATGGGAGGGTTTCTGCTCAATGAAATAAAACAGGATGACAGCCATAAACTCTGGGTGAGAGGGAGCTTTCCTTTATCGTTCCTTGCAAGAAACGACTCCATCAGTTATGAATGGAGGTCATATTTTATTCAGTCTTTTCTTGAAAGGGATATACCCCAGTTAGGTATACGCATCCCTGCCAGCGCATTGCGCAGATTTTGGGTAATGCTTGCCCATTACCATGGTCAGGTATGGAATGCCTCTGACCTTGCGCGGTCAATTGGCACCAAGGAAGACACTGCAAGGAAGTATCTTGATATTCTTACTGGAACCTTTTTGGTCAGACAATTGCCGCCATGGTTTGAAAATATAGGCAAGCGATTGGTTAAAGCAGCAAAGGTGTACATAAGGGACTCAGGGTTATTGCATACTTTACTGGGGCTAAAAGATAGAAATCATGTGCTTTCCCATCCAAAACTTGGCTTCTCATGGGAGGGTTTTGCCATTGAGCAGGTTCTTGGTATGACAGGGGCAGAAAGGGATGCTTATTTTTATAAGACGCATGGTGGCGCCGAATTAGATTGCCTTATTGTTCGGGGAGGGAAAAAATATGGTTTTAAATTCAAGTTTACAGATGCGCCATCACTTATTAAGTCTATGCATATTGTTTGTGATGACCTCAAACTTGAACAGCTCTTTATAATATACCCTGGAACAAAGGCATATCCTATGGCAGAAAAAGTAGAAGCAGCGCCGCTCTTGAAATTAAAACAGGTTTTAGAGAAGCATCGTCTTCTAAAGGAAGGATAGTTATTGAAGAAGGCATTGAGATTTTAACGTTTTTTTGGAAAATATGCTCTTAAAACATATTCCTAAAAAGAAAATCCTTTTGTTTTTAGGGGATGCATTCCTTATAGGACTTGCCTATTTTCTTTCTCCGTTAATTAGATTCGGAAGTCTAAGTTTTGATGTTATTCAGGTTTCATTGTCAGGCATTCTGGTCCTTGAGATATATCTTCTTTCATTCTATCTTGCCGATATATATGATATTAATTCTAATTTTAAGAGCTTTAGATATTTGTCTAAATTTCTTGCTACTGTCTGTATCGCAACAGTAATATTGGCTGTGCTATTCTTTCTATCTCCTTCTGTCAGGACCGGCAGGGGCGAGTTCCTTATAAATGTTATTTTGATTGGTTTGTTTACTTATTTATGGAGACTCGTTTTTGACTGGCGGTTCAAAAGTAGTCTGCTGGGGCAGAAGAGGCTTCTTATTGTAGGGGCCGGTTCAGCAGGAAAGATGCTCTATGAGTCTCTTAAGGATAATTGGAGTTACAAAATTCTTGGCTTTATTGATGACGACCCTGCCAAATGGGGTCAAAGATATTCCTGCACTGTTCTTGGGGGATGTTCTATATTAAAAGATATAGTTTCTTCAAAGGCTGTAGATGCAATCATAATAGCTATAACCCATCTGAAGGGCCCTGAACTTTTGAGATGCGTCCTGGATTGTAAGATGCAAGGAGTTGATATATATGATATGCCCTCTTTTTATGAGGAGTTAATGGGAAAGGTTCCAAGCCAGCATGTAGATGATTTTTGGTTGGTCTCAGCACCTTTGTCTGGTGTGAGCAAGACCGTTTATACTCTCAAAATAAAGAGAGTGTTAGATATAATCTTGTCAATCTTAGGTCTACTATCCAGTTTTCCAATTACAATTTCAACTGCAATAGCAATAAAGTTGGAGTCACATGGCTCTGTATTTTATCGGCAAAGACGAACAGGATTAAATGGTGAGACTTTTGATGTGATAAAGTTTCGTTCGATGACGGTTAATGCAGAAGAGAATGGAGCGGTGTGGGCTAAGAAGAAAGATTTAAGGGTTACGAGGGTTGGAAAGATTATAAGAAAATTGCGTATAGATGAGATTCCGCAGATGTGGAATGTCCTCAAAGGAGAGATGAGTTTTATTGGCCCGAGGGCGCTGATGGAGGAGGAGGTGAAGGAATTTGTAACAAAGATTCCTTATTTTTCTCTCAGACACTCGGTAAGGCCTGGAATTACCGGATGGGCTCAGGTTAATTACCAACATGGAACATCAGTTGATGATGCCCTTGAAAAACTTCAGTACGACCTTTTCTATATCAAAAATCTTTCTCCGCTCCTTGATTTCCACATTCTCCTGAAGACTGTAAAAGTAGTCCTCTGGGGCAGGGGGGCGAGGTGAAGCGCGTAGGGCATAGCACATAGGGCAGAGAAGGGCAGAGGACCGCCTTACATGTAAGCTTCTCTCACGCAAAGCCGCAGATGCACCAAGAAAGGCTGTAAAGCAGTTTTCAGTTTTGCGTTCTAACTTGTGGGTTTCGCTGTAAGTTTTATTGGCGGATTGAAAGTCATACTTTCAATTTGACAATGGGCGGCGATTGATTTATAATTCCCTTATGTTCAAACGGACTTTGTCCCCCAAACTTTCCGCCCTTGCTAAGAAATTCCCGGTTGTCTCTATCATGGGACCTCGCCAATCAGGTAAGACTACCCTTTCAAGAAAGATTTTCAATGACCATAACTATGTGAGTCTTGAAGAGCCCAATGAGCGGGAGTTTGCTCTTGCAGACCCGAAAGGGTTTCTGAGAAGGTTTACAGGCGGCGTAATCCTCGATGAGATTCAGAAGGCTCCAGCCCTTCTTTCATACATACAGGGGATTGTGGATATAGAAGACTCTCCAGGCAGGTTTATCCTGACAGGGTCTCAGCAGTTCCATCTGATGGAAAGGGTGAGTCAGACACTTGCCGGGAGAACTGCTATTGTTCATCTTTTCCCCTTAAGTCTTAACGAACTCCTTGGTCAGAAGGCACCTGATCCATGGGAGATGGATATGCTGCCTGAGAAAGGAAAGAGACCGCCTTTCAGTCTTGAAAAGATACTTTTCCAAGGTCTCTATCCCCGCATCCATGACAAAGGTCTTGACCCTCATGATTGGCTCTCTGCATATTACAGGACATATGTGGAAAGGGATGTGCGGGATATGGCAAATATAGGGAACCTCGAAGCATTTCAGAGGTTTGTGCGGCTTTGCGCCGGAAGAACGGGACAGTTGCTGAACCTTTCCTCTCTTGCCTCCGACTGCGGCATATCCCATACAACAGCAAGGCACTGGGTCTCCATACTACAGGCAGGTTTTATCATTCATCTCCTTCCACCTCATCATGCGAATTTTTCAAAGAGGATTATAAAAAGTCCGAAGATGTATTTCCTTGACACGGGTCTCCTGTGCTACCTCCTAAGAATACGGGAGCCTGAAGACATCCCTGTTCATCCGATGAAGGGGGCAATATTTGAGACCTTCGTCTTCGCCGAGGTATACAAGGCCTTTGCCCATACAGGCGAAGTCCCGCCCCTTTACTTCTGGCGTGACAGGACCGGGCATGAGGTGGATATTGTTATTGATACAAGTAAAAAGCTGGTTCCCATTGAGATAAAGTCTGCGGAGACCATTGACGGGTCTTTTTTTGATGGCCTGAGATACTATATCTCCCTTGGCGTCCCGGTATCGAAGACAGGAGTGCTTGTACACGGGGGAGATGCGTTATATCAGAGAGAAAACTTTGTTGTTCGCCCCTGGTTCCAATGCTGCTGAAATAAGTTTTGCGGAGGTTAAGGAATTTGCAGTAAAGATTCCTTATTTTTCACTCAGGCACTCGGTAAGGCCTGGGATTACCGGATGGGCTCAGGTTAATTACCAATATGGAACATCAGCTGACGACCCTCTGGAAAAAATACAGCATGCCCTTTTCTATATCAAAAATCTTTCTCCGCTCCTTGATTTCCACATTCTCCTGAAGACTGTAAAAGTAGTCCTCTGGGGCAGGGGGGGCGAGGTGATTTAAAACGCAAGAATAAACTTTATTTTAGGGACGCCAGAAAAATCAAGGGGCTGCAAATTTTGCAGCCCCTTTTTCATTGGGAAAATTTTTCCTTATAAGCATATTGCCTGCGCTACTTTCAAAAAACTTTCCAAAAATAGGCCGATTCCTATGGACAATAAACAAAAAAGATATTAATATATGGAGCATGTTCAAGAAAGAACTTCAAGCCTTGCAACACCTTAAGAAATCACTTAGGGGGACTATCGGCAATGAACTTATTACCCTTGCTGCATTTGGTTCAAGGGTGAGAGGGGACTTCAGGTGGGACTCTGATCTTGATATCCTCATAATTGTGAATAAATCTTCTTTGAAAAAAGAGAAGGTCATAAGAGAGATTGTTTATTCGGAGGGTGAACGGCTTAATATCCTTTATTCAGTTATTATTCGGGGGAAGGAAGAGTTTGATATGGAGAAGAGACACAAGACCCCTTTTTACACTGCTGTCATGAGGGAGGGAATGATCCTTTATGGAAGAAGGTCTTAGCAGGGAAGACAAGATTGCATTGTCCGATACAAGAGCGGAAGGCGCCCGCTCTTTTCTTGAAGACGCTGAATATAGCCATGACGGGGAGAGATACAGGACATCGGTAAACAGGAGTTATTATGCCGTCCTGCATATGGCAAGATCGCTATTGGTTCTGATAGGAGTGTCGCTTACCAGCCATGAGGGTGTCCGGACGATGCTGGTCCTTCACTTTGTGAAGGATGGGCAGTTGTCGAAAGAGGCATTGGCTATATTCAAAGAACTGTTGGACAGGAGAACAGATGTGGACTATGGCGACTACATAGTGGTCGACAAGCAGAGGTCCCATGATTCTCTAATGAAGGCTAAGAAGTTCATTGCAATCGTTGAAAAGTTGAGGAAGCGGCTTGTTAAGGAGATGAAGGACTAAAGCCGGATGACCTGAAATTTTGTTGTTGAATTTAGACCACCCGTTTATCCCCCTTTGACCTCCCCTTAATAACTTCGCCAGCTTCCTGGCATCCATTTTGTCTGTTTTAACCTTCCGGTAATCCTTGTTCTCTACAGGGTTGCATACTATCAGTTCTTCTACCTCAGGCCTCAATATCTCATATAACCAATTGCTCAGTTCACATTCTTCAAAGGTGAGCTTTTTAACACCTTCTATGCCTCTTAGATATTTGACCGCAGTCTGCCATTGGTCTCAAGGGTTGTGTTGTCTATCTCCCTCCCTCTTTCATCCGTCACATTGAAGGTACATGTTGACGAATGTGCATCTAATCCTATATACTTTGTCATAGCAGCCTCCTTCTCAGGGTTTAAAGGTCGGCACCCTTTTGGTGCTTTACCCTTTATGATATTTAATATCACAAAAGGTTATCGCCTTTTAAGGCGTTGTGTAACCTCCCTGGAAGGACGCTGCTTTTTCATATTACCGCGAGCGCTGGAATCTGTAACATATTGAATTTATAAGAGCTGGATTCGTCCCCGAGTGCTTTAATCGGGGATAAAAACCCTCGATAGAAACATTCGAGGGCAGGTATCGGGAATGACAGAAAAATGGTTTGTCAACAGGCTCTAAAGGTTTGATATGATGTTTTCATGACTGAAGTCTTGAGTTACAGTCTGGTGGAAGAAAAGGGGACAACATGCTGATTTTAGCCGTTCGGGGAAACCATGGATTCCCGTTTGCGTAGGAATGATTATAATATCAACAACTTTTTATCGGACACTACTGGAAAAATCCACAAAAGAAAATCACTTGACAGTAGAAGAGTGGCTGTTTAGAATAGCCAAATCAATCTTCGTAAAGTCACAACTACTTAACCCCTCACCCCAACCCTCTCCCTTGTCTGCGTGTGGACACGCACAGGCAGGCACAAGGGGCGAGGGGGCTTAGCATATTTCCCCCCTCCCTTGACCCCGCTTAGCGGGGTGATGGGAGGGAATTAAAGGAAGGGTGTGCCTTTGCATATTGATGCTTGAACTAAACGGCCTGTTGCCCAAACCACAAATGTCATTCCCGAATGGTTCTATCGGGAATCCAGTCTATGTAACCCCCGATTGAATCTATCGGGGGCAACAACTTCTGGATTCCCACTCCCCGCTTAAAGCATGCGGGGACAAGCTCGGTGGGAATGACATAAAAAATAGCAATTGGTGAGACAAATATATTTGGGCAACAGCCCCTAAAGTCTTTGCCTAAAGGCAGGAGGTTTGTAAGTTAA